>Ga0184623_10000344_pt1 | contig 19862 bp, 15 predicted proteins | sample PLM1_100_b1_FD_133138 | JGI IMG/M metagenome (GOLD analysis project Ga0184623, IMG submission 133138) | Groundwater sediment microbial communities from an aquifer in East River, Colorado, USA - PLM1_100_b1 | ecosystem: Environmental > Terrestrial > Soil > Riparian zone | place: USA: East River... | reverse complement strand
CGGCGTCGAGATCGAACCTGCGACAGGGGAGTGCGGTGCCCCCGGCGGTCCCGTACCACATGGGAACCGGCCGCTAGCTGCGATGACATGGCGTTCGTGGTGGTGGATGGCGTCTCGTCGTTGCCGCCGCGGGACAGATAGACGGCAGGTGGTCGTCAGTCATGGTCGCCGAGCGGCCCCAACCCGTCGGCCCGCAGCGCCGCTGCGCGTCATCTTGTTGCGCCGCCGACCGGCCCTGGTGTGATGTTCACCCGGTCCGGTACCACGTACGCGCCGGTACTGGCGGGGTTACGGGTGCCCGTCGCGCGGAGCCGGAACGTGTGGTTTCCGTCGGTCAGTACCGGGCTGGTCCACAGCAGATGGTCACCCGTGCGGCTGGCGGCGTAGAAGTCGATTGTCGTCTCGTTGCCGCCATCGACCGAGACCGCGCCGATGCCGTGCTGCGGGTCCATGACGCCGTAGAAGGCAATCCGGGTGCCGCTGAACGCGACGGTGACGGTGTCGCCGGCGGTGGCGTCCCAACTGTTGCTCTTGTTGTACAGGTCGTCGCCGCAGTCGGTGCAGTGTTGCCAGCCTGGGCCGGTGTAGTTGAACTGGTTGGGTCCGGCGCCGCTCACGCTGTCGTCGACCGTAATCTCCTCCGGCCCGGGCTGCCCGCCCAGCGCGGTCACCGCGACGTTGTCGAATTGGGCACGCTTCCACTTGCTCACCATCAGCCCGACGTGGCCGGTGCGCCATTGGGAGTCGGTGACCGAGGCGACCGCGGTGCCGTCGATGGTTGCCTGGATGGCGGTGCCGTTGAGGTTGAGCGACAGGGTGTGCCAGGTGTTGACGCCGATGGCCTTGGTGCCGGAGGCCAGTACGGTGTCCCTGGCGTTGGCGTCCTGGCGGAACAGGCTCCAGCGCCCGGAGCTGGTGATCCGCAGGTGATAGCCCGGCGACCCGCCACCGAACTGCGACACGCCGTTGGACCGGCCGATGAGGTCGACGCTGCCGGTCTGTTCGAGCAGGGCGTCCACGCTGACCCGGTAGTTCGACCAGGCTGGATCTCCCGCCACCGTGATCGGCGGAGAACTCGAACCGAGTGGCCACTCGATCGGTGCGATGTTGATCTGCTGGCGCAGGCACCGGCCGGCGCGCCCGGCGGCGCAGGTACTCGTGTCGAAGCCGCCCGCGATGTCGGCGAAGTACTTCGCCAGGGACCCGGTCGGGTAGCTGTCGAAGTTCTCCCGGTACGGCAGCGCCATGCCGCGGGCCGCAGGTGGGGTGGTGATCCCCGTACCCTGACCGGTGGTCGTGGTGATGCTGTACACGTATCCGGGCTGGAGGGTGACCGTGTAGCTGCCACCGACCGGTGTGATGTCGGTGGTGTGTACGAAGAAGTCGGCTGGGTTGTTGGAATTGAGGTTGGTGGCCCACACGTGCACGGTCCCGGTCGACAGGCCGCCGGTGATGTTGAAGGTGGCGGTCTGCGCCGTGGTGGCCCGCGTGGTCTCGATGATCGTGCTGTAGTCCCGCCCGTTCGTCGATTTCAGCGCCACGTAACTGCCGTTGTTGCGGGCACCGCCGAGGTACCCGGTGGCGCTGTCGAGGTACCGCCAGCCCGGCTGGGTGAACTGACTGGTGTGCGCCGTGGCCCAGATGCTCTTACCCACCTGGTACGTCCCGGACCACGGCGAGTCGGCCTCCATCAGACTGTCGCCGGCGTTGGGCAGTGAGGTGTAGACAGAGCCGACAGCATTCCAGTTGATCGTCGCGGTCATCCGGCCGTCAATGTAGTTGCGGTTGATTGCGCGGGCGAGTGGGGGGGGCGCCGGTGTCGTAGTGCTGCGATCCATCCTCACTGGATCACACCGGCTTGCTCAGGTTCATCGGGTTCGAGTTCGGCGGCGTGCAGTTGTCGGCCGGTGACATGTGGCCACACGGGTAGTGCACCCCGGCCACGTCGACGGCGTTGCGGAAGGTGGCATCGTTGGTCATGTCGTCGACAATTCCCCACGCACCGCCGATCTCGTCGCCGCCGATGAGCTTGGTGGACGGGTATTTCGCCACAAGGGCGCTCTTGAAGCTCTGCAGCCAGCTCTTGCTGTATCCCGCCTCGTTCTGCCCACCCATGTAGTCGATGGTCAGACCCTTCGCGGCGGCGCAGTCGAGCCACTTGATGAGGTAGTCGATGGTGTCCTGCGAGTGGAAGTTCCCGCCGCCGAGCCAGCCGGGCGCGCCCCAGGCCAGGGCCGCCAGCCTGATTTTGGGATTGCGTGCCTTGGCTTGCTGCATCAGCCACCACTCGTACCCGCGGTCGCAGTTCAGGTCGGTGGCGGTGCGCATGTGGCTCGCCTCGGCGCCGTTGGTGCTGTTGGTGTCGCCACCGATCTCCACCTTGAGGATCTGCAGGGCGGCGCCGAAACCGGGTTTGAAGAGATAGTCCAGGATCTCGCCCTGCTGCCGTGCCGGATAGTCGGGTAGCAAGCGAGAAGTGCCGCCGCCACCGCTGATCGCGCCGACCCCGTCGAACTGGCGCCCGGTCGCCGCGCCGTTGATCGTGATGGTCACCGCCGCGTTCGCGGCTGTCGCCGGGGCCAGACTCAACCCGAGCGTACTAACGACCGTCGCGACCAGTAGGTTTGCTCGTCGGCTCATGGATGGTGACCCCCAGACAGACGCACGACGGTGGCGACTCCAGCCGACAACGCATTCCGGCGCCCGTATTGTCATCGCCTATCCGCATATGTAGTACATCGACGTGACAACGTTGTCAAGCCCCGAATTTCGGGTAATACGGCCTTCGCGTTATTGCGCTTGGTGGCCTGTAGCGATCTAGACAGCCCGCAGTTGGGGACCCGCTTGGGGACCGCCGAGCTGTCAGATGGGCGCGGCGCGTCCGGTGTGGAACCGGAACCCGATCGCGGTCGCGACGCGGTCATCAGAAGGTCCCTGGCCGCGAAAGCTTCCCCGTGGACGGTTCGGCGCCGACGAGGTCGAAGAGGTGTTCAAGCGTATCGGCGAGGTCGCCGCCATCCTGGAGACCGGTTGGGAGCGGCATTTGACAGCCCAGGGCCGCCGAATGCGGCTTGGTTGTGCGGGCGTGCGAGAGACGGCAAACGCTTTCGGGCCGCTCAAGGTCGTCTTTACGCCGCTGGCGACCGGGCCAAGGACGCCGAGATCCTCGCCCTGCGCCACCAGGTCATGGTCCTCGTACGGCAGCTACACGGCCCGAAGGTCCAGTTCACCCTCGCCGACCGGCCTTCCTCGCCGCCCTGTTGCACCGGCTCCGCCCGGCGCCGTGCTGCGCCGGAACGGCTGCTGGTGCGCCCCGAGACAGTGCTGCTGCGCTGGCACCGCGACCTGATCGCCCCCCTCCACCCACGCCCGGTCGGGTGCGCGGTCGCGCCGAGGAGCCGAACACGCCGGGGGGCGTGCTCGATCCGCCCGCATGTTCCCGCCATCCGGATCCCCTTGCGGCGCGAATCCAGTACAGGAGGCACAACCGGTGGGAAGGAGAACGGTATGCACGCGGTACGGCGAACCGTCGTCGTCGCCACGCTTCTGGTGTTGCTGGGGCTGGTGGCCGGTTTAGACGTGGCGGTGGGTGTTTCGTGCCTTGCGAGGCCTGATCCGCGCCGCTGTACCTCGCGTTACCCCCCGAAACCCCGCCAACCAGTGACCCTTCGCGTGGTTCATGCTGGCCACAGACCGGACGTTCCCGGCCCTTGTCGGCAAGGGCATTCTCGGGTGACTGGTTCGCCACAGATTTGATGGGTTTTCCCCTGCTTGACAGGTTTGCCGGTATGCGGTCACGATGTTGAATATCCGCGGCCACGGTGGGCGGAGCCCGCCACAGGAGCTGGTGCGGCATGCGACGTGTGTCTCGTGTTCGGGCAACACCCGTATCTCGGGCGTTGCTGCCCGTACCTGGATCGTGCCCGATCGGTGAACAGTCATATGCCGGTCGATGAACGCCTCGACCTGCTGCTGGCTACCGGGCCGTTCCACGCCGCGCTGCGGCGGGCGATCCGTGAGCGGGGCTTGTCACTCGAGCGGCTGCGTTCGCACCTGGCCCGACGCGGGATCGATATCGGGGTGTCGAGCCTGAGTTTCTGGCAGCAAGGGCACACTGTGCCGACTCGCCGGGGCTCGGTGCGGGCGGTGCGCGCCCTCGAGGAGATTCTCCGGTTGCCACCTGGGTCGCTGCTCACGCTCCTGGCTGCGGCGCAGGCTGAGAATGGCGGGCCGGCATGCCGGTGCGGCACCGATGACCGCGCGGGCGCGCCGGACGATCCGTTCGACAGCGGATCGGGGCACGGCAGCGACGACGTCGACGTGGTGAGCCGACACGAGCGGCTGCTCGTCACCGCCGAGGGCCACCTCACGAGCCTGTTGGTGCGCACCGTCGTCCAAGCCCGAACCGACGGGGTGGGCCGGTACATCCAGCGATGCTACGGGGCGACTGCGGCGTTGACGAGATGCGGATACGCCCGCTGGCGAACTGCCGACTCGGGCAGATCCGCCGGCATCCCACAGCGCCGGTCCTCGTCGCGGAGCTGCTCTTCGACGCGTTCCTGCTGGCCGGCCAGACATGGGTCTTCGAGTTCGAGATCGCCGACGACAGCGGCGACCGGGTTCACGAAGTCGCCCACAGTTTCGCCTACCCGGTCGGCCACTACCTGGTGGAGGTCCGGTTCGATCCGGCCGCGCTGCCCATCGATTGTCACACGTACGCGCGCGCCGGACTCTATGCGGAGTACCGCCGGATGAAGACGCTCACGCTCAACCAGCACCACACGGTGCACCACATGGCCAGCAACCTGACGGCGGGCGTCCTCGGCATCGCCTGGACGTGGCCCGACACCGCCGATCGCGGGCAGGACCCAGCTGGCGGGGAAGGGCGCCGGCCGGCCGGGACCTTCCCGCAGGGCAGGGGCTAGTCGCGGATGAGGGTCTGGTAGTCCGGCCAGAACTGGTTCACCGATTCTCCGGTGATGCATTGGAACTCCGCCGGGGTCCAGGGCCGGCCGTCCGCCTTGATGCTCTGGTTGATCCGGTACCCGAAGTCGGGGTTCTGGGTGTCCCGGCCGCACCAGGAAGAACGCGACGCGCGGGACGCGATCCATCGGTTGATGTGCGCCGGCCGGGCGTGGCGCGTCAAGCGCATACGGGCCGCGTCGCGAAACTAAAAATATAGATATCCTTGTCCGTCATTCCCCTCTTGTGCCGGGTCGGTGGCTGCGCGAATCTGGCAGACAACGTTGTCAAGGCCCGTGACCGAGAGGCACATCATGCGTATCCATACCCCCAGGATCGCTGCCGCCGGGCTGGCGTTCATCGTCGTCGCGGCGTTGCCGGTGGCAACGCCCGACGCGGCGCACGCAGCGGCGCACGCGGCGGTCGCCGATGCCGCCAGCTTCGTCAACACCCTGACCGGCACCAACGGCGGCGAGACGTTCCCCGGCGCAGACACGCCCTTCGGCATGGTGCAGTTCAGCCCGGAGAACACCTACGGTGACCAGACCCGCACGGTAAAGCCGGGCGGCTACGGCTACAACGACACCCGGATTCGCGGGTTCGCCCTGACCCACATGTCCGGCACCGGCTGTGCCGGCGGGTTCGGCGACGTGCCGTTCTTCCCGCATGTCGGCACCGTGACCAGCTCGCCGACAGCGGACAACACCGACGCCCGGTACGCCAGCGACTTCTCGCACGCGAACGAGACCGCCACGGCCGGCGACTACCGGGTCGGGCTCAACTCCGGAGTCAACGTCGAGCTGAGCGCCACCGCCCGGACCGGTTCGGCGCGCTTCGCCTACCCCGCCGGGCAGACCGCCTCGCTGCTGGTGCGCACCTCCAACTCCGAGGTCGGCAGCAGCGCGGCGCAGACCACCATCAACACCGCGGCCCGTACCATCAGCGGCTCGGTGACCAGCGGCAACTTCTGCGGCTACATCAACACGATCGGCCGGCGCAGCTACTACACGCTGCACTTCTACGCCGTCTTCGACCAGCCGTTCACCACCACCGGTACCTGGCAGGACGGCACGCTGCGGCCGAACACCACCAGCGCCAGCGGCGGCACCACGTACGGCACCAATGGCTGGCCGGTCGCCGGGCGCGGCTCGGGCGGGTACGTGACCTTCCCGGCGGGCCAGGTCGTCAACATGCGGGTCGGGATCTCGTTCGTCAGCCAGGCGGGCGCGCAGGCCAACCTGCAGGCGGAGAACCCGGCCGGCACCACCTTGGAGACCGTGCGCCAGCGCGCCCACGACGCCTGGAACACCGAGCTGGGCCGCATCGAGCTCACCGGCGGTACGAACGCGCAGATCACCACGTTCTACAGCGCCCTGTACCACTCGCTGCTCCACCCCAACGTGTTCAGCGATGTCGACGGCCGGTACACGGGCATGGACCAGCAGGTGCACTCGGTCTCCGGCAGCCAGCGCGTCCAGTACGCCAACTTCTCCGGCTGGGACGTGTACCGCAGCCAGCTCCAGCTCGTCACGCTGCTCCGTCCCGATGTCGGCAGCGACATCGCGCAGTCGCTGTTCAACCAGGCCAACCAGAACAACGGCGTATGGGACCGGTGGACGCACGCCCAGGGCGGCACCCACGTGATGACCGGCGACCCGGGGCACGCGGCGCTGCCGAGCATCTACGCCCTCGGCGGCACCGGGTTCGACGCGGCGGGCGCGCTCGCCTCGATGGTGCACTCGGCGACCACCGTCACGCCCGAGGACCTCAGCGACGCCGGCTGGAACGTCATGGTGGTAGGCGAGCGGCCGTCCCTGGACAAGTGGCTCTCCATCCACTACATCCCGACCAACGGCAAGGCCTGGGGCGGCGCGGGCGAGACCCTGGAGGACTCGGTCGCTGACTTCGGCATCTCCCAGCTCGCCGCCCGGCTCGGCAACACCGCCGTCGCGACGCAGTTCCTCGACCGGGCCCAGTACTGGAAGAACGTCTTCAACCCGGGCAACGGCGGCTACATCCAGAACCGCAACGCCAACGGCACCTGGCCCGGGTTCAACCCGGCCAGCGACGACGGCTTCGCCGAGGGCAGCGCCGCCCAGTACACCTGGATGGTCCCGTTCAACGCGAAGGGGCTCTTCGACCGGATGGGCGGCAACACCACCGCCACCAACCGCCTCGACACGTTCTTCCACTACTCCGACGGGCGCTGGGCGCTGACCGGCGCCGGCGGGCTGAAGGCCGAGATGGACAACGAGCCGTCGGTCGGCTCGCCGTGGCTGTACGACTTCTCCGGCCGCCCGTACAAGACGCAGCAGACGGTCCGCCAGGTGGTCAACACGCTGTGGTCGGCCGGCCCGACCGGCATACCCGGCCAGGACGACCTCGGCGCGATGTCGTCGTGGTACGTCTTCGCGGCGCTGGGCATGTACCCGCTGACTCCCGGCCGGGCCGAGATGCTGCTGGCGAGCCCGCTCTTCCCGAAGATGGTCGTGCGCCGCAGCAACGGCAGCACGATCACCGTCAATGCGCCAGGGGCGTCCGCCAACACGTTCTACGTGCAGAGCCTGTCGGTGAATGGCCAGCCCTCGACGCGGCCGTGGCTCTCCGAGTCGTTCGTCACCGGCGGCGGCACGCTCGACTTCACCCTCGGTACCACCGCCAACACCACGTGGGGCAGCGCCGTGGCCGACGCGCCGCCGTCCTTCGACACCGGCGGCGGAAGCCCGGGCCCGACCAATGTGGCGCTGAACAAGTCGGCCACCGGCTCCACGCCGTGCGCCAGTGCGGAAGGCCCGGCCAAGGCGGTCACCGGCAGCACCTCCGACAAGTTCTGCTCCCACTCGGTACCCAAGTTCCTCCGGGTCGACCTCGGCCAGTCGTACGCCATCACCTCGTTCACGGTGCGCCACGCCGGCGCGGGCGGCGAGCCCACCGAGTGGAACACCAGGGACTTCGACCTGCAGGTATCGGCTGATGGCGCGACCTGGACGACGGTGGTGCAGGCCCGCGGCAACACCGCGAGCGTCACCAACCACACCGTGTCGGCGACTGGACGCTACGTCCGGCTCAACGTCATCACCCCGACCCAGGGCGGCGACACCGCCACCCGCATCTACGAGCTGGAGGTGTACGCATAACGCCACCGGGGCTTCCGGCGGCGGTGGGCGCCCCCCGGTCATGCACCCGCCGGGACCGCGGCCGCCAGCCGGTCAGAGTTCCGGCACGACGTACGGCACGACGTACGGCACGACGTCGATCCAGCTGTTGCCGGACGCACCGGTCGGCCCCGGGCCGGTGGTGGCTGGATGAGATCGAGGGGTGGCGCGAGAAGATGACTCGTGCCACCTGGTGAAGCGGGGCGCCACGCCGGCCGAACCCCCCGCAGCGCGATCCACTCTGGAGCCAACAGGCCGAGAGGGAGCCTGTTGTGGGTGTTGGCTACTGACGCAAAGAACACGTTTCCATTTGGGCGGTGCACCCAACTTTGACCTGGTCAGACGCCCTTCTTCCCCTGGTGGCGGGTGTTGGGTTCGAACCAACGTAGGCAATGCCGACGGTTTTACAGAGGGTGTGGCGCAGCGCCACGACCAGCCCAAACGCCACAATAGAAGGCAGCGTTGCCACACCCTTGCCGGAGAAGCGCCGCCAAGTCACACGCTTTCGAGATCTGCGACGCTGCGTCCGTCAGCCGTCGCGACAGCTCGTGACCTGCCCCGGGTCTACGTGCCGTATCCTCCCCGTACGGCCATGCACGTCGGTGAATGAGACCGCGATTGAGACCCGGACGGTGTCGTGCCTGGCCGCTCGACGTGGCCGCCCGCCCCTGGTCATTCGGTGACCCAGGCGTCGCTTCCGGCCTGGGGTCACCGAACGCGTCGCCGTTCAGCTTGGTGTCGAGGTTGTGGCCTGCGCTGGTATTGGTGTGGCGACCGAGGTCGACCGCCGGATGGTAAACCCGGCGAACACTCCGATGGTGCAGAGCACCCCCAGGGCGATGAACGCTGGGCGGAAGCCGTCGACGAACTCGCTGGGCGTGCGGTAACTGCCCTCGGTGGCGAAGATCGCGGCGGCGATCGCTACCCCGAACACGGCGCCGACCTGGCGGAACGTGTTGCTGATCCCGGACGCGACGCCCGTCTGGACTGGGCCGACGGAACGCATGACGGCGGTTGTCACGGTGGGAAAGGCGATCGCGATGCCCGCGCCGGTGACGAACAGCGGGCCCATGATCGTGCCATACCCGCTGGTGTCGGTCACCAGGGCGCCGATCAGCACGAGGCCGAGTGCTTGGAGGCCAAGTCCGAGCATTACCAGGGTTTGCTCGCCGATGCGGTCGGCGAGCCGGCCGGCCACCGGAGAGAGCAACAGCGCCACGCCTGTCGCGGGCAGCAGGCGCAGCCCGACGCCGAGCGGATCGTTGTGCAGTGCGAGCTGCAGGTATTGCGCGGTGAGGAAGCCCAGCCCGAACACGCCGGCCATCAGCACGAAGCTCGCGACGCATCCGCCGGTGAAGCTGCGGTTGCGGAACAGCTTCATCGGCATCATCGGGAACTCGATTCGGCGCTCCCAGATGACGAACAGCACCACGGTGATGCCACCGCCGATGAGGCCGCCGAGAATCGAAGCGGAGGTCCAGCCGGCGTCGTTGCCCCGGATAAGGGCTTGGGCGATGCCGAACACGCCGAGGGTGGCCAGGGCGAGGCCGACGGGGTCCACCTTTCCGAAGGCTCGGTGGCCTTCGCCGACCTTCTGCGTCGTCAGCACGGCGATCACGATCCCGACCGGGACGTTCAGCCAGAAGATCCACTGCCACGCGAGCCCGTCCACGATCGCTCCGCCGACGAGCGGGCCAGCTGCGACGGCGACGCCAGTGATCGCACCCCAGATGCCGAGAGCCTTGCCGCGCATATCGGGTGGTGTGACATCGGTGATCAGCGCCAGCGCGAGCGGCACCGCGATGCCGCCGCCGATGCCTTGCAGGGCGCGTACGGCGATGAGGACGTCGACGTTCGGGCTCAGCGCGCACAACGCCGATGCGCCGGTGAACACGCCGAGTCCGATGACGAACATACGTCGCCGCCCGAATCTGTCGCCCAGTGTCGATCCGGTGAGGATGGAGGCGGCGAACGCGAGCTCGTAGGCGTTGACCGTCCAGCTCAGCCCCTCGACTCCCGTGCCGAACTCCTGGTGCAGGGTTGGCAGCGCCGTCGTTACGACCAGCGCGTCAAGTCCCACCAGAAACGAGGTGAACGAGCCGAGGATCAGGGTCCACTGCTGCACGGCCCGGGCGGCGTCGGGAGTCGTGCTGGTTGCGGTCATTACTGGTATCCACCTTCTCGAGACGACCGATGCGTGTGGCGCGTGGCGTCGCCGACGCGGGTGCTGGTCACGCTTGCTGCGCCGGCTCGTACAGGCTGAACGGGGTCGCCTGGTCGTCCTGGCAATGCGCGATCTTGCCGAAATCGGGTATGGGCACGACGTCATCGGCCGTGCCGCCCAGCTCCCGCACCAGCTTGACCGAGGCGTCGATGTCGTCGGTGGCGAAATAGACCCGCGGGTGGGTGCGCCCGGCGTCCTTCGGCGCGATCGCGCCGGCGGCGCCGCTCTCGATCACGTGGTAGTCGCCGTCGAACTCGCTGGTGCGCCAGCCGAACAGCTTGCCGTAGAACTGCCGCGCCTTCGCGGTGTCCTCGGCGGGCATTTCAAACCAGTTGATCTCTCCAGGCATCGGTAGGGTCCCTTCGGTGTTATCGACAATCACGCACCCAAGGACGAACGGCGACTCGACAACTCGACACCCGGCATCCAGAAATCTCTGCAGAGTTTGTGGCGGTGGCGTCATCCGGCCGCGGGATCGTCCAGGGAGATGAGCCGCCCGGCCAGGAAGCGGCGGTCGGCGGGATTGGTGGCCAGCTCGTGAGCCCGGCGGTACGCCACTGCGGCCTCGTCACGCCTACCTAGCCTGCGTAACAAGTCCGCGCGGGCAGCGTGCAGCAGGTGGTAGCGCTCCAAGCCGTCGATCTGCTCGATCAGCTCGAGCCCAGCGTCGGCGCCGTCGGCCATGGCCACCGCGACGGCGCGGTTGAGGGCCACCACGGGCGAAGGCGCCACCTCGAGCAGCTCGGCGTACAGCGCCGCGATTCCCGCCCAGTCCGTCTGCTCGGCCGTGCCCGCCCGCGCATGCTCGGCAGCGATCGCCGCCTGCAACTGATAAGGACCGGGCATCCCGCGCCGCAGCGCCTGGTCGAGCAGCCTGACGCCTTCCGCGATCTGCGCCCGATCCCACCGGGATCGGTCCTGGTCCTCGAGCAGCACGACATCACCCGACTCGGTGTAGCGTGCGTCGCTGCGGCAGTCGTGCAGCAGCATCAGCGCTACGAGGCCGAGCGCTTCCGGCTCGTCAGGCATCAAGGTGGCGATCAGCCGCCCGAGCCGGATCGCCTCCGCACGCAGCTGCCGATGCCCATCGGTGTCCCGAGGTGCCGTGTAGCCCTGGGTGAACACCAGATAGACCACCGCCAGCGCCCCGGCCAAACGCTCGGGCAACCGGTGATCCGGGGGCACCTCGAAGTTGATTCCTGCGTCGCGGATCTTCCGCTTCGCCCGGACCAGTCGTTGCGCCATGGCGGGCTCGCCCATCAGAAACACCCGCGCGATCTGGGCCGCGGTCATGCCCGCGACCGCCTGCAGAGTCAAGGCCACCCGCGCGTCCATCGACAACGCCGGGTGGCAGCACGTGAAGATCAGACTGAGCCGATCGTCACCAACGCTGATCAGCCGACCCTCGCCGTAATCGGTCGTCGCCGTCACCGCGCCGCGCGGCGGCTCGCCCACCTCGATCTGTACCTGCTTTGCGCGCGCTGTCCGGGCACGCCGCAGCTGGTCGATCGCCCGGTTGCGGGCCACCGTCAGCAGCCACGCCACAGGGTCATCGGGCACCTCGTCCTGCCATCGACGCAGCGCCAACGCGCACGCGTCGTGCAGCGCGTCCTCGGCCAGCTCGAAGTCGCCGAGCGCCCTCACCAGCGCGGCCAGCATTCGCGCCCGGTGCTCCCGATAGACCCGCTCCATGGTCCCCGCGGGCGAGCCGTCCGTCATTCCCCGGCGACCGCCGCACGCGCAGTATCGACCGGCCGGTTCCAGCCCGGGATCTCATCGACTGGGCGCACCTCGACGGAGCCCTCTCGGGCCATCGGGCACAAAGCAGCCAACTCCAACGCGTCGTCGAGGCCACGACACTCGAGCAGGTAGTAGCCGCCGAGCTGCTCGTGGGTCTCCGCGAAAGGACCATCGGTGGTCAGTGTCTGACCGTCCCGCACCCGCACAGTGGTCGCGGTGCTGACCCGCTTCAACGGATCAGCGGCCACCAGCGCGCCCCGTTTCCGGCACTCCTCGGTGAACGCGGTTACCCGCGCCAACGCGCCCTCGAACCGCGGATCACCCGGCTCCGGCCGGTCACACCCGTAGAGCAACAACATGTACCGCACCGCGCTCCTCCTACTTCCACGTCGCGTACTCCCGTTGAGAGGATGACGATCGAGCCAGCCCAAACTCGACACCCACCACGAAGCACTCCTACACCACATCCGTGGAACCGCAAGACTCGTGCCCGCCAATCCGCTGGAGCCGCGGGGCGTGCTGCCGATCTCGACTGACTTCCGTGCCGACTGGCCGCGGTGGCTGGCCGAGATCGACGTCCAGAGCCGCGACCCCGGCGATGCCGCGAGCTGAGAAGCGTCCGGGTTAGCCGATGCCTGGCCGGAAGGTCGCCAGCAGGGCTAGCGCGCGCGGCTCGGCACGGTGTGCCGCGCCCGGGCGGGGCAGGCTCCTGGCCTGTCCGCGTGTTCCTGCCGCAGGGGCCGTAGAGGCTCCGGGGTCAACGGCGGCCCGGAGGGCCGTCGCGCCCAGCGCGTGGCCGGGCCGCGATGGAGACCGAACTCGTCACGATCAATGCGCAACTGACCAAGGTCGAAGCAGCCATCGACCGCTACCTCAGCGACTACGAGGACAACGCGCTCGACCGGGACGTCCTCGCCCGCCGCGTCGACACACTGGCTATCCAGGCTCGACAGCTTCGTCACCGCCGCGATGAACTGCTTGACCTCGACACCGAACCCGACCAGCCCGACCCCGCCGAGCTCGCCGCCGTCCGTGACCACATCATCGAGATCATCACCACCGGCAGCCCCGAGGAACGCAAAGCGCTCTGCGAGGCCACCATCGCTGAGCTCCGCATCACCGACCGCACCACCGCCACACCGGTCTTCCGGATACCGCTCACCACCGGTACAAACAACTCAGCGCTAACCGGACCACAACCGGCTAGCGCTGATCAGAAAGGTGTTCGTGTACCTCAACCTAGGGTGCACCGTGGGCCACAGAATGCGAACCGGTTTCTGCGGTTCAGGGGTGGCCCCCTGCCGGTCAGCCCGGTCAGACGGCGGCGCGATGGCGCTGAATGACACACCGGGGCGCGTCCCCGTACCACTTGGAACCGACCATCGGCACTTACGACATGGCATTCGTCGTACTGGGTGGCACGTGGCTGCTGCCGGCACGGCACAAGTAGCCATCGCGAGCGACCTCAAGTAACTGACAGGCTCATCCTCCTCGCGGTCCTGGCCGCTGGGTGCCTCTGGCTGACCCACAGACGTCCCGTGTGGGCGCTGCCGCTCACCGTCAGCGTGACCGGGTTGGTCCTGCCGGTCCTGCTGAGCGGGCTCGTCCAATAAGCACTCGCTCTACTGCCGGGGCGCCGTTCCGGTCGCCCTGGCGGCCGCGGCATTTCCCTGGTTTCTGGGTCCACGGGACGGGTGGCCAGAACGGTGTGGCTGTCAGCGGGCGCCCGGGTTGTGTGGCGGCTCCTGTCCTTAGGGGTCGGAGATGCCGGCGTTCCGGCTACACATGGGCATTGACCTGCCGAAGCTGCCCCACCGCCCTCAGCGCGTCGGTGAGCGGTATGCGCTCCTGTTCGAGGCGGCGATGGCGTGTCCACGCACTGTCTGTGAGCGCGTTGTAGATCGTCCGCTCGTCCGCGCTCAGATGCGGAAGTTTCCGGCGTGCGCTCGGGCCGAGTGGCGCGCCGCGGCGGTCGAGTGACGTGCCGAAGTGCTCGTACAGCTCGAACGTCGCCATGTCCATGAGTATGGAGACCGCGGGGACGCCGTCGGCGCGGAAGCCATTGAGGATCTCGAATCCAGCTGTGTCGATGTCGCCCCAGTACAACAGCAGTGGTGCGTCGACTAGCCACGGCAGGGCGGCGGCGGCGCTGCCGCCGAATCCGCCGCCTTCGACAGACACGCCTCCGGGCACGGCCGGGAACGCGACGGCGGTGTCCTTGTTCTCCGAGATGATCACGACCTGTGGCTGGTATGGCAGCTGTACGCAGTCGCCGACGCTGATGCAGTCGTGTCGGCGGCCGCCAGCTGCGAGGTAGTCGGAGTCTAGGTAGGTCAGGTGCACACGTGCCGGGTGCGCTGGGGCGAGCGGCAGCGCGTCGAGGCCGCCGAGGGCTGCGACGAGATGCTGGCGGGTATTGAGCCACTTGGCGTGCATGCCGGGCACGGGCACCTGCCTCGGCGTTAGGCCGGTGGCGTCGTGGGCGCGGAACCAAGCTGCGGCGTCGCATAGCAGCGCGAAGTCGACGTCGGTCCAGTCGTCGACCTCGCGCAGCAGCCCTGGCAGGTCCCTCGGCAGACCGAACCTCTCGCGCATCTCCACGGCTCTGCCGCGCGCACGTGCTAGACGCGCGGTCCACTCGCTGCCGGCGATGGCTGCTGCGGTGTCCGCGTCGGGCACGCGCAGGTGCGTCGGGACGACCTGGACGGTGCCGTGCACCCGCCGGGCCGTGTCGACCAGCTTGACGCCCGCGGCGGCATGGCGGCCCTGCCATTGTCGCCAGGCGAGCACAGTGGCCTGGTAGTCGGCGAACCGCTGCTCGAGCTCACCCTTGGGGGGCGCGCCGAGTGGGAACGCGTACGGCCACGACGCCCTAGCGTCACCGTGGTCGTCACCGAGCACCTCTGCGGCGACGACGTGCGGCCACGTGCGTCGCAGCCGTGCGGTCACGTCACCGACCGTTTGCTCCGGTGCCTTCATCGCACCGGTTCCTTCTGACCGTCCCCGCCGGCCGACGCGTCGCCGTCGAGGCCGCGCACCCGACTGACGTGCGAGTAGCCGTTCGATGACTTGGTGACGGTGAGGATGAGTCTCATGGCAGGCTCAAGCGCGGTCACCTTGTCAAGTGGGGCACCGACGACCAGCTGGAAGCCGAGCTTCTTCCACGCCTGGACCGACCGACCGGCAAACTCGGAGTCGGACTTGATGAAGCCCTCGTCGAGGAGCACGGGCGCGAACCGCGGCCGGCGGTCCTCATCGCCAAGCTGATAGCGCAGCGCAGCGCCAACGATGAATGCCATAAGCTCCTGCGTCTCACCGCCGCTCTTGCCGCCGAGGGACGCGTACGTGGCGAGTTCCCGGCCGTTCGCATCGACGCGGACCGCGGTGATCTCGACGTGCCGGCGCACGTCGAGGTACACGTCGCGGTTGATGCGCGCTGGCCGGGCGTCGTCGTCGGGCTTGCGGATGAGCGCGATGAACGACCGGAGCTGCAGAAACCGCTGCTCGGCATGCTCGTCGCTGACGTCGGCGGTGACGCCCGAGGCCAGATGCGTCAGCTGCTTGCGGAACCGGGCGACGTCGTCGGAATGCAGCACCCGCAGTGAGATGCGCAGCCGGTCGTTCGCAGGCCCGAACGGCAAAGTGTTGAGGATGTCGTTGACCGGGTCGAGCCGGGCGCGGATGTCGTCCAGCGCGGCGCCGAACGCGCCCGACAGTGGGACGAGATCCTGCCCGCTCCACTCCGACAGGCGCCGGCGCCATTCCTGACGGCGTTCGGCCAAGCCGGTCGCGACGATCTTGTCGAGGATGTCGCGGTACTCGGGGTATGAATCGATGCCGGTGCCGCGGTTGTGGTCTCGCCAGCGGGACTGGAACTGCTCGAAGATCCCGACCAGCGTCGTCGTGGCACTAGCGGCCTGCTGGCGGGCACGGGAGGTTCGCTCCGCCAGCCGGGCGCGGAGCTTGGGCACACTCTTTCCGAACTCGGCAAGGCTGTCGAGGCTGCCGACCTCCATGAACGCCGTGTCGAGGTATTCGGTCTGGCCCTCGGTGAGCGTGACGGTTCCGTCGGCAGCGATGCGGTCGATCTCCAGCGCGGTGTCGTCCTGCTGCTCGCACAGCTGGGCGTGCTGCCTCTCGACGGCGTCGAGGCCGTCGGACGCGCGGGTGTGTTCGGCGTTTGCGTCTGCCAACTCCTGCTCGAGCCGCGAGTGTTCTGCATCGAGCGCAGCGAGGACGTCGTCCGCCTCCAGTAGCCGGGCGAGCTCGTCCTGCTTGCCGGTCAGCTGCGCTTGGGGCGTGTCGACGTCGATGTCGGCCCATTCGGTGGCGAGCACCCACTTGTGCGCGCCCTCGAGCACGTGCAGCTGCTGCGCCTGCTGATCGAGCTGGCCGACGCGGCGAAGCAGTTCGCCGAGGGATGTGTCGAGCTGTCCGATCTCGGCGTTGATCTCGCTGAGCCTGTCGGCGGAGGAGAACCCGATGATGGATGCGTCGGCGATGTCGCCGTGTGCGCCGCGGCGACCGTTGCGAGTCTGCCCTTTGCGGGTGACGCGTGGCCCGTCGCCATCCAGATCCGCGGGCGATTCGACGCACAGGTGATCGGTGCCTCGGCGGGTGACGCGCTCGCGGATCCACCGGCTGAACGGGGACTCCTTATACAGCAGCTTCCCGGAAACGTGGTTGGGGTCGCCGGGCTCGTCGACGTGCAGGCGCAGAGGCACGCCTTCGAACTGGATGCGGATCGGCAGCCGGATGGGGTCGATGGCGCGCGACAGCTGCTGGAGACGCCGCTCATCGACGAGCAGGACGCGCGCGATCGAGTACAGGGTGACCTCCGCTGCCTTGCGCCACCCCTGCTCGCCGGGAGAGATGTCAATCAGCTCGGCGACAAACGGCAGGTCGGCCGGGTTGATGCCGGCCGCAGCCGCGATGGCCAGGCGGGCTTCATGGAACCGGCGCGGGACGCGTCCGGTGCGCCCCGTCAGCGAGTCCCGTTCCGCGATGAGTTCGGCGCGGCGTGCCTGCGCGGGCCACCCCTGCTCGCGCAGCCGGGCCTGCTCGGTCGACAGCTCCTTCAGCTTTGCGGGGAGCTCGGCGAGGAACGCTTCGGCGGAGGTCTGAGCGGCGGCGAATTCACCGCTGGTCGCCGGGTCGATGCCGAGCTCTGCGGTGTTCGTGGCGTACTTCGCGTGCCGGTCGGCTGCGATGTCACGGGCGTTCTGCGCGGTTTCGATCTCGGCTTTGAGCCGGTCAATCGTGTCTCCGCCGGCGTCGCGCTGCGCCTCCTCGACGCGGGCGAGCTCGCCCCTGAGCCGAATCTGCTCGCGGGCCGCGGCCCGACAGCGTTCCTTGAGCTGGCTGCTGCACTTGATCGCGGCGCGGGTGGCGGCGTCGAGGAGTTGGTCCCGGGTGTGTAGCTCCCACAGCATGAACGGGCTGTCGCCGGTGCGGGTCGCGCCAAACGTGTCGATGAGCTGCTCGTCGGCGCGGGCCTGCTCGCGCTCCTCCCACAGGTCAGGCAGGCGCGCAAGCGTGTGCTGCTTTTCCGCGGCGGTCTGCATCTCCCGGTAGGAGGCGTCGAGGTCGTCGAAGTGGCGCGCTGCGTTGTCGGCGGCGGCGTAGGTCGCGGGCTGCTCGAGGACCATCGCCTTGTACAGGCCGTCGACGGTGCGGACCTGCTGACCGGCCTGGATGCGGGCGAGCAACCGCAGCGCCTTGGCGCCATCGCCGCCTGCGCCGATGCCGAGCCGGTCGAACAGCCGCTGCGCGAACTCCGTGTAGGTGTTGGCGACGAACATCGATGGCCAGCGGGTGGTCAGCGCCCGCTTGTCGAACTTGGCCGCGGCGAGCGGCTCGAGCTCGCGCAGGTCCAAGCGCCCGTCGAGGGTTGCCATCTTCATCGTGATGTCCTTGGACGCCACCGCACCGCGCCGCACGTGGTAGGCGCGTAGCACGGTGAGACGGCGCATGGCGCCGTCCGTAAACGTGATCGCGACCGCGCCCCACGTGGGACTGTCGACGCCGCGCAGCACCTTGTCGGTCAGCGCACCGGTGCCGGCCTCGCGGCTGTCATCGATCTTGCCACGCAGGTAGGTGAGCAGATTGCGCTGCTCGGGATTGCGGGCCCGGCCGGTGGCCGCGTCGTTGGAGGCGCCGTTGAACGGCGTGTCCGACGGCATCATCAGCGCGAGGTACGCGTCGAGGATGGTCGACTTACCTGTCCCGGACGCGCCGGACAGCAGCGTGGCTTCGGGGTCGAACTCGATCAGGGTGTGACCGTGGAAGCCGCCCCAGTTGACTAGCTGCATTGACTCGGCGAGCCACTGGCATTCGCGGGTCTCGATGGGGTCTGGCAGCAGTGCCGGCTGGCTCATGCGCGCTCTCCTGTCGCCGGGGTGTCATGGTCAGCGGCGTCCAGCCAGCCGAGGTCCTGCCCTCCCGCGGCGGGAGTTTCGGCCGGCCTGCTAACGAGGTCGAGGTCGAGCTCAGCGGGACGGGCACGTTCGCCCGCCGCGGCGTCGTGCGACGCGCCATTGATGGTGAGCAGCGTGTCGAGCAACTCCTGCAGGCGCGCCACTGGCAGCAGGACCTCGATGACGGGCGCGACGCGGAGCCGCTGCTCGTCGCTGGTCTTTAGCAGGATGCCGGAGCGCTGCAGCGACACGATGGCGTTCTCGACCTTGCGGGCGTCGCCGGAGCGGTCGTTGGCGTCCTGCGGGCGGAAGTGGGCTACAGCGTCGAGGAGCTCTTCGCGATCGATCAGGACAGCGTCGGCGCCGTCGGCTCGCTCGGACCGGAACCGCTGCCGCAGGAAGATCAACAGGATGGTCTCTTCGCGGGTGTGCGCGATGTCGTGCAGCAGTGTCGGAAACCGCCCCTCGCCTTCCGGGACGGCCTGACGCTTGAACGCGATCTGCGCATTGGTGTCGATATGCAGGTCGAGGAACAGGTCGTTGAGCCGGGACCGGATCGCCACGCAGGCGTCCATGACTGTGCGCCACTCGGCCGGGTGCTGCTCGGCGCTGATGTAGCGGTGCTTGATCAGGTGCACGAGGGCGCGGCGTTGCTCGTAGGCGAGGCCTCCTTCGTCGCCTTCGAACAGCGACAGGCTACGGCCCTCGACATCGGCGTCCTCGATGACGCCGGGACCGGCGACGAACGGGTCGTCGCCTTCAGGGCGGAATTCGTCGATTCTTTCGGTGTGATCGTCGAGGTCCGGTGTGGCTGGGTCGGAGACGGTCATCGTGGCCTGCTCGGTGTCGGCTTGCTGCAACGTTCGGGCGGTGTTCGGGTCACCGTGAGTGGGGTCGCTGGGGGTCATGATTCGGTTCCCTCGGCGAGGGCGTCGGCGTCAGCCGGACGCAGCGGCACGACAGGGATGGCGAACACGCGGCGGGTGCCGTCAGGACGGACGGTTTCGACGCGCTCTGCCTGCTCGAGAGCGGCCAGCAGCGCCTCCTCGGCGTCGGGGATGTCCGTCTCGGGGTCGTCGGCGCGCGCGCCAAGAAGCAGGTGGAGCAGGCCGAGGATCTCCACCGCCCGACGCAGGCCGACCGGCAGCACGCCGAAGACCTCCGCGACGCTGTCGAGCTCTCCGCTAGCCGCGGCGTCGATGAGCTGCTCGCGCAGCAGGCGCAGGGTGGGCCCGCCCTGGTTGCGGATCGTGTTGAGGTCTAGCGCTGGCGGTGCCTTGTCAGATACGTCCTCCAGCGGAGGCGGCGGCGCGGCTTCGGAAGGGTCCCAGAAGCGTTCGCGCAGGTGCTCGACGTCGATCTTCG
>Ga0184623_10000343_pt1 | contig 19896 bp, 19 predicted proteins | sample PLM1_100_b1_FD_133138 | JGI IMG/M metagenome (GOLD analysis project Ga0184623, IMG submission 133138) | Groundwater sediment microbial communities from an aquifer in East River, Colorado, USA - PLM1_100_b1 | ecosystem: Environmental > Terrestrial > Soil > Riparian zone | place: USA: East River... | reverse complement strand
GCCTGCGCCACGGTGCTCGTGTCGCTGGCGAGAGCGAGGATCGACCCGAGCACGGGTCCGATGCACGGCGCCGCGCACACCGCGAAGGCCCCGCCGAGGAGGGCCCGCGAACCGCTTCGGCGTGCGCCTTCCACGAGGCCGGGCGCTGCCAGGCGCTCGAGCCAGGGCAGCGGCAGAAGGCCCATGAAGGCCAAGCCGAAAACCACGACGACGAGGCCCGAGACCTTGAGGACGAGCTCGCGGTTCTCGTCCAGGCCTCCGACCGCAGCGCCGACAGCCGCGCCGAGAGCCACGAAGACGATCGTGAAGCCGGCGAAGAAGGGCAGGCTCGCTGCCACGACCCGACGCCCCCCGACCCCCGGTTGCGTCCCCGACACGACCGAGAGATAGCCCGGCACGAGCGGGAGCACGCACGGGGTCACGAACGACAGGAGTCCCGCGGCGAAGGCGAGCGGAATCTTCGCTTCCATTTGCCCCCGGTCCTAAGCGTCGAAGCGCGCGAGCTCTTCGTCCACGCGCTGCTCGAGCTCTGGGTCGAGCGGAGGCCCACCGTTCGAGGACGCCTCGAGAGGGGCCTCGGGCTCTCGTGCCCGGCTCCAGCGAAGGGCCAGGAGGCCGACCCCCACCCCCGCGAGCAACCCGCCCGTGAGCGGAAGAGCCCAGGCGAGCACGTTGAAGCCGCTCTTCGGCGGTGCGGCGAGCACCTGCTCGCCGAACTGCGCCACGAGCTTCTCCTTGATCTCGCTCTTCGTGTCCCCCGCTGCGATCCGCTGCCGGATGAACGCGCGCATGCGGTCGGCGACGGCGGAGTTCGACTGCTCAAGCGTTTCCGGCGTGCAAACGGGGCAGACGATCTCGTCCTCGAGGTCCGCGAGCGTCGGGCGCTCCTCGCTCGCCGCCGCGGGCGCCGCGACGGCGAGCGCGAGGAGCAGCGTCGCCACAAGCAGGCGCCTCATGCCGCCCCCAGGAGGACCTGGATGTTGCGCTCGAGGGTCTCCTCGTCAAGCGGCCCCTTGATGTATTCGCCGACCAGCCGCCCCCTTCGGGAGACGAACCAGGTCTCCGGGAATCCGGTCAACCCGTAGCGCCCGAGCGTCGAGCCGTTGCCGTCGTAAGCGAGCGGATACGTCAACGCATACCGCTCGGCGAAACGCCGTCCGTCGACCTTCAGGTCCTGGGCGTCAATCCCGAGGACGACGAGCCCCCGGTCGCCGTAGCGCTCCCAGGCCGACTGGAGCATGGGCGCCTCGTCCTTGCAGGGACCGCACCACGACGCCCAGAAGTTGAGGACGACCGGGCGGCCGCGGAAATCGGCGAGCGAGACGTCTTCCTCGCCTTCGAGGCTGTCGAGCGTGAAGCCCGGAGCGGGCGGCGCCTCCCCGGCCGCGACCGCGGCCGAGAGACCGCGCCCCTCCTCCGTCTTGGCGATCTGCCAGCCGAGGAGCGCGATCAGGAGGGCGACCACCGCGACGGCGGCCGCCTGCAGCAGGATCTTGGCGCGGGCGGCCATACCCGCGATGAGTCTACGCGCGGACTATGAAGACCGGCGTCCCGAGGCGCACCCGGTTGAAGAGCCACTCCGCGTCCGGAATCCGCATGCGGATGCAGCCGTGCGAGGCCGAGTAGCCGATCGAAGCGGCGTCCGGCGTCCCGTGAATCCCGACGCCCGACGCGGAGAGGCCCATCCAGCGCGTGCCGAGCGGATTCCCGGGGCCGGGCGGGATCGGGCTCGCCCCCTGCGCCCACGGCGAGTCGGGGGGGTACCACCACGGGTTGCGGGCCTTGACGACGACCTTCCAGCGCCCCAGTGGCGTCGGGTACGAGGATTGCCCGACGGCGATCCCGAACGTGCGCCGGTAGCGCGATCCGTCGTAGAGATAGAGGCGCCGCGAGCCCCGGCGGATGACGATGACCGGCCCGAAGTTCGCTTGCGTCACCTGCGGTTTCAGGGGATGCGTGACCACCTCGAGCGGCCCGCGCTGGTGTGCCACGAGGGCGTTCCGGATGAGGACGCGCGTGTCGAGCTTCGTGAGCGCGAGCCCGTCGCGCGGCTTGGTGATGATGGGCTTGAGGTTGCGCAGCACCGCGATCGAGTTCCGCGGCGCCCGGTAGACCGCGCCGGCGAGTCTCGTCACGTACGCCTTCAGCTTCACCCGGTCCACGGCAACGACGAGCGGAAGGGCCGTGTAGGGGGCTGACAGAAACGCCTGGGCGACCGCGCCCGCCACGTCCGCGCGCGCGCCGAGCCGTGCCGGCCTCAGGTCCCAGACCCGCGACCGGAACGTGAGGAGGACGTGGCGGTTGAAGAAGGCCTGCACCGTGAGCGTCGCCTGCTCGGAGGCCATCCCGCCGACCGGAACGCCCGCGATGGTCACGCCCTCGGGTACGACGGGAGCGGCCGGAGTAGGCGGCGGCGGCTCCTGCGCCGACGCCGGAGCCGCCAACACGAGCGCGGCAAGGGTGGCGAGAAGGAGGGTTTGGCGGAACAGGCCTCGTCGTCGGGGCGCGCTGGGTGGTTGCGAGGCAAGGACGCAGGGAGCGCGCGTATTGAATGAAATACGGGCGCGACCGAGGACGCCGCCTCGCGCCGTCCAGCGCGATTCCGACGGCACAGTGCTTGTTTGGCCAAACCCTCCTACAAGACCCCGGCGCATCCTGAGCGGATATTAGTGCGAGGAGGGGTTGGCGGAACGGGGCTCGTCGTCGGGGCGCGCTGGGCGGATGCGAGGCAAGGACGCAGGGAGCGCTCGTATTGAATGAAATACGGGCGCGACTGAGGACACTGCCTCGCGCCGCCCAGGGCGGTCCCGACGGCACAGCGCTCGTTTCGCCAAACCCTCCTACTAGGGTCGGGTCGGTAGGAGCTCTTCGTCCAGCTCCCCGCCCTCGGCGATGAACTCGACGATCATGCGGTCGGTCAGCCATTCGACCGGCGCACGGTCATCTGTCAGCGGCCCCGTCTCCGGACGGATCCGCTCGAGGCCGTGCTGAAAGAGCGCCACGAGCGAGGAGACCACGCCCGGAACACGTTCGACGCGATCTAGGAGAACCGCACGCGAAGTCGGTCGGTCCGGGGCAAGCACGAGCTCGTTGAAGCGCAGCGGCTTCCAGCGCCACGCCTGGGGAAAGGAGGCGAGGACAGTGCTCCCGATCGCCTCTGACAGACGCTCGTCGCCGGGAACGGCAGCGACGTTGAGGGCCAGCATCCCCCCAGGCCGCAGGCGGTCGCGCGCAAGCTCGAAGAACTCCTTCGTGGCGAGATAGAAGGGGATGTAGGGCTGGCGGTAAGCATCGACGACGATGACGTCGTACCGCTCCTCCGTGTGCTCGAGGTAGGGTCGGCCGTCGGCGGTGATCACCTCAAGCTTGGGGTTGTCGCCGAGACCGAGATAGCGGCGGCCCGCCTCGCTCACTTCCGGATCGATCTCGACGCCGTCGATCTGCACGTCCGGGTAGAGCTCCCCGAAGGCGCGGGCGATCGTCCCGCCGGCGTTCCCGATCACGGCCATCTTCTCGACCGGACGGCCGAGGAGCGGGGGCACCAGCAGGAACATGTCCCATTCCCCGCCGGTCAGCACGGAGTCCGGGTACCAGACCGAATGCACGGCGACACCCTCGTTGAGCTTGAGCGCCCGCGAGCCGTCGGCGCGTTCGATTATCTGAATGTACTGATAGGTGGACTCCGACTCGTGCAGGAGCCCGGGCGTCGGTTTCACGACACCGGCGGGGATGGCAAGTAGTGCCGCCACCGCGAGGGCGAGGAGCTGCCAGCGCCGACCGAGGAGCAGCGCTCCCGCGAAGACGAGGAGCGCCGCCGACCCGAGCATCGTCCGCTGCGTGCCGACGAGTGGGATCGTGACAATGGCGGAAAGGAAGGTGCCGAGAATGCTCCCGACCGTCGAGAGGGCGTAGAGGCGGCCGGCCACCGAGCCCGCCTCGCCCACGTCCACGAGCGCGAGCCGGATCGCGAAGGGGGAGACGACGCCGAGAAGGGTCACGGGCACGGCGAAGAGCGCGAGCGCGGCGAAGAAGGAGCCGACGACCGCGCCGACCGAGACCGCGTCGAGGCCGCGGACGGTCAGGTCGAGGATCGGCCGGGCGGCGAACGGCAGGACCGCGATGACGAGCGCTGCCACGACCACGATCTGCCCGAGAAGCCGCGGCTCGGGACGACGGTCGGCCACCTTCCCGCCCAGCCAGTAACCGAGCGAGAGGTAGACGAGGATGAGCCCGATGATGTTCGCCCAGACGACGGTGGAACTGCCGAAGTAGGGCGCGAGCAGGCGCGAGGCAGCGATCTCGGTCGCGAGGGTCCCCGCGCCGCCCATGAACACCACCACCCCGAGGCGGGTGCGGCTGACCGTCGTCGGCACGGACTAGTGCCTCTTCAGGTAATGCTCCCCCGTCTCCGGGGGTCGATGAGCAAGCCAGGCAAGGACGCAGGGAGCCCGCGTATTGAACTTAAATACGTGGGCGACTGAGGACGCCGCATGGCGCCGCTCAGCGGCCGCGGGAGGCGATGGGCGTATTGCCTGGAGGGGCACTCAGGGCGCCAACCGAAGGGCGACTATGGCACAGTCGTCGCCGAGATCGCCGCCGGAGAAAGCGCGGCAATCGGCGAGCAGGGCTTCGGCCAGCGCCTGGGCGGCGAGATCGCCACGTCGGCGCAGGAACTCGTCGAGCCGCTCTTCGCCGTAGAGCTCGCCGTCGCTCCGGGCCTCGATGACGCCGTCCGTGTAGAGGACGACGGTCGACCCCGGATCGAGCTGAACACGCACGGTCTCGTACGCCTGCCCCGGCTGGATGCCGAGGGCGAGACCGCGAGCCGCCAGCTCCGAGACCTCGCCGCCGGGGCGGACGAGCCGCGCCGGTGGATGTCCCGCGCAGGCGCAGGCAACCTCGCGCGTCGCCGGGTCGATGAGGACGTACACGAGCGTGACGAACTTTCCTTGCTCCACTTCCTCCGCGACGACGTCGTTCGCAGCCGCGAGGAAGTCGGAGGGATCCGGTTTCGAGCGCGCGAGCACGCGGAAGGCGAACTTCGTCATCGCCATGTCCGCAGCGGCCTCGATCCCCTTCCCCGTCACGTCTCCCAAGACGACCGCGAGCCGCCCGTCGTCGAGCGGCAGGAAGTCGTAGACGTCGCCCCCCACGTCCACGCGTGCGGAGGACTGGTAGACGTGTCCGACCTCGAGGCCGGGGACTTCCGGGAGGCCCCGGGGCAGCAGCGAGCGCTGCATCGTCTCGGAGAAGTCCTTCTGCTGCTGGTAGAGCCGGGCGTTGTCGATGGCGAGTGCGGCCTGCGCCGCAACGGTCATCGCGCCCTCGACGGTCTCCCGGTCGAGCGGCCGAGCGGGGTCGAGCGAGAGGAGCGTGAGCGTTCCGAGCAGCTCGGCGGGTGTGGCGAGGGGCAGGACCGCGGCCGTCGATCCCTTGCGGAGGAACGGCTCGAGCAGCCGGTGCTCGCCGATGGCGGAAGCTGGTCCATCGAGCAGGACGGGTCTCCGCGAGCGTAGGAGCTCCCGTGCCAGCGGCGTCGACATCGGCTGTGGCCTGCCGATGAGGACCGGCGCAGTCTCCCGCAGCTTTGGATCGGCGACATGGAGCGCCTTGAGCTCGAGGTTCTCGCTCCGCTGGCTCGGCATCTGGATCACAGCGGCGTCGACCTCGAAGAGCTCGACCATCGTCCGGGCGACGGCGTCCAGCGTGGCCTGGAGCGAGAGGCTCTCGGTGAACGACTGCGAGATCTGGTAAAGAGCGCGGAGCTGGCGGGCCGCCCGCCGCTCGGAGTCGAGCGTGCGCTCGAGGACCGAGCCCAGCTCCTTCGTGCGCTCGTGCAGGCGGGCGTTCTGGACGGCGACGGCGAGCTGGCGGGACAGGGCGATGAGCAGCCCCTCCTCTCCCTCGCGGTACGAGCGCGGGCGCGTCTTGAAGACTCCGAGAGCACCGATGACCTCGTCGTGGACGATGAGCGGGATGAAGATCGCACGCCGGATGCCGCTCTCCTTCAGCACGGCGTCGAGGCCTCGCAGCCTCGGGTCGCTGCGCATGTCCTCGATGAACAGATACCCCCGGCCGCGGAAGGGCCCGAGGGCGACCTCGAGCAGCCGCTCGGCCAGCTCGGTATGCGCCCCCTGGAGTCCACGCGAGGCGGCTGCGGTGAGCCGCTCGTCCTCCCGGAGATAGATGCCGACATGACCGCTCGCGGTCAGCTCGGCGATCCGGTCGACCGCCGTCTCCAGCGTGTGCGCGAGCGACAGCTGCGCGATCGCCTGGCTGACGACGCCGATGACGGTTTGCGAGCGGCGGAGCGCGGTGGCGATCAGGCCGACGCGGCGGCTGCGGCGTAGTGCGAGCGCCGCGCGTGCGAGGAAGGGAGAAAGGGCCTCGAGGTCCTCCGCACTCGGCCGCACGCCTTCGAAGAGAAGCTGCAGCGCCCCCACCGGTGGCTCGCCGAGCGCGATCGTCGCGACGGCCCCCCCGCGGCCGGGATCCGCCGCGGGAAGCGGAGCCACCTCGTAGCGGCGATGCTCCTCCACGGCCACGCGAACTGCTTCGGCCGCAGCCAAGCCGAGGTCGGCGGTTTGCCCGTTGAGCCCCTGGCCGGCCAGGTACGAAGGCGGGGTGTCGGCTTCGATGCGCCAGAGGGCGGCCCCGACGGCTCCGGTCGCCTCGAGCGCGAGCTGCACGATCTGTTCCGCCGTCTCGGCCTCGTCCGCGCCGGCAGCGAGCGCCTCGACTGTTCGCTCGAGGCCGCGGCCTGCTCCTTCCGACCATCCGCTGGCAGGAGCAGCCCGCTCGAGCCGGATCGCGGCGCCGAGATGGGCTGCCGCCAACCGGCCCAGGTACTGCTCACGAGACGAGAAAGGTTCGCCGGAGCGCATGAGCTCGAGCGTTGCCACGAGCTCACCGTCGGTTCGCACCGGGAAGATCCGGACGTGACCGGCCCGCGCGCGCTCGGCGGCCTTGCGCACGGCGGCGGGCAGGCCCTCGTCGTCGGCGGCCAGCTCGACCTCTTCCGGCGGCACGGCGAGCGTGTCGAGCCGGGAGCCTTCGAGCTCGGCGGCCAGCGCAGGCGACTCGGCGTGCACGGCGCGGGCGCGAAGCTCCTGTCCACCCGAGTCGGCGGTTCGCGCGACCGCGACGTCGGCGTTCGTTGCGGCGGCCACCGCCGCGACGAGGACGCCGACCCCGTCCCCGGATGGATCCTCGACTAGCCGTCGCGCGGCCTCCGCAAGCCGCTCGAGGGCATCATCCGATTGGACTGCGACCGGCAGGGCCGGCTCGGCCTCGGGAACCCCCCTCATCCGACGAATTATGGAAGAATCGCACGCTATCGGCGCCCCGGCTCCGCAGCGCACGCCCGAAGACCCGCCGCTCGACCCCTTCGCGGTCGAGCGCGCCTTCGCCCTGCAACGGGCCAAGCGACGCGCGCGTGTCGAGCATGACCAGGAGCGTCGCCGTGCGCGCGTCCGCTTCTTCGCCCTGTTCGGCAGTCTCGTCTTCCTCGCGTTGTTCCTGAGTCTGTCGGTGTGGGAGAAGATCGAGTCCGTCTTCGGACTCTGATGGAGTCCCGGCCGCGAGGCCCCTTTCCGACCGTCACGCTCGGGAGCCCGGGCGAGTGGCTCGCCTGGCTCGGCGGACTCGTGCTCGCGCTCGGCTCGTTCACGGCCTGGTATTCGGTCTCGGAGGAAGGCCTGACGCTCTCCGTGATCGGCTGGCACACCGGCGTCCTCGGCAAGCTCGTCTTCTTCGTCGGCCTCGCCGTGCTCGCGCTGCTCGCTCTGGGCGCGACCGGGTTCGAGCTGCCGCCGAGCGTCCCGTCCGGGATGGTCATCGCCGGGCTGGGCGCACTCGGAACGATCTTCGTTCTCGCCCGCGCGATCGACATCCCCGACGACTATCCGGCGGCCGGCAGGAGCATCGGGCTCTGGATCAGCCTCCTGGCGGCGCTGCTCCTGATCGCGGCCGGGCTGCTTCGCTCGGCCGACGAAATCTCGCCGCGGCCAGGATAAGCCCCGCGACGAGAGCGCCGAGTGCCGCCCCGGCGAGGACGTCGGACGGGAAGTGGACACCGACGTAAACCCGCGAGAAGGCGATCGCAACGGCGAGCAGGCAGAAGGCGGGCGCGCCGCGGGGGAAGAGATACGTAAGCACGACGGCCCCGGCGAAGCTCGTCGCTGCGTGGCCGGAGGGGAGCGAGCCGCCAAGGGTGCCGCCGAAGAGCGGCTCGACGCCCTCAAGAGCATCGAATGGCCGCTCCCGGTCGGTCAACCCCTTGAGCGCGAGGGCCGCGAGGTCGGCCGTCCACACGCAGAGCGCGGTAAGCGCCGTGCAGCCGAGCACCGACCGCCTCGTCCGCAAGGCTAGGAGCGGCGCGAGCGCGATCCAAACGAGCCCGCCGTAGCCGATCGCCGAGAGAGCGATGAAGACGGGATCGAGCCATCCCGCCTGGTGGTCGTAGACCCAGAGGAAGGCGTCCTGGTCCACGCGCTCCTGGAACTACGCTACGCGCGGACGAGCTGCTTCGTCGACTCGATCAGCTGCTGTGGGTCGAACGGCTTCCCGATGAAGGCTTGCGCGCCGCGCTCGCGGGCCTCCTCGGCCGAATGCTCGTCCACCTTGCCGCTGAACATGATCACGGGGATGGTGCCGCTGCCGTGTTGCTCCTGGACGCGGCGCAGCATCTCGAAGCCGTTCATGCCGGGCATCATCACATCGAGGAGGATGAGATCCGGAAGCTCCTTGTCGAGCACCGCGAGCCCTTCCTCGGCGCTCGAGGCCTCGCGGACCTCGTAACCGTCCATCTCGAGGTTGACGCGGACGAACTCGCGCAGGCGCGCGTCGTCGTCGACGACGAGGACAAGCGGCGAGCCGGAGGGCCGGGCCGCGCCGGAGCCGGAGAGGAACGCATCCAGGTCGCCGCGGCGAAATCGTCTGTGACCCCCTGGGGTGTAGAACGCGGGCAGCCGCCCGCCGTCAGCCCACTTGCGCACCGTGCCCTGGGCGACGCCCAGATGGCTCGCAGCCTGCCCCAGAGTCAGCCAGTCGAGACCCCCGCCCGCCGGACGGCCACTCGTGCGTGTTCGCTCTTTCGGGGCCATCGGCGAGGTCAGAAATCTAGCAAACCTCTACTTTCTTTCGAAGTTAAGGATTGGAAACCGTAACGGTCACGGTTTCCGGCGGCGTCAGGGTGGTCGGTTGCAGGGTACGGACGAGCGTTTGCGATCCCCCTGGGCGTGGCGCCTGCTCGACCGCGCGTCCGACCGCGAGCCCGACGAGGAAAGCGACGAGCAGGGCAGCAATCCGCGCTCCCCAGACGACGCCGCGCCGCCGCCTCGCCGAGCGGCGCTCGCGGGCGCGCCGGCGGGCGCGCGGGTTGGGGCGGGCTTCCGTCGACATCCCTATGGGTTGTAGTCGACGGCGGCCTGGGCGTAGCGGGCGAAGGCAGCGTCCTGGACGAGCGCAGTGTCCTTGACGCCGGCGCGTGCCTTGGGCGGGGTGGCCTCGGCGATGACGTCCCGGACCCAGTCCTCGGAGCGTTCGTACGCGCGGGCGAGGTCCGCGAGCGTGAAGGTCTGGCCGACACGCTTCCGCAGCTCATCCGCGACGGCGTCGACGAGGAGCAGCAGGTGGCGGGAGCGCGCCGTGTCCTCCCCAGCCTCGGCGAGCCGCCGCTTTCCGTCCTCCCACTGGTGGCGGGCGCTCGCTACGGTCACGAGCCCTCGCCTGCCAAGCCCGACCGGCCGCAGCGCGCGTCCGGGCACCAGGGCTCGCCGGCCGCCTCGACGATGTTGTCGCCCAGCTCGTAGCCGGGCCGAGCGAGCGCAAACGCGGCGTGGGCGTGGAGGCACTTGAGCTTCCAGACATCGCGCGTCCCGGCGATCCCGACATCGAGCTCCGGGCGCAGGCGCCGTTGCTCGGCGTCGGCCCGCGCGAGACTCGCCCCCAGTGCCGGGTCGTCCGCGGCCGCCTGCGAGAACCGCTCGACCCCGCCCGCCGCCTCCACGCGCGAGACCGCGGCCACCAGCCAGGGGCAGGTCAGGTAAAAAGTTGTCGGGAACGGCTCGCCGTTCTCTCCGAACGGCGCCTGTTCCGTAACCGCCGGAAAGCCGTACGGGCACCGGACCGCCACACGTTTGAGTGCCCGAACTGGGCGCCCGAGCTGCCAGGAGACCACCGCCGCGTCGTCCACCAGATCATCGTATCGGCGCCTTGGCGCGTCCCTGTCCCTGCGGGTCACGCCACCGCTCGATGCCCTTGACGATGAAGAGCCGCTCGCCCGGGCGCACGAGGCCGAGGCGGCGAGCCTCACGCTCGACGAACTCGTCGTCATCCACCAGTTGGGCTCGGCGGGCGAGCGCGGCCGCCTCGCTCTCGAGGACGACGAGCTCGGAGCGCCGCTTCGACACTTCCGCGCGGGCGTCCCGGTAGGCGCGAAGCGGCTGGACGTAGGCGAAGGCGACGGCGAGGAGGACGGCGACGCCGAGCCAGCGGAGCGCCAGCTTCGAGCGGGACGGCTTGCGTCGGCGAGCGGGCATGGGCGAGACCCTTTCGACCACCCGGGGGCCGCTCCTCCCCCCGGGCGGGGCAAGCCCCGCCCCTAAGCGGTCTCGACTTTGATGACGTTCGTGGTGCCGGGCACATTCACCGCGGTTCCGGCCGTGATGACGACGCGATCGCCCGGTACGACGATCCCCGTTTCCCGGGCGGCGTCAAGCGTGCGGGCCCAAAGATGCTCGACATCCCGGCACTCCTCGATCTCCGCCGGCACGACGCCCCACTCGAGGGCAAGCTGCTGCACCGCGTGGCGCTTGTGCGTGACCGCGATGATCGGCCGGCGCGGGCGATGGCGCGCGACGGCCGAGGCGGTCCGACCGCTGTAGGTCGGAACGAGGATCGCGCTGGCGCCGAGCACCTCGGCGATGTCGCACGCGGCGTTCGACATCGCCTCGCCGACTGTCGGGAAGGGCTCGTCGGCCGCGCGCGCGAGCTCGTGCCGGTAGCCGAGGCTCGGCTCGACAGCACACGCGATCTGATCCATGTAGCGGACGGCCTCGATCGGGTAGGCCCCCACGGCCGTCTCGCCCGAGAGCATGAGGGCGGAGGTCCCATCGAGAACGGCGTTGGCGACGTCGCTCGCCTCGGCTCGGCTCGGCTCTGGTTGCACAATCATCGATTCGAGCATCTGTGTCGCGGTGATCGACGGCTTCCCGTGCTCGAGCGCGGAGAGGATGATCCGCTTCTGGACGAGTGGGACGGCCGCCGGGCCGATCTCAACCCCGAGGTCGCCGCGCGCGACCATCACGGCGTCCGAGGCACTGATGATCTCCTCGAGCTCCGCGACCGCCTGGGCGTTCTCGATCTTCGCGATGATCAGGGCGTTCGAGCCCGCATCGCGCAGGAGCTCGCGCAGCGCGCGGCTGTCGTCCGCGGAACGCACGAACGAGAGCGCGACGAAGTCGATGCCGAGCCCGAGGGCGAACTCGAGATCGAGGAGGTCCTTCTCCGTCAGCGAAGGGAGCGGCAGCGTGACCCCGGGCGCGTTCACTCCTTTGTGTGGGCCAACCAGCCCGCCCGCGAGCACGGCGCAGCGGACCCGCCCGTTGTCGACCTGGTCGACCCGCAGGCGTACCCTCCCGTCGTCGATGAGCACCTCGTTGCCGGGGCGGAGCACCTCAGACAGCACGGCTGGGCTGACCGGCACGTCGCCGGGATGCGCCTGCGGCTCGGCGGCGACGAAGACCTCTGTCCCGGTCGGCAGCTCGAGCGGGGCGTCGAGCTCGCCGACGCGGACTTTCGGGCCCTGAAGGTCGGCGATGAGCGCGAGCGGGCGGCCAACGCGTTCCTGCGTCTCGCGGAGGAGCCGCGCCCGCTCGGCGTGCTCCTTGTGCGAGCCGTGCGAGAAGTTGAGGCGAGCGGCGTCCATTCCCGCCGCGACGAGCGCCTCGAGTGCCTCCGGCGCATCGGAGGACGGGCCGAGCGTGCAGACGATCTTCGTCCGGCGCGTTGCGGTCCTCACGCCCTCACGTTAGCGCGAGCGCGGGAAGGCACCCCAGCCCGGATAGGCCGGGCAAGCCCGGCCCCTACGAATCAGACTCGTAGGGGCGGGATTCATCCCGCCCTATGCTCTCGCGGGAACGCCCCCCAGCCCGGATACTCAGCCCGTCCGCCCAGTTCCTCCTCGATCCGCAGGAGTTGGTTGTACTTCGCCACCCGGTCGCTGCGCGAGGGCGCGCCCGTCTTGATCTGGCCCGCGCCCACAGCGACCGCGAGGTCGGCGATCGTCGTGTCCTCCGTTTCCCCGGAGCGGTGCGAGATGACGACCCCATAGCCGCTTTCCTGGGCGAGATGGATCGCCGCGAGCGTCTCCGTCAGCGTCCCGATTTGGTTTACCTTGATGAGGATGGCGTTTGCGACTTCGGTCTCGACCCCACGCTGTAGCCGCTCAACGTTCGTGACGAAGAGATCGTCTCCAACCAGCTGGATCCGGTCGCCGACGCGCTTCGTGAGTTGGCCCCAGGCGCCCCACTCGTCCTCGGCCATGGGATCCTCGATCGAAACGATCGGATAGCGCCCGACGAGCTCCTCCCAGTAGGCGGTCAACCCGTCGCCGTCGAGGCGGCGCCCCTCGAACTCATAGACGCCGTCGTGCCAGAGCTCCGTCATCGCGGGGTCGAGCGCGAGGGCGATGCGGTCGTGGTGGCCGGCGCGCTCCGCCGCCACGAGGATTGCTTCGATCGCCTCCTCGCTCGAGCCGAGGTCGGGCGCGAACCCACCCTCGTCGCCGACCGCCGTCGCGAGGCCGCGCTCGTGCAGGAGCGCCCTGAGCGCATGGAAGACCTCGGCGCCAATCCTCAGTGCCTCCGAAAATGTCTCGCCACCGGCGGGGACGACCATGAACTCCTGCAGGTCAAGTGAGTTCTGGGCATGGGCGCCTCCGTTGACGACGTTCATGAGGGGCACGGGGAGGACACGCGCCTCCTCGCCGCCGATCCAGCGGTAGAGCGGCATGCCGGCCTCGGCCGCCGCCGCCTTGGCGGCCCCGAGGGAACAGCCGAGCACCGCGTTCGCCCCGAGCCGCCCTTTGTTCGGCGTCCCGTCCAGCTCGACCAGGCGCTCGTCGACGGCGCGCTGGTCGCCGGCGTCGAGGCCGGCGAGCGCCGCCCGAATCTCCCCGTTCACGTTGGCGACCGCCTTTGTGACTCCCTTGCCCCCAAACCGCTCTCCGCCGTCCCGCAGCTCGACGGCCTCGTGCGCCCCGGTCGACGCCCCGGAGGGAACGGCCGCACGACCGAAGGCGCCCGACTCGAGCCGCACGTCGACTTCGACAGTGGGATTCCCGCGGGAGTCGAGAATCTGGCGGCCGTGAACGTCCGCGATCTTTATGTCCCAACCTCCTTGGCGCGGTCGAAGTAGCGGTCCTGATCGGCCAGAGCGAGCTCTTTCCACTCCTGTCCTTCGCCCGCCGCGAGGCGCTCGGCTTCCTCCACCCGGGCGACAAACCGCCGGCTCGTTTCGCGGAGAGTCAGCTCGGGATCGACGCCGAGATGGCGCGCGACGTTGACCGCGGCGAAGAGCACGTCGCCGACCTCATGGGCGCTTGGCTCTGCTTGCAGCTCGGCCAGCTCGTCGCCGAGGTCTGAGACCGCGCCCTCGAGATCGGGATAGTCGAACCCAACCACGGCTGCCCGGCGCTGCACCTTCTGCGCGTGAAGAAGCGCCGGCAGCGTCTCCGGGACATGGTGGAAAACGCCCTCCCGCCCCTCCTCGCCGGACTTGAGCTCGTCCCAGCGCTCTCTTACCTCGCCGGGCGAGCGCAGCTCGCCAGGCGATTGGAAGACGTGCGGATGGCGGCGGACAAGCTTGTCGTGGATCGCCCGCGCGACTTCGGCCAGATCCCCTTGCCCCCGCTCCTCGAGCAGCAGGGCGAGGAAGTAGACCTGAAAGAGAAGATCTCCGAGCTCGTCGAGAAGCTTCGAGTCGTCCCCGGCTCCGGCGGCGTCGGCGACCTCGTAGGCCTCCTCGACCGTGTGCGGCACGATCGTCTCCGCCGTCTGGGCCCGGTCCCAGGGACAGTCGCGGCGCAGCCGCTCGGTCAGTTCCTGCAGGTCGACGAGCGCCCGCGCGAGGGCGTCCCGATCGCTCAAGTTGTTAGGAGGGCTTGGCGAAACATGCGCTGTGCCGTCGGGCCGCGCTGGGCGGCGCGAGGCGGCGTCCTCGGTCGCGCCCGTATTTCATTCAATACGAGCGCTCCCTGCGTCCTGGCCTCGCATCCACCCAGCGCACCCGCCAACGAGGCACGTTCCGCCAATCCCTCCTAGCCGGTCTCGGTCGTCGTCGCGGTCTGCGTCCCGGTCGTGGAGGGGGCGGGCGCAAATCCGGGCGCGTACGCGGTCTCGTCCGCGTACTTCTCCTTGAGATCGGCGACCCAGCGGCGCATGGCCGTGTTCTGGCGCTTTTGGAGGAGCGTCGTCTTGATCGACTCCTTGACGTCATCGAGCGGCGTGACCGACTTCGGCTTCAGGTCGCTCAAAACCTCGATCACGTGCCAGCCGAACTCCGTCTTGATCGGCTCCGAGAGATCGCCGGTCTCGGCGTCGAAGACGAACTTGTCGAAGGGCGCCACCGTACGGCCCTTCTGCGCGGTCATCTTTCCGCCCTCGGCTTTGGAGGCCTCGTCCTCGGTGAACCTCTTGGCGAGGGGCGCGAAGCTGGCGCCGTTCTGGAGCTGCCGGTAGATGTCCTGCGCCTTCGCCTTCGACTTGACGAGGATGTGGCGCACTTCGCGCGACTCGGGCTGCTCGAACTGCGCCTCGTTTTTCTTGTAGTAGGCCTGGATCTCCTTGTCCGTCACCTTGACGCTTTTCGTGACGGCGTTGTAGATCTTCTCGGAGAGGACCCGCGAGCGGATTTCGTCGCGGACCTGCTGCTCCGTCAGTCCCTGGCGCTCGAGCTCGTCCTCGTACTTCTTGTCGTCGCCCTGGAAGAACTGCTCCTTGAGCTCGTCGAGGCTCTTCGTGACCTCCTGGTCGGTCACCTTGATCCCCATCTCGGCGGCCTCCTGCGCCCACTGAGCCTCCTCGACGAGGCTCGTGACGATCGAGCTCTTGACGTCCTCGTACTCGGGCGTTCCGGCCTCCGGGAAGTCCTGTTCCTGCGCCTCGAAGCTTTTCTGGGCCTGGTCGACCAGCCGGTCGAATTCGGCCTTCTCGATCTCCAGCTCGCCGACGATCGCGATCGCGCCGGGCGGGACGTCAGGCTTGCCGGCCTCCTCCCCGCCGCAGCCGGAGGCAGCCAGCGCGAGCGCAAGCAGTGCGATGGTCTTCCGCATCGAGAGGGTCATCCGGATTCCTAGGCGGCGAGCCGAAGATCGAGGATAGCATCGACGAGGCCGAGCGCCCGACCGAACCCGTCGCCGCGCAAGGCGACCTCCTTCCGGTCGCTCGAGTACACGGCCGTGTCCGCCTGACGGCGCAACTGGCGCAACTCGGCGGAGCCGAGGACGAGCGGTCCGACGACGCTCCTCCCTCCCCGGTAGACGAGGTAGTCGGCGCCAAGACGGGCGAGTTTCAACTTCGCCTCCTGGATGGCGAACAGGTTTTCCACGGGCTCGGGCAGAGGCCCGAAGCGGTCCTCGACGGCGGCGCGGAGCTCGCGCAGCTCGTCCTCGGACTCGACGAGCGCGAGCCGCCGGTGGACGTCGATCTTCGCGGCCTCGGCCGGCACGTAGTCGGAGGGAACGTACGCGTCGAGCTGGGCGTCCACGCGAACCGGCCGGGCCGCGGCACGGCGTGTCCCGGAAAGCTCGTCGACCGCCTCGCCGAGCAGCTCGACGTAGAGCTCGAAGCCCACTGCGGCCACGTGGCCCGACTGCTCGGCGCCGAGCAGGTCGCCGGCGCCACGGATCTCGAGATCGCGCATGGCGATGGCAAAACCGGCTCCGAGCTCGGTGTGGTCGGCGAGCGTGGCGAGCCGGGCACGCGCTTCCGGGGTCAGCTCCTGGCCGTCGGGATAGAAGAGGTACGCGTGGGCGGTGACGTCGCTCCGCCCCACCCGGCCGCGGATCTGGTAGAGCTGGGCGAGGCCGAGCGCGTCCGCCCGCTCGATGACCAGTGTGTTCGCCTGCGGAATGTCGAGCCCGGACTCGATGATCGTCGTCGAGACGAGGACATCGGCGTCGCCCGCGAGAAACGACAGCATGTGGCCCTCGAGCTCGCGCTCCGCCATCTGCCCGTGCACGACGATGAACCGGAGCTCGGGACAGAGCTGGCGCAGGTGCTCGGCCGCCTCCTCGATGGTCTCCACCCTGTTATGGAGGTAGAACGACTGGCCGCCGCGCTCGGCCTCCCGGGTCAGCGCGAGCCGCACAAGGTCTTCGTCGTATTCGCCGACGTGCGTGCGGATCGGGCGGCGCCCCTCGGGGGGCGTCTCGATCACGCTGATGTCGCGGAGGCCGGAAAGCGACATGTGCAGCGTGCGCGGGATCGGGGTCGCACTGAGGGCGAGCACGTCGACTTCGAGGCGAAGGTGGCGGAGGAGCTCCTTCTGGGCGACGCCGAAGCGCTGCTCCTCGTCGACGATCACGAGCCCGAGGTTCCTCGCCACGACGTCCCGCGATAGCACTCGGTGCGTGCCGATCAATACCTCGACTTTGCCTTCGGCAAAGTCTCGGAGAACTTCCTTGATCTCCGACGGCCTCCGGAAACGCGAGACCATTTCCACTCGAAGCGGCATGTCCTGATAGCGCTCGCGGAACGTGTTCCAATGCTGCTGCGCGAGGATGGTCGTCGGCGCGAGCAGGAGGGTTTGCCCTCCGTTCACGGCCACGACGAACGCGGCGCGGACGGCGACCTCCGTCTTGCCGAAACCGACGTCGCCGCAGACGAGCCTGTCCATCGGCCGCGGTGTCTCGAGGTCCTCCTTGACCGCCTCGATGGCGGTCTGCTGGTCGGGCGTCTCCTCGTAGGGGAAGCTCGCCTCGAGCTGCTCGACGAGGTCCGAATCCGTCTCGTAGGCAACGCCCTCCGCCCGCTGGCGGCGGGCGTAGAGCGCGATCAGCTCGCCGGCGAGCTCGCGCGCACCCGCGCGCGCACGCGACTTGACGAGCTGCCACGCCTTCCCGCCGAGCTTCGAGAGCGCCGGCGAATGGCCGTTGCCCGCGACGTAGCGCGAGACCTTCGCGATCTGTTCGTGCGGAACGTAGAGCCGGTCGTCCCCCTTGAAGGCGAGGAAGAGGTAGTCGCGGGTGATGCCGGCGACCGTCTTCGTCTCGAAGCCGAGCAACCTGCCCACCCCGTGGTCCTCGTGCACGACGTAATCGCCGGTCCGGAGATCGGCGAAGCTCTGCAGCGCCCGGCCGATGCGCACGTCCGTCCGCGGAGGGCGCTTCCGGAACACCTGCGTGTCCGGGAGGAGGACGAGACCCAGGTCGCGGAGGAAAACGCCCCTGCGCGCTGGCGCGACCACGAAGAAGAGCTGCGGTTCGTCCGGCAGCGCGTCTCCGGGCTCGAGGAGCTCGGCATCGAGTCGGCGGAGGAGCGCCTTCGTGCGGAGCGCCTCGCCGCGGTGGGCAAAGGTGACGACGACGCGGTTGCCTCCGCGCACGAAGGCGAGGAGGTCGCGCTCCGCCTCGGCTAACCCGCGGGCGGCGACGGCCGGGCGCTGGGCCTCGAAGGAATGGCGCTGCCCCCGCGGCAGCTCGGAGAGCTCAACCGCGTCGCCGAGCTGGAGGTCGGCCCCGAGCTCTTCCGAGACCGCGGTTCGCGCCTCGTCGGCTTCCCATACGAGGTCGACCTGCCTGAGGGGCGCAACGAGGTCGTCCGGCGGGGGAGGCGGCTCCTCACCGATCCAGGGCTCGACGAGGTCGAGCCGGCGCTCCGCCGAGGGGTAGACGACCGCCTCCTCGACGGGATGGAGCGTGCGCTGCGTGAAGGGCGAGAACGCCCGCAGCGACTCGACCTCGTCCCCGAAGAGCTCGATTCGGACGGGCTCCCGCCCGGTCGCGGGGAAGACGTCCACGAGGCCGCCGCGGACGGCCATCTGGCCGCGCTCTTGGGCCTGCTCGACCCGTTCGTAGCCGGCGAGCGCGAGGTGCTCCACCAGACCCTCGATCCCCGGCGCGTCGCCCGGCCGGATGCGGATCGGCTCCGGCCGCGCAGGCTCCGGGGGGATTCCCTCCGTGGCGCCGACGGCCGAGGCGCAGACGAGGCCGCCGGCGGCGAGCACGTCGAGGGCTCGAGCGCGCTCGCCGACGAGGTGCGGCGGCGGCGCAAGCCCGCTTTCCCAGCGGACTCCTCGCGAAGCGAGGAGGCCGACTTGGTCCTCCCCGAGGAACCAGGCGGCCGCCTCCGCCGCGTCCCGCGCTTCGGAATCCTCTGGGAAGACGCAGGTCAGGGGCCCGCCCCGGTGGAGATAGAGCGCGGCGAGGAAGAGCGGCAGGAGCGACTCGGAGACGCGCGCAGGCGCAGGCTCGGCGGCGAAGGCATGCAGACGCTCGCCCTCCGCGAGCGCGCGGGCGAGCACGGCGAGTGTCGGTAGCTTCTGGTCCATGACGAGCGACGGAGCCGAGGCTCCGCGGGCTCATCGTAGCCGCGGAAACCCCGTGCTTAGACTTCCGGTGTGGCTGGAGAGCTGCTCGGAATCGGCACGCGGCCGAAGCTCGTTGCCTCCTTCGACCCGCCCGACGCAGAGGAACGGTTCGCGGCCTGGCGGGCGGCGAATGCGGCTTGGCTGGCGGCAATCCCGCCGCAGGTCTACCGCGTGGAGTACGGCCGGACGGGCGCGGGCCTCTACGTCCGCGTGCGCGTCGACGAGTCGGCTATACCCGTTCGTTGAAACGCTGCTGCACGGACTCCAGCCCCTCGCGCGCGAGCGTCTCGACCGCGTCAGCTGCTCGGCCGACGAGATCCCCGACGTCGAACTCCGGCGGGAACGGCGAGAGCACGAAATCGGCCACGGGTCGGGCATCCCCGCGCTCCGGCCTTCCCACACCCACGCGTAGCCGGAGAAATTCCGGCGTCCCAAGGTGTTGCGCGACCGAGCGCAGGCCGTTGTGGCCCGCGAGCCCGCCGCCCAGCCGGACCTGCAACCTTCCCGGCTCGAGGTCGACCTCGTCGTGGACGGCAACGAGCGCCTCTGGCTCGACCTTGTAGAAGCGGGCGGCCGCGCCGACGGAGCGGCCCGACTCGTTCATGAAGGTTTGTGGCTTGAGCAGCGCGAGCCGCAGCCCGTCCAGCCGAACCTCCGCGAGCTCGCCGGAGAACTTCGACCGGAAGGAGCCGCCGTGCCGGCGCGCAAGCTCGTCGCCGACGAGGAAGCCGACGTTGTGCCGCGTGTCCGCATACTCGCGCCCCGGATTGCCGAGCCCCGCGACGAGCAGGTCGAGCGTCGAGGCCGGCTCGCCCCGACGGAGGAACCGCACTAGTGGCCCGCCTGGGGGCCTTGCCGCGCTTCTGGCGCGCGAAAAGCGAGCCAGGCAAGGACGCAGGGAGCCCCCGTATTGAATGAAATACGGGGGCGACCGAGGACGCAGCCTGGCGACGCTTTGCAGCCGTCCAGGAGCCCGGAAAAGGTCGCCGGGCGGGCCACTGATTACCCCTCGGTGTTCTCGCCGGCGGCGTCCGCCTCCGGCTCGTCCGCACCCTCCGGGCGTTCCTCTTCGGGCACTTCGCCCTCGATGCCCTCCTCGCCTTCCTCGATCTCTTCCTCGACGACCTCGGGCTCCTCGATCTTCGTCGGTGGCGTGACCGTCGCAAGGACGGCCTCCGGATCGTCCAGCAGCTTGACCCCTTCCGAGACCCGCAGGTCCGAGACGCGGAGCGCATCGCCGATCGTGAGGGCGGAGACGTCGAGCTCGAGCCGGTCCGGCACTTCCATCGGCAGCGCCTCGACATT
>Ga0184623_10000342_pt1 | contig 19917 bp, 17 predicted proteins | sample PLM1_100_b1_FD_133138 | JGI IMG/M metagenome (GOLD analysis project Ga0184623, IMG submission 133138) | Groundwater sediment microbial communities from an aquifer in East River, Colorado, USA - PLM1_100_b1 | ecosystem: Environmental > Terrestrial > Soil > Riparian zone | place: USA: East River... | reverse complement strand
GCTCACCGGCCGGCCCTTCTCCTCGGTTCGTGCCGTCGGCCTCGACACGCCCGGCCCGGCAAACGCCGACGGGGTCATCTCGTCGAAGGGCGCGACAAACTTCTCCCAGCCGGCCTGGCGGGGGTTCGACATTCGCGGGGCGCTCGAGGCCCGCTTAGGGCTGCCCGTCGTTTACAACAACGACGGAAACGCGGCGGCGCTGTACGCCCACCACGTCCGCTTCGGGGCGGACGCCGCGAGGCAGTCCTCGATCGCCGCGATCGTGGGCACCGGGTTGGGCGGTGGGGTGATCGAGGCCGGGCGGGTGGTGCGCGGCGTCGCGGGCATGGCCGGCGAGTTGGGCCACGTGCAGATCCCAATGGAAGGGCTGCTGGAGGCCGGGCAGCCGGTGCCCAGCTGCAACTGCGGCTTCGCGGCTGATGTCGAGAGCGTGGCGTCGCTGACCGGCATCGAGAAGAACCTGTTGCCGTACTGGCTGACCCGGTTCCCCGGGCACGACCTGGCCAAGGCAGCCTCACTGCGGGCGGCCGCCAAGCTGGTCCGGAGCTACGGCGAGAACGGCGACCCGATGGCGCTGAAGATCTTCGAGCAGCAGGCGAAGGCGATCGGCCGGCTCTTCACGATCGCCGCGAACTTCAGCGACCCGAGCGCGTACTTCCTCGGCGGCGGGGTCGTCGAGAGCGCTCCGCAGTTCCGCGAGTGGTTCTTGGCGACGGTGCGTGAGCACACCGCGCTGCGAGAGGAACAGGCGCAGCTTGCCGTGTTCGCCCTCGTGCCCGACTTGGACATGGCCGGCGCGCGGGGAGCAGCCGTGGCGGCGCTCGAGACGCTCCAAGCGTTCGGAGCCTGATCGAACCGGTCGCGGGCAATCCGCGTGTTCATAGGGGACCGGCAACGACATCCTCGCGAGCACTGGAGCGCCCATGTCCTCGACAGCGCCGTGGCGGGTCGTCATCCTCTCGAACGATGGTTCGTCGGTGGCGCTGCTCAACCAGGTGATCACCGCCTTGGGGCACACGACGGCAGGAGTCATCATGCCGCGCCCGCGGAACCTCGACTCCTCCCGGCGGCACAGCCTCGGGCTGGCAATCGCGCAGGCGCCCGAGGATCTGGAGATCTGCGTGGTCCCGCGATCGAGCCGGATCGCCCCGACGCTGCGCGCCTACCAGCCGGATCTCGCGGTCTGCATGTACTTCCCCTGGCGGGTGCCGGCCGAGGCGCTCGCCGTGCCACGGCTCGGAGTTATCAACGGCCACCCGTCGCTGCTGCCGCGCTATCGGGGTCCAATACCGATCGCCTGGGGGATCCGCAACGGCGATCGGGAGATCGGCGTCACGGTGCACCGCATGGATGAGGACTTCGACACCGGCCCGATGCTCGCCCAGGCTGGGCTGGAGATCCCCGACGACGTGCCGCTCGGCGAATTGCAGGCGGCGTACCCACGGCTTGCCCTGCAAGCCTTCGTCGGCGCGTTCACCCGGCTGGCTGAGGGATCGCCGGGCAAACCGCAGCCAGCTGAGGGCGGCAGCTACGCCGGCCCGTTCAGCGCCGAGGACGCGTGGCTTGACCTCTCGCGCCCGGCAAAGGAGGTGCACAACCTCACGCGGGCCTGGAGTTTCGTGGGGCTGCACACCGGTGAGCGGGGTCCGCTGGTCGAGCTTGACGGCGTGTGTCTCCGGGTGTACTACACAACGCTGGCCGAGCCGGCCGGCCCGGCGAAGCGCCTCGACTGCGGCGACGGGCCGCTGTGGGTCGTCGCTTCCGAGCAGGTGAAGGACCTGAGCACGGCAAACGGCCCGCGCCAGCTGGCGCGGGCCGCCTGAACCGTGCTCGGCGGTGAACGGGACGGCGTGCGACGGCTGCGAGAGGACATCGTTCGCCTGCGAGCCTTTTCCGGGCTGTGGTCACTCTGGGAGGATGAGTGCTTTACCGGGAGCACACCGTGATTGATGACCAGGCGCCGTTGGCCCGGATGCAGCTGCCTGCGGCGCTGCGCGGGGTGCTGAACCGATTCCCAGGGCTTTGCTCGCGGTCGACGCAGGGGAGGTGCAATGGAAGACGGGGACGCGGTTCCGCGGCCCGGAGGCGCTGCCCGTGACCTGGTGAGCGAGCGACGGTGGAGGGTCGCCGTCGACCGCGACACCTGCATGGGCTCTGGCGTGTGCGCCGGCACGGCGCCGGCGCATTTCCGGCTCGACGACGGCGCGGCTCGGCCCGTCGACGAGTCGCCCGAGCCCGACGACGTGCTGCTTGACGCGGCGGAGTCCTGCCCGACCGAGTCGATCACCGTGCGCGACAGCGAGGGGAACCTGCTCGCCCCGGAGTGGTGACCCGCGGCGACGGGCAGCGCTGCGGAAGCGGGGCCTGCTCGCCAACCCTTGGTCCGGAGGTGATCAGGGGGTGGTCTCGGGCGCCTCGGCGAAGCCGGTGATGCGGTGGACGGCGAAGCTGTGGACGGTGTCGAGGCGGTGGTCGTAGGCCGTCAGGTAGCCGCCCTCTACCCGGATCGGCTCGACCACCCGCTCGGTCGCCGTGCCATGGTTGTCGACGTAGCCGATCCACAGCGGCCGCCCATCCGTGGCAGCGGCCTGCAGCACGGCGAGCGTCTCCGCGGTGGCCGCCCGGGGCAGCGCGCTCGGCGGCGCCGGCGTCATGGGCCGCCGGCTGCCCACCGCGGTCGCGCGGTCACCGGCCCGGATCGCCCGGACCGTCGCGGCCAGCAGCGATTCAACGGGCGGCGCAGGCTCGCCGGCCACCTGCGGCGGCAGGCGGCGGGCGCTGCGGCGCGAGTCGGGCCGCCGGATCACCACAGCGCCGCCCGGCGACTCGGCGACCGGCGCGTAGCCCATCTCCCGCAGCCGCTCCAACAGGGAGTCGACAGGCGCCTGGGCGGCCAGCACGGTCGGCGCGATCCGCCGTAGCCGCAGGGATCCCGCGCGGCGGTCGGCGCCGAGTTGCGCAAGCAGCGCCTCGTCGTCGCAGCGCAGGTACGCCGAGGCGGCGCCGACCCGGATGTGGCCGTGCCGCCGAGCGACGTCGTCGACGAGGTAGCGCAGCGGCTGTGGCACGGGAGTCCGCGAGTGCCGATCGAGCAACGCGTGCAGGTCCGCGGCGGTGCGGCCGGCGTCGAGCGACCGCCGCACGGATGCCTCGCTGAACCGGTACACGGTTGCGCCACCGGTCGATTCGACGTCGGCGGCCAGCCCCAGCTCGTGCGTGAGGTCGGTGGTCAGCGGCCCGGGCGCCACAGCGGTGAGGTCAGCCTGGATCAGCACGTGGTCGAGCGGCTCTGGCAGGAGCGGCATGAGCGCAGCGGCGGCGCCGATCCGGTCGCCGGCGCCCAGCCGCCGGCCGGCGGTGGCGAGCGCTCCGCGCCCGGTCAGCCCGAGGAGCTCGGCCTCGTGCACGGTCCAGCCGACCAGCTCGTCACGCAGCCGCCCGCCCCGCCGCGGGCGGTGCCAGCGCAGCCGCTCGACGAGGCTGTCGGCAGTGGCGGACGCGCCGGCCGGCAGAACCGCGAGCTCCGCCAGCACCGCGGCGCGTACCCCGGGCGCGATGGCGCGGTCGAGGTCCGGGCCGAGCGCGTTGACGGCGCGGTCGCGCTCGTCGCGCCCGCCGACCAGGCCGGCGACCCGTGAGGCGTTGTGCCAGGCCCGCACCAGCGTGACCCAGCGTTCTGCGACCGGCTGGGCCTGCCACTCGTCGTAGGCCGGCGTCGGCAACCAGATTTCGCCGCCGCCGCTGGCGTCCTCGCTGACGGCGAGCAGGCCGGCGGCGTAGGCCGTCTCGACCAGCAGCGCGGCGACACCGTCCGGCAGGTCGTTCCTCGCGGCCGTGCGCCGCAGGTCGCGGACGCCGAGGCCGCCGGAGCGCAGCACCGCCGGCGGGGCCAGGCCCCACGACTCGAGCATGCTCTCGACCAGCCGGACTGCGGTGAACGCGGCGCCGCCGGCCGTGCGGTCGACGACGGCGATGTCGTGTCGGGTCGTCACGAGGTCCGGCGGGGCCGGCTCCTCGGTCCGGTGGACCCGGCGCCCCCGCAGGTGCAGGCCGACCTCGCGCGGGAGCACGACGGAGTCGGGTCCTGACGCCACGAGCAGCGCCCGGGAGAGCAGCCAGTCGACCGGCGTCTGCGCGTTCGACGCCCGCACCGCCCGGTCGGCCCGCTGCACCCGGCCGAAGGGCGGGCCCCAGGCGAGGGTCGCGAGCAGCTCGGTCGCCCGGGCCGGAGCGGCGCCGAGCAGCGCGTCCAGCCGCTCCGGAGCGGTGAACAGCCCACGGATCGCCTGGACCGCGCTCACCCGATCGGGAGTCGGGGGCAGATTGAGGTCGGCGAGCAGCTCCTGCAGCCGGCCCGGCGAGGGCGCGGCGAGCGCGTCGTCGAGAGCTGGGCCGAGCTGGCCCGGGCTGGTGCCGAGAACCTCGCGGACGGTCCGCACCAGCCGGAGCGCCTCGTCGCTGCCCCAGGCGAGGGCCTGGATGCGGAGCGTGGTCACAGCGGCCAGCACCGGTGGTTCGGCGGTGGCGAGGAGGCCGCGCACGTCGGTGAAGGTCGTGGGGTCCGGCAGGGCGGCCAGAACCTCGACGACCTGGAGGGTGAAGCGGTCCAGCCGGTCGAGGGCGCGGATCACCGAGGACCGGGTGACGGCCCGGGTTGCCAGCTGGGTGATGTCGGCTGGAACCGGGCTGGCCAGGTCGGGGCGGGCCCGCAGCAACGCGGCGAGGGCGTCGTCGGTGCGCCATCGAAGGTCGTCGGCGAGGCTGCGCGGGTCTGCGGGTCCGGTGGTGCTGGTCATCAACCCCACCGTAACGGGCTGTTCGACGCTTGGCGGGCCGCTGCCGGCGTGGATCAGCCCACTGCGGGTAGTCCCGGACGAACGGACTGACGCGCCGTCTAGTCTAGATCCTTGCCCGGACACAAATGGCTCTCGGGGGCTCGTCAGCCCCTCCGCCAGACAAAGGGGTTCCCGTGCCTACCGGCAAGGTCAAGTGGTACGACACCGACAAGGGCTTCGGCTTCTTGTCGAAGGACGACGGCGGAGACGTCTTCGTGCACCAGTCCGCGCTGCCGCAGGGAGTGGCCGCCTTGAAGCCGGGCACCCGAGTGGAGTTCGGCGTCGCCGAGGGCCGGCGCGGCGAGCAGGCGCTGTCGGTGCGGGTGCTCGACCCGCTGCCATCGTTGGCCAAGGCGCTGCGCAAGGAGCCCGAGGACATGACGGTCATCGTGGAGGACCTCATCAAGCTGCTCGATGGCGTCTCCAACGGCCTGCGCCGGGGGAAGTACCCCGCACAGAAAGACGCACGCAAGGTCGCCGCCCTGCTCCGGGCGGTGGCCGACGACCTAGAGAGCTGACCTCGGGACCAGTCCGGCGTCGGCGGCACGGCCCAGCAGGGCGCGAACGGCGGCGTAGCCCTCCTCGCCCAGGTCGCGGGTGAACTCCGTGACGTAGGTCGCGATGTGCCTGGCCTGCACCTCGGGATCCATCTCCTGAGCGTGAGCGGCGACGTAGCCGCGGCTCGCCTCCGGACGCGCCCACGCGTGCTCCACCGACGCGCGAGCGGCCGCGGCCAGCTTGTCCAGTTCCAACCTGCGGCGTGCCACTATCGCGCCCAACGGGATCGGCAGCCCGGTGTCGTCCTCCCACCAGGCGCCCAGGTCGACGAGCGCGACCAGGCCGTGCCCGGCGTAGGTGAACCGCGCCTCGTGGATCACCAGGCCCGCGTCGACTGCGCCGTCGCGCACCGCCGGCATGATCTGCGAGAACGGCAGCACCCGCACGTCGAAACTCGCGCCCGTCGCCGCGGCCCACAAGCGGAACAGCAGGTACGCCGTCGAGCGCTCGCCCGGGATCGCGACCAGTCCGCCGGCGAGCGATCGCGGAGCGCCCTCGTGGCCCGGCGGCACCAGCAGGAGCGGGCCGCAGCCGCGCCCGACCGCGCCGCCGCTCGGCAGCAGCGCGTACTCGTCGAGCACCCACGGCAGCGCGGCGTACGAGATCTTCAGCACGTCCAGCTGACCACGACCGGCGAGGTCGTTGGTCACGTCGATGTCGGCGAGGGTCACGTCGAGCGGCGGGGCATCGGGCAGCAAGCCGTGCGCCCATGCATGGAACACAAATGTGTCGTTTGGGCACGGGGAGTACGCGATCGAGGTCTTGTTCATGGTCATAGCGGCTCGGCCACCAGTCTCGCCCACGCGCCGGCGAGCGCGGCGAGGGCCTCGTCGATCCGCCACTCGGCCCGGTCGCGCTCGCCGACCAGGTTCGACACCGCGCGCATCTCGAGCACCGGCAGGCCATGCCGCGCCGCGGCGGTCGCCACCCCGAAGCCCTCCATGGCCTCGGCGACGGCCCCCTGCCGCCAGCGCAGCCAGGCCGCCCGCGCCGCGGTTCCCGTGCTGGTGGTAACCGTGACCACCGGTCCGACGACCGCCTCTGGCAGGCGCGACCGCGCGGCAGCGACCAACTGCGGCGCGCACGGGATCGACGACGAGCCCAGGCCGAGCGCCTCGATCGGCAGGAAGCCCTCGGGCGAATCGGCGCCGAGGTCGGCCGCGACGATGTGGTCGGCGAGCACGACGGCGCCGATCGGAGACACGTCAGGGAAGCCACCGCCGATGCCCAGGGAGATGACCTGGTCGAACGGCCCGGCCGCGCAGATCGCGGTAGCCGTAGCCGTAGCCGCCGCTGCCGGCCCGACACCTCCGGCAAGGGCGATCACTTGGCCGGCGCCGGTCAGGACGCGAACAGCGTCGTCGTACGGCCCCAGGCCGACCGGGTCCGAACCGGGTCCGGCAATCGCTTGGAGCTCGGCCCGAACCGCGGTGACGGCCAGCAGCCTGCTCATGGTCGGGCTCGCCTCCCTGTCCCTGCCCCAGCCTCCGCGGGGGAGTGCCGGCGGCGGGCCCGCCACCAGGCCCGGACACCGAGCGCAGAGGCGATGAGCAGGCCGGCCCCTGCCCCGCCGAATCCCCACGTGCCGGCGACCGGGAGCGCGGTGCCCAGGCCGGCGCCGAGCACCCAGGCCAGCTGCAGCAGCGTCTCCGACCGCGCGAACGCAGAGGAGCGCACGGCCTCGGGGACCTCGCGCTGGATGATCGCGTCCAACGACAGCTTGCCCAGCGCCTGCGCTGCGCCTGCCACCGCGGCGACGGCGACCACGGCGATCAGGCCGTAGAACGCCGCAGCCAACCCAGTGGCCACCGTGACCGCCACGAGCGCGGCCAGGATCGTGCCGTCGGGCGAGCGGCGACCCAGCCGGTCGCCCAGCCACGTGCCCACCGCGCCCCCGGCGGCCAGCCCGGCCGCGGCCAGCGCGATGCAGGCCGCGGCGTCGAGCCCGCCGAGCGGCTCCGCGCGTAGCCGGAACGCCAGGTAGAAGACGAGGAAACCGGACAGCGCCCGCAACGCGGCGTGCGAGCGGAGGCTGCGCACGACGGCGCCGCCGAACCCGCGGGTCGGCCGCCCGCCCGTGACCATGCCGATCGCGTCGTCGCCCGGCTCGTCGCGCGCGTCGACCCGGCCCGGGAGCCGGTGCGCGAGCACGGCGCCCGCAGCGAACAGCAGCGCGGCCAGCCAGAGCACGACCTCCGGCCCGAACAACGCGGACACGCCGAGCCCGGCCGGCGCCGCGACGGTGGCCGTGACGATGGCGGCCAGCCCGATGCGCGAGTTGGCCCGGACCAGCCCAACGCCCGCGGGCAGCAGGCGCGGCACGATCGCGCTGCGGGCGATCCCGTAGCCGCGCGACAGGATCAGCACCCCGAACGCCAGCGGGTACAGCCACAGGCTCGATCCGGTCACCGTGAAGGCCAGGCCGAGGGCGAGCAGCGCCCGCCCGGCGAACAGCCCGGCGAGCGCCCAGCGCCGGCCGCTGCGCAGCTGGTCGAGCAGCGGGCCGATGATCGGCGCCAGCACGGCGAACGGCGTCAGGGTGAGCGCGAGGTAGAGCGCGACCCTGGTCCTCGCCTCGCCGATCGGGACGTCGAAGAACAGCGTGTTGGCCAGCGCGACGGCAACGAGCGCGTCACCCGCGGCGCTGACCCCGTGCAACTCGATGAGCTTGGCCAGCCCGCTCTCGCCGGCGCCGTGCGCGTGGGTGGCCCGCCGGACCCCTCGCCAACCGCGGCGCGTGGCGCGTCCGGTCGCCCGGGCCGCCCGTCCGCCGGTGTGGCCGACCGCGCGCGTCACCCGCCGCCAGGCAGGCGGGCGCTCTTCGGCCGGTTGCCCGGCTTGCCGGGTTTGCCGGGGTTGCCGGGGAGCGGTGCCGGCCTCCGGGGTCTCGGCCACATCACTATCCTGCCGTTCGCGTCGACCGGCGCTCGCGAATGCGTAAGAATCGGCAAACGTGAGCTCCACCACCCGGACGCGTCCCCCCACGCTCGACGCCGCTTGCGCGACCGCGATCGAACTCGCCAGGGCGGCTGCTGTCGAGGAGGCCGGCGACGCAGCGTTGGTCGGCGGCCACCTGGGCTGCGAGGCCGACAGCGAGCGGGTGGTCACCCACTACTTCGAGTGCCGCAGCCCCGCCTACCGCGGCTGGCGCTGGGCCTCGACGGTCGCCCGGGCGTCCCGCTCGCGGCTGGTGACCGTCGACGAGACCGTCCTGCTGCCGGGCGCGACTGCGGTGCTCGCGCCCGAGTGGCTGCCGTGGAGCAACCGGCTGCGACCGGGCGACCTCGGCATCGGCGACCTGCTGCCGACCCCGGCCGACGACGAGCGGCTGACACCCGGCTACACGGCGACCGGTGACGAGGAGGCCGACCAGCTGGCGATCTGGGAGCTCGGCCTGGGCCGGACCAGGCTGCTGTCGCGACTGGGCCGGGCCGAAGCCGCGCAACGGTGGTACGAGGGCGACAGCGGCCCGCGCGCGCCGATCGCGGAAGCCGCGCCTGCCAGTTGCGGCACATGCGCCTTCTACGTCCTGCTGAGCGGGAGCTTCCGCAGGCTTTTCGGGGTGTGCGCGAACGAGTACGCCCCCGACGACGGCCGCGTGGTGTCGGTCGACCACGGCTGCGGCGCTCACTCGGAGGCGCTCGTGACGCTGGCCGTGGCGGAGGCGGCGTCACCCCGGATCGATGAGTTCGGCTACGACATCGTCTCTGAGGCCGAGGGTTGGGTAGGGACGGTACGCACCGGTTCGGTCAGCGACGCCACCCCCGCCGAGGATCTCGGCCACAGTTGATCTTGGACGTCGAAGATCCGTTCGGCGCTGCGGCGATCCGTGCGCGCGTGCTGGCCGGCTGGGCGGCCGGATCGGCCCGATTCCGGGAGGACGCCAACGCCGAGGAGGATCTCGCCCGCGGCGCGTACCGCGACCGGCTGGTCGTCGAACTCGCGCAGAACGCCGCCGATGCTGCCGCCCGCGCCGGCGCGCCGGGCCGCCTGCTGCTCCGGCTCGCGCACGGCCGGCTGGACGCCGCGAACACCGGCGCGCCGCTCGACGCCGCCGGAGTCGAGGCGTTGTCGACGTTGCGGGTTTCGGCGAAGCGAGCCGACCAGGACGCGACCGGCCGGTTCGGCGTGGGGTTCGCGGCGGTGCTGGCGGTCACTGACGCGCCAGAGATCCACTCGCGTACCGGCAGCGTGCGTTGGTCACTAGCCGACGCCCGCGCGATCACCAGCGCGACGCCGTCCGGCGAGCTCGCGGCCGAGCTCGAGCGGCGGGGCGGGCATGTGCCGCTGCTCCGGCTGCCGCTGCCGGCCGCCCCGGAAACCGGCGCACTGGCCGGCTTCGACACGGTCGTCCGGCTGCCGCTGCGGGACGCCGAGGCCGAGCAGGCGGCCCGGACGCTGCTCGCCGAGATCGACGCCGCGTTGCTGATCGCCCTCCCTGCGCTTGCCGAGATCGTGGTGGAGGTCGGCGGGGCGGCCCGCCGGCTGACCACGACCCGCACTGCGGACGGGGTCATCACGACCGACGGGGGCGACAGCACCCGGTGGCGGTTGGTCGAGCGGACCGGCTCAGTCGACCCGCACCTGCTCGCCGACCGCCCGACGGAGGAACGCGAGCGCCGGACCTGGACGGTCACCTGGGCGGCGCCGGTCGACGCCGGCGGGCGCCCGACTGCGCTGCCTCCGTCCACTCCGGCCGTGGTGCACGCTCCCACGCCCACGGACGAGCCGCTCGGCCTGCCGGCGCTGCTGCTCGCGTCGTTCCCGCTCGACCCGGGCCGGCGCCACGTCGCCGCCGGCCCGCTGCGCGCGCACGTCGTCGCGCGGGCGGCAGAGGCGTACGCCGAGCTGGTGGCCGGGTTTTCGGCTGGCGCCGACGATCCCGCCGTTCTCCGGCTGGTGCCCGGTCCGGTCGCCGCCGGCGCGCTCGACGCCGAGATCCGGCAGGCGGTGACCGCGCGGCTGGCGGAGACGCCGTTCCTGCCGGTGGCTGGGTCACCCGACGTCCGGCAACGGGCGCCGGACGCCGTGGCGGTGGATGGCGCCGGCGATCCGGTCATCGACGTGCTGGCGCCGGTGCTCCCCGGGCTGCTGCCGGCCGGTTGGGCCGGCCAGCGGGCGGCGTTGGCGGCGCTGGGCGTGCGGCGCCTGGCGCTCGCGGACGTCGTCGACCTGCTCGCCGAGTTGCGCCGGGAGCCGGCCTGGTGGAGGGAGTTGTACGTCGCGCTGGCCGTGGGCCAGCCGGCCGCTGACGCGCTCGGCGCGCTGCCGGTTCCGCTCTCCGACGGCACGCTGGTGCGGGGCCCTCGTGGTCGGCTGCTTCCTGCCGAGGGCCTCGATCCAACCCTGCCAAGCCGGCTCGGCCTGCGCGTCGTGCACCCGGATGCGGCCCACCCGCTGCTGGAACGGCTGGGGGCGACGCCCGCGAGCCCTCGATCCGTGCTGGCCGCGCCCGCTGTGCCCGCGGCCGTGACCGCCGCCGCCGAGGGCGCAGCTGACCTGGATGAGGTTCTCGACGCCGTCCTCGGCCTGGTGGCGGCAGCCGAACTGGGGCCGGACGACATGCCGTGGCTCGCCGAGTTGCCGCTCCCCGACGACGCGGGCGAGCTGGCGCCGGCCCGCGAGCTCGTGCTGCCCGGCAGCCCGCTCGCGGCCGTGCTCGCGGCCGAGGAAGCGCCGCGCGTCGCCGCCGACCTGCTGGCGCGATGGGGTCCCGACGTCCTGCGGGCGGTCGGTGTGCCATGGTCGCTGACCCTGGTGCGCGCGGCCGACGTCCCGCTGGACCCGGACGCGCCCGGCCACGACCTCGACGGCGAGGAGGAGTGGCGCGAGGACGTCCTTGACCGGCTGCCCGCAGGGGACGATCCGGCCGTCGTCGCCGAGTTCGTCGCCGTGCGGGATCTCGATCTCGTCGCCGATGACGCCTGGCCGCGCGCGCTCGACCTGCTCGCCGGGCCGGCCCTGCGGGCTGCTGTGGTCGAGCCGGCGATCGTGCTGGTCGGCGGCGGCCGCCGGGTCGACGTGCCGTCGTACACCGCGTGGTGGCTGCGCGAGCACCAGGTGATCGGCGGGCGGCGGCCCACCGAGTTCCGCCTGCCCGGCGACAACCGACTGGCCGGGCTGTACGCCGAAGCGCCGGCTGGGCTGCCGGCCGGGCTGGTCGCCGCGCTCGGCGTGCGCTCGACGCTCGACGAGTTGCTTGCCGAGCCGGGCGGGCCGGACGAGTTGCTCGCCCGGCTCGCCGATGGGGCTCGTCCGGTCGGCCGGGCCCAGCTGCGCGAGATCTACCAGGCGCTGGCGGTGGCGCCGCCGGACCGGGTGACGCCCCCGGACCGGTTGCGGGCGTTGCTGGCCGGTGTCGTCAACGTGGCGCCGGCGGCGGACGCCGTGGTCGTCGACGCGCCCGACCTGCTGCCCCTGTTCGGCGGCCGGCCCCTGCTTGCGGTGTCGTGGCGGCTTGCTCCGGCGCTCGCTGACGTGCTCGCCGTCCCGCTGGCCAGCGAGCTTGCCGCCGGCGTGGTCACGTCGGCCGGGGCGGAGATGCCGACGCCGGAGGTCGTCACGGAGGTGCTCGGCGCGGCGCCCGCGACGTACGTCGAGCACGACACGCTGCTGGTCGACGGGCAGGAGATGGACTGGCGGGTGGTCGGCGGAGTGGTGCACGCGGCGACCATGGACGGGCTGGCCCGCGGGCTCGCCTGGGCGGCGGGCCGGTGGGAGCGGCGCTGGGAGGTTGTGGAGGTGCTGCAGGACCCGTCGCGGCTCCCCGACCTGCTCGCCGAGGCCGACCTCGACCTCTAGCGGCGCACGCCCTTGGCGCGGCGCAGGTGGTTGCGCCGGCGCAGGCAGTAGACCATCCCGGGCACCCCGAGCCCTGCGCCGGCCACGCAGACCCACAGCCACCAGTCGGCGTCGTGCTCTGCGAGCCGGCCGCGGAAACCCAGGAGCACCAGGAACCCGACCACCCACAACGCCATGCCGACAGCGACACTGACCACCCCGTCGTTGTCGAGCGGCTCGACCTCGGCGGGCCGGCGCTTCACGCCCATGCCCCCAGGCTACCTCTGCCGCGATCTTGAGCGGCGGCACGATCTCTGGAGTCGGAGGTAAGGGGTGGGATCGGCGAGCACGGCTTTCCGTTAGCAAGAGCAATGAGTTATGCTAACGGTATGGCTATGCCGCCAACCGCCGTCCGCGCAGCCGCTCGCAGCCACGCCGAGCTGGCGAGCGTCCTTCGGTTGTCGGTGATGCGGCTGGGCCGGCGGCTGCGCAAGGAGCGTTCTGACGAGTCGCTGACCCCTAGCCAGATGGCCGCTCTCGGCACTCTGGAACGCCACGGGCCGCTGACTCCGCGAGAGCTCGCCGAGCACGAGAAGATCCAGCCGCCGTCGATGACCCGCATTCTCACCGGCCTCGAGGGGCTTGGGCTGATCGACCGTGCGCCGCACCCGACCGACGGGCGGCAGGTCCGCGTGTCGCTTACCCCGGCGGCGCGGCAGATGATCCAGGAAGACCGGCGCCGCCGCGACGCCTGGCTGGCCCGCCGGCTGCGTGAGCTGACCGCTGCCGAGCGCGAGACGCTGGAGGCGGCGGCCGAGATCCTGGGCAGGCTGGCTCGGTCGTGAGCCCCACCTTCCGAGCTCTTCGAGTCCGCAACTACCGGCTCTTCTTCGCCGGCGCCCTGGTGTCCAACACCGGGACTTGGATGCAGCGCGTCGCCCAGGACTGGCTGGTCCTCCAACTCTCCGGCAGCGGCACCGCCGTCGGCATCACCACGGCCCTCCAGTTCCTGCCGATGCTGCTGTTCGGCCTGTGGGGCGGCGTGCTGGCCGACCGGCTGCCCAAGCGCCGGATCCTCATGGCGTCGCAGGCGTTCCTCGGGCTGCAGGCCCTGGCGCTCGGCGTGCTGGTGCTCAGCGGCGCCGCGCAGGTCTGGCACGTCTACCTCCTCGCGTTCTTCATGGGCATCGGCACCGCGGTCGACAACCCGGCCCGGCAGTCGTTCGTCGTGGAGATGGTCGGCCGCGACGACCTCTCGAACGCGGTCGCGCTCAACAGCTCGTCGTTCAACGGAGCGCGCCTGCTGGGGCCGGCGGTGGCCGGCTTCCTCATCGCTGCCATCGGCACCGGTCCGGTGTTCCTGATCAACGCTGCGTCGTACCTCGCCGTGATCCTCGGGCTTCGGCTGATGCGGCCGGACGAGCTGTCGCCCGCGCCCAGGGCGCCGGGAGGGAAGGGGCAACTGCGGGCCGGGCTGCGGTACGTCACCGGTCGGCCCGACCTCCTGCTGCCCGTGATCATCGTGTTCTTCGTCGGCACCTTCGGCATGAACTTCCAGCTCACGCTCGTCCTCTTCGCCGACCAGGTGTTCCATCAGGGCGCCGACGCCTTCGGCCTGCTCTCGTCCGCCCTGGCCGCCGGCACGCTGTCCGGCGCGCTGCTCGCCGCCCGCCGGAGCCGGCCGCAGCTGCGGATCGTGGTCATTGCGGCGGTCGTCTTCGGGGCGCTCGAGATGATCACCGGCCTGATGCCGACGTACTGGACGTTCGCCGCGATGCTCGTGCCGACCGGCATGGCGTTGCTGACCATGATCACGACGGCAAATGCCACGATGCAGCTGGGCGCGTCGCCGGCCATGCGCGGCCGGGTGATGGCGCTTTACATGATGGTGTTCTTCGGCGGCACGCCGATCGGGGCGCCGATCATCGGCTGGCTGGCCGAGCAGGTCGGGCCACGATCGAGCCTCCTGGTAGGCGGCGCGGTGTCGGTGATCGCGACGGTGGTGGCCACCGCGCTGCTCGCGCGCCGGCAGGGCCTGGTGATCCGGGCGCACTTCCGGCCGCGCCCGCACTTCCACGTGCTCGAACCAGGCGTTCCTGACCAGGCTCAGTCCGCGTGACACCCCCTATGGTGGCGGGATGCCAACGTTTCGTCAGTCCCGGGAGACGCGGTCGGCCGGGCCGTGGCTGCGCCACCTCCCCGCCAAACGCTTGCTCGAAGCGATCGAGATCGAGGCGGCGACGCTGCTCGCCGTCGCCGAACGCGACCTGTCGGCGCCCGTCCCGACCTGCCCAGGTTGGACGGTCGCCGACGTTCTGGAGCACGTCGCCGAGGTCTACCAGCACAAGATCGCCTGCACGCGGTCGGGCCGCCGCCCGGACACCTGGCCGCCCGACTTCGGCGACCACGAGCCGATCCCGTTCCTGGTCGTGTCGCTGGCTGAGCTGCTCACTGAGCTGGGCGGGCGTGACCCGGAGTCGCCGGCCTACACCTGGTATCCACCCGACCAGACCGTTCACTTCTGGTGCCGCCGCATGGCGCACGAGACGATCGTGCACCGCGTCGACGTCCAGAGCGCGTTCGACGATGTGACGCCTGTGGGCGACGACGAACTCGCGATCGACGGCATCGACGAGATCCTCGACCTCTTCCTGGTGTGGTCGCTTGGCGAGGATCCGGACGAGCACGTGGGCGGCGACGGGCGGACCGTGGCGATCCGCGCCGGCGGCCACGTCTGGCGGGTGACGCTGGAGAAGGAGACCCTGCGACTCGACCGCTCGGCCGGCCCCGCCGAACTGACGGTCTCAGGAGAGCCGTCGGAGCTGATGCTGTGGCTGTGGCGGCGCCGCCCGACATCCGCAGTGACCGTCGACGGCGACCTCGAACTGGTGCCTGTCTTCCGGGAGCTGCTCGGCCGCGCCACGCAGTGAGGCTGTTCGTCGCGCTGATCCCGCCCGGCGCCGTCCTGGCCCACCTCGCGGCGGCCATCGAGGACGCGGCGGGGCCGTGCGACGCCGAGGGCGGGCAGCTGCGGTGGGCCGGGAGCGAGCAGTGGCATCTCACGCTCGCGTTCCTGGGCCAGGTCCAGGAGGGCACGATGGTGGAGCTGACCCGCCGCCTCGAGCGGGCCGCGCGCCGGCACCGGCCGATGGATCTCAGCGTGGCCGGCGCGGGGGTCTTCGGCAGCCGGGCCAGGGCGCGCGTGGTGTGGGCCGGCATCCGGGGCGACCGGCCGGAGCTGCGGGCGCTCGCCGGGTCGGCGGGGGCGGGTGCCCGGCGGTCCGGCATCTCCGTCGACGACCGGCCCTTCCGGCCGCACCTCACGCTCGCCCGCAGCCGGTCGCGGCAGGGCACGGACGTCACCGCCTTCGTGGAGGCGTTCGAGTCGTACGCCGGCCCTACCTGGACCGCCCGGGAGCTGCACCTCGTCCGCAGCTACCTCGGCCGGCAGGGCGCGCGCTACGAAACCCTCAGATCGTGGCCGATCGGCCGCCCCACCCCGCCGGACCCCTTGCCGCGATCTTGAGCTAATTTCGAGTGGGAGCGCTCCCAATTCGAAAAAAGCTCAAGATCGCGGCAAGGGGGGCGGCGACCGCTACCGCAGCGCACCCAGCGCACCCAGGGCGACGAGCAGCAGGAGCAGGACGAGCGCCGCAGGCACGAGCCACCGGCGCGTTCGAGGGTTCATCTCACCAGGCGTAGGCCTCGGGAGCCGGCTTGCCCGGCCCGGGCGAGATCTCGTCGAGCCGCGCCAACGCCTTGTCGTCCAGCTTGATCTCCAGCGCGTGCAGCTGGCTGTCGAGCTGCTCGAGCGTGCGCGGCCCGATGATCGGGGCCGTCACAGCCGGCTGGTGCAGCAGCCACGCGATCGCGAGGTCGGCCGGGCGCTCGCCGAGCTCGTCGCACAGCGCCTCGAACCGCTCGACCTGGCTGCCCCACTTCTCGAGCCGCTGCTGCGCCTGCCGGCTGGCCGAGCGGCCCTCGCGCTGCTTGCGCAGGATGCCGCCGAGCAGGCCGCCCATCAGCGGGCTCCACGGGACGACCCCGAGACCGTAGTCCTGGCAGGCGGGCAGCACCTCGAGCTCGACCGTGCGCTCCAGCAGGTTGTAGAGCGACTGCTCGCTGACCAGCCCGTTGAAGTGCCGCGCCCGCGCGGCCTCCTGGGCTTTCGTGATGTGCCAGCCGGCGAAGTTGGACGAGCCGACGTAGATGATCTTGCCTTGCTGCCGCAGGACCTCCATCGCCTCCCAGATCTCGTCCCACGGCGTTGAGCGGTCGATGTGGTGCATCTGGTAAATGTCGATGTAGTCGGTCTGCAGGCGGCGCAGCGAGTCTTCGCAGGCACGGCGGATGTTCAGCGCGGAGAGGAACGTGTCGTTGGGCCAGTCGCTCATCGAGCCGTACAACTTCGTGGCGATCACCGTGCGCTCGCGCCGCGCGTCGCCCTTTGCGAACCAGCGCCCGACGATCTGCTCGGTGACGCCCTCGCCCTTCTTCCACCCGTAGACGTTGGCGGTGTCGAAGAAGTTGATGCCGTGCCCGAGCGCGCGGTCCATGATCGCGTGCGAGTCGTCCTCGGTCGTCTCCGGGCCGAAGTTCATCGTGCCCAGGCAGAGGCGGCTCACCGACAGACCGCTGCGACCGAGGTGGGTGTAGTCCACGGGAGCTCCTCGCGTCGGAAAGGCCGGACCTTCCACCCTGCCACTGGGTTACGGTTTTGGCGATGACAAGAGCGTTGGCCGTGGCGGTCGCGGCGCTAGTGACGGTGATCTGCGGGCTGTCGCAGCCGGCTCACGCCGGGCGGCCGCAGCCCGAGATCGCGTTTCGGCTGACCGACTCACGCATCATCGAGTCGAGCGGGCTGGCCGCCAGCACCCGGCACAAGGGCGTCACATGGACCCACAACGACAGCGGGGGCGGCCCTCGGCTCTACGCCGTGAACAGCAAAGGCCGGACGCTCGCCCGGCTCACGCTCGCCGACCTGGACCCGTACGACTGGGAAGGCCTGGCGACCGGCCCCCGGAACACGCTCTGGATCGGTGACATCGGCGACAACAGCGAGCGCCGCGAGACGATCGCGCTGTTCCGGGTGACCGAGCCGGCCCGGCTGGCCAACGGCGCCGTGGCGTGGACCCGGTTCCGGTTCCGTTACCCCGACGGCGCCCACGACGCCGAGGCGGTCCTGGTGCACCCGCGGACCGGCCGGGTCTATGTGGCCACCAAGGGGATCGTCGGCGGCGGGCTCTACGCCGGCCCGGAGCGGCTGCGCACCGGGGAGGTCAACGACCTGACCCGGGTCGCTGGCGTGCCCCCGCTGGTCACCGACGGCGCGTTCGCGCCCGACGGGTCGCGGTTCGCGCTGCGCGGCTACATCAGCGCGTGGCTCTACGCCGAGCCGGGCGACCAGATCGAACGGATCGCGCTGCCGGAGATGGAACAGGGCGAGTCGGTGACGTTCAGCCGCGACGGCCGGGCACTGCTCGCGGGCACCGAGGGCGCCGACAGCCCCGTGTGGCGGGTGCCGCTGTCGGACGCGGCGGCCGCAGGACCCGCGACCCCCGCAGGGGAGCAGCGAGCTGCGCCCGCCGAGCCACCTGAAACGCCGGTCGAGCCCGCGCCATCGGTCGTGCCGATGCTCGCCGCCGGGGCCGGGGTGGCCGCGTTCCTGACCACGATCGGCCTGACGCTCAGGCGGCGACGGCACACTCGCGGGTAGCTGACCGCATCGTCAGTAGGACGCAGCAGGCCGCGGCCGCGAGCAGCGCGGGGACGAGCAGGAACGCCCGATGCGTGCCGACGGCGTCGGCCAGTGCGCCCAGGCCGAACGGCCCGAAACCGACGGCCAGCCCGGCCGCCCAGGAGACCCGGCCGGCGGCCAGGTCCGGCCGGCCCCCGCTCAGCGCGATCGCTCGCGTGACCCCCAGCGGGAAGTGCAGCGAGATGCCGAGCCCGCAGACGACCAGGCCGGCCCAGGCCGCCCAGGCTGCGGTGCTCAGCCAGAACACAGCGAAGCCGGCGCCGGCCAGCGCGAGCGCCGCCAGCAGCAGGTGCGCGGTGTCGAAGCGGAGCGCCAGCCGGCCGCCGGCCAGCCGCCCGGCGAACATCCCGAGGCCGATCGCGGTCACGGCCGTCGCGGCCGCTCCGGACGAGACACCGGTGCGCTCCGCCATCACGTCGGACGACCAGATCGTCATGCAGAACTCCACGGCGATGCACATCACCAGCACCAGCCAGGCCAGCCAGTAACGACCGGGCAGCCGGCGGCCGACCACCGGCGCCTCGGCCAGCCCGGCCCGGTGGTCGGCCGCTCGGACGCCGCGAAACGCGACTGCGACCGCAGCGCTAAGCGGCACGACCATGAGCAACCCGAGCCGCCAGCCCAGGCCTTGTGCCACGGCGAGCCCGATGGCCAGCGGCGCGACCAGGCCGATCCCCGCGGCTGTCGCGTTGGCCTCGCTGATCGCGGCCGGCCCACCGCCGCTCCGGCGATCGGCCAGGATCACCGCCGAGCCGTTGACGACGATCGAGCCGAAGAACCCGGCGACGAACGCGCCGGCGAGCGTCACCGGCAGCGCGGTCGACGCGGTGAGCAGCACGGCGCCTGCGCACGTGCCGGCCACCCCGAGCCACATCGCGGCGCCGCGGCCGAACCGGGCGGTCAGCTTTGCGAAGACGACCCCGGTCAGCAGCGTGCCGGCGGCGAGCGCCGTGCCGTGCAGGCCGGACACCCCCCTGCTGACCTCTTGCTCGAGGCGGAGCAGCGGGATGGCCGGGCCGAAGCCGTAGAGGAAGTAGCCGTAGCAGCCGAGCTGCAGGTAGACGAGCCAGGTGAGCCGATCGCGGGTGAGCTGCACCCCCTAGCTCAGCCGCTCGACGACGTAGTCGACGCAGCCGGTGAGCGCCTCGACGTCGGCCGGATCGACGGCCGGGAACATCGCGATCCGCAGCTGGTTGCGGCCCAGCTTCCGGTAGGGCTCGGTGTCGACGATCCCGTTGGCGCGCAGGACCTTGGCCACCTCGGCGGCGTCGACCGAGTCGGCGAAGTCGATCGTGCCCACCACCGCGGACCGCTCCGCCGGATCACGCACGAACGGCTCGGCGAAGGGCGACTTCTCGGCCCAGGTGTAGAGCCGGCCGGACGAGTTGGCCGTGCGGCCGGTCGCCCACTCCAGCCCGCCCTGGCCGAGCAACCACTCGATCTGGTCGGCGAGCAGGAACAGGGTCGCAAGCGCGGGCGTGTTGTAGGTCTGGTCCTTGCGGGAGTTTTCGACCGCGGTGGAGAGGTCATAGGACGCCGGCGCCCAGCGGCCGCCGGCCGTGATGCGGTCGACCCGCTCCAGCGCCGCCGGGGAGAGCAGCGCGATCCACAGCCCGCCGTCGGAGGCGAAGGACTTCTGCGGGGCGAAGTAGTAGGCGTCGAACTCCCGCGGGTCAACGGGCAGGCCGCCGGCGCCGGAGGTCGCGTCGACGAGCACCAAGGCGCCCGCGTCGGCGCCGGCCACCCGGCTGATCGGCATGGCCACGCCGGTCGAGGTCTCGTTGTGGGTCAGCGCGTAGGCGTCGACGCCGGCCTCGGCGCGGGGGCTGGGGTGGGTGCCGGGCTCGCTGCTGATCACGCTCGGCTCCGCGAGGAACGGCGCCTGCCGCGCGGCGGTGGCGAACTTGGCCGAGAACTCACCGAACGTCAGGTGCTGCGACCGCTCCTCGATCAGGTGGAACGTCGCGATGTCCCAGAACGCCGTCG
>Ga0184623_10000340_pt1 | contig 19949 bp, 20 predicted proteins | sample PLM1_100_b1_FD_133138 | JGI IMG/M metagenome (GOLD analysis project Ga0184623, IMG submission 133138) | Groundwater sediment microbial communities from an aquifer in East River, Colorado, USA - PLM1_100_b1 | ecosystem: Environmental > Terrestrial > Soil > Riparian zone | place: USA: East River... | reverse complement strand
GCGCCCGGCTGGCAAGGCGGAGGAAGGAGGCGCACTGGTTTTGTGCGTCGACTGACGACAACGCCGCCAGGCGGGATGCGGGGCGTCGCGAGCCGGCGAGGGGTTTGCCAACAGGCTCTTAGGGCTCTTACCAGCTCATCGCGCCCCGGCGATCGGAGCATCCGTGGCCAGGCGATCTTGGCGGGCACTTGCCGCGCCGGTCGTCGTTGGCTCCGTCCTCGTGGTCTCGGTGCTGGCCGCGCAGCCGAGCCAGGGCGCGGACGAGAGGTACCTCATCCAGGCCCATCGCGACCATCTCGCGGAGATCGAGGCCGGCCGCGCGGCGCAGGAGAAGGGCCGGACGCCGGCCGTCCGTGCGCAAGGCCGGCGGCTGGTGACCGATCACGGGAGGCTGGACGCCGAGGTGCAGAAGGTCGCCCAGCTCCTCGATGTCACCCTCCCGGCTGAGCCCACCCGGCTGCGGCGGGCCCAGCTCCGCCGGGTGACCGGGCGCACTGGCGCGGATTTCGACAAGGCCTGGGTCGCGTACGAGATCCGGACCCACCGCGACTCCCTCTCCGACGCGGAGAAGGAGGTCGCCGACGGCTCGAGCCCGTACGTGCAGGTGCTCGCCAAGCAGGCCGTCCCCGTCCTTCGGGCACACCTGGCGATGCTGGAGGAGATCCGCGTCGGCGCCCCGCATCGGCCGACCTCGGTCCCCGCCGGCCTGGCCGGCCTGGCCGCCCACCGGGCTCCTCAGAACCTGGGTACCACGGCCGCCGCCCCACGCCGGGCGCGCAGCCGGCTGGTCACCCGGCCGCCGGTTCGGCTGCGGCTGCCCGCGGCGCGAATCGACCTCGCGGTGACTCCTGTCGGCATCCGGCGGAACGGGTCGCTCGGCATCCCCGAGAATCCGGCGACGCTGGGCTGGTGGGCGGCGGGCGGCGGGCCCGGCGCCGGCGGGACGGTGGTCGTGGTCGGGCACGTCGACAGCCGCCGCTCCGGCGCCGGTCCGCTCGCCCGGCTGCGGAAGGTGAAGCTGACCGCCAAGGTGAGCGTCACGACAGCCGACGGCACCCGGGTCGGCTATCGGGTGGTGGGACGGCGGACCTACCGCTACGACCGGCTGCCCGCCAGCCTCTTCGCCCGCGGCGGGCCCGCCCGGCTGGCGCTGATCACCTGCACCGGCAGGTACGACCGGCGCGACCGCCACTACGCCCAGGCGCTCGTCGTCTACGCAGCCCCCACCAGCCCCACCAACCCTCTGCGATCTTGAGCTTTTTTCACGTGGGAGCGCTCCCATCTCGAAAACAGCTCAAGATCGCGAGGGTTGCGGGAGCGCCGACTGCGACCTGCACCGTCAACTGGGGGCAGGCGGAGGGAAGAAGGTCACCAGGGTAGTGGTGCCGTTCGTGTCGACCACCCGGGCTGCGGCGTCTACGCCTTGGCCGGTCGCGACGTTCACGTCCGCCGGATGCGAGACGATGTGCCGGAGCACGACGGGGAAGCGTGGCGTCGTCCCGCCCACTGCCACGATCACCGCGTCGTCGCGGTAGTCGTAGGTGATATACGCGAAGGGCAACCGCTCGGCCTCGTACTGATCTCCGTACGTCGGGTCGAGCAACTCGATGGTGACATAGTCGCCTTCGTGCTCTTTGGTGAGGTCGTCAAGAAGACGAGCCCACTCGCCGCGGTTGGTTGTCGCAGTGTCCGCCATGTCATCTCCCTACCGTTACGTCACTGGCGAGCATGACCCTGCGATGGCGGGCCGGTATCCCGTAAATACGTAATCCTCGCAGGGCCGCTGGCTGGAAGGATGGTGCGATGGTCACGACCGAAGACGTGCGGCGGTTGGCCCTGTCGTTGCCGCGGACGGAGGAACGGCTGATAAGAGACCAGGTCAAGTTCCGGGTTGGTCAGCTTGTCTACGTCGCGATCTCCCCGGACGAAACGTCGATGGGGTTTGCCTTTCCGAAGGAGGAGCGCGCGGCACTCGTCGCGGCCGAGCCCGACAAGTTTCACCTGCCGATCCGCTCGGATGAACGGTACAACTGGGTGCGGGTCTGGCTGGCCGCGATCGATGAGGCCGAGATGCGGGAGCTCGTGATCGAAGCGTGGCGCATGGTCGTGCCGAAGCGGGTTGCCGCCGCGCACATCGGGACGTGAAGCGACCGCAGCGGCACTGTGCGGGACGCAACCGCGGTCTTGCGTTCGAGGCGTATGGGGTCGTCGAAGGACGCGGTCGCGGCCAACCGCGCTTGGCCGACGCAGAAGGTCCCGGTCGTGCCGAGAACGGTCGCGGACCAGCTCGCCGAGCCGGTGCAGTCGACGGTGCTGCGGAAGTAGCCAAGGGCTACCCGGCCGGATGCTTCCTGCCGCAAGCTGCCGAAGACGACGACCGGCACCGGCCGTGAGCACGTCACCGTGCCGGAGACCCTGGCCAGGCCGTCTCGGTCGACCGTCGCGGAGCCGGCCAGCGAGATGCCCAGGACGACCGCCGGTGGCAGCTCCTCCATGGTCAGCTGGAGCGTGCCGCCTGGCGTTGCGTCCGAGCTGCCGGCCATGACGAAGTAGGTCGTGCCGGCGACCGTCGAGAATCTCACCCGTGACTGCAGGTCTCCGCTGTCGTCGTTGCACGCGATCTGGGTGAGTGAGCCTGGCCTTCCGGTGTAGACGGACAGCGTGGTGTCGTAGTCGCTGGCGAAGGTGCCGGCAGCGCAGCGGCGGCGATCGCCACCAGCGTGCCGCGCCTTCCGTGCGTCCATTTCGTCAACCGCATTCCGCCGTCGGCGGCGGGATCGAACTGATCATCGCTAACCTGTTAAAACTCATGGCGTCCCCCAGGGCAGCCTTGAGCGCGATTGCGGTCCGACGCTAGCGTGGCCGACAAGGGTGGGAAGGGCAAATCTTCCGGCCACCCGGAGTCTGCGCATAACAGCGAATGGGAAATCTAGCCAGCTGGGCTGGCCGTGAGTCATGCAGCACGCACCGGGTGGCGGAAATATGCCGGCACCTGGCAACGTACGTGGCGAAAGTCACTATGCTCACCGATTGTGACGAGCTTCCTGCCGTGGCAGCGCCGTCCGCGATCCAAGGTACGCCGCCCCGACCCGCCGCCGGTCCCGCGTCTCGAGGAGGTGATGCGCGCCGCCGCGATTTCCGCCAGCGGATCGCCACGGCATTCGCAGCTCGTCACCGGGCTCGCGCTCGGGCTTGTCATGGGGCTCGTCGCGGTGCTGCTCCTCGCCATCATCGGGGCTACGGTCGGCGCCGCCGGCCTGGCCGTCGGGCTGCTCCTGGCCTTTCTTCCGGTGCTGCCCGTGCTGTCCACGTTTTTGTGGATCGACCGTTACGAGCCCGAACCTCGCGGTTACATCGTCTTCTGCCTGGTGTGGGGCGCGTCGGTCGCCGCCCTCCTGGCCCTGTTGCTCAACAAGGCGAGCGTCACGGTAATCACGGCGGCCGGCGGGAGTGGACGCGAGGTCGTGGCGGTGTGGGTGGCGCCGTGGCTCGAGGAAGCCGCAAAGGGGGCAGCCGTCGTGCTGGTCCTGCTGCTGCGCCGGCAGGAGTTCGACGGCATCATCGACGGCATCGTGATGGCCGGGCTGGCCGGGCTCGGCTTCGCCTTCATGGAGAACATCCTGTACTTCGGCCGCGCCTTCACGACCGGCCAGGCCGACCACGGCCCGCTCGGCGGGATCTTCCTGGTGGGGCTGGTGTTCGCGCTGCGGGCGGTCTTCGCGCCGTTCGCGCACCCCATGTTCACCGCCGCGTTCGGCGTCGGCCTGGGCCTCGCAGCGATGCACGGGCCGTCGTGGCGACGGGTGGCTGCCGCGGTGCTCGGGTTCCTCGTCGCGGTGCTGCTGCACGTGCTGTGGAATCTCAGTGTGGTGCGCGGCTTGGACGGGTTCGTCACGGCCTACATCCTGGTCATGGTCCCGGTGTTCGCCGCCTTCGTCGGGCTCGTGCTGTGGGCGCGTCAACGCGAGCAAGCCATAATCGCGGAGCAACTGCCCGCTTACGCCGCAGCCGGCTGGCTGGACGCCGACGAGGTGCCTGCGCTGGCCTCACTTCCGGCACGCCAGCGGGCTCGGCTGCTGGCCGGCCAGACCCGTGGACGACGCGCGGCCGCCGCCGCGAAGGAGTACCAGCACACCGCGACCGAACTCGCGTTCCTACGCCATCGCGCGGGCCGCGGCACCGCAGGCGCGGATTTCGTCCGGCATGAATGCGACCTGCTGCTCGCCCTTGGGCGGCACCGCGCCATTCTCGCGCGCGGCTGAGCCCGGCATTCCGCTGCGAGACGCAGCAGTTTCACGGCTCCCAGGTCCGCATCACGTCCAGGTTGTAGAACGTGGGCGGGCCGTCGCACAACTCGGCCATCTTCCCTGCGAACTCGGCGGTCTCGGGCCGGTTCGAGTTCTCCATCGCCGACTCGTACGATTCGAATTCAATGATGCTGAGATAGTAGCCGGGCCGGTCTCTGTCGGCCGTGAAGGTGGCCCGTCCCACCGACGACGCGCCGTCAGCCTCCCGCTGGGCCTGCATCTCCTCGCCGAGAGCCGCGACCTCGTCGATCCGCGCTGTCTTGAACTCGACGATCTGGACGAACCCTGCCATGACAGCCTCCCCAAACTGTAGGCAGAATCGACCCTGCCTACGCTCCTACGCCGCGGGGCAGGCTACCTCGCCACGGCGCTCCCGGCGAGCCGATCACCGCTGACGGCTGGCCAGCCGAGCCGCTCGGCGAGCTTGGCAAGCGCTATACGACGGTCAGGGCGACGTCGATGTTGCCGCGGGTGGCGTTGGAGTATGGGCACACCCGGTAAGCCTGCTCGACGAGTTGCTGGGCTTGGGCTCTGTCCAGGTTGGGCAGCGTGATTTCCAGGGCGACGCGCAAGCCGAGACCCCGGTCGAGTTTCCCGATGCCGACCGCGGCGGCCACCGTTGAGCCGTCGGTGGAGAACCCGGCACGGCCGGCTACCAGCTTGAGCGCGCTGTGAAAGCAGGCCGCGTAGCCAGCAGCGAACAGCTGCTCCGGGTTGGTCAAGTCGCCACCTGAGCCGCCCAATTCCTTCGGCACGGCCAGGTCGAGGTCGAGCACGTCGTCGTCGCTCGTGACGTGCCCGTTGCGGCCGTCGCCGTACGCCGTGGCGCGCGTCGTGTAAAGGGGCGTGATGGTTTGTGGCATGTACGTCATCCTTCTCGGTCGAGTTTGCTAGAGCATTGCGCTGTCGGAAGAGACGCGGCCCGCGAGCCAGTCGAGGATCCGGTCAGCAACCAGATCCGGCACCTCCAGCTGTGGCACATGACCGGCCTCGGGGAAGGTCTCGAAGCGCCAGTGCGGGTTCCGCCGGGCCGCCTCACGGGCCGCTCGGACCGACACGAGCCGGTCCTGCTCCCCGTGCATGAGGAGCACGGGCGCCCTGATGGCTCGCATCGTCGCCCAGCCCATGCGGCGTCGCGCGATCAGGCGGAGCACGGACCGCGCCGCCCCGAGGAACGCCGCATCGAGCCCGGGCTCGTGAGCGCGCTGCTCGACGAGCGCGACGGAAGCCGCGACGAGCTCCTCGGGGACGACGGATGGATCGGCGCAGCAGAGGTTGAGAACCTGCTGGACGAGCTGCCGGGCGGGCAACGTCGAGCGGCGCCGAGCGAGATACCGCTCGCCCAGTCCGGGCACCGCGTAGGCCAAGAACGTCGTCGCCACGAGCCGATCCGGCCGCACGCCCGCCACGACGGGCAGCGTCGGGTCGACGAGAACGAGCCCGGCTACGGTCTCGGGGCGCTCGGCGGCCTGCAGCATCGTGACCATGCCGCCCATGGAGTTGCCGACCAGGACGGCGGGCGTGCCGACGACGTCGTGGAGAAAACGGTCCAGCAGCGCGACGTTGGCCGGCACGCTCGTCGCGCGGCCCGCCGGGTACGTCAACCCGAAGCCGGCCAGGTCAATGGCGACGACCTGGGCGTGCTGGGCGAGCCTCGGGGCGAGCAGGCACCAGTTCAGGTGCGAGCCGCCGAGGCCGTGGACGAGCACGATCCGCGGCGCGTCCCGGGGCCCGCCGAAGTCGACGTAGTGAACGGGCCCGTCGATGTCGGCGAAGCGGCTGGCGCCGCCCCACCTGGCCAGGCTGGGCGTCATGCGCGGTCGCCCTCCGGGTCAACGGCGGCAGTCAGCACGTCGAATTCTTCCTCGATGTAGCGCGTCATCGTGTCAAGGTCAGGAACGAGCTCCCGGCAGGCGAGCAGGCCGAAGAAGATGCTGTCCCGATAGCTGAACACGGTGATGTTCAGCCCTTGGCCGTCGACGATCGCCGATAACGGGTAGTAGGCGACGAGCTCCGCGCCCGCGATGTACAGCGGGATGTTCGGGCCCGGCACGTTGGAGATGATGAGGTTGAACGGGATCACGCGCTCCATCAACCGCAGCCGGGCCGACAGCCGCCAGGCCTGACCGGCGAGTGCCGGCGCCGCGAACTGCACGACGTCCGCGAGCATGCTGGCCGGGATGGCGTGGTGCTGCTCCTTGGCGATCCGGTTCGCCTCGTGCACGGCGCGCATCCGGTCGGCCGGATCGTCGAGGTGGGTGGGCAGGGCGGCGAACATCATGGACACGCGGTTGCCGCCGGCGCCCTTCTCGTCCTCGGTCCGCACCGAGACCGGCACGCCGGCGATGAGCGGCGTGTCGGGCAGCGCGTCGTGGTCGGCGAGCCACCGGCGAAGGGCGCCGGCGCACAGCGACATGATGACGTCGTTGACCGTCAGACCGGCGGCGTTCTTGATCTTTTTCGCGCCCGACAGCGGCACCTCGCAGAACGCCCAGCGCCGGTGCTGGGTGATCGGGCGGTTGAACGGCGTATCGGGTGCGCGCAGCCCTGGCTGCGACAGGATCACGTCGTCGTCCTGGTCGATGAAGCGGTTGACCAGCGGCAGTCTCGGCGCGTTGGCCGACACCAGCAGGGGCGCGGAACGGACCAGGCCCGCGGCCAGGCGCAGTGCCCGCATCGGATGGCCGACCAAGGACAGCGCGCCGCGCGCGACCAGCTCAACCGGGCTGGGCTGCTGCTCCAGCGCGCGGGGCGGAAAGTCGGGCAACTCGCGCCCGTCGGGCGACAGGTCGAGCAGCGCCGCGAGGATCTCGTTGCCCGACACACCGTCGATCACTGCGTGGTGCACCTTGTTGTAGATCGCGACCCGCCCGCCCTCAAGGCCGAAGATCAGGTACATCTCCCACAGCGGGCGGGTCCGGTCGAGCGGTCGCGCGTGCAGCCGCGCGACCTGCTCGGTCAACTGCCGGTCGTTTCCCGGACTCGGCAGCGCGAGTTCTCTGACGTGGAACTCGATGTCAAAGTCCGGATCCTCGATCCAGTACGGCTGGTCCAGCCCCAGCGGGACCTCGACCAAGCGGCGCCGGAGGGTCGGAACGAGCGGCAGGCGAGACTCGATGACCTGGATGAAGTTGTCCAGAGTGAGCGGCTGCGGCGCCGTGGACGGATCCACGATCTGCACGCTGCCGACGTGGCCGAAGGTCGTCCGGCTTTCCATTGCCAGGAACGCCGCGTCAAGACCAGTCAACTGCTGCACGTCCGCCACTCCCATCCGTTCTGAATCTCGCCCGAGGCCGACAGCCGCCGCTATCGCAGCTCCCTCTTCAGGATCTTGCCAGTCGCGCTCTTCGGTAGCTCGTCGCGGAACTCGATCGACCGCGGATACTTGTACGCGGCCACCCGCTCCTTGCAGTGCGCGATGAGCTCGTCCGCCGAGACGGCCTGCCCGGGATTGACGGCGACGAAGGCCTTGACCTCCTCGCCGAGCCAATTGTCGGGCACGCCGACCACGGCGGCCTCGGCGACGGCGGGGTGAGCGTAGAGCACCTCCTCGATCTCCCGCGGGTAGACGTTGTAGCCACCGCGGATGATGAGCTCCTTCTTCCGGTCCACGATGAAGAAGAAACCGTCTTCGTCCATGTACCCGAGGTCGCCGGTGTGGAACCAGCCCCCTTCGAAGGCCTCCGCGGTCGCCTCCGGCTTGTCGAGGTAGCCCTTCATCACGTGGAACCCGCGGGTGACCAACTCCCCGACGTTCTCGCGTCCCGGCGGGAGCGGTTGCCCCTGGTCATCCCAGATCTGCACCTCGGTGCCCCAGATCGGCTTGCCCACGCTGTACGCGCGCCGCTCGGACACGCTGCGGTTGAACGTCGCGGTGGCGGCCGTCTCCGACAGGCCGTATCCCTCGAGGACGGCCACCCCGAACCGCTCCTCGAAGCGGTCCAGGACCTCCGCCGGTATCGCCGCTCCGCCGGAGATCGCGACCCGCAGCGAGGACATGTCGTACTTGTCGAGCTCGGGATGCGCGAGCAGGCTCATGAACATCGTCGGCACGCCGGCGAAGATCGTCGCGCGGTCGCGCTGGACCGCGGCCAGCACGGTGCCCGGGTCAAAGCGCGGGATGAGCGACAAGGCGGCGCCGAACCGGATAGCGATGTTGAGCAGGCTCGACAGGCCGAACACGTGGAACAGCGGCAACACCGTGACAAGCACGTCGTCTTGCTGCACGTCAAATAGCCGGCCGGGGATGTCGGCGTCCATGTAGAGCTGGAAGTGCGTCAACTCCGCGCCCTTCGGCAGCCCGGTCGTGCCCGAGGTGTAGACCACGACGGCCGTGTCGGTGGGCTCACGACCCACGAACGGACGCTGCGCCGAAGGTGCGGCGAGCAGTTGGGCGAACGGGGCAGCGTGCCCACCCGGCGCCTCGCCCACCACGAAGACGTCCCTGACGCCGGCGTCCGCCGCGCCCTTGGCCGCCTCCTCCAGCACGCCCGCCCAGGTGACCAGCACCCTGACCTTCGCGTCACTGAGGTGGTAGGCCACTTCTGGCGCCTTCAGCAGCACGTTCATCGGCACGACGACGCCGCCGGCCTTCAACACGCCGAAGTACGTCACGATGAACTGCGGAATGTTGGGCAGCTGAACGCCGACTGTGTCGCCGGGCCGCAGCCCCAACCCCAGCAGGCCGTCGGCCAGCCGGTCAGAGAGCGCGTCCAGCTCGCCGTAGGTCATCTGTCCACCGTCGAACAGCGCAACCGGCTTGCCCGGCGTCGCTCGCGCCGCCTCTCGCAGCATGAGAGCCAGGTTGAACATCATCGTCCTCTCGATCGAAGGGGGGATGAGTCATAATGACAGCGTGTCTCATGATGAGTCAAGCGAGCAGCGTGTACTGGGCCCCCGACGGATCTACACTTCGGGCATGTCCCGCGCCGCCGCCGTTCGCGAATCGGCCGAAACCCCGCTGACCCGGGCTCTGCGGGGCGCCGGGCCCGCGCATCGGTGCACGCCTGTTGACGCGTTCCAGTCGGCGCTCCAGTGGTTTCTCGACGGGCGACGGCTCGACATGCGGCAACTCGCCGCGGAGCTCGGGGTGGGACGCGCGACCCTCTACCGCTGGTGCGGCACGCGTGAGTTGCTGCTCGGCGAGATCATCTCGTCGATACAGGAGCAGGCCCTGGGCGCCGCGTGGGCGAGGAGCCGCGGCACCGGGGCCGAGCGGCTGGTCGCGACCTTGGCGCGACTGATGCGCCAGGTGCGAGCCTACGAACCGCTGCAACGGTTTGTGGCTGAAGACGCGGAGTACGCGCTCCGGGTGCTGACGTCCAAGCACAGCATCGTGCAGCGCCGGCTTATCGACTGGATCGCTCAGGTGCTCAGCGATGAAGGCGACCTTGAGCCGTCGGTCGACGTAGCCGATCTCGCGTACGCGATCGTACGCATCTGCGAGTCGTTCGTGTGGAGCGACATGATCACCGGCGCCGCACCGGAAACCGACAAGGGCGCCCGCATGGTCGGGCTGCTGGTGTCGGCGGCCGAGCGTGGCGGACCAGCCGACCTCCAACGTGGCCTGCCATGACGTCGTGGCCAGGGGCAACGGACTCGATGACGCGGCGGCCTCGGGTCGGCCTGGTGCTTGGCGCGGGCGGCGTGCTCGGTGCTGCCTGGATGGCCGGCGCCCTCGTGGCTGTGCAGCGGCAGTTGCAGTACCCGTTGGCCGCGGCGGACCTGGTCGTCGGCACGAGCGCGGGCAGCGTTATGGCAGCGGCGCTGCGCTGCGGCATTGACGTCGACGACATCGTGCGGCACCAGCGCGGGATGGTCGTGGCGGGCCTGACCAACCTGAGCGAGCTGGACCGCGACTCCAACGGCCCACTGCCGCCTCGCCCCCGGCTGCGCGTCGGCTCACCTGAACTGCTGCTACGCACCGCACTCGCGCCGTACCGCGTGCATCCAGCGGTGGCCGCCAGCGCGCTGCTCCCGGTCGGGCGGGCAGCGCACCACTCGCTGCACGCACTGGTGCGCGGCCTGCTGGCCCACGCCGCCAATGCGTCCATCCCCGCTACGGCCGACTGGGCTCCTGGCGGGGAGACGTGGGTCGTGGCGGTCGACTACCAGTCCGGCCGGCGGGTCGGGTTCGGCCGGTTCGGCGCGCCACCGTCGACGTTGCCCGACGCGGTCGTCGCATCGTGCTCCATCCCTGGCTGGCACCAGCCGGCGTTGATCCGCGGGCGGCGGTACGTCGATGGCGGCGTTCGGTCGAGCACGTCGCTGGACCTGCTGGCCGGGGCTGACATCGACGAGGTGTACGTGCTCGCGCCGATGGCCAGCTTCGTGACCGACACGCCCCGCGACTCCTACGCCCGGCTGGAGCGCAGGCTTCGGCGGCTGGTCACTGCAGGACTCCGATGGGAGGCTCGCCGGTTGCGGGCGCGGGGCACGCGGGTGACGGTTCTCACCCCCGGGCCCGAGGACCTGACGGCGATGGGCGCGAACCTCATGGACCCGAGGCGGCGCCAGGAGGTGCTCGAAACCTCTCTGCGAACCTCGCCAACCGCTCTTGCGTCGCTGCAGCTTCGCCGCCAAACCGCATAGACCCGCTAAAACCGGGGCGCTCTCCTGCAGAAGAAACTACTTCGCTGTGTTCGCGCCACTGACCACCACGCCCACGCGCTCACCGGGACGCGGAGCATACGCACCGTCGAGCAGCGCCGCGAAGGCGGTGGCGCCGCCCGGCTCAGCGGCGACCCGCAGCGTCGCCCACAACGTGTCCTGGGCGGCGCGGATCGTATCGTCATCGACGAGCACGACGCTGTCGACATACGCCGCGGCGAGCGGGAACATCAGCTCGCCGACCCGCCGCGGCGCCAGCGAATCGGCCGCGACGCCGCCCGCGGGCGCGTCGACCGGGGCGCCCGCTTGCATTGCGCGGGTCAGCGTCGGAGCGGTCGCCGGCTCTACACCGACGACCTTGAGGTCACCGGCGTACCACGCGGCGATCCCGCCGATCAGCCCGCCGCCACCGACCGGCACCAGCAACGTGTCCAGCTCGGGGGCCTGCTCGGCCAGTTCCGCCCCGACCGATCCCTGGCCCAGCAGCGTCTCGACCCGGTCGTAGGCGTGCACGGACAGCGCCCCGGACCGCGCTGCCCATTGCTCCGCCGCGGCGAGAGTCGGCGTACAGGTCGCCGGTCACGACCAACTCGGCACCGTACTCCCGGATGCGCTCGATCTTGGCGGCGGAGGAGACGGTCGGGACGAAAATCGTCGCGGACACGCCCAGGCGGCGCGCGGCGAAGGCCACCGCGGCGCCATGGTTCCCGCCGGACGCGGCCACGACGCCGACGTGGGGGATCGCCCGTAGGAGGAGGTTGGCGAACGCGCCCCGCACCTTGAACGAGCCGGAGTGCTGTAGCTGCTCGAGCTTCAAGGTGAGGTCGCATCGGCCAAGGCCGAAGTCCGTCCCGTCGACGTGCACGACAGGTGTCGTCCTGACGTACGGGTCGATGAGTTTCCGGGCAGCTTCGATGCCGGTCCGGCTGACTCTCGTGATGGCGTTAGACACCGTGCTGCCTCCTCGCGGCCGGCCAGTCGGCCAGCTGGCGATTTCCGCCATACTGCCAGGCACAGCCATGAAGGCGGGTCCGCCCGATCCGCCAACTCCGAGCGGACACGCCTCCTAGCGGCGCAAGCTACCCCGTCAGGTCGATTCGGGCTGCGGTGTTGCTGGCTTCGTCGGTCCGGGCGCTGGGTTCGGTCCGGTGCCGTCAGGGTCCGAAAAGAGGCCGTACAGGATGACCAGGACCACGACGGCTGCCAGTATGAGCGTTCGGAGCGTGGCGAGCAGAGGGCGGAGCAAGACCGCAATGGCCGCCAGGACCACGCGGATCGTGGCCACGAGAACTGCCGCCACGAGGAGCAGCAGAAGGATCGCGGCCGTCTCGAGCGATGAGGGATCTGGCGTCGGAGACAGGGCCAAAAGATCGTTTACGGGTGGGTGAGCGAGGGCTACAGTGGGCATGACGGCACCCCTCCGTTCGGGGCGTGACGCTGCCTGAGGACCGGAGTCCGTCGTCTGGGTGCAGGCACCCCCGGGTCGCGGCAAACGATCTACCGGGGGTGTTTGCGTGTGCTGGTCGTGGCACGTAGAAGACCCGCCGCGGCAACGGGTGGAGGGGCGATCCAATGCCGCGGAGTGTCACCACGGCGGCTTCATCGAACCCACCTCCCCGACGCTGAACTTCACTGACTCGTGATGAAGTTTTGCGAATAGCGGATGAACTCACTGTAGTACGCTGAGCTTCGATGTCTCAAGATGTAATTTAGGTCTTGCCTGAACTACATTGCTGGGTTTACGCTGCGCCAGTGAAGTTCTGTCAATATATTGAACTTCTCTGAACCTTGCTCTGGCCTGGGGGGTCGATGAGCGCGCGACAGGACGCGTCGCCGGCGCCGACGCTGCTGGCCAGGCGGCTCCGCGAGCTGCGCGAGGAACGTTGGCCCGGAAGAGTCACCCAGTTGATGCTCGCGCGAGCGTTCGGCGGCGGGAAAGCGTTAGCGGTGTCGACGATCTCGACCTGGGAGAGTGCTAGCGCTCCTGGGACTCCCCCCGAGCATCGGTTGCGGGCCTACGCCACCTTCTTCGCCACCGAGCGATCCCTGGCCGGCGGTGGACGGTTGCTCCCCGACGACGAGCTGAGCGCCGCGGAACGAGCGGAGCGCGATGCCCTCTTCAAGGAGCTGCTCTCCCTGCGGGCGGCGTCGTCGGGCGATCAGGAAGGCCTCGGGTCCGGCCTCGCGCGGCGTACCTGGAGGTTCTCCGATGGCGCACCGGTCCGGTTGGTCTGTGGAGAGATGCCGGAGACCGAGCGCCACCGCTGGGCCTCCCCGAGCGAGCTCAACCACACCGACCTGTTCTCGTATGCGGACCTCGACGCCCTCGTTGAACTGTTCGGCCACGTCCGCGCTGAGAACCCGGCGAACGACGTCCGCTTTCAGCGAGCCGCCGACCTCGCGGCCGACGACCTGTCAGGGCATGTCGTGCTGCTTGGTGGCATCTGGTGGAACCCGGCGGTGCGGTGGTTCACCCGCTATATCGAGCTACCGATCAAGCAGGTCAACGACCCCGACATCAAAGACGGCGAGGTCTTCGAGGTGACCCAAGACAGGCGACGTCGCCGGTTTCTTCCCGTCGTCGCCGAAGATGACCCGGCCGCGGGGCTACTCGAGGACGTGGGCCTCTTCGCCCGCATGCCCAACCCCGTCAACGCCGCTCGGACCCTGACGATCTGCGGCGGCGTCTATTCCCGCGGCGTCGTGGGGTCGGTCCGATCGCTCACCGACGCGCAACTTCGCGGCCGCAACGAGGCCTACCTCGCCTCCAGGTTCGCCAACACGGCCCAGTTCGGTCTGCTCATGCGAGTGCCGGTGCTTGGCGGGAGGACCGCTACGCCGGACTTGACGATCGAACACGCGCGCCTCTTCGAGTGGCCCGAGCTGGCAACGTGAGCACGGGCAGGCAACCGTGCCACCGCGACTCGCACGACTCGCTACTTATGCGGCCCGAGCAGTCTTCTGGCAGAGCTCTTGACGCCATTGTCGTGCCGGCTGCCCGCCCCGCCTACAATCTTCTGCCGGCCTTCGAACTCGCCGCCGCGCTCAATTGCGTCGTGGTCGCGCTGTGCAGTAGAAACGCAGAAGCAGCGGAGGCGGCCAGGCTTGCCGCCGACGTGCCGGGAGTGCGGTGGGCAACGATCGACCTACCACCTGAATATGATCATCATCTTTTGCGTTTCAAGACATCGGCTTTTGTAGACGCAATTGTTGGCCGTCTGGGCGACCTGAGCCTTAAACGCAACCTCGGCCTACTGCTCGGCAGGCTCGCCGGCTGGCGCTCGATACTCTTCCTTGACGACGACATGCGCGACTTGGATCCAACGACAATCCGGCAGGCTGCTGCGGCGTCAACCCAGTTCAGCGCTGTGGGCCTGGTGGCGCGCGATTTTCCGGACAACTCGGTCGTTTGTCATGCTCATCGCCTCGGCGGCGGCCGACAGGGCGTCTTCGTGAGCGGATCGGCTCTCGTGGTCGACTGCAGTCACGTTGACTCGTTCTTTCCCCGTGTCTACAACGAGGATTGGCTGTTCCTCGCCGACCGCCTGGTGCGACAGCAGGTAAGCGTCGGCGGGACGGTCCGCCAACTCCCATACCAGCCATTCGCTGACACGCGGCGCGCGAGTGCCGAAGAATTCGGCGATGTGCTCGCGGAAGGCCTGGTCAACCTCGTTCACCAGGGCTGCTCCCTGCGCAGCGCGGACGCCGGCTACTGGCGTCGGTTCTTGACGGAGCGGAAGGAGTTCATTGATCGGGCGGCCGGCCGGATCGCCGTTGCGGCCGGCGGCCTTCAGGACGCGCACGCCGCGCTGGACGCTCTCCAGGCGGCCGAGCGACGACGCGCTTTGATTTCCCCGCTGACCCTACAGTCCTACATCGACGCCTGGCACCGCGACCTGGCGTCCTGGTGCGAGAAGGTGAACGCGGTTCCCCACCTTGGGTCCCTGGCCGCCGCCGTGCAGTATCTCGGGCTCCGCGGCGCAACGGTGTTGCCGGACGGTATCTCCCGGGGCCAGGTCGCGGCAGCCAACTTCCGCACCACACGACCAATCGTCCGTGCTGTGGAGAACGATCGCAAGGACCTTGGAATGCGCCGGGTCCTGCGGCCAACGCCGTCTCAGGAACAACCGGATCACCTCATGGGACTAGCCAAAGCGCACGGGCGCACGGTCCACAACGCCCACCCCGGCGATCGGGAACCGGCCGTCGTCTTCGCCGACAGAGCCGAATCGGTTGCCGAGAAGGCGGGCAGAGGTCCCACGGCCGACGGCTGAACCGCGCGGTGCGCCGCCTTTTGACCCCGGGTCATCTCGATGGCGGGCCCGGCCGGCTTACCCTGGCTGTCTGACCCGCCCAACGAGATCGCGGGATGTGGCGGCCGGGCGTGACCCGCACAGTGGTAGGCGGCGGGGAGGTGTAGACATGACCGAGGTTTCGTCGCAACGTCAGCGCCGGGTGTTCCGTGACCGGCGGGATGCGGGCCAGGTTCTGGCCGGCCTCTTGGAGCGGTTCCGGGACCGGTCAGATGTGGTGGTGCTGGCATTGCCCCGGGGTGGGGTGCCGGTGGGGTACGAGGTGGCGAGGGCGTTGGGGGCGCCGCTCGATGTGTTCCTGGTCCGCAAGCTCGGGGTGCCAGGGCAGGAAGAGCTGGCGATGGGCGCGATCGCCAGCGGGGGCGTGGTCGTGGTCAACGACGACGTCGTGCGAGGTCTTGGCATCCCGGCCGATGTGCTGCAGCGGGTGGCGGAGCGGGAGGGGCAGGAACTGCTGCGGCGGGAGCGGGCGTACCGGGAGGGCCGGCCGCCGCCGGAGGTCGCCGGCAAGGTCGTGATCCTCGTGGACGACGGGCTGGCGACAGGTTCGAGCATGCGGGCGGCGATCCAGGCGCTGCGCAGGCTGGGCCCCGCGGGGATCGTCGTCGCGGTCCCGGCTGCGCCCAGTTCTACCTGCGAGGAGTTGTCCGCCGAGGTCGACGAGGTCGTGTGCGCGACCACTCCGTCGCCGTTCGTCGCGGTGGGGGCGTCGTACTGGGACTTCACGCAGACCACGGACGAAGAGGTGCGAGATCTGCTCCGGGCCGCCGCGACGACCGGGCCGGCCCCCGGGGCGAGCGTCCAGGGCCAGCCAGAGGTCGCGATCCTTCGCTCCGAGGCGACACCCGTCGAGAAAGGCGCACCGTCTGCCGAGACCCTGCTTGACCTGGTCGGCGACGCGCATTTCGTGCTGATCGGCGAGGCTTCGCACGGCACCCACGAGTTCTACGAGGCGCGCGCGGCGATGACCCGGATGCTCATCGAGCGCAAGGGCTTCGCCGCGGTGGCGGCGGAGGCGGACTGGCCGGACGCGTATCGCGTCAACCGCTTCGTGCGGGCGCGCAGCGAAGACGCGACGGCGGAGGAGGCGTTGCGCGGGTTCGAGCGTTTCCCGACCTGGATGTGGCGCAATGCCGTCGTGCTGGATTTCGTCGGCTGGCTGCGGGAGCACAACGACCGCATGGGCGGCGACGAACGCGGCAAGGCCGGGTTCTACGGCATGGACATGTACAGCCTGCACCGGTCGATGCACGAGGTGATCGCCTACCTGGAGCGGGTGGATCCGAATGCGGCGGCTAGGGCCCGCGAGCGTTACTCCTGCTTCGACCACCGCGATGGGGACGACGGGCAGACCTATGGCGTCGCCGCCGCATTCGGCGCCGGGGAATCGTGCGAGCGCGAGGTCGTGGAGCAACTGGTGGACCTACAGCGCCACGCATTGGAGTACGCGCGGCGAGATGGCCTGATTGCCGAGGACGAGCTGTTCTACGCCCAGCAGAATGCGCGCACGGTACGCGCGGCGGAGGAGTACTACCGGTCCATGTTCAGCGGCCGGGTGTCGTCGTGGAACCTGCGTGACCGTCACATGGTCGACACGCTGGACGCGTTGGCCGGACATCTGAGCCGCCAGCGAGGCGCGCCGGCGAAGCTCGTGGTGTGGGCGCACAACTCCCACCTGGGCGACGCGCGGGCGACGGAGGCCGCGGCGCGCGGTGAGCTCAACGTCGGTCAGCTCGTGCGGGAGCGGCACCCGGTCGACTGCCGGCTGGTCGGGTTCACGACCAACACGGGTACGGTGACCGCGGCGGACGACTGGGGTGGGCCGGCGGAGCGGAAGATGGTGCGCCCCGCGCTACCGGAGAGCGTCGAGGAGCTGTTCCACCAGGTGGGCGTGAAGGAATTCATGTTCGCGTTCCACGCCGCCGCCCGCACCGCGGAGGTGCTGCGCCCGGCACGGTTGGAGCGGGCCATCGGCGTCATCTACCGGCCGCAGACCGAGCGGCAGAGCCACTACTTCCGAGCCCGCGCGGCCGACCAGTTCGACGCCGTCATCCATATCGACGACACCCGCGCGCTGGAGCCGATCGAGCGGACGGGTCGCTGGGAGCAGGGCGAGTTCCCCGAAACCTACCCATGGGCGGTGTGAGCGGCCGGTCGAGTCCCGTCCGGTCGCCGTCCGCCAGGAGCGCATCGTGAACGTTGTTGAGCACACCCTGCAGATTCCCGCTGCCGGCGTCGCCCTCGAGGCCGACATTGTCGTGCCCGAGCCGGCGACCGGCGTGGTGGTCTTTGCGCATGGCAGTGGAAGCAGCCGCCACAGTCCCCGGAACCGTTACGTGGCAGGCGAACTGCAGCAGTCCGGCTTGGGGACCGTCCTCGTCGATCTGCTCACCGCGGAGGAGGAGCGGGTCGATTCGCGGACCGGCGAGCACCGTTTCGACATCGGCCTGCTTGCCGGAAGACTGGCCGCGCTGATCGACTGGCTCGAGGACTACGAGGACGCACGCGGTCTTGGCGTGGGGCTGTTCGGGGCGAGCACGGGCGCGGCGGCGGCGCTCGTCGCGGCCGCCGCGCGACCCGAGGCCGTGCAGGCCGTCGTCTCCCGAGGCGGCCGGCCGGACCTCGCCGGCCAGTTCCTCCGCCAAGTGCGCCAGCCCACACTGCTCATCGTGGGAGAGGCCGATCCGGTCGTCATCGGCCTGAACCGCGCGGCCTTGCAGCAGCTGGCCGGCCCCGCGGACCTGGTCATCGTCCCCGGCGCGGCGCACCTGTTCGAGGAACCGGGAGCGTTGGAGCAGGTCGCCCGGCTGGCCCGGGACTGGTTCCTGCAGCACCTGAGACCCCTACGCCCGCGCGATGGTCACCGCTGAGGCGTCACTCGTTCGCATCGATCCGGCTGAGGAGACTGCGCAGGTCCTCGGCGTGGTCCTCCTCCTCGGCAAGCAGTTGCTCGATGAGACGACGCGTCGTGGGATCGGCGTCGCCAAGCCAGCGTGCGATCTCGGCGTACGTGGCGATGGCGATCCGTTCAGCAACCAGGTCCTCGCGAACCATGTCGATCAGGTTCAGACCTGGGGCATATTCCGTGTGGCTGCGCTGGGCGAGCACCGCCGGGTTGAAGTCCGGTTCTCCGCCGAGTTGGGAGATGCGCTCGGCCGCGAGGTCCGCATGGCGCTGCTCGTCCTTGGCGTGCTCGAGGAATTCCGCAGCGACGGCCGGGCCGTGGCCGCCCTGAGCGGTGTAGTAGTGCCGCTTGTACCGCAACACGCACACGAGCTCGGTCGCCAAGACCTCGTTCAGCACGTCGATCACCCGAGCGACATCCTTGCCGTAGGTAGGGAACGGGAATGTACTCCACTGACGGACGCCGGCCGCGGGGCTGCGGGTACAGGCGCATGAGCTTGCGTACCTCGTCGGGCAGCTCGGTGGACACCTTGAGCCCAAGCGACTGGGCCAGCTTCGCGTCGATGGGGAAGTCATGGGTCCAATGTCGTCGCTGAGCGTGCCGGCGAGTTCACCGGCCCGCTCAGGCGGCATCTGACGGCGCAGCAGCGCCGTGACGAACTCGCGGACCTGGTCGATGGGCACCTGCTTGCCGGTCATCTCCACCGCACGGATGACCGCCTCCGAGTCGTCGATGTCGATGAAACCGCCGAACGGGATCCCCAGGAACGACCAGCTCTCCCGGCGGTGAATGAGGGTGATCGCCCGCGACCCGGTGCGCCTCTCCACCGAGCGCAGGGCGTGGACCCGCCGTGCGGCCAGCACGCGTTGCTCGACCACCGGCTGCAGGCTGGACAGGATGAATGAACAGCCAGAGAATGTCCAGCGGAGTTACAGCGCCTCCTCACGCCGAAGGCCACCACACCTTCGTCTGACCACCAGGGCGCGGCGGCCGCACGCTGATTTGTGTCCTCCATTGATCACCACGATGCCCCGGCGTGAACATACTCGACCGAGGTTCTGCTCGGCGACTCCCCGCCGACCTTCAGCCACGCTCAAGCGACCCGGCGGTTCGCTTGCTCTGAACCCCCCAGCAACGATTCGACGCAGGCCGATGACCGAAGCCGCCACGACGAGCAGCAGGATGGTGCCAAGGTCGGCGGTCCGGGTCGCGCTGCGGGCGGCGGCGCCATAGCGTGCGTTGGCTTCCGCCAGGGTCTCGGCCAGGCGATCGAAGGCGGGGTCGACCCGCTGATCGTCTACTTCCCCGGCCTCGGCGAAGTCGCTGTGGGCGAGCAGGTCGAACTCGTCGGCGACAGCTGCCTGGTAGACCCCCAGCACCGCACGCACCTCGCCGACCTGCCGGCTGCCTCTATCCAGATCACCCAGCGCGGCCATGCTGGCCGCCATCTGGTCCTGGACCGTCCGCAGTTCATCGGCGAGGTCGCTGGACAGCCCGCGCTCGGCGACTGCCTCCCACTCCAGCGCGCTCTGCTTCTGGGCGTGGGCATCGATGTCCCTTAGCTGTAGTCGGGCGTCGCCGCGCTGGTCCGCGTAGTCGTTCAGCCGCAAGATGCCGAAACCAGCAGTGGCGGTCGTCACCACGGCCGCCAAGATCGCCCCTTATGGCCCAGGATGCGGATGCGGAGACCGGAGGGTGCCGGTTCGACCCGCGCCTGACCGCGCCCTTCGGGCGCGCGCCTAGCGGCACGAGGAGCGCCGTCGGACACTGAGGTACACTTGCATCACCCTTGGGGTGATGGAAGGAGAGGAGGTT
>Ga0184623_10000339_pt1 | contig 19953 bp, 17 predicted proteins | sample PLM1_100_b1_FD_133138 | JGI IMG/M metagenome (GOLD analysis project Ga0184623, IMG submission 133138) | Groundwater sediment microbial communities from an aquifer in East River, Colorado, USA - PLM1_100_b1 | ecosystem: Environmental > Terrestrial > Soil > Riparian zone | place: USA: East River... | reverse complement strand
CTTTTTCGTGATGGGAGCGCTCCCAGTTGAAAAGAGCTCAAGATCGCGGAGAAGGGCGCGGCTCGGGCGTGGCGCTGGCCGTGTCGAGCGCGGCGGCGTGTGCAGCGGGCAACGTGAGGGCACTCCCCATCAAGCCCTGGCTAAGGAACCGTAACCTACGCTACCGTAGGCTCTGCCGCTCGTGCGCCGTGTCCTGTCGCACATCCGCGGCCGTTTGCGTCCGGCGCGACGAACGGCGTCTCGGTCGAGAATTCGCCGACGCGCGGAGGGTAGTCAAGGCAGCAGCGTGAGTGCGCGGTGGGCCTTGACGATGGTGAAGTGTCGCCGGTCGACGGTGGCGATCTCATCGACGCCGAGCCGTTCGGCGCATGCCACAACCGATGCGTCAACTGTTCCGAGAGGCAGGTCGCGGTACCGGTTCACGAGGTCGGCGATGCGCAGCCAGTCGGTCGGGTGGACGGGCTCGACATCGAACGCACCGGAGGCCATGTCCGCCAGGAACCGCATCTCGGCAGAGACTCCCAGCCGGGTACCGATCAGGTAGACAACTTCGGTGACCACCAGGGTCGGGACGATCAGCGGACCCGGATGGATCTCCAGCAGCTCCGCGCACGCCTCGTGATGCTGATCGTCGGCATCCACGTAGGCATAGAGCGGGCCGGCATCGACGACCAGTGCTATGGCGTCACCTCGCTGCGCAAGATCTCCTCGATGTGCTCGGAGATGTCGTGTCGCCCGCTTCGTCCGGCGGCCCGCGCACTGAGGACACGGCGCCCGTGGGTCATTTCACCGCCCCGTTCGAGCAGCTCGGCCAGAATGGCGGGGACGATCGCTGCGAGCCGCTGGCCGTGGTCGGTCAGGTACACGACCTCCCCGGACGCGGCGGCTTCGCGGGCGACCTCGGCTAGGTGCTCGCCTTCTGGAAGCGGCATCTCGGTCACGCCAACATCGTAACCGGTCGGGTACGCCGTCGAACCCCCGCGATCTTGAGCTTTTTTCGTGATGGGAGCGCTCCCAGTTGAAAAAAGCTCAAGATCGCGGAGAGGGTGGGGCCCCCTTTAGCGGGCGGGGGCTGCCCCGTCGCCGTGGATGCCCAGCGCCTCAGCATTGCTCGCGAGCTCATGCGCGAGCTCGTCGGTCTCCGCCGTCCCCGTTCCGCCGCCTTGCTCGAGCTCGTGGGCGAGCTCCTCGAGTTCGGCGCCGCCTGCCATCAGGCCGGTGACCTCCTCGCGCGTGATGTCGTTCTTGGCGAAGTCGCCCAAACTGCGCCCCCGCTTCAGCAGGAGGAATCGGTCACCCACCGGGTAGGCGTGGTGCGGGTTGTGCGTGATGAAGATGACGCCCAGCCCTCTGTCGCGCGCCTGCAGGATGTACTTCAGCACCACGCCGGCCTGCCGGACGCCGAGCGCCGAGGTCGGCTCGTCGAGGATGAGCAGCCGAGCGCCGAAGTGCACCGCCCGCGCGATCGCGACTGACTGGCGCTCGCCACCGGAAAGCGTCCCGACCGGCTGTTCGGGATCGCGGATGTCGATGCCCATGTCGCCCAACTCCTTGCGCGTCATGCGCTTGGCCGTCTCCCGGTCGAAACGCTGGAACGGTCCCCATCCCTTCGTGGGCTCCGAGCCGAGGAAGAAGTTCCGCCAGATCGCCATGAGCGGGATCATCGCGAGGTCCTGGTACACGGTCGCGATGCCGGCGTCGAGGGCCTGGCGCGGCGTCGAGAACCGGGTCGGAGCGCCGTCGAGGAGCAACTCGCCCTCGTCGGCCTGGTGCACTCCGGACAGGATCTTGATGAACGTGGACTTGCCGGCGCCGTTGTCACCGAGGACGCAGGTGACCCGGCCGGCGCGGACCGTGGTGGAGATGTCCTTGAGGGAGATGACGCTGCCGAAGAACTTGGAGATGTTGCGCAACTCGAGCAGCGGAGCGCCGTCGTTGTTGTCGGCCATGCTGATCACTTCCTGCTCTGCTCGGCGAACCTGCGGACAACCTGGTTGGCGAGGACCGCGAGCAGCAGCATCGCGCCGAGGAAGAACTTGAACCAGTCTGAGTCCCACCCGGCGTAGACGATGCCCTGGGACGTCATCCCGAAGATGAGGGCGCCCACAGAGGCGCCGATCGCCGAGCCGAAGCCGCCCGTGAGCAGGCAGCCCCCGATGACGGCGGCCACGATGTAGGTGAGCTCGAGGCCGAAGCCGGCGTTGGCCTGGATCGAGCTGAGCCGGATGACCTGGGTGTTGCCCACGAACCAGGCCCCGGCGGCGACGAGCATGAAGAGCGTGATCGTCGTGCGCTTGGTCGGGACGCCGACGTTGCGGCTGGCGTTGGAGTCGCCGCCGACGGCGAAGATCCAGTTGCCGAACTTGGTGCGCAGCAACACCCAGGAGGCGAGCGCGGTGGCGAGGATCCACCAGATGATGGTGATCTGGAACGGCTGGCCCGCGATGTTGACGGTGCTGGCGAAGATCTTGCGCGCGCTCTCGTAGAACGGCTCGGTCGCCAGGCCGCCCACCTGCACGGTGTCGGTCAGGAGTTTCGTGACGCCGAGGTTCAGCCCCTGCAGCATCAGGAACGTCGCCAGGGTGATGATGAAGCTCGGCAGGCCGGTGCGGACAACGAGGTAGCCGTTGAGGAATCCGATGCTCAGACACACCGCGAGCGAGACCACCATCGCGACCCAGAGCACCATGTTGTATTGCGTGGTGAGGATGCCGGTGGTGAGCCCGGCGGTGCCCAGCATGACGCCGGCGGAGAGGTCGAAGTGGCCGCCGATCATGAGCAGGGCGACCGGCACGGCCATGATGCCGATCGTCGACGCGGGATCGAGCCAGTTGGCGATGCCGCTCGGCGACCGGAACACGTCGCTCATGATCGAGAAGAAGACGAAGATGAAGACTGCGCCGATCAGCGAGCCGAGTTCGGGCTTGACCAGCAAGCGACGCAGGAAGCCGACACGGGCGATCCGTTCGTCGGCGGTGGCGACTGCCGTCGCGGTCATGATGCCTCCGGGGTCGAGGTCGTTCGGGGGGAGAGGCCAGGGCCGCTCCCCCCGGGCACTGACGTCCTAGCGGGTACCCGCCGCAGCGAGTTCAGCGATCTGCTGGGCGTTCTCCTGGGTGACGAAGCTGGGTCCGGTGAGGACCGGGTTGCCACCGCCGACCGTGTTGAGGTTCGACTTGTAGAGCGTGAGCATCACGACCGGCAGGTAGCCCTGCACGTACGGTTGCTGGTCGACAGCGAAGAGGGCCTTGCCGTCGGCCACGAGCTTGGTCACGTCGGCGCTCAGGTCGAACGTCGCGAGCTTGGCCGAGGAGCCGGCCTCGCTGATCGCCGCCGCGGCGACAGTGGCCATCTGCCCGCCGAGCGTGAGAACGCCGTCGATGGACGTGTCCTGCTGCAGCTTGGCCTTGATGGTCGACTGGGCGCCGGTGAGGTTGTTGTTGTCGACCTGGAGGTTCTCAGTGGTCGCCCCGAGACCCGCCTTGGAGGCGGCGCACCGCTGCTCGAGGGCCACGTTGCCGGCCTCCGGGATCACGCACAGCAGGTGCTTGATGCCACCCTCCTTGAGCCGTGCGCCGGCGGCCTCGCCGGCGATCTGCTCGTCCTGGCCGACGTGGGTCATCGCGCCGAACTCCTTGGACCGGTCGCCGCCGGAGTTGATCGTGATGACCGGGATGCCGGCCGTGACCGCCGCCGCGATCGAGGTCTTGAGCGCGTCCGGGTTGGCCATCGAGACGGCGATACCGTCGACCTTCTGGTTGACCGCGGCGTCGATGAGCTGGGACTGCTTCTGCGGGTCGCCGTCGCTCTGGTACTGGACGTCGACTCCCATGTCCTGCCCGCCCTTGACGGCGCCGGCTTTGACGATGCTCCAGAACGCGTCGCCCGCCGCGCCGTGTGTCACGACGGCGATCTTGTAGCCGTAGCTGCCGCTGCCGCCGCCCCCGCCACCGGATGCGGCCGGCGTCCCGTTGTCGTCACTGGTACACCCCACGAGAACCAGCGGGAGCGCCAGCGCGAGGGCAAGGAACTTCTTCCTCTTCTTGAACACGGATCGTCCTTTCAGCCTGTTAGGGCCTGGTCAGTGCGCTGTCGGAAAGTTGAGGTGCGCCCCCGTCGCGTCGTGCACGTGCGGCCAACGGCTCGTGACGACCTTCGCCTGTGTATAGAAACTCACGCCCTCCGGACCATGGACGTGGCGGTCCCCGAAGAGCGAGTCCTTCCAGCCCCCGAAGGAATGGAAGGCCATCGGCACCGGGATCGGCACGTTGACGCCGATCATCCCGACGGTCACGCGCCGTTGGAACGTCCGCGCGGCCTCGCCGTTGCTCGTGAAAATGGCGGTGCCGTTGCCGTACGGGTTCGCGTTGACCAGGTCGATGGCCTCGTCGAACGTTCCGGCCCGGAGCACGACGAGCACAGGGCCGAAGATCTCGTCTGTGTAGATGTCCATCTCCGGCGTGGCCCGGTCGAACAGGCAGGGCCCGACGAAGAAACCGTCCTCGTGGCCTTCGACGGACAGCGCGCGCCCATCGACGACGAGGGTCGCGCCGGCTTCGAGCCCGGAGTCGACGTAGCGCAGGACGCGCTGCTGGGCCTCCCGGGTCACGACCGGGCCCATCTCCGAGCTGTCCACGCGGCCCGGGCCCACCTTGATCTCCTCAGTGCGGGTGCGGATCCTCTCGACCAGCGCGTCGCCGACATCGCCGACCGCGACGACCGCGGAGATCGCCATGCATCGCTGCCCGGCCGAGCCGTAGCCCGCTGCCACGAGATGGTCTGCGGCGAAGTCGACGTCGGCGTCCGGCAGCACGACGGCGTGGTTCTTCGCGCCGCCGAGGGCCTGCACCCGTTTGCCGCTGGCCGTGGCACGCCCGTGGATGTAGCGCGCGATCGGCGTCGAGCCGACGAACGACACCGCCCGGATCAGCGGGTGGTCGAGGATCGCGTCGACAGCGACCTTGTCGCCGTGCACCACGTTGAAGACGCCTTCGGGCAGCCCCGCGTCGGCGTAGAGCTCGGCGAAGAAGTTCGACGCCGAAGGGTCGCGTTCGCTGGGCTTGAGAACGAACGTGTTGCCGGTGGCGATCGCGATCGGATGCATCCACATGGGCACCATGGCCGGGAAGTTGAACGGCGTGATCCCGGCGACGACGCCGAGCGGCTGCCGGAACGAATAGGAGTCGACGTCGGTCGACACCTGCTCGGAGAACTCGCCCTTGAGCAACTGTGGGATGCCGCAGGCGAACTCCACCACCTCGAGCCCGCGCACCACCTCGCCGCGGGCGTCGGAGACGACCTTGCCGTGCTCGTCCGAGATGATGCGCGCGGCGTCGTCGAGGTTGCGCTCGACCAGTTCCCGGAACTTGAACATGATCCGGGCACGGCGCACCACCGAAACGTCACGCCACTGCTCGAACGCCCGCGCGGCCGACTGGACCGCGTCATCGACGTCTGCCGGCTCGGCGAGCTGGACGGCGGCTTGCTGCTGGCCGGTCGCCGGGTTCCAGACCGGGCCGGTCCGCGTCGACTGGCCGGATGTCGGCTTCCCGTCGATCCAGTGGTCAATCTTTCTCATCGCGTTCCCTCGGATCTCCTCGTTGGCGTCACAGGTAGGGGCGCTGCGACGACTTGGCGTTCTCGTAGTCGGCGCGGGCGCGGCGGGTGCTGTCGAGCCCCGAGACCTCGGCAACGGGGACGTCCCACCACGACTCGCTGTCCGGCGCGGGCACGAGCGGGTCGGTCTCGACGTGCACCACCGTGGTGCGTTCGGCGTCGCGGGCTTTGATCAGCGCAGCGCGGAACTCGTCGAGCGTGCCGGCCCGCAGCACGTCGGCGCCGAGGCTCTCGGCGTTGGCGGCCAGATCCACGGGCAGCACATCGCCGTCAAGTCGCCCGCTCTCGCCCCTGAACCGGTACCGCGTCCCGAACCGCTGTGCGCCGACCGACTCGGACAGCGCGCCGATCGAGGCGAAGCCGTGGTTCTGCACGAGAACGACGATGAGCTTGACGCCTTCCTGCACGGCGGTGACCAGCTCCTGGGCCATCATCAGGTACGAGCCGTCGCCGACCATGACGAAGACCTCACGGTCGGGCGACGCCATCTTCACCCCGAGCCCGCCGGCGATCTCATAGCCCATGCACGAGTAGCCGTACTCCACGTGGTAGCCCTTCGGGTCGCGGGTCCGCCACAGCTTGTGCAGGTCACCCGGCATGGAGCCGGCAGCGCAGATCACGACGTCGCGGGGGCCGGACACGGCGTTGACGACGCCGAGCACCTCGGACTGCGCCGGCAGCGGGGCGTGCCGAAGCGAGTAGGCCCGTTCGACGGTCTGGTCCCACTCGGCGGCGAGCCGCCCGGCCTGCTCCCGGTAGCCCGGCTGCACCGACCACGCGCTGAGGGCCTCGGCGAGCGACTCGAGCGCTACCCGGGCGTCGGCCACGACGCTGACACCGGCGTGCTTCGCGGCGTCGAACGCCGCCACGTTGACGTTGACGAAGCGCACGCCGGGCGCGGCGAAGGCGGAACGCGAGGCGGTGGTGAAGTCGCTCCACCGGGTGCCGATGCCGATGACGACATCAGCGTCGCGAGCGACGGCGTTGGCCGCGGTCGTGCCCGTCGCGCCGATCGCGCCCACAGCCAACGGATGGTCGTACGGCAGCGAGCCTTTGCCGGCCTGGGTTTCGGCCACCGGCACACCGGTCGCCGCGCAGAAGGCCTGCAACGCCGTGGTGGCCTCGGAATAGGCAACCCCGCCGCCGGCCACGATCAGCGGCCGCTGCGCGGTTTGGATCACCTCGACCGCCCGAGCCAGCGCCGCGGGCTCCGGCACGGGCCGGGGAACGTGCCAGACGCGGTGGGCGAACAGCTCCACCGTCCAGTCCCACGCCTCGGCCTGCACGTCCTGCGGCAGCGCCAGTGTCACGGCGCCGGTCTCTGCCGGGTCCGTGAGCACCCGCATGGCGCTCAGTGCCGCCGATGGCAGCTGCTCCGGCCGCCACACCCGGTCGAAGTACTTCGACACCGGCCGAAACGCGTCGTTGACCGACACGTCGCCGCCGTCCAGCCGCTCGAGCTCCTGCAGCACCGGGCTCGCGACCCGCGTGGCGAACACGTCGCCGGGCAGCAGCAGCACCGGCAGCCGGTTGATGGTGGCCAGCGCGGCGCCGGTGACCATGTTGGTGGCGCCCGGCCCGATCGACGACGTGCAGGCCAGCGTCGTCAGCCGGGCGCGCATCCGGGCGAAGGCCGCCGCGGCGTGGACCATGCCCTGCTCGTTGCGTCCCTGGTAGTACGGCAGCGCCTGCGGGTCGGCCAGCTCCGCCTCGAGCAGCGCCTGCCCGATGCCGGCGACGTTGCCGTGCCCGAAGATGCCGAAGCAGCCGGCGAACAGCCGCTGCTCCACGCCGTCGCGCTCGGTGTGCTGCGCGGCGAGGAACCGGACCAGTGCTTGCGCGACGGTGAGCCGGACGGTGTTGGCGCTCACGTTGTCCTCCCGGCGAACGGCAGCCGCGGGTCGACCGGCTGATCGGCCCAGGTGTCGCGGATCCAGGCGTGCGCGGGGTCGTCGCAGATCTGCCAGGTGCGATCCGGCCCGGCCATGACGTTGAGGTAGTAGAGGTCGTACCCGGGCGCTGCCATCGACGGTCCGTGCCACCCGTGCGGGATGAGCACGACGTCGCCGCTGCGCACCTCGGCGAGCACGTCGATCGGCCGTTCCGGCGTGCCGTACACGCGCTGGTACGCGACGCCCGGCCCAGCCGGGCCGTCGGCGATCTCGAAGTAGTAGATCTCCTCGAGCGCCGACTCGCCGGGGCGGTCCTCATCGTGCTTGTGCGGCGGGTAGGACGACCAGTTTCCGCCGGGGGTGAGCACCTCGCAGGCGATGACGGCGCCGGCGTCGAATGCCTGCGGCGTGCAGAAGTTGTTGACCTGCCGGGAGCACGTCCCGGCGCCGCGCAGCTCGACCGGCACCGCTGCGGCCGGGACATAGCGAAACGGCAGTCGCGCCGCGGTCCGGGCGAACGGCAGCGCGAAGCGGCCGCCCTCGCGGCTGGAGACGGTCGCGGTGCTGTCGACCGGGAGGTAGGCGAAGTCGCTGGGCCCGTCGAAGACGCTGCGGCGGCCGGTCAGCTGCGCGGTGTCGCCATCGCAGGTGACGGTGCCGGATCCGGACAGCGGCACGACGAGGGTCTCCGCGTCAGTGGTGTGGACCGCTGCCGCGCCGCCGGGCGGGAGCTCCACGACCCGCAGGCCGGAGTACTCCCAGCCGGCATCCTTCGGGGTGATCTCGACCGAGACGGTCGCTGTGGTCATACCGGCACGCCCCCCCGCACCGTGCCGACCGCGGCGTCAACCGCAGCTGACACATCGCCGTCCGGCGGGTACAGCAGCGCTCGTCCGACCACGAGGCCGCGAACGTTCGGCAGCGACTGCGCCTTCTGCCACAGCGCGTAGGTCTCCTCCGGAGCGCCCGACGGATCGCCGCCGAGCAGCAGTGTCGGCAAGGTCGTCGCCGCCATCACCTGCTCCATGCCGTCAACCACGGGCAACTTCAGCCAGGTGCGGGCGCTGGTGGCGCCGAGCCCGGACGAGATCCCCACCGACTTGACGACCGCCTCGGCGGTGAGTTGGTTGACGACGCGGTCGCCCTGACGCTGGCTCATGAACGGCTCGACCATCGCCATGAGGTTGTTGCGGGACAACTCGGTGACCGCCCGCCCGCACGCTTCGAGCGTCGCGACGCTCCCGGCGTCGGTGAGGTCGATGCGGCAGAGCATCTTGCCGCCGTCGAGCCCGAGAGCAACGAGCGTGGGCACGTCGTAGCCGGTGAAGCGGTCGTCGAGCTCGAAGGTCGCGCCCTGGAGCCCGCCGCGGTTCATCGAGCCGATGACCACCTTGTCGTCGAGCTCGCCTAGCAGCAGGAGGTCTTCGATGATGTCCGCGGTCCCGAGCACGCCGTCGACGCCGGGCCGGCGCAGGGCGACGACGAGGCGGCGGAGCAGGTCGTCGCGGCCGGCCATCGCATGCGGATCGCCGCGCACGCCCAGCGCGCCGCGCGCGGGATGGTCCGCGGCGACGAGGAGCAGCCGGCCGTCGTCGCCGAGCAAGGGCCGGCGTCGGCGCTGCGCGGCCAACTCGGTGATCCGCTCCGGGTAACGCGCCCTCGCGTCACGGAGCGCGCCGAGGTCGATCACGGGCTCAGTCACGGTCCACGTCCTCCAGGAGCGCCTCCACCTCGGCGGTGGTCGGCATGGCGGTCGAGCATTCGAGCCGCGAGGCGACGATGGCTCCGGCGGCGTTGGCGAACCGGAGCGTGCGCCGCAGCGGCCAACCGGAAAGCAGGCCGTGGCAGAGCGCGCCGCCGAAACCGTCACCGGCCCCGAGCCCGTTGACGACCTCGATCGGCACCGGCGGGACCTCGACCCGCTCGTCGGCGGTCATCGCGAGCACGCCGCGCGGGCCTTGCTTCACCACCGCCAACTCGACGCCGGCGGCGAGCAGCGCCTTGGCGGCTGCCTCCGGGGACGGCGAAGGCTGGCGGCTGGCGTTCGGCGGCTGGCTGCTGCTCTCGCGCTCGCCGACCGCGACCGCGGACTCGTCGAGGTTGCCGACCGCGACGGTGACGTGCCGCAGCGCCCGCCGCACCTGTTCGTGCGCCTCCTGTTGGGAAGCCCAGAACATCGGCCGGTAATCGAGGTCGAGGACGGTGAGCGGGCGCCGTCCCCGGGCCCGCCACGCCGTCTCGTGCGCCGCGCGGCTCGGCTCCTGCGACAGCCCCGTGACTGTCGCCCAGAACACCCCCGCCTGACGCACGGCGTCGCCGTCGATCTCCTCCGGTCGGATGCACAGGTCCGGCGCCTTGGGCTGGCGGTAGAACCACAACGGGAAGTGGTCGGGTGGGAAGATCTCGCAGAACGTCACCGGAGTGGGGAGGTCGGCGACCGGCGTCACGTACCTGTCATCAACGTCCAGCTCACGCAGCGCGCGGTGCACGAACCGGCCGAAGGGGTCTGCACCGGTTCGGGTGATGACGGCCGACCGCCGCCCGTGGCGGGCTGCTGCAACGGCGACGTTGGTGGCCGACCCGCCGAGGAACTTGCCGAAGGTCTCGACGTCCTCGAGCCCGACGCCGACCTGCAGCGGATAGATGTCGACCCCGACGCGGCCGATCGTCAGCACCTCAAAGGAGCCAGGACTCACCGGCGTACCTCCTTGACGAGGACCGGGCGATGCTCGGCGCGCGAGAGCTCGCAGGCCTCGGCGATGTAGAACGCCTCGAGCGCGTCCGCGACGGTGCAGCGCGGCGCGGCGCGACCGCCGACCACGTCGACGAACGCGGTCAGCTCGGCGACGTAGGCGGGCCGGAACCGGGCCATGAACATCGGGTACGGCTCGCCCGCCGGGAACGTGACGCCTGGTTCGACGGAGCGCAGCGGCAGCCGGTCGTCGAGGCCGACGGCGATGCTGTCCTCGGAGCCGAGGACCTCCAGGCGGACGTCGTATCCGCGGGCGTTGTAGCGGGAGGCGGCGACATGGGCGAATGCGCTGTCGTCGAGGGTGAGGATGGCGGCGGCGGCATCGACGTCGCCCGCGGCCCGGAAGAAGTCGGCGCCGTGGTTTGCGCCCACGGCATAGACCTCGGCAACCTCGCGGCCAGTGACCCAGCGGATGATGTCGAAGTCGTGCACGCTGCAGTCGCGGAAGAAGCCGCCCGATGCCGCGACGTACTCGGGCGGCGGCGGCGCCGGGTCCAGCGTGCCGGCGCGCAGCGTGTGCACCCAGCCGAGGCGGCCCTCCTGCGTGGCGTCGCGCGCGGCGACGAAGCCCGCGTCGAACCGCCGCTGGAAGCCGATCTGGACCGGCACGTCCGAGCTCGCGACCTTGTCGAGGACCGCGAGGGCGCCGTTGACATCAGGGGCGACGGGCTTTTCGCAGAAGGTCGGCAGCCCGGCTTCGATCGCCGCGACGATCAGCGGCGCGTGGGCGTCGGTCGCTGCCGCGATCACGACGCCGTCGATGCCTGCGGTGAACAGATCGTCCACCGACCCGACGGCGTCGACGCGTAGCCGCTCGGCGACCTCCTTGGCCCGAGCGGGGAGGGCGTCAGCGACCACGAGGGAGTCGATCTCGGGAAGGAGGCGCAAGGTCTCGGCATGAAAAGCGCCGATTCGTCCTACTCCGGCAAGCCCAACTCTCATGGGTTCGTCCTCTGTCCTGTGGCGTGGCTCACGCGACGCCCGTCCGGTGACGAGGACTATCTAAGATGCGAAACTCTCTTGTCAATAGATTGATGCTATGTCTTTACATAGTCCGAGCCAACGCCTCCCCCGAACACCGCGATCTTGACCGAACGGCGGGCGGCGGCGGGTTGCTAGAACTCCACGCCGACGGTCGTGAAGTACCACAGCGCCGACGTGAGCCAGATCGCCACCACAGCGGTGAACGTGAGCCCGCCCGCCCAGGGCAGCGCCCACCCGGGTAGCCGCCGGCTGTGCAGCACGAGCATCTTGGTGACGAACACGCCGTAGAAGAAGCAGCCCAGCAGCGAGTGCAGGACGACGCGGGTGGTGTCCGATTGGAACCCGAGCGACCACAGGCAGTGGTAGGCCACCGGGATGCTCAGCAGGAACGCGATCCGGCCGGACCAGCGGTGGGTCGGGCTGACCCAGCCCGGTGTGCCGGCCGCGCCGATCTTCAGCTTGCCGAAGATCACCAGCGCCGTGGTGAGCTGGACCAGGGCGAGCACGACGACGATCGTCGTGAGCCAGACCTTCATCGTCAGCGTGTTCGTGAAGATACCGAAGGTGGTAATCGACTTGAACGTCGGTTCGTGCAGTCGGCCGTAGATGCCCAGGGCCACCGAGACTGCGGCGCCGATGAGAACGAGGCCGAGCAGGCGGACAACCGGATCTGCGGTGGTTGCCCTGCTCGGTGTGGCGTCGGACATGCCCCTCCTTTGGTCGTTGCGTGCCCCCCGCTGCGGTCGCGCGACCTCCCCTGGCTCGGTCGAGGTCTATGGGCCAATTGAACCGCTCGGCGACTCCCTACGTTTCGGCGGGTGGTGCGCTTCGGAGTTGCGCCACTGTCAGGGAGATGATCACGATGATGAAACCCCCAGGCATCCTCGTTGTTGGTGTGGGAGTTGTTGCTGTGCTCGCCGTTGCCAGTGCCGTCGAAGGCGGGCAGTCGGTGCGGGCAGGTGGCCCGGTCCTGGCTCCGACCGGGGCGGCAGCCCCCGCTGATCCTGCGCCCACCGAGCAGGGAGCAACTCCGGAGCGCGTCTCACTGATCGCCAGGCCGACCGAGCTCGGCGCCGTCGTCATGACGAAGGACGGCGTGGCCCTTTACCGCTTTGACAAGGACGACGCGCAGTCCTCGACCTCCAACTGCTCGCGCGGCTGCGCCACCGCTTGGCCACCGCTCCTGGTGGACGAGGAGATCGCCATTACCGGCGTCGACTCGTCGCTGCTGGGTGTGATCGACCGGTCCGAGGGCGGGCGCCAGCTGACGCTCGGTGGGTGGCCGCTGTACCGCTTCGCCGGCGACCAGGCGCCCGGCGACCTCGAAGGCGAGGGCGTCGACGGCGTCTGGCACGCGGTCGGTCCGAGCGGCAAGCGCGCTGTTGACGGCAGCGGTGAACTAATCGATCCCTACAACTAACCCCGCCGCGGAAGTCTCCTATGGCCGCAGATCCCAGACCCGGACGCCACCGAGCAGCCCCGCCGCGCTGGGCACGATCGTGACGTCCGGTCCCAGGTCGAGAACCAGGCGGTGGGCGTTGCCCCCACCGAGGTAGAGCCGGTCCGGCCAGAACACGTTCTGCACGACCCCGACCGCCCGGGCCACCCGTTTGCTCCAGCGCCGGTTGCCTATCTCGCGGCGGGCGATGTTGCCGAGTTGCTGGTCGTACGTGTGCCCCTTGCGGAACGGATGTTGCGAGACCTCTACCTTGGGCAGGATGTGCCCCCGGTTGAACATCGCGAAGCCCACACCGGTGCCCAGGGTGAGCACGATCTCGAACCCGTCGCAGCAGATCACCGCCGCGCCGTGCATCTCGGCGTCGTTCACGACCCTGGTGGGCACGCCGAGCGCCTCCGCCAGCGCCGTCTGGATGTCGTACTTGGCCCAGGCATCGACGAGGTCGGGGCTGGTCGGGGTGAACGGGCCGGCGACGGTCACGTAGTGGGGCGTCGACAGCACCCGGCCGTCGCGGACCATGCCGGGGAAGCCGACTGAGACCCGGTCGTACGTCGGCAGCGTGGCGACCAGCGCGATCAGCGTCTGGACCATCGTCTCGGGCGGGCACGGGTACGGCGTGAGGACGCGGACCCGACCGGTGAGCATGGCGCCGTCCGGGCCGAGGACGGTGGCTTTGAGGCCGCTGCCGCCGCAGTCGATCGACAGAGTGCGCGGCCGGTGGGCTGCGGCGCCGTCGCCGTGGACCGCGTTCAGTCGTCGTCCTCGGCGCGGTCGTTGAGGTGGGCGGCGACCGACTGCAGGCGCCCGACGAGGTTGTCGAGCTGGCGGGCGATCTCGTCGCGTTCCCGCTGCAGCTTGGCCAGGCTCTCCGTCGCGTCGGCGGTGATGCGGACCGCCTTGCGCTGTGCCGCGGCGATCGTCTCCTCGGCAGTGACCTGGGCGCGGTTGACCAGGCCGGTGATCTCCAGCTCGCCGTCGCGACGCTTGCGGTCGAGGTCGATGTCGAGCAGCTCGCGCAGGCGGTCGGAGTCGCTGCGGGCCACCTCCAGCAACCGGTGGGCGCTGCGGCGCAACGTGTCGGCTTCCTGCTCGGCAGCGGCGCGCAACTGGCCGCACTCAGCCTGAGCGCGGCCGAGCAGCTCCGTCGACTCCTTCGCCGCCTGGGCTCGCAGGGTGGACGCGTGCTGCTGAGTCGACGCCATGATCTGCTGCGCGCGTTCGCCGAGCGCCTCCCACGAGGGCTCCCAGGCGTCGATCAAGGCCTGCCGCAGGTCGAGCTCATCCTGCCGCGTGGCCAGCTCCGCTTCGCGCGCTTCGACGAACTCCTTTTCCCAACGCAGCTCGGCAAGCTCCTGCTCAAGACGGGCGACGTACTCATGCACCTGGTCGCGGTCGTAGCCTCGCGCGACCAGGTCGAACACCGCCACCGGTGTCTCGACCGGCACGGGTATGCGCACCGGCTCCGCAGCCATGCCGCGCCTCCGCTCGCTTGTCGGATGTGCCGGGCCAGGCAGGGGCCGGGGTCCCGGTGCATCGAGTGTGCCCCATGGTCGCCCAAACGATGTGCCGACTCCACCGCCTGTCTGAGCCAGCCCAGCCAGCCGCCGTGGTCGGGCGGGGGCAACCCTAGCGCTGGGTCCCACAGCTGGCGCCGTACGGTCAGTCCCGTGGCAGCCGTGTCCTTGGCCGGCGGCGGCAATGGAAGCGGGAGGCCTAGCGGGTGAGCCAGGACTCGTGGGCGACGACCCCGGCGGTGCGAAAGTCGATGCAGGGAAACCGCAGCCGGGACACCAAGCCCGAGCTAGCACTCCGGAAGGCGCTGCATGCGCTCGGCCTGCGTTACCGGGTGTGCGCTCGGCCGCTACCGCAGGTCGCCCGCACGGTGGATGTGGTGTTCCGGCCGAGCCGGGTCGCCGTCGAGGTGCGGGGTTGCTTCTGGCACGGCTGCCCCGAGCACTACCGTGCGCCCGCCTCGAACAGCGGCTACTGGAGCGCCAAGGTGAAGCGCAACGTTGATCGCGACCTGGGGACCGAGGAGTTACTACGCGAGGCGGGTTGGGAGCTCATCGCGATCTGGGAGCACGAGGACATCGCCGGAGCGGCGCAGCGGATTGCCGCGGAGGTGCGGAGTCGCCGTCAAGCGGGCAAGTGAGCGGCGCCCGCCTCACCCGCTGGCGGCCAGCTGTTCGGCCACCTCGTCGACCGGGGCAAGAAGGACGTCCTCGACCGGGAGCACGGCGAGGTCGGCGGGGTCGAACGCCCGGTCGACCTCGGTGACGGCGGCCCGGATCTCAGCCAGCCGGTTGCCGGTGAGCTGTAGGAGATCGAGCAGCCGTGGTGCGGGGGCACGCTCGCTCAGGCGCACATGTAGCAGGGTGAGCGCCGCGACCCGGGAGCCGGACCGCTCCGGCGCCATCAGCACCAGCCGCTGGTCACGCCGCCCCCGAACGAGCCGGGCGACCCCTGACTCGACGACGAGTTTCTTCGAGCCGCTCAGCTGCGCCCCCGCATCGGCCCGGCTGGGCAGGTCGGCCGCGATGCCAGTCTTGGCCGAGACCCGGAGACTGGCCTGGTCATGATCCCACGTGACGCGGTAGCGGGTGGCGCCCAGCACCCGGTCGGTCACGCCGGCGTAGCCGCGCAGCGCTTGCAGCACGGAGTAGCTCAGCGAGTCGGTGTCGCCGCCGGCCGCGCTCAGCGCCTGCACCAGGTCGTTGTCGTAGAGGTCGGCGTCGCTGCGGGAGGTGCCCACCGTGACGGTCTTGGCCTGGTGCTTCACCGAGTCGACAGAGCGGGTGAGCTCGTCGACCGCTGAGGTGATCGACGTGCGGACGTAGTCGACCGGGTCGTGCAGCCCGTCGTCGCGAAACGCCCACGCGAGCACGTCGACCGGCAGGTTGCCCTGGAGGTACCACGCCGCCGCAGCGAGGTCGAGGGCGGCATCGCTCGGCAGCGCACCCCGGACGTCGCCCCGCCGCGCGCCTTCGACGAAGCGGCCCAGCGCGGAGCCGACGGTGTCGAGGTCGCTGCGTCGCAGCCGACCGGTCTCATCGACGCTCGCCTCGAGGTGGGCCAGCGCCTCGCGCAGGCCGGTCGCAGACTCGTCGATCGCCCGGGCGGCGAAGTAGGCGAACAGGTGGCCGGCGGCGGTGCTGAGGATCCAGGCGAACGAGGGATGCGCCTTCGGTACCTGGATGACCAGGTCAGTGGCCCACGCCAGGCCGAGGTCGTCGTCGGCGATAACAACCGCGGCGTTGCGGTGCGCGGTGAATATCTCGACCTCCTTCATGAGGTCGCGCACCTGCCCGGGCGGTGCCCCCGCGGCGCAGATCACGATGAGCGCCTCGGCGGACAGGTCGATGTGCTTCTTGTCCTCGACCGCGTCGGTGGAGATCGTCTTGTAGCAGAGCTCGGACAGCTTGATGCGGGTCTCGGCGGCGGCGACCCGGTTGGCGCCGGAGCCGACCACGGCCCAGTAGGGATAGCGCGGCGCCACCTGCCGGGCGACCGCCATGATCCCGGCCTTGCGCGACTGCAGTTGCTCCAACTGCTCGGGCAACTCAGCGAGCGCGCGCAGCAGGGTGTCCTCGACGTCGGGAGTCAGGCTGCCGACCGTCTTCGCGATCTGCAGGCCCAGCAGCGCTCCCGCGGCCACCTGTGCATAGAACGCCTTGGTCGAGGCGACCGCCATCTCGACGTCACGGCCGTCGGAGGTATAGAGAACGCCGTCGCTCTTCTCCGCCAGGTCGCTCTCCCGGCGGTTGACGATGGCCAGCACTGCGGCGCCCCGCTCGCGGGCCAGGTCGACAGTGCGGTTGGTGTCAGTGGTCGTGCCCGACTGGCTCACTGCCACGAGGCACACGTGGGACATGTCGCGCTGCAGGCCCCAGGCGGACAGCTCGCTCGCCGGCACCGCGCGCACGGACAGGTGCGGTGGCACGACAGCGGTCAGGACGCCGGCGATGCCCTGGCAGGCGACGGCCGCAGTGCCCTGACCGACCAGCACCAACTCGGTGATGCTCTGGTCGCTGAACCGCCGTCTGACCAACTCGGGAACCGAGGATGTGGGCAGGTCGACGGACAACCGGTCGCCCTGGGCGCGCACCCGGCCCCGGAGCGTTTTCCGGAACGACGCAGGTGCCTCGGCGATCTCCTTCTCGAGGTAATGCTCGAACCCGTCAAGCGCGATGTCGCGGGTCGTCACCTCCGCGCCCCGGATCTCGTCGGCGTCGACGGGCTGCACGCGCCCGGCGCCGTCGTAGCGTGTCAGCCCGTCGAGCGATCCCGCGGCGGCCCGATCGAGGACGATCACGGTGCCGGGGGCGTCGCCGTCACCCCACGACCGCCCGTCAAGCCGGAGGTAGCGGTTGGTGGCCGCGACCAGGCCGTAGACCTCGCTGGCGACCAGGAAGCAGCCCGGCGCGAACCCGACGTAGAGACCTTGGCCGCTGCCCCGGACGGCGAGAACCAGCTGATCGGGCGATGGCTCCGCTTGGCCGGCGATCGCCATCGACCCGTCGTAGGCACGCAGGCAATCGGACATCGCCTCGCCGAGCTGGGCGCCCTGCCGGAGGCGGCTCGACAGCATCACCGGGATGAGCTTCGCGTCGGTCGTGATGCCGGCGGGATCGGTCTCGATCTTCTCCAGCTCGCGCAACTCGACGTGGTTGTCGATGTCGCCGTTGAGCGCCGCGATCACGTAGGGGTCGCCCACGCCGGTCGTGGCGCTCACGCTGTTGACCGGGTGCGCGTTGGCCTCGCTGATGCGCCCCACGCTGGCCCAGCGGGTGTGGGCGACGACGGTCAGCCGGGCGCTCGGCAGGGCCAGGATGTCGTGCAGAGCCCGGTCGGAAGCGATCGTCGTGCGGAGGCTGCGGACGTTGTCGCCGAGCCGGCCGATGATCGCGGCCGACTTGTAGACCACCGACACGCCTCCGTCGAGGACCTGGGCCGCGCGACTGCGGAACAGCGGGTCGGCGCGTTCGCCGAGGCCCTCCGGGAGCCGGTCGAGGTCGGCCGGGTCGAGCTGGATCCAGAGGTGGACGCCGGCGGAGTCGCGGCCGCGGACCTCGAGCCGATCGATCGCGTCGAGGACGGTGTCGATCGCGGAGTAACCGAGGGCGGAATCGGGCGTGATGTCCCGCACGCCAACCAGGGCGCGGACCCGCTCGGCTGCCGCGACGCGGTCGGCACTGAGGCTCCACACGTGGTCGCGGGCCGCACGCACCAGGCCTTGGATCGCCTCGACCGAGTCAGCGTCCCACGCCGAACCGGCGCGGTCGAGGTCGAGTTCGCGGTCGAGGTCGGCCAGGCGGCCCTCGAGCTTGGCGATCGCGGCGTGGGCGCGCTCGCGCGCCTGGTCGTCGCCGGCCAGCAGGTGGGCGGCCGGCGGGCTGGAGTAGAGCTCAACGGCGGTCGCGAGCGAGTCGACCAGCGCCTGGAGGCGGTCCTGCGTGCCCGCGGGGTCGCCCGCGGCGCCCACGTCGGGCGCGGCAGGCAGGACCGCCAGCAGTTGCTCCGTGTCGACGGATTCGTGCCGGCGGTCATAGGCGGGCAGTGCAGCAACAATTCCGCACACAGGACTCGTCCTCAGGGTGGTTTGGCTAGAGAGCTCTAGGCTAACGGCGCGACTCTCCCCCGGTTGGCAGATCTGCACAGGCTAAGAGTGACCGGCACGAGGGAGGCCAGATCAGGGAGCGGGTCATCCGCGCCCGGCTGGCAAGGCGGAGGAAGGAAGGCGCACTGGTTTTTGTGCGTCGACTGACGACAACGCCGCCAGGCGGGATGCGGGGGCCCGCGAGCCTGGCGGCCCTCTTGCCGGTCACTCTAAAGGCCCTGACCGAGGGGTCCCGGTCAGGGCCTTGTGGACGCCGCTGCTCAGGCGGGCGCCAGTTCCTTCTCCGAAGGGCTCGGGGTTGGCGTCCGGGGTTGGTGGTCGTCGTCCTCGTCGAGCATCGTGGTCTCGTCGAACGGATCCCGGCCGCTCAACACCCGATCGGCCTGTTCCCGGTCCAGCTCGCCGGTCCACTTGCCGATGACGACCGTGGCCACCGCGTTGCCCGAGAAGTTGGTCAGCGCCCGCGCCTCCGACATGAAGCGGTCGATGCCGACGATGAGCCCGACGCCGTCGACCAGGTCCGGGCGGTGCGACTGGAGCCCACCCGCCAGCGTGGCCAGGCCGGCGCCGGTCACACCCGCGGCGCCCTTCGACGCGATGACCATGAAGATGAGCAGCGAGATCTGCTCCCCGAGGGACAGCGGCTTGCCCATCGCCTCTGCAACGAAGATCGAGGCCATGGTCAGGTAGATCGCCGTGCCGTCCAGGTTGAACGAGTAGCCGGTGGGAACGGTGATCCCGACTACCGGCTTGCTGACGCCGAGGTGCTCCATCTTCGCGATCAGCCGCGGCAGCGCCGTCTCGGAGGACGAGGTCGACAGGATCAGCAGGTACTCGCGGGCGAGGTAGCGCAGCAGCGAGAACAGCGACAGGCCGGTCGCCAGCCGCACGATCGTCCCGAGGACGACGATCACGAACAGGAAGCAGGTGATGTAGAAGGCGACCATGACCATGGCCAGGCTCTTCAGTGCGTCTGCGCCCGTCTCGCCGACGACTGCGGCCATCGCGCCGAACGCGCCGATAGGCGCCGCCCACATGATCATTGCGAGGATCTTGAAGACGAGCCGCTGCAGATGGCCGACAGCGCGCAGGATCGGCTCGCCTCGCCCGCCCAGTGTCTGCAGCGCGAAGCCGACCAGCAGCGCCACGAAGAGCGTCTGCAGAATCTTGCCCGACGTGAACGCGGAGAAGAGCGTGGTCGGGATGACGCCGAGCAGGAAGTCGACCGTGCCGACGTGCTCGTCGCCCGCTGCCGTCGATCCGAGCTCCCGCGCCTCGTCAGTGAGGTGCAGGCCGGCGCCGGGATCGATGAGGTTCCCGACGATCAGGCCGATGATCAACGCCACCGTGGACATGACGAGGAAATAGCCGAGCGCGAGCCCGCCGACCTTGCCGACCTTCGCGGCTTGGCGCACCGAGCCAACGCCGATGACGATCGTGCAGAAGATGATCGGGCTGATCATCATCTTGATCAGAGAGACGAAGCCGGTGCCGAGCGGCTTCAGCTCCTTGGCCACGCCTGGCGCGAGGAAGCCCACCGCGACCCCGGCAAGCACCGCCACGATCACCGCGACGTACAACCAGTGCGTGCGATCCTTGCGAACAGGAGCGTCTGGGGCGCCGGCGCCGCCCG
>Ga0184623_10000338_pt1 | contig 19964 bp, 18 predicted proteins | sample PLM1_100_b1_FD_133138 | JGI IMG/M metagenome (GOLD analysis project Ga0184623, IMG submission 133138) | Groundwater sediment microbial communities from an aquifer in East River, Colorado, USA - PLM1_100_b1 | ecosystem: Environmental > Terrestrial > Soil > Riparian zone | place: USA: East River... | reverse complement strand
GCGATCTACCAGGCCCGATTCAACCGCTACCTTCACAACCGTGGCCAGCTGGACACATCCGGCTCAAGGGTATGGGCCTTCCTCGGCGACGGCGAGACGGACGAGCCTGAGTCGCTCGGCGCGCTCAGCCTCGCCTCCCGCGAGGGCCTCGACAACCTGACGTTCGTCATCAACTGCAACCTGCAGCGCCTCGACGGTCCCGTCCGAGGCAACGGCAAGATCATCCAGGAGCTCGAGTCGACCTTCCGGGGCGCGGGCTGGAACGTCATCAAGGTCATCTGGGCCCGGGAATGGGACGAGCTGCTCGCCCGAGACGTCGACGGCCTCCTCGTGGAGAAGATGAATAACACCCTCGACGGCGAGTTCCAGAAGTTCTCGGTTGCCGGCGGCGCCTACATCCGCGAGCACTTTTTCGGGCCGGACCCGCGCCTGCGCAAGCTCGTCGAGCATCTCTCCGACGACGACCTCGCCAGGCTCCGGCGCGGCGGCCACGACTATCGCAAGGTCTACGCCGCCTACAAGGCTGCCACCGAGTCCACTGGCGCACCGACCGTGATCCTCGCCAAGACGGTCAAGGGCTGGACGCTCGGGCCAGGCGTCGAGGCGCGCAACATCACCCACCAGGCGAAGAAGCTGTCCGAGGCGGAGCTGAAGATCTTCCGCGACCGGATCGAGCTGCCGATCCCGGATTCCAAGATCAAGGACGCCCCGTACTACCACCCGGGACCCGACTCGGAAGAGGTCCAGTACCTCCGCGAACGGCGGCGAGCGCTCGGCGGCGAGATCCCGAAGCGGATCGTTCGCTCGAAGCCGCTGCCGTCACCGTCGGAGGCCGTCGACAAGGAGTTCGCCGGCGGCTCCGATACGGCCGTCTCGACGACGATGGTCTTCACCCGGATCCTCCGGAACCTGCTGCGCGACAAGGAGCTCGGGGCCCGGATCGTGCCGATCATCCCGGACGAGGCACGGACTTTCGGCATGGACCCGCTCTTCAAGGAAGTCGGCATCTACGCGGCGCTGGGCCAGCGCTACGACCCGGTCGATTCGGAGCTGCTGCTCTCGTATCGCGAGGCGGTCGACGGCCAGGTCCTCGAGGAGGGGATCACCGAGGCGGGCTCGATGGCCAGCCTCCAGGCGGCGGCGACGTCGTATGCGACGCACGGCCACCCGATGATCCCGTTCTACATCTTCTACTCGATGTTCGGCTTCCAGCGGACCGGCGACCAGATCTGGGCGCTGGCCGATGCCCGCGGGCGCGGGTTCATGATGGGCGCCACCGCCGGTCGGACGACGCTCGCTGGCGAGGGCCTCCAGCACGACGACGGCCACTCCCACATCCTCGCCTCGACCGTCCCGAACGTGCGCGCGTACGATCCGGCCTACGCGTATGAGCTTGCGACGATCGTTCGCGACGGGATCGATCGGATGTACGTCAAGGGAGAGGACGTCTTCTACTACGTCACCCTCCACAACGAGAATTACCCGCAGCCCAGGAAGCCCGACGGAATCGACGATGGGCTGATCCGCGGCATCTACCGGCTGCGCGAGGCTCCCGACCTGGGTCGCAAGGCGCAGCGGGCACGGCTCGTCGGGTCAGGCTCGATCCTGCAGCAGGCGGTGGTGGCCCAGGAGCTGCTCGCGGAGAAGTTCGGGATCGCGGCGGAGGTCTACTCGGCGCCGTCGCTCCCCCCCCTCCGCCGCGACGCGCTTGCCGCGGAACGCTGGAACCGGCTCCATCCGACCGAGACGCCGAAGGTGCCATACATCGCGACCGTCCTCGGGCCGGACGGCGGCCCGATCATCGCGGCCACGGACTGGCTGAAGGCGCTCCCGGACATGGTCTCGCGCTGGCTGCCGCCGTACTACGTCGCGCTCGGCACGGACGGCTTCGGCAGGAGCGGGACGCGGGAGGACCTGCGATCCCTCTTCGAGATCGACCCGCCGCACATCGCCGTGGCGACGGTTGTCGAACTGGCTCGCTGCGGGGCAATCCCCGCGGACAAGGCGGCCGACGCGATCCGCGAGCTCGGCATCGACCCGGAGAAGCTCGACCCCGTCGCGCTCTAGGACACGAGGCCCCGCCGGCTGGCGAGGCCCGCCGATTGGCCTGCGTAAATCCTCCGATTTCGTACACCGCGCCACATCACTTCCAGCGCCGCCGCCACTCCGATTTCGGACTCCGGATTCGGAGGACCGGGTGCGACGGGAGTGAATTCCAGCGACCTACGGTTTCGTACGATCGGAGCGATTGGCGTGGCACCGGCCGCCACCGGCCGTCACGTCCCTGAAACGCACATGGGATTTCCTGACGCTTAGGTGCGGGGGCCGGCTTCGTACCGTCATGGGGCCGGCGTCGGTTGCGTCGGTGACAGCCGGCCGAATGTCGGCGCAACCATCGACCATAGGAGATATGGACATGGGACACGATCACGATCCCGGCCACGGTGAGCCGGGCCACGTCCACGATGAGAACTGGAACCGCGACATGATGCGGACTGACGACACAACGCGGACCGACGGCACCGCCGTCGAGAACGAGAAGGGCGGCGGCGAGGCCATCGGGGCCGGCGTCGGTGCTCTCGGCGGTGCGGCCGTCGGCATGGCCGTCGGTGGCCCTCCCGGCGCGGTCGTCGGCGGCGCGATAGGCGCCGTCGGCGGCGCGGTCGCCGGTGAGGCGGCTGAAGGCGACGACGAGGCCGGCGCAGGCGCCGGTGGCCTGGCCGGCGGACTCGCTGGTGCGGCCGTCGGCGGCGCGGTCGCCGGGCCTCCCGGTGCGGTCGTCGGGGGCGCGGTTGGCGCGGCCGGTGGCGCAGGCGCCGGCGATCAGGCCGAGGAAGAGATCGAGGAAGAGACCGGCACGGCCGACTACGTCGACCCCCGGAACATCTAGCCCCTATCGCGGGCGTCGCCACGACGGCGGCGCCGGCTCGCATCCCAGCCGGCCGGAACCGTGGCGACACGGACCCGGTCGGCTGTTACTGTGATCAGTCCCGAAGGTCAATCAATGACACGATCCCTGCGAATCGCCCAGGTCGCACCGCCGATCGAGCGCGTCCCGCCCGAGATGTACGGCGGAACCGAGCGCGTGATGCACGAGCTCATCGTCGAGCTCGTCCGCCGTGGCCACGATGTCACGACGTTCGCGTCAGGCGACTCCGACGTCCCCGGCCGCCTGGTGCCGACCGTGCCGCAGTCCCTCCGCCCGGCCGGTTTCGGCGAGGATCCGTCCGGTTTCATCCTCTCGACGATGCTGACGGTGCTCGACCACGAGAACGAATTCGATCTCATTCACAGCCATCTCGAGTGGTCGAGCATGATCCTCGGACGGGCTGCGCGAGTGCCGGTGGTGGCCACGTTCCATGGTCGCCTGGATCTGCCGTGGGCGACGGATGTGCTTGGCGCGCCGACCGACGTCTCACTCGTGGCAATAAGCGAGTCCCAGGCGCGGACCCATCCCAATCTCGACTGGGCCGTCGTCCATAACGGGCTTGACCTCTCGGGCGCTCCATTTGAGCGGCGCCGGTCGTCCGACGATCTCTGTTTCGTCGGGCGGGTCAACCCCGAGAAGGGGATCGTAGAGGCGATGGAGGTCGCCAAGCTGAGCGGTCGCCGGCTGCGGATCGCCGCCAAGATCGGCACGACACCCTCGGAACGCGCATACAACGACGACGTCTTCCAGCCGGCCCTCAAGGCCGCTGGCTCCAGCGTCGAGTTTCTCGGCGAGCTGTCGGGCAGCGACCGCGATCGACTCCTGGCGTCGAGCTACGCGGTGCTGATGCCGGGCTCCTGGCCGGAGCCGTTCGGGCTCGTCGCGATCGAATCGCTCGCATGTGGCACGCCGATCCTCGCTCGCCGCGTCGGCGGCCTCGCCGAAATCATCCGCGACGGCGTCGATGGCTTCTTCGGTGACGACGTCACCCAGCTGGCATTCCTCGTGCCGCAGGTTGCCGAGCTCGACCGGAAGGCGATCCGCAAGTCAGTCCTCGATCGCTTCTCGGCGACGAGGATGGCAGATGGCTACGAGGCCCTCTACCGCCGCGTGCTCGAGACCGGCGATTCGGCCGAACCCGGCGACGGCGGAGAGGCCGAGGAGACCGGCGAAGCGGTCGGGCCGGGCAAGACCAGGGGTCGGGTCGTCGACATGGCTAGCCGACGCTCCGGATCGGCGTCCTAGCGTCCTCAGGCGCTCCGCATCGCCCGACGGAGCAGCACCCACGAGATCCCGATGAATGCCACCGCGAGCCCCCCGAGGGCAGCGATGGGCCACGCCTCGGTCACCGCTCCGCGGAGCATCACGTCGCCGACGAGCCGGATCCCGTGGGTGACCGGCAGGATGCCCGTCAGGGAGCGGACGGGTTCGGTGAACTCGTCGGTCCCCAGGACGAAGCCCGAGAAGAACACCGACGCGAGCAGGACGAGCAGCGAGAGCTGGACCGCCTGACGCTCGGAGTCGGAGACGGCGGCGATCAGCAATCCGAGGCCGAGTGAGGCAAGCACGAGCAGCCCGACGATCCCTGCGAGCAGGGCCGGGTCGCCGAGCATCGGCACGCCGAACGCGCCGACGAGTAGCAGCAGCGTCCCCATCGCGATCGCCGCGCTGAAGAGACCGAACGCCAACAGTTTGCCGACGATCAACTCCAGCGTGGTGATCGGCGAGACCCGGAAGAGCTCGAACAGTCCGGTCGTCCGCTCGCGAACGACCGACAGGGCGACGAGCGTGGCCGCCATGTGCTGGAGGATGAGGGCCAGGACGGCGGTCCCGAAGAACTGGACGACGCCTGGCTTCGAGGGGGCGATGTTCTCGACCTCCGCCTTCGTCGGGGCGGCGACGACCTCCGGCGGGATCTGGGCGGCCTCCTCCGCGCCCAGGCTGAGCGCGTAGGTTTGGCCTTCCTCGACGACCCGCTCGACGATGATCCTGTTGACCTCGCTCTCGAGCCCCCGGCCGAGGAAGCCCGCGTAGTTCTGGTCGACTGGATCGATGGCATTCACCCGGACCTTGATGACCGACTGTCTGCCTTCTCGGAAGTTCGTCTCGACGTCCGCGGGTGCGACGAGCACGACGTCGATGGCTCCGTCGCGGAGGCGAGCGTCGGCCGACGCCTCGTCCATGGTCACCTCAACGATCTCCAGGCCCGCCCCGGAGATCGCGGAGTAGGACTGGACGTCGGTCGGCAGGCCGGTGCTTTCCGGCAGGACGATCACAGTCGTCAGGGGCCGGCGATAGCCGCTGTAGCCGACGCCGAAGATCGCCATGATCAGGAACGGCCCAAGGATCAGGCTGAGCAGCGCTCCAGGCCGCCGGACGACCTCGACGAGCTCCTTGCCGACGAACGCCAGGATCCGGGTCAGCGTCTTGAGAACCCTCATGCCACGCTCTCCCGGGCGCCCGCCGCATCGCCGGATCGGTCGTCGTTCTCATTGGCCCGCGCTACGAGCTCGGCGAAGATCTCGTCGAAGCTGAGGCGAAGCTCCCGGGCCGACGTCACCTCACCGCCAGCCGCTCCGACGGCGTCGACAACGGTCGGTAGGCCGGTCGCGGCGTCCTCCACCCGGACCTGCAGCTCGCGAGGACCAATCTGCTGGACGTGGTGAACGCCCGGCACGCTGTCGAGGACAGTGCCGTCGAACAGGTCGGCGGTCTCGATCTCGATTGCATCCCCACCGAGGGCCGTGCGTCGTAGCTCCTCAGGGGGCGCCACGGCGATGAGGCGCCCATCCACGATGAGCGCGACCTCGTCGCACTCCTCCGCTTCGTTGACGTACTGAGTCGTGACCAGCAGCGTCCGCCCCTCGTCGCGCAGGCGGTGGAGCTCCTCCCAGACAGTCACACGGAGGAGCGGATCGATGCCGGCGGTGGGCTCATCGAGGATCAGGAGAGCCGGATCGTGGACGAGCGCACACGCGAGCTCGAGCCGTCGCTGCATGCCGCCGGACAGCCGGCTCGCCCGGCGGTTCCGTGCATCCCACAGGTCGAGCAGCTTCAGGACCTGCTTGATCCGCCGGCGGCGGCGGGGCCAGAGGAGACCGAACAGGCTCGCTACGAAGTCGACGTTCTCCCGTCCAGTCAGGTCTGCATAGAGCGTGAACAGCTGGGGCATGTAGCCGATGCGCTCCCTGGTCGATCGGCGGAACTTCGTCGGCCGCTCCCCGAGGACGCTGATCTCCCCGGTCGTCGGCTGCAGGGCGCCGGTGATCATCCGGATCGTCGTTGTCTTGCCGGAGCCGGAGGGCCCGATGATCCCCAGGATCGTGCCCTGTTTGACGACAAGGTCGATGTCACGGACGACGGTCCGATCGTCGAACGCGCGAGAGACGCCACGGGCAAAGACGACATCGTCGGGGCCCGGCGTATCGCCGATTTCTGCCTGCGGCTTCGCTTCCGGAGGCCCGGCTGCCTCAGCGGGAACCTGGCCTTCCAATGGGACTGCCGCGTCCGCGGGAGGCGGCATCTCCGTGTCCTCGGGAACTGCGTCGCCAGCGGGTACCTCCGCATCCTCCGGCTCGGCCTCGCCGGTAAGCTCGGGGGGATGATCGCCCCTTGATTCCTCGCCTGGACGCTCGTCGGTCATGGGGTACAGCTCCTGTGCGTGCTGGGAACCGGGCCGCTGGGGTGGGCGCACGCCCGGCGGCCGGAGTATCCGCGGCTGACCATCGAATCGGACCGCGCCGCGGGCTCGTCCGCGCTACGTCAACGTGACGATAGTGGCCCGACGGCTGCAAGACGTCTGCGACTCGGCTGGCGCGCGGACACCTTGTTGCGACACGCCCGCGCGCCCATCCTCGGCGCGTGACTGAGTCCTCAACCACCGCTCCCGGCCTGCGCCGCTCCACGGATCAGGACCCAGGTATCAGCCGCCGACGCTCGGGCCGAGGTTTCTCCTATCGGGGCCCGAGCGGCCGCGTGATTCGCGATCGCGAAACGCTCGATCGGATACGCAAGCTCGCGACCCCGCCGGCCTGGACCGACGTCTGGATCTGCCCGTCCCCGACCGGCCACCTCCAGGCCACCGGCCGGGACGCCCGTGGTCGGAAGCAGTACAAGTATCACGCCCGCTACCGCCGCCGCCGCGAGGCCGCGAAATACGAGCGCCTTCTGGCCTTCGCCAAGGTCCTGCCCGCGATTCGGAAGCGAGTCGACAGGGACCTTGCCCGGTCCCAGATGTCGCGCGAGAAGGTCCTCGCGGCGGTTGTCCGGCTGCTCGAATTGACGCTTATCCGGGTCGGCAACGACGAGTACGCCCGCCTCAATCGCTCGTTCGGTTTGACGACGCTGCGCAACCGTCATGCGACCGTTCGCGGATCGTCGCTCCGGTTCCGCTTCCGTGGCAAGTCGGGCCAGCAGCACGAGGTGAGCCTCCGCGACCGCCGCCTCGCGGCCGTCGTTCGCCGCTGCCGCGACCTGCCCGGCCAGGAGCTGTTCCAGTACGTCGACGAGGACGGTGAGGTCATGGACGTCCGCTCCGACGATGTGAACGACTATCTCCGCGACATCGCGCCGGAGATCACGGCCAAGGACTTCCGGACGTGGGCCGGCACCGTCCTCGCGTTCCGGGCCCTGCGTGCCCTGGATGCTCCTCGGACTGACGCGGAGGGCCGCCGGAACGTCCTGGGGGCGATGCGCGAAACGGCCGACCTGCTCGGCAATACCGTAGCCGTCTGTCGCCAGGCGTATGTCCACCCGATCGTCGTCGAGGCCTACCTCGACGGTCGATTGGGCGGCGCACTCGTCCGCGCCGCAGAGGATTCCGATGAGCCGCCCGCGGGCACGACGCCCGCCGAGGAGCGGGCCGTTGCCGACCTCCTCAGACAGCGATTGCTCTACGACGCGTCGCGTGTCCGGAAAGCCGGTTAGGCGATGGCGATTCTCGCTGGCCTCCTCGGGTTCATCGGCCGGTTCGCCGGCAAGGTCCTGACGACGACGCTCGGGTGGGCGTCGACGCTCCTGTTCGGGCGGGTGCCGGGCGATCGCCAAATCGTCCTCGCGCTCATCACCTTCGGCTCCGTCGTGTGGGCCGCCCTGGCGATCGGCGTGGTGCTGCCATACGTTGGTGCGTTCCTCGTCGCCGCGGTCCCGGCGCCGGGCATCATTTCGGAGGATTGGCTGCGGCTCGGGATGCTGATCGGGGCGCTCGTGGTACCGGCTGTTGTCGGCATCGCCTCGATCTTCGTCGTGGAGCTCGCCTCGCGGCCGAAGGGCGTCGGGATGATTGCCCAGGTCCTGCGCGGCTACCCGCTCAGCGCCGCGCTCGCAGTGACGCTGGTCCTCCTCGCGCTCGTGGGGATCGCCCGCTTCGTTCACCACCTGGCACTCCGCTGGACCGACGCCCACGTGGCCGTCGTCGTCCGGGCCGGCGGCTACGAGCAAGTCGTCGCCGACCTGGAGCGAGCCCTCGACGACGCGGGACTGGCCGTAGGTCGTCGGTCTGCCCCAGCAGTGCTGGCGGTCCCCGGACGCCTCCTTGGATCGATCGCCGGGCCGGGTGTCCGATCGCTGGTCCCGGCAAGCCTCGTCCAGCTCGCGGGAGATGGTTTCGAGGTAGGCCTGTACCCCTCGGACATTGCGATCTCCGGGGACAAGGTGAGGGTTGCCCGGGCCAGGGCGGCGATCGCGAGCCGGCTCATTGCCACGGCCGCCTGGATGACGACGACCGCGGAGGCGCAGGAGGTAGAGGCCCGATTGGAACGCCTGGCGACGGCGCGGTCGGCTGGCGGGGAGCCCGGTACCGCGTCCGCCAGCGACGCCCAGAGCGCCGCGGTCGACGTGGCAGCCGAACTGCGCTCCGTCGACGAGGCGCTGGCGGTTCTCGCCGTGCCACACGACGAATGGGAGGTCCTCTACCGGGAGCGGCTCCAGGTCGAACGCGACCTGCTCGCCGGCACGAGGCCCGGCGCGTCCTTCCCGGGCGGTGGGCCCAGGACTCTGGCCCCGGATCTGAATGGTCGGCGACGGGAAGCCGACGGTCTACCCGATTGGCTGCCCGCGGCCATCGCTGCCGGCGGCTTCGTCCTGACGGCCGCGGACGTCGCCCTGGCGCTCGCTGAGCGTCGGCGCCGCAACTGACGGTCTACGGCGCTACGTGGGGCCGAGGCATCTGGGTCCTCGGGGCGCGTTACTCCGGTTCGTAGCGCGGCAGCGCGAACCCGAACTCGGCCCCGCCGCCCTCGCGGGGCGCAACCCACACTCGACCGTGCATCGCCTCGACGAGGCGACGGCACACAAACAGCCCAATGCCGACGCCCGACGCGCGTACAGCCGTGTCGTCGGTCAACGCGAAGCTCGTCTCGAGCTCCTCCGGGGTGAGATTCGGGCCCCGATCGAGGACGGTCACCGATACGTCGTCCTCTCCCTCCGCGAGGCGAATCACGACCGGTGCCCCCGCTTGAGCGAACCGCGACGCGGCCGTGACGAGGTTGCGGACGATCTGCTCGACATAGACCGCGTCACCCGCGACGGCGGGTGGTTCCGTCGCGCCGGCGGTGACGATCGGGACCTCCGGTGACCGGCCGCGGGCGACCCTGATTGCGCCCTCGACCACCCGCTGGAGGAGAATCGGCTCCTCCGACAGCTCCAGGAGGTGCTGCTCCGCGCGAGTCAGGACGAGCAGATCCTCGACGACGTCGTAGAGACGGGCCGCCTCGGCGCTGATGTCCCGCGCGATCTCCTGGGCGCCGCGGACCATCGTGGCATCCCGCCGGGCGAGGACGCGGCTGCCCGCATAGATCGTCGTGATCGGCGTTCGGAGCTCATGCGACAGGATCGAGAGGAAGGCCTGTCGCTCCGCGCGGTCCTCGCGGGCCGCGGTCACATCGCGCAGGACGATGATCTTGCCGCCTTTCTCGCTCGGTTCGGCGTCCGCGTCGATGCGCTCCACGGGAAACGTCCGGAGCTCGAACCAGCGGTTCGGCAGGGCTCGTGGACGGAGCATCAGCGGCTCATCGCGGGCCTGGCTTCCGGGCAGCCGCTCGAACCGCGACAGGAGATCGCCGGCGTCTCGTACAGGTTTGCCCGCGAACAGCCGATCCGCCGCGGGATTGACTATGCGCACCCGATCGCGGGGATCGCAGACGAGGACGGCCTCGGGCATGGCATCGATCACCGCGCGCAGCTCCGGCGGTGGGCCAGAAGCCTGGGCAGCCGGGGCGACGGCGGAGCGCGCGGCGACACGGCCGGGCCGATGGCGTCGACCGGCGACGGGCCTTCGTTCTTGCATCTGGGCGCCGGTCTCCTTTCCACGTCCCAGTCAGAGCATCGGTCGCCAAGGGTGCGATCCGGACCGCGGTTCGGACGAGGGTCGTTAAAGGCGCATCGCAGCCGAGGGTCCTTCCGATGCGGGTCCAAGGGCCTGTGACGGCTTGGCACCAGCCGCGGTGCAACGTACGTGTCATCCCGATGAACCCGCCGTAGCGTCCGCGGCACTCCTCCCGCCGTGAACTGAAGGCGGGAACCGGCGCTCGCCGGCCCCAGATTTGGAGGACCGGAATGAACGCGATCACGATGCTCACCGACGATCACCGAGCGCTGAAGAAGCTCCTTAGCGAGCTCGAGACCACGACAGAGCGCGGGGTAAAGACACGCGAGGAGCTCTTCACCCGGATCAAGGCCGACCTCACCGTCCACGAAATCATCGAGGAAGAGATCTTCTATCCGGCGCTGAAGGAGCACCCGAAGGCCAAGGACATCGTTCTCGAGGGATACGAGGAGCACAACGTCGTCGACACGCTCATGAGCGAGCTGTCAGCGCTCCCCTTCGACCACGAGACGTGGGGCGCCAAGGCCAAGGTGATGCAGGAGAACGTCGAGCACCACATCGACGAGGAGGAGCGCGAGATGTTCAAGAAGGCTCGCCAGGTCTTCGACGAGGCGGAGCTCGAGGAGCTCGGCGAGAGGATGGCTCGACGACGGGTGAGCGCTGAGCGCGAGTCCGCCCCAACGCCGGTTCGCTGACGAGGCGATGGACGATGGACGGGATCGGCGGGGGCATCGGCGACGCGATCGGGGGCGTGTTGGCCGGTTTCTTCGACGATCCCGTCTCGAGTCTCGTCCTGCAGCTGATCGGCGCCTACATCGTCCTCGTCTGGCTGGCGGTCGCTCTCTGGCCGTTCGTGGACGTGCGGCGGCGGACGAACAACCTCGTCGCGGCATACGCGGCTGCGGCGTTGATCATCATCGCGTCATCCGTCCTGTTCCTCCCGGCGTTGCTCGTCCACCGGATCATCCGGCCAGGCGAATTCACCTCCGAACGGCGGGTCGCCCACCTTCGTGAGGCGGCCCTCGAAGCCGAGACCCTGAGCCCCCGCTGGTGCGGCGAGGAGTTGGAGGCTGCGCGTCCGATCGGGATCGCCATGCGAGCCTGATCCGCGTCGCACGTACACGAAGAACCGCCCGCCGGAGGTCCGGCGGGCGGTTTGAATTTGAGCGTGAGAAGCGGATAGTCAGACGGGCTTGTCCTCGACGTCCTCGTGGAGCTCGTCGGCGCCGCGACGAATGTTGTCGCCTGCATTGCCGAGCTCGTTGCGGATGTCGTCGCCGAGATTGGCGGCCTTGTCGGAGAGGCTCTCCTCGCCATCGGCGCGGCGCCACGTCTCCTTGGCCTTCTCGTCGGCCTCACGCATCGTCTTCTTGACGTCAGCCTTGGCGTCCTCGTAGCCCATGTTGGCCTCCCGTATACGTGGGACTAGGCTCGTCCCGTAGCGTTCGAACCTACGCGCTGAGTGGTTGCGGGCCGGGTGACGCTGCGGAGCAGGGGATGACAGCACGCTTGCAGTCCCTCGGCTGACACGTCCCTGCAACTGCCACGCAACGAGCGCACGAACGCATGCTGCGATGGCACCCGTACCGTCAAGGCACACGATCCGATTTCATCAGGAGGAAGGTCCATGGCAGCAAACCAGACGACGAGCCGTCCGAGCTCGAACACTGAGTCGACCGCCCGTGACATCGCGGCAACTACCCGCGACGTCGCCACCGAGGTCGCGGACAAGGCGAGCGCGGTCGCCGCACGACTGCCCGAGGCAGCCGCGACAACACGCGGCGCCGTCGAAGAGGCAGCCAGGCGGATGGAGGCCGGCTCCGACGAGATGCTCGCGGTCGGCGCGTCCCTCTCGCTGGGCCTGGCAATCGGCATGCTCGTCGGAGGCGCGAACCGGATCCTCGTGGCGCTCGCGCTGATCCCGGCGACCGCGATGGGCTTCACGTTGCTCGATCGCTACGGCGGCCGAACCAACACGCGCCGCTCGAGCTGACACGCGGAGCCCTAAGAAGAAATCCCGCCGTCCGACGGGGCCGTTCGGTCCGGCATTCCGGAACCGACAGCCGCGTCACCATGTCTGGATCGGCCCCGCTGGCCGGGGTGGCCCGGGCCTTTTCCGGCCCTGGACGCGCGGAACGCCCGGAGGAGGGGGCTCCGGGCGTCCGCGAGGATCGGGGTGGGAAACGCCCCGTCACAAGCGTTCCCACTCGAGATATGGACTGTGTCCCACCCGAGCGCACTCGTCGTGTGCCGGGAACACCACGAAGCCTATGGTCGGGCTGCCATATTTCGTCTTCCGTCCGGCCGGATGCGCATTACAACGGCATTGCGACGCGCCCCGTCCGCGGATCAGATCGTGGGAGTCCGAAGAGGGCCCCGACCACGGAGGCCGGAAGCCCAGGAACGTAAGAGGGCTCCCGGACCCCCAGTGGTCGGGAGCCCACCAGTAGTCTGCGTGTCGGGCGGTGTCGGGGATGTGACGCCGTTGGCCACAGGCTTGCAGCCGCGTTCCGGCGGGACGATTGTCGGGGCGTCAGCCCATCACGTCGCGACGGAGGATCTCGAGGATCGTCGCGGCGAGGTCCCGTGCCTCCGCATCGCAACGGGGCCCCGGGCGAGGCGACGGCGCGAGCCTCGGCCCGACGAGGAGCGTCTGGAGGCCGGCTCGCCGCACATCGCCGCACATTGCCGGATCGGCGCTGACGTACCACGACCCGGCCGCAACGCGGTCGGGCAGGGCCTCCGCCAGAACCGCTTCTGGCAGGGCGGCTGCGACGGGCTCGGGGGCGTCCCCGACGAGGATCAGCTTGTGGCCGGTCTGGATGAGGTGGGTCAGGTGGTCGGCCGCGTCGGGCATGCCCGCCACCGACGGATCGATGTAGATGTCAGTCATTGGATGAGCCTAGCGGCGTCTGCAGGTGACCGTTGCCAGCGGCGGCGGCGGGAGCCTTGCAGCCGGGCGGCAGTCCGGGGCATAGAAAGACCCGGCGACCGCTCCTCGGTCCGCCGGGTCGACTCGAGATCCGAGCTAGGTTCAGTTGCGCGTCGACTGCTTCACGGCCCCGCGCCAGGCGCCGGTCTCCGAGCCGCGCGACTCGATGAACTCCTTGAAGCGCTCCATGTCGCCCTTGGCGCGCCGGTGGACGAAGCCGAGGGCGTCGCCGATGTTCTCGACCGGCCCCTCTGGATCGACGTCGAGCTGGAGCGTGACGCGCGTCTTCTTGTCGTCCAGGCGATGGAAGGTGACGACGCCGGCGTTCTTGGCCCCATCAATCGAGGTCCAGGCGATCCGCTGGTCTGGGACCTGCTCGGTGATCTTTGCCGTCCAGGTGCGCTTCTGGCCGGCGATCTCCGCCGTCCAGCGGAGCGTCGTGTCGTCGAGCTGTTCGACCTTCTCGACACCCTCCATGAACATCGGGAAGCTCTCGAACTGGGTCCACTGGTCGTAGGCCGTGCGGACGGGGACGTTGACGTCGACGGTTTCGATGATCTGAGACATGCGTACTCCCTTCGCTATGAATCGGAACGCCCACCGATTGTCGGTGGGCGTTCACCTGGGCTGGTTGCCGGCGGAGCCGGCAGCAGGGTCAGATTGCGCCGCGGCCCGTACGGGAGCGGCCGGTCACCGCGCTCACGACGACGACCGTCAGGATCGCGCCGATGGTGGCGACGACGATCGAACCGATGTCCAGCGCGCCGTTGATCGCGTCCTTGTTGAAGAGGACGCTGGCGAGGAAACCGCCGACGAGCGCGCCGACGATGCCGAGCACGATGTGCCCGATGACTCCGAGTCCCTCGTCACCCTTGACGAGGAATCCGGCGAGGTAGCCGGCAATCGCGCCGAGCACGAGCCATGCAATGATTCCCATTCGGAAACCTCCATCCCTTGATTTGCGCTTGCTCGCCACCCGGGGCGGGTGACGTCAGCACTCTCGCGTCCAGCGACCTCCGACTCGGCAACGCCGACGGCGATTCGCGTTTCAATGGCCTGTCAGCGCACTGCGCCCGCCAGATCGAGCACCTGCTGTTCCTCAAGGCGATCGTAGAGACGGGGCGGCTGCGCGTCTGACGAAGCAGACGAAAACGACCCCCCCGGCCGTCTGGCCAGGGGGTCGTTCGTGCGACGTGTAGCGCGTCAGGAAGCCGAAGGCGACTCGCTCGGCTCCATGCTCGGCTCCGAAGACTCGGGCACCGAGTCGGATGGACTTTCGCCCGGGGCGGCCGGGCTGGCGGCCGGGCTTGTTGCCGGCGTCGACGAGTTCGTTGTCGGATTCGCCGACCCGGCCGGGGTGTTGCACCCCACTAGGGCCGCGATCATCGCGAGGGCGAGCAACAGTCGTTTGAACATGGGATCTCCTCCGCTGCGTCAGCCGACGGGTTGCCGGCGCTGGTCGGTCTGGGGGTCATGGAGCTGGCCGCTGGGGCCGGGACCGACACTAGGCAGATCGCGGCGACGCCCATGCCGCCTCGTCCGCGGTCGGCGTTGCAGCCGTCTCGCAGGTGCGCCAATGCACCGGTCGCGGTAGCCGTGACACGAGCGTGATAGGGGACGGACAGCGGGTCGCGTGCGGATGGGAGTTGCATCCGCTCATGCTCCGCTGACATCGACGCCGCTCCACCACACCTGCGCGGCGTCGGCCACAAATCACCGAGGACGGAGCCCCAGATGATCCGGCACCAGGCCATCCAGGCAACCCAGGCGGACCAGGCGGACCTCGAAGATGGGTCGATGCGGGTCATCGAATACGCGATGGCGTTCGTGGCGCTTATCGTCGCTGGGATTCTCGCCTTCATCCGATGACCCTCCGCGCGCGGCTGTACGACGCGCAGGGGCAGGATCGCGATGTCGAGTTGACGCGCGAGGAGGTCCGGCGCGTAGACGATCGGCGCCTGCTGTGGATCGATCTTGACGAGCGCTCAGAGGCGGATCTTCAGACCCTCGCCGATGCCCTCGAGCTCCAGCCGCGGCTGACTCGCCAGCTCAGCGCCGACCGCGGCCGACCACGGCTGCTCCGTTTTCCCGACCGGATCCTGATCACGCTCGTCGTGCTCGAGCGCGACGGCGACGAGGTCGGCCGGCGCGAGCTCGACGTGCTCGTCGGTCGCAACCTCGTCGTCACCGTCCACGATGGCCCGTTCAGCGCGGTCGAGGACTTCAAGGACCAGCTCAAGGATGAGAGCGAACTCGGTGCGCTGAACGCCGGTGCGTTCATGACCGGGCTGGTCGACGCGGTCCTGCTGACCTACTTCGCCGAGATCGACCGCATCGAGCGGGAAATCGAGGCTCTCGACCAGGTCGCGCTCCGGCTCCGGGGCGGGGGCGATTTCTTGTCAGCAGTGGTCGCCCTGCGCCACCGGATCGCGATCGTTCGCCGGGCCCTCACCCCGAACCGCGACGCGCTCGCGCCGATCGTCCGCCCCGACTTCGAGGTTCACGATGACCTCGTCCGGGCCTGGCCGGGGACGATCGACCGCCTCGAGCGGGCGATCGACGGCGTGGACAAAACTCGCGAGCTGCTCGTCGGCTCCTTCGACATCTACCTGGGTCGGAGCGCCCAGCGCTCGAACGACGTCATGAAGACCCTCACCCTCGTCTCGGCGATCGCGCTCCCGGCGATCGTCCTTGCAGGGATCATGGGCATGAACTTCAAGTTGCCGTTCTTCGACGACGCGACCAACTTCTGGGTCGTGATCGCCGCCATGGCGACGCTCGCAATCGCGATCCTCGGCGTGTCGCGCTGGCGCGGCTGGATCTGACCGAGCGCCGGCTCAGATCTCCTCGTCCATGATCCGGAGCGAGAACGAGAAGTCGGCACCCCCGCTCGGTCTCGACTGGGCCCAGATCCGTCCGCCCATCGCCTTGATGAGGCGGGCGCACACGAACAGGCCGATCCCGGCGCCGGCCGCTGAAGCGGAGGTCCGCGCCGAGCGGAAGAAGAGCTCGAAGAGTCGCTCCGCTTCGTCCTCGGGGAAGCCGGGCCCATCGTCGCCAATCGTGACGACGATCTCCTTGTCGCGAGATTCGACCGAGATTCGGACCGTGGTCCCGATCCCGCCGTACTTCGCAGCGTTCGAGAGGAGGTTGCGGACCACCTGCTCGACGTACGTCGGATCGGCGACGACCGTCGGCACGCCCGGCGGCACGTCGAGGACGAACGTGACGCCCGGCCAGCGCAATTCCTCTGAACGGATCACGACCGGCAGCAGCCGCTGGATCAGCACCGGTTCGGTCCCAACCTCGCCTTCGTCCTCGCCGAAGCGGGTCATCGCGATGACGTCCTCGACGAGGCGATGCAGCCGCTCCGATTCGACGACGATGTCGGAGAAGATCTCCTGGCGGGTCTCCGCGGGCAGGTGATCGTCGTCGCGGGCCAATACCTTCGACCCGGCGAAGATCGTCGTGACCGGCGTCCGCAGCTCGTGCGACAGGACCCCGATGAACGTGTCGCGGATCGCCTGCCGCTGACGGTTCGCGGTGACGTCCCGGAGCATCACGATCGTTTCGTTCTGGTCGCCCTCCTCGCCCTGGCCCCTCGTGACCGGGTAGGTGCTCAGCTCGATCCACCGGTCTTCGGAGCCGCGAGCTCGCAGCTCGATCGGGCCCCCACTCGTGCCGAGGGCAGGCGCCGCTCCATCAGGATCTTCGAGCTGGGAGAGGATGTCGTCATACGTCGTCTCATCGACGTCGGGGAACACGACCTCGGCGGCCGGGTTTGAGAGGCGGATCTGTCCGTCGCCAGTGCAGACGAAAATGCCGTCGCCCATTGCCCGGATGACAGCGTTGAGCTCCGCAGCCCGGGAATGTTCGGACTCTGCCACCCGGCGGAGGTTCGCCTGAGCCTCGATCCGGTCGGCAATGTCGCGAGCCACAGCCACGATTCGGCCGTCCTCGCCGGGGGGTGCCACGTGCTGAAGCAGCACCTCCACCGGGATCGAGCTCCCATCCCGGTGGCGGAACGAGAGCGTCGTGGTATGCGCGTCCAGGCTGCCGCTGACGAGGGCCTCGACGAGCCCGCGGATCCCGATCGCGTCGAGGTCCTCGATGAGCGCCGTCGCGTCCGTCTTCAGTAACTCCTCTTCGCTGTAGCCGAGCTGGTCGATGGCGCCGCGGTTCGCGTACGACAGGCGCAGCGTCACCGGATCGAACATGACGACGGTGTCGAGCGTCGCGTCGAGGACGCGCTTGTAGCGCAACGCCTCCCGGAATGAGCGGGCATTCGAGATCGCCGACGCGGCACGCGCCGCGAGGGCTTCCGCGAAGGCCAGGTCATCGGGGGTGTAGTGCCGGCCGGATTCGGCCCCGACGAAGGTCATGGCGCCGAGGACCTGGCCGCCCGCGACGATCGGGACGCACATGTACGACCGGAGCCGAAGGGCCCTGAGGAGCTTGAGGTGTTCGGCATCCTTGGCCGCCGCCTCGATCAGGTCCTTCGGCACGTCCGACATCATGTCGGATTGACCTGTTCGCAAGACGAACGGGAGCCCGCGTGGCGACTCAGGATCGGATGGGTAGCGGTTCTGGACTTCGCGGGCGAACACGATCATGTCGGGATCGGGGTGAGCGACGGCGATCCGGCGAGGGACACCCGTTTCGTCGATGATGTCGACCGCGCACCAGTCGCCGATCCTCGGGACTGAGAGCTCGGCGACTCGACGGATCGTCTCCTCGTAGTCGAGCGACGACCCGAGGACCTCGGTCGCATTCGCGAGGAACTGGCGGTTCTCGCGTGCCCGGCGGACTTCGGCGATGTCGATGATCGTGGCCACGCCCGCGACCACCCGGCCTTCGCGATCAAACACGGGCCCGGCCCGCTTCGCGACCCACGTCCGGGTCCCGTCGGCGCGAACAAGCTCGATCTCGGTGTAGGGAACGGTCTCTCCCCGAACGGCTCGGGCGAGCGGCCAATCCTCCGGCAGCAACTGGCGTCCATCGACATCGAAGCCCTGGTAGGCCTCGCCGCCGGCTCGATGAATCTCGCTGGCCGGGATGCGCAGGATCTCCTCGAGCCGCTCGTTGGCGAGGACGATCCGGCCGCTCGGAGCCTCGGCGATCATCAGGCCTTCGGGCAGCTGTTGGAGGAGGGCCTCGAGGCGAGCTCGCTGCGACTCGAGATCGGTGACCAGCCGCTCGCGGATACTCGTCAGGGCGACCCGGGCGAGGGCCTGCGCGCAGAGGTCGGCGTAGGCGCCGATGAGGGCCCGGTCGTCCGCGTCGAATGGCCGGGGTTCCGCGAATGAAAGTCCGATGACCCCGAACGTGGTGCCGTCGGCGAGGAGGGGAACGGCGCAGAGCGAGCGGTTACTCGTCTTCTTGAAGGCGGCCCGGGTCCGATCGTCGTCAGTCTCCGCCGCTTGAATGTCCGGAAGCCAGATCGAGATCGACTCGCGGGCCGCGCGCGCCAACGGCGCGGACGATGACATCGGCGTGTCCGCGTACGACCCAACCATCTGATCGTCATAGCCGTCGCTCGCGACGATGAAGAGCGAATCGTCCTGGATCAGGGCGACCAATGCCCCACTCGCACCAAGCGCCGCACGTCCCTCGCGGACAACGAGCGAGGCGACGGCGTCACGCGTCATCGCTCCCGCCAGGCCGCGCGTGACGCGCTGGAGCCGCGTGATCCGCTCCGCCGACGCCTCAGCCGAGCGGCGGGCGGCCTGCTCAGCCGAATGGATCTGGCCGTTCGAGATAGCCAGTGCGACGCGACGGGCAAGCTCGGTCGTGATCTCGATCTCCGCCGGACCATACTCCCGGTCAGGCCCCACGACGAAGAACATCGCGCCGATCGTTTCGCCCCGGGCGATCAGCGGCTGGACAATCGCGCTACGGGCCTCCATCGCCCGGATGATTCCTGCCAGGGCCTCGTTGTTGGCGGTGTGGCGGGCGAGGATCTCGGGGTCCTCGAGATCGGTTAGAAGGATCGGCCGCCGCTCGCCGACGGCGCGGGCCGCCGGGCGAGGCGAATCAGAGGCGGTCGGGAAGTCGCGAATCCCGTCGAGGATCGCCTGATGGGCTGCGTCCTTGGCCACCGCCGCGACCCGCCGAAGGCTGCCGTCGGGCTCGACCAGGTCGATGATGCAGAAGTCAGCGAGATCGGGGATCGGCAGCGAGGCGGCGGCCTGGATCGTCTCGTCGAGGTCCCGGGTCTCGTCGAGTCGCAGCCCGGCGTCGGCGACGAGACGGGCAATATCGCTCGCTCGCTTGCGCTCTTCGATATCGACGCAGGAGCCGACGAACCCGAGGAACTCCCCGTCGAGGCCGCGGCGGGGCGCACCGATATCCAGGACCCAGCGGTAGGCCCCATCGTGCCGGCGTAGGCGGTACTCGACCTCGAACCGGTCCTGCCTCGCGAACGCGTCATCGAGCGTGGCCTGGCGTCGCTCTACGTCGGCCGGATGAACCGCATCGATCCAGCCGTTCCCGATCTCGTCGGCGAGCGTTCGACCGGTGAACTCCAGCCAGCCCCGATTGAAGAACGTGTGGTCGCGGTCGAGACCGGCCATCCAGACAAGCATCGGAGCGCTGTCGGTCAGGTCCCGGAACTGGCGCTCTGCCTCGAGGAGGGCGAGCGACATCGCCCGTCTCGTCGCCGACGCCGGGCTGCGGCTGGACGAGACACGCGACCTCGACGAGACGATCCAGGCCGCCGCCTCGCTGCCGATCCCCGACCTGGCGGATTTCTGCATCATCGACCTGGTCGAGCCCGACGG
>Ga0184623_10000336_pt1 | contig 19984 bp, 16 predicted proteins | sample PLM1_100_b1_FD_133138 | JGI IMG/M metagenome (GOLD analysis project Ga0184623, IMG submission 133138) | Groundwater sediment microbial communities from an aquifer in East River, Colorado, USA - PLM1_100_b1 | ecosystem: Environmental > Terrestrial > Soil > Riparian zone | place: USA: East River... | reverse complement strand
TGGCGCTGGCCTACACGGGTGGCTTGCAGGGAACGGGTGACACGAAGAGCCCGCTCTACATCTCGATGATCTCGCAGATTCTCGTGCCGCTCGGCATTTGCTTTGTGATTCAGCAGACGGGGAGGCTCGATCCGATCGACATCTGGCTCGCGATTCTCGCGGGCCATGCGACGCGCTGTGTGCTCAGCGTGCTGCGGTTCAGGCAGGGAAAGTGGCGGTACATCAAAGTGGGCATTGGAGAATCAGCCTACTAGGTGTCCCGCCTTGCCGACGAGCCCACGTGCGTTCTCCACCTGACCCCACGTATTCCACAGCAACACGCCACGCACCCGGCCGTCCTTGAGATAGTAGACGACGCCTTCGCGGAACGGGTCCTTCCAATCGCTGTCAACTTCAAGACGCGGATCGAGCTCTCCAACCGCTTCGTAGCCGAGCTGGAACAAGTCTGAGTAAAAGAACGGCAGATGGGTGTAGGGCGTGCCCTTGCCGGCCATCGAGCGGCCTGCGGCGGCGCCCATCGAGTTGGCGTTGTCCTCATGCTCGACGCGCAGCCGCGTGCCGAGTGCCGGATTGTAGAAATTGGCGACGTCGCCGGCCGCAAAAACGTCGGGGGCGCTCGTCCGCAGCATTTCATCTACCACGATGCCGTTCTCGACCCGCAATCCCGCCTGCTCGGCAAGCTCCACGTTTGGCTGGATCCCGAGTCCCGCGACGATGACATCGACGGGGATCTCGCGGCCATGCGTGGTCTGCACGATCAACTTCCCGGCGCTCTGTTGCAGACCAGCAAGTCCTTCGCCAGTCCGCACGTCGACGCCTTGCTCGCGATAGTAGTCAACCAGGAACCGTGACAGATCAGCCGGGAATACGCGCGCGCCGATGCCGTCCTCGGGAATGAGCATCGTGACGTCGCGGCCGACCATCCTGAGCGCAGCCGCGATCTCCGAGCCGATGAACCCGCCGCCGAGCACCAGAAAGGTCAGCCTCTCGTTGGCAAGCGCGCGGAGCCGGCGGTAGTCGTCGTATGTGCGGTAGTAGATGATCTGTTCGGTTTGCAGAGGGAGGGGGAGGCGGCGGGGCGTCCCGCCCGTTGCCAGCAAGAGCTTGTCGTAAGACACCACATTGCCGCGATCGTCGGTGACGGTCTTTTTCTGTGCGTTGATTGCAGTTGCCCTCCGGCCGAGACGCAGATCGGCACCGATTGTCTCGGTGCCCTTCCAGATGCCCTCTTCTGGGTCTCCCTTCCACAAGGCTTTCGTCAGCGGCGGGCGCGCATACGGTGGATGCGACTCTGCGGAAATGATGCCGATGCTGCCAGTTGAGTCAGCGTCCCGGATGGCGCGAGCGGCGGCATCGGCCGTCATGCCACCACCGACGATCACGTAGCGAAAAGTTGTCATAACGACTTAAGCCCTTCTACCGACGTAAAGGTTCCGCCTTCGCCGGTCAACAGAACCGGCGGGGCCAGGAGCAGAGCGGCCAATTACAGCGTCTTCAGGAACTCGACGAGATCTCGCTGCCGCTCGGCGGTGAGCCCGAGACTCCGCGCGCGATTGTAGTGCGCAACCACATCGGCCAGCGTTGCTGCGCTCCCGTCGTGGAAATACGGCGGATGTTGCCACAGTCCCCGCAACGGCGTGGTGCGATACGCCTTCTGTGCCGTGCGAGCGGCGTACGCTCCATCCACTCCCGTCTCGCTTGGCGCGTGCAGTTTTCCGCGGTCGTTATCCGTGCCGGTCGCGCCGACATGGCACGCGGCGCAGGTGCGGTTGAATGTTGCACGGCCCCGCCCGGCGGCGGCGGCATCGAAACTCCCGGCCGGAGGCTGCGGCGCGCGCAGGCTGTGCTGATAACTCCGGAGCGCGGGGAGTTTGGACGTCACGAGGTCGGGGGACTGCCGCACGTTGATGCCGAGGCGGGCATCCGCGAAGTTGCCTTGGCCGTGCATCTGCGTGACGGCGACGTAGGCGTTCCAGTACGAAATGGGTCCTTCCGCCGTATAGGTTTCGTTGCGCACCTGCGCGAGACCGTACGCCGGTGGCAGCACGAGCGGCGTACTCTTCCCATCGAGGTTGAACCGCGGGTCGTATTTCCCCGCGCCCCAGGAGCTGTAGACCGCTTTCTGGTCGGGCGTGATAGCGGGCGAGAGCGCGATGATCGCGCCCACGTTGAGGTCACGGTTCGGCCAGCCGTCCTGCCGCTGTCCGATTCCGGGCGCAAACGAGTTGTTCACCGTCGAGTGACAGAGCGCGCACGTGACGCCCAGCCGCACCAGCGTGTCTTTGCCGTTCACCGTACTCACGGTGCCGCGCAGGCCCACGACCGCGTTGAGCTTCAGCAGCGTGAGGGTGGTGGCCGGACTGTTGAGGTCCACCTGACCGGCCTTGATCGCCTCCGCGACCGCGGGAGGGATAGCATCGGCGTCGACTTTCAAGCCGACTTTGAGCGCCAGGTTGGGACTGACCGCGCTCTGCACGACCTCGTGCATGCGTGCCGTGTCCGTCCAGAACTTCTCGTCGCCAAAGGTGTCGTAGCGAAAGATTCGTTGCCCTTCGGCGAGTGTCTGCTGCGAGGCCTCGAGGCTCGGCGCGGAGTCTTCTTGGGCGTACTGGCGTCCGCACGCCATCATTGCACTGACAAAGCCCGCGACAACGACTGCACTGCGTAGATCCTGCACACGCGACGGCATAGCTGTACCCTCCCGGGTCCCGGACAGCAGCAGCTTACTCCAGGAAATACTTGGCTAACCATGACACGATAGGGTTAAGCCAGAGGAGGGACACTGCTTGTCGCTCTCTGCGCCCGGTCCCAGAGTCCGGGCATTCCCAGCCGTTGCGACATTTCCTCAAACGCTGGCGTCGGTCCGCGCCAGCGGAGGTCCTCGAGCGTCCTGAATACCGGCACATCGGTTCTGAGCGTCGCCAGTTTGCGGAACAGCAGCGCCAGCGGGCGATTCTCTTCCAGCGCGGCGGCCAGGCGTGCCGCTCCCCGAACAGGAACTGCCCACTCCGACGCGGCCTTGGGGATCCGCTCCAGATGCGCGTAGTGGCCGAGGATCGCGCCGGATGCCTTTTCGCCCCAGCCCGGCACGCCGGGGAATCCGTCCGCTGAGTCGCCGACCAGCGCGAGGTAATCGGGAATCGACTTCGGGCCGACCCCAAACCGTGCGATGACACCCTGCTCGTCTCGCGTTTCCCGCTTGCGGCGATCGAGCTGGACGACGCGCTCGCCGCTCACGCATTGGCTCAGGTCTTTGTCCGGGGTGCAGATGATGACCTGCTCCACGTCGGGAGACTCGGCCGCCAGGTAGGCGGCAGCCGCTAAGGCGTCGTCGGCTTCGAATTCTTCCATCGCCCAAACCACGACCCCCATCGTCCGGAGCGCGTCCTCGAGCGGATGGAACTGCGCCAGAAGCTCGGGTTCGATCCCTTCGCTGGTCTTGTACCCGGGCCAGAGGTCGTTGCGGAACGACTCGATGACGTGATCGGTGGCGACGCCGAGGTGTGTGGCGCCGCCCTCCAGCATGCCGAGCACCGACCCCAGCACGCCCACGATCGCGGCGACTTCGTTGCCGTCGCGGTCGGGCTGTTTCGGCATCGCGTAGAAATGCCGGAACAGCTCGTAGGTGCCGTCAAGGAGATGGACGCGCACGCAGGTGTCCGAACAAGTCTTCGCGGACGGCGGGATCACGCAGCTTCCACACGACCCCGTCCGTGAAGTAGTGGTGGATGTTGAAGAACGCGCTGATCGCAAATCCCACGAACTGGCCCGGTCGAGAACCAATCCAATCGGTGACGACGGCCATGGCTCCCAACGGCAATGCAATGCCTGCCACAACCGAACCGGCGAGCAACGCAACGAGGTACACCGCCATGTACAGCGAAATCAGTTGGGGCGGAGCGGCGCTCTGTGTCCGCCTGGTGCGGTTCACCTCGACGCGGAACGGGAAGATCAGGTACTGGAGCGCATGCGCGATCTGGACGATGAAAAGCGCGGCCAGTCCGACGCGAGCCATCGTCGCGTACCAGACGAAAATGGCGATCCAGGGGATCCAGGCGCGCAGGGGCGCGAAGCGGCCGGTGCGCGCGCGGTGCAGCGAGAAACCCACGAGACCCAGCACCAGCGCCACCGCCGTCAGGGCGCTGAGTCCGATATACAGCGGCGTAAGATCGACGTACTGCGAGTAGCCGAGATGAAAGAACCAGACCACGTGCCACGCCGTGAGGATATAGAGCGATCCGCGGATGAGACGTCGCTCGAGCTGGTTGAACGGGTTGCCATCGAGATAGGTGAATGTGGCGGCCATACCCCAGGCCTGACTCGTGTAATGCCAGGCGAGGTATGTACTCGAGATCGTGAGCAGCACCGAGATGGGCACGTCGGTCCAGCGGCTCGCGTAGACGGCGCCAACGCAGCAGATCAGCAGGAGTGCGGGAACGTAGATCGCCGCCCACGGGTGCGCCCGAATGCTCGCTCGGGTCCGGTAGACCATGCGGTAGGACGCGAGAAAGTGCGGCATGTTGACCAGCGCGCCGACCCACGCCTGCACTCCGATGCTGGCCAGCAGCAGGTCGGTCCGGCCCGCCACGAGCAGCGGCACAAGCACGAGCAACGACAACCCGCCGGTGCAGAGCGCGTCCACGAACGGCGAGACGATCGCCGGGCTTGATAGCTGGGCCTTCACCGCGGCTGCGCGTGGGCTGTCTGCTGCCGCCGCAAATCAAGCACGAGCTGATCGCGCAGGGCGTTGATGGCGCGGCCGCGGATGTTGAGAATGCCGCCCGGCAGATTGTCGAAGCGATACCGCCGCAGCACCAGGAGGTACATGTCCGATCCACGATCCACGGCACACGCCAGATCCACGGCAGCCTCGAAATAGTGGTTCGCGTAGATCTGCTTGGCGGCCACGATCGTTACGGCGGGCAGCTCCGGTGGCGTGTAGACGACGAGGTGCGTCACGCTCAGGATCGGCCGCAACCGGGGAAGCACATCTTCGGACCAGTACAGAATCTCCGACGCGCCGGGCAGGGCTCCACGTGGATAGGTCGAGAGATAGTTGTGAAGCGACGGGACGTTCTGATAGACGTAGGGCGACTCGGCGAGTTGCGCGGCGAAGGCCTCGCTGGAACGAACATTGAGATTGCCGCGATCGTCGTACACCACCATCGCCGAATCACCGCGGGTGCGATAGTCCGTTACGTACTCCACCAGGCGACGGCGCGCATAGACGCTCAACTGCGCCTGCAGATCGGGTGCCGACCAATTCATTTGTTCGCGGATCCGGCGCATGTCGGTCGCGGGGAGCTTCACGACGCAATCACCGGGCTTGCAGTCCTTCATTTCCGCGGCGTCACGGCTGTTGATCGTCACCGCCGCAACGTCGCTCTCCGTTGCCGGATTGCTGAAGATCCCCAGCAGCGTCCGATTGGGCGTGCGCAGCGACGTTTGGAAATCGCGTGCCGCCCGCCCGTAGGTGTCGCGCGCCACCGGCACCGTGACGATGCCGAACAGCGCGACGTCGCGGCGGTCCCGCGCTTCGAGCACCTTCGCGACCGGCTCGCCGCGCTCGAGCGCCGCCAGCTGGGTGGCATCGAGCCCGATGCTTTGTTCGAGGAAGTGCGTCAATTGCGCGGGCCGCTGTGGAGCGGCCGCTTGCAGGAGAAGCAGCAAGGTCAGCATGAGTCTCCGCTCAGATCAGTGAATCGATGGGCAAGTGCGAGAAGAATTTCGCGCCGAGTGGGCGCCAGAATCCAGCGCCCGGCTCGTTGGTGAAGCCTCCCGTCCATTCCAGGCGTCCATTCTTCCCCTTCGTAACCTCATACGCCAGGCCAGGGCTCGCCCAGCGGTCGAACAACGCGGCGACCTCGCCAGCCAGCTCGGGGCTGTTGACGAGCACACCCACTTCGGTGTTCTGCTCGAGGGATCGCGGATCGAGGTTGACCGAGCCGATGAACACTGACGTTCGATCAAATACGAACGTCTTGGCATGGAGGCTGGCTCGTGACGACCCCATCGCGAGTCCCGAGCCCCGAGGCCCGCGGCTGCCGGCCGCTTCCGGCCGCAGCTCGTACAGCCGCACGCCATGCTCGAGCAGGGGCCGGCGGTATTTCATGTAGCCGGCGTGGACCAGCCACACGTCGGTCGCGGCGAGTGAGTTGGTCAGGACACGGACGTTGACTCCGCCGCGCCGCTGTTCGCCGAAGAATGCGACGCCTGCTTTCCGCGGCACGAAATACGGCGACACAATGAGCATGTCCGATCGCACGGCGCGGGCGTACGGCGAGATCTGCCCGCCGAGAAACGCGTCGCTGCGGGTGCCGGCCGGCTTCTTGAGTTTCTCGGGAGGATCGGCGATGACCCTGGCCTCGGCCCAATGGAGATGCAGGGAATGCGACCGCAGGTCTGTCGCGAGGCTGGATCCGGCGAGGGCGCGGCCGTACGCGGAATCGGCGAGCCGCTCGCACCGGCCGCGCAGCTCCTGCCGGGCCGCCGACGGCTCGGACGGATCGGGCTTTGACGTGCCGATCCGCGAGACCGGAACGGCGAACTCGCTGTTCCAATAGGCGTCGAAGCTTTTGGTCGACTGGTCGGCGATCGGTCCCAGGGCCAGGACGTCCACGTCCTGAAAGTCGAGCTCGCCCAGACTGAAGTACTCGTCACCGATGTTGCGTCCGCCGAGCACCACGCCCGCGTTGTCGGCGATGAGCTGCTTGTTGTGCATGCGCCGGTTGACGCGGGCGAAGCTCGTGACCAGCTCGGCCAGGCGCCACAACCCTGAACGGTGTACGTAAGGGTTGAACAGGCGAATCTCGATGTTGGGGTGTGAATCGAGAACCGCCACGGCGGCGTCGTCCTTTTCGAGCGTTCCCCAGTCGTCCAGCAGCAGGCGCACCCACACGCCGCGGTCGGCCGCGGCGATGAGCCGGTCAATGACGAGCGAGCCCGTCTGGTCGGCGTGGAAGATGTAGTACTGCAGATCGAGCGTGCGTTCGGCCAGCTCGATGAGGATGGCGCGCGCCACGAACGCATCGAGACCGTTGGGCAGGAGCCGGAAGCCCGACCGCCCTCCGTTGGCCGTGACACCTGGTTCGATCCACTGCTGGAGGGTCGTCAAGCATCCGAAAGTGGCGCCCGCCTATGTCGAGCGGAAGGTCCGCTCCAAGTGCTCCTCTGTTCAGTGATGAGCAGGCATCGGCTTTCTGGCCATCACGTGGGGACCATGCGTCGGGCGGAACCGGATGAACACCATGCCGCCAACCGGCGTCCGGGAACCGTAGAACGGCTGTAGCTCGCCGGGCACGACGTTGAGCGTGGCTTGTACCCCAACGCCCAGCGTTGTCCCGGTGCTGCGGAAGAGCTCGCGAATGTAGCCCACGGAAACCGCGGCGACGTCGAATTTCGTATCAGGTGGAAAGCTCCCCAGCACCAGGTCCTCTGCTGTTTTTTGGGCCATCTCTGCGCGGCCGTAGATCGTGTTGCTGGCGTCCAAGACCGCTTCGGTCTCGACCACCGCGGAGTGCGTGGTCTTGCCCGCGTGCCGGTTCGCGCCCCAGATGATTGCCGTCGCTAGTTGTCCGTCGCGCCCGAGCTTGTGACCCTGGAGCACGGAAGCCGTCATGCGATGCACGGACTCGCCGGGACTCAAAGCTTCGGGACTCTTCAGATAGCCGTATCCCGCCGAAACGGTCCACCCTGAATCCAAGTGGGCCGTGAATCGTCCTGAGTAGGAATCGAGGCGGATCCGATCGAACCCCCACCGTTCTTCATCCGCCTCGCGGCCGTTGAAGATCGAGCCCTCCAGCTTCCAATGGTGCCCGAATATCCCAGCGGTCAGGACGCCGAAGCTGATGTGCGTGGCGTCCTGCCAGTGGTGGCCCAGCGGTGCGATCGGGTTGTCCATCGCAGACGGCCGGTGCATGAAGGCGACCGGACTGAGCGCGGGTTCCCCCGATGGGGCGACGTAAGCGGTGACGCCGATGCTGCGCGTGAGCGCGCGCTCATACATGATCGCGAGCTCCATCCAGAAATCGTGTGGGTGCTGGCGATCAACCAGTGGTTGGCCCCGGTAGCTCTCGCCGTTCTGTAACAGCAGTGGGTAGCCGCGGTTGGAAACGGTGGCAGGATCGAGGCTCAGCATCGTTCGCGCCTGAAAGCGACCGCCCAGCAGGTCACGGCTCGCCATCAGCATGGCCCAGTTGAGCGAGCCGAACTGCTCGTCGCCGCGCGGTCCGCCCTGCTTGTCGTACTGGACGAACCCGAAACCGTGCACCATGAGGAGCCACGAGCCGGCCATAAAGTGACGCGCGGGCAGCGGCACCGCGTCGGGGACCCAGGTGGTACCGGAGCCCAACCGTTCCATCGGTACCCCAAGCGGGTCGATCATCTTCATCGTCATGTCGTCGGCATGCTGTACCGACAACGCCAGTACGGCGAGAAGTGCCAACATGAAAGCCTCTATTCCGAGAGCCTACGAACACGGGGCCCGCAGCGAGCCATGGGGTCGCTGCAAGCGAATACGCCGACGGTAATCGAGCGTTAGGCTCGGGGAGGCGGTGCTTCGGGAGCGGCGTTGCGGGAAAGCAACGGGCTTAGCGGGGCGCCGGCGTTGCGCCCGATAGTCGAACCGCCGAGGAACGTTGCGTCGGGGCTGGTCACATCGCCCGTTAGCGCGCAAGATGTGAGGGCCTGGCAACAGACCGGGATTGTCTGAGCAGGCGGCTCTTCGGAATGCTGTTGGTGGTGCTCGGCGGGAGCCGGAGCCTTCCCGGAAGCATCGTGCCCAGGGATGCAGCGGGATTCCACGGCGACGAACCCCAGGTGAAGGATCAGCGCTGTCGCGGTGAACGCGACGGCTCGGCGAACAGTCACGACGGAAGTCTAAACTCGAGGACCTCCATGCGGAAGCAATTCGTCACTGCAGCGCTCTTGTTGATGATCAGTGCCACGCTCCTGCTGGCGCACGACCTTTTCCTGAAGCTCGACAGCTATTTCGCGCCACCGAACACCGCCGTCCGGGTTGCGGTCCTGAACGGCACGTTCTCGAAAAGCGAAGGCGCGGTTACGCCCGACCGGCTGCTCGATCTGAGCGTCGTGGGGCCCACGCAGCGCCGGCCCATTCCACGCCCCTCATGGAAGCCGTCGGGCGATACCACGTGGCTTACCGTACAAACTGGGGCGCCCGGCACATATGTGATTGGTGCGTCGCTCAGCCCCCGTCAGATCGCGCTCTCGGGCGAGGATTTCAACAGCTATCTGAAAGAGGACGGCATTCCGGACGTGCTGAATGCGCGGACGCTCAACGGCGAGCTCGGCCGGGCGGTGCGCGAGCGATACCACAAGCATGTCAAAGCGATTCTGCAAGTGGGCGACGACCGGACCGCCGCGTTCGCAACAGTGTTGGGTTATCCGGCGGAGATCGTCCCCCTGGCCAATCCGTATGCGACGCGGATCGGCGATACGCTGCCCGTCCGCGCGCTGGTGGATGGAAAGGCCGTGGTGAGCCAGTTGGTGATCGCGGGCGGGGAGCGCGATGGCCAGCGGATGGAAGAAGTCCGGACGCGCAGCGACAGCGCCGGCGTCGCGCGCTTTGCGTTGAGCGCGCCGGGGAAGTGGTACATCAAATTCATCCACATGGTGCCGGTGACCGGCGACAGTGTGAACTACGAATCCAAGTGGGCCACGCTGACATTCCAGGTACGCTGAAATGATCGAACCAAACGCGCACGCGATGCTCTCGCAGTGGGAAGCCTTCTACGTCATCGTCGGCTCTTCGGCGGGTGCGCTCACGGGTTTGATGTTCGTCGTCATCACGTTGGTTGCGGGATCGACCATCAAGCGGAACCTCCAATCCATCAACGCCTTCGGTACTCCCAACGTCATCCACTTCGTAGCGGTGCTGCTCATCTCAGGAATTATCAGCGCACCGTGGCAGCAGATGCGGGATCCTGCCCATTTCGTCGGCGCACTGGCGCTCGCCGGTATCGTGTACGTGCTGATTGTGTGGCGCCGCATGCGCAGACAGACCGAGTACAAACCGGTGCTGGAAGACTGGGTCTGGCACTTCATCCTGCCGATGGTCGCCTACCCGGCGTTGTTCGTAGCTGCGGCAGGCACATCTCACGAGCAGCCATGGGCGCTGTTCCTGATCGCTGGAGTGTCGTTGCTGCTTGTCTGCATTGGCATTCACAACGCATGGGATACGGTCACCTACGTGGTAATGCGCGAAAAGGAAGAGGCCAGCAGGGGAGCGTAAGGCTCACCATAAGGGAGGGATTGTGCAGTCTCAGAACTACGATGCCATCGTGGTGGGATCCGGTATCTCCGGCGGCTGGGCCGCGAAGGAGCTGACGGAGAGAGGACTCCGCGTGTTGCTGCTCGAGCGTGGCAAGAATATCGAGCACATCAAAGACTACGTGAACGCGACCAAAGCTCCCTGGGACTATCCGCACCGCGGGGGACGCACGCGGGCGATGGAGGCGGCATACCCGGTGTTGCGGCGGGATTATCCCCTCAACGAAAAAAACCTCGACTGGTGGGCCTCAGACCAGGACTCGCCGTACACCGAGGTGAAGCGGTTCGACTGGTACCGCGGCTACCATGTGGGTGGCCGCTCGTTGATGTGGGGTCGCCAAAGCTATCGCTGGAGCGAATTCGACTTCGACGCCAACGCGCGCGACGGCGTCGCGATCGATTGGCCGATTCGCTACGCCGACATCGCGCCCTGGTACGATTACGTCGAACGGCACGCGGGCATTGCCGGATCCCAGGAGGGCATGGCTCAGCTTCCGGACGGACAGTTCCAGCCGGCGATGCCGCTCAACTGCGGTGAGGAGCAAGTTGCCGGGCGACTGCGGCAGGCGTTCGACGGGAGACGACGGATCATCCCCGGGCGCACGGCGAACCTTACCCAGCCTCTGCCGGGACGCGCACCATGCCAGTACCGCAACGCCTGCTGGCTGGGCTGCCCGTACGGCGCCTACTTCAGTACGCAGTCCTCGACGTTGCCGGCGGCAGTGGCCACCGGACGGTTGACCCTCAAGCCGTTCGCCATCGTCACCGAGGTCCTGTACGATCGCAACAAGAAGCGCGCGCGGGGCGTGCGCGTGCTCGATGCCGTCACCGACCAGGTCACCGACTACACCGCCAAGGTCATCTTCCTCTGTGCGTCCACTTTGAATTCCACTTGGCTGCTGCTCCGCTCCGCGACTGACGTATGGCCGGGCGGCCTCGGCAGCAGCTCTGACGCGCTGGGGCGTAATCTCATGGATCACCACTTCCGCGCGGGTGCGTCCGGGAGACTCGAAGGGTTGGACGACAAGTACTATACCGGGCGCCGGCCCACCGGCTTCTACATTCCGCGCTACCGCAATCTGTTCGGCGACAAGCGGGATTACCTGCGCGGCTTCGGCTACCAGGGCGGCGCCAGCCGGCAAGGGTGGTCGCGCGCGGTGGCCGAATTGGGGGTGGGCGGCGCGTTCAAGGACGCCGCGGCCCAGCCGGGCGCGTGGACGATCGGGGCGACCGCCTTCGGCGAGATGGTTCCGAACCACGCGAACCGCATTTCCATGGACACGTCGAAGAAGGACAAATGGGGACTGCCGGTGCTCGCGATCGATTGCGCCACCGGCGAAAACGAGCGCCTGATGCGCAAGGACATGATGAACGACATGGCGGAGACGCTCGAGGCGGCCGGCGTGAAGGACGTCAGGACCTACGACAGCGGGTACTTCCCAGGGATGGGGATTCACGAAATGGGGACGGCACGCATGGGCCGAGATCCCAAGACGTCGGTTCTCAATGCGCACAACCAGGTGTGGGATGCTCCGAACGTCTTCGTGACGGACGGTTCCTGCATGACATCGGCGTCATGCGTGAACCCCTCGCTCACCTATATGGCGCTCACGGCGCGTGCGGCGGACTTCGCCGTCAACGAGCTGAAGCGCCGCAATCTCTAGAGGCGCTCATGATGAATCGACGCGAAGCGATCAAACAGGTGACGGCGCTGCTCGGTGGGGTCGCGCTGGCCAGCGGGGGTGGTCTCCTCACCGCAGTTGAGCGGGCGCACGCCCGTGCCGCAACGCCGCGCGGCCAGGTCGGAGCCTTTACCGCTCAGGACATCGCCTTACTGGACGAAGTCGCCGACACCATCCTCCCCGATACCAAGACTCCGGGGGCGAAGGCCGCGCACGTCGGCGCGTTCATGGCATTGATGGTGACCGACACGTACGAAGACGCGAACCAGACCATTTTCCGTGACGGGATGCGGAAGTTGAACGAGGCTTCGTTCATGGCGAAGACGCCCGCTGAGCGGCTGGCATTGCTCGAGCAGCTGGACCGCGAGCAGAAGACATACATGGACGCACGCCAGCGCGGAGCGCCGCCCCATTTCTTCCGCCTGATGAAGGAGCTGACCTTGCTCGGCTACTTCACCTCGGAGATCGGCTGCACCCAGGCGATGCGCTACCTGGAGACGCCGAGGAGCTTCGAGCCGTGCGTGCCGTACCGGCCGGGCGAGACGGCATGGGCGGCACATGCGTAGGCTTGGCGTCGGGGTATATTCCCGAGCGCGCATGAAACTCTCACTCGTCAGACTCGTTGCTACGCTGCTGCTGAGCGGCCAGATGCTGCCACATGGCCTGCCGCTGTTGTGTGAGCAAGCCCAGCGAGGAACGCCGGCGGACTGCGAGCAACAGATGCCGTCCCACCCATCTGGACCGGCCGTCGATGCAACGACCCCCGCTACTCCGTGCATCAATGCAGCGTTGTGCGCGGCCACGGCAGCTGCGGTGGTTGCGCTTCGCGCCCGAGTTGCTGTTTCCGCAGGCGAGTCCCACATCGTCGGCTTCGGCGTCTCGACGTTCGCCCCGGTCGACCCGCAACCGCCGCTCCCTCCGCCGCCCCAAGCCTAGTCTCTCCCGGGCGCTCTGCGCCCTGAAGCGACGCGTGTCCGCGCGTCGCGCACTGTTCATTGACGCTCAGTGAGGAGAGGTATGCGCATTCCGTTGCCGGTTTTTTGCGCGGCGGCCTTCGCCGCAACGACGCCCTTGATTGCTCAGGACACGTTGAGCCGGGAGCCTGTGTCGCTGCTCCAAGTGCTCGATAGCGTCGCAGCGCGATACCCGTCACTCGAGGCAGCAAGGGCAAGAATCCGTGCGGCCCGGGGTTCGCGCTCGACCGCCGGCACGCTGGGCAATCCGGTCCTCATGTACCAAGTCGAGAATGCGCCGTTGCCCGGGCGTTCAGCTCCGCCGATGGACCGGGAAATGATGTTGACGGCCATGCTGCCGCTCGAGCCGCTGTACCAGCGGTGGTCCCGCGTGAGTGGCGCAAACGCGGAGATCCGCGCGGCAGAAGCCGACGCCGCGGCGGAACGGCAACGCGTCCGCCTGGATGCCGCGCGCGCCTTCTATCGAACGGCTCTCGCGCAGGTGGGGCTCGAGGCCATGCGGGATCTCGCCGCCTGGCTCGACACAGTGGTCGCGTACAACCAGTCGCGTGTCCGTGAGGGCGTTGCCGCGGAGGCGGACCTCATTCGCTCGGAGCTGGAGCGCGACCGCGCCGAGGCCGAAGCCACGATGCAGGAAGCGGATCTGGCGCGAGCTCGAGCGGACCTCGCGGCATTCATCGGGGATCCGGTGGAACGTTCATCGCTGCTCGTAGCGATAGTCGATGATGCGCCTATGCCTCTTCCCGATGCGCCGGCCCCGGAGCGAGCCATGCCAACCCGCCCGGACATTCGCGCCGCTCGCGAGCGCCTCGGCGCGGCGGGCGCAGCGGTTTCCTCCGAGCGAATGAGTTTGATCCGCCAGCTCGGCGTGACCGTCGGCACGAAACGGAGCGCGGGAACGACTTCGTTGATCGCAGGCGTCAGCATGCCCTTCCCACTCTTCGATCAGAACCGCGGCGCCATTGCCCGCGCGGCTGCCGAGCGCGAGGCCGCGAGCTTCGATCTCGCAGCGCGGGAGCGCGCGGCCCGGGCGGAGACCATCGGCGCGTCCGAAGCCGCGCGGCTCCTGACGGCACGGATGGCACTGCTCGCGCGCCCCAGCCGGGGCGAGGAGTATCTCGCGCGCGCTGACGACGCGCGGCGCATTGCGCTCGGCGCCTACCGTGAAGGCGCGATCCCGCTGATCCAGGTGATTGACGCGGCGCGTGCGAGGGGTGAGGCGCGCCTCACGTACTATCAGACGCTCTACGCGCAGCACGAGAGCGTACTCGAGCTGCTCGTGGCCCAAGGAGTCGACCTCGCTTCCGCCTTGCCGACCTTCACAAAGCGCGTGGAGGCCCGGCCATGAGGCGCGCGTGGCTCACCCTCCTGGTGGTGACCGCCTGTTCTCGAGGCGGCGATAAGGCGGCGCGCTCCCCCGGTGCCGATACGGGGAGCATGTCGGACATGCCGACAGGCGTAGCGTTCACGGCCGCGCAGGTTACGCACGGTGGCGTGCACTGGGAGACGGTTACGCTGGGCGCCGTGGCGCCGACGGCCACCGTACCCGGGCAGGTGATACCAAACGAGGATCGCACGGCCCGGCTCGGCGCGCCGGTGCCGGGGCGGGTGGTCGCCGTGCGCGTGCGTCCCGGGGACCGGGTCCGCGCCGGTCGCGTCCTCGTGACGCTCCAGAGTCCCGAGGCCGGGATGGCGCAGTCCGACGTCGAAAAAGCCCGCGCTCAAGCGAGCTACGCACGCAGTGCTCGCGAGCGAGCGGAGCGGCTACTCGCCCTCAAGGCGATTCCCCAGCAGGACTACGATCGCGCCATCGCCGATGATGAGCTGGCAAGCGCCGAGCTCAGACGGGCAAAGAGCGTTGCCGAGCAGATCGGCGCTGCGGCTTCAGCAACTGGTGAGATTGCGATCAGATCGCCGCTGAACGGCGTCGTCCTTGCCCGCACGGCAGTGCCCGGAGCGGTGATCGAGGCGGGCGCGCCGCTCGTCGTCGTCACTGACCCTTCCACCCTTTGGCTCTCGGTCGACGCTCCCGAGAAACTCGCGTCCCTCTTCCGCGCCGGCGGGCGGCTTCGCTTCACGGTGCCTGCCTACCCTGCGGACACTTTCTCGGCGCGAATCGAAGCCGTCGGCGCCGGGCTCGACCCATCCACGCGGACGCTGGCCGTGCGCGGCGTGATTTCGAGTCGTGACGGGCGGCTCAAGCCCGAGATGCTGGCGAACGTCGCGGTCGAAGGCGGAACTGTGGCGACGGCGCCCTTGGTCCCGGAGGACGCGGTGCAGCTCCTCGACGGTCAGTCCGTCGTGTTCATCGCTCACCCCGACGGGACGGGCGGGGCGCACTTCGAGCCGCAAAACGTGCAGCTCGGCTCGAGGTCCGGGGGCCGAGTGGCCGTCACGCAGGGCCTGGCCGCCGGCGACGTCGTGGTGACGCGTGGCGCGCTGGCGATCAAGGCACAGATCAAGAAGGGCGCGATGCCCGACATGGAGATGTGATGGGCGCGCTCATCGATCGCCTGATCACGGCCTCGCTGCGGCACCGCGCCGTCGTCGTGGGCGCCACGGTCGTGTTGGCCGGGGCCGGCCTGTGGGCCTTCGCAACGCTCAGAACCGATGCGTTTCCGGACCTCACGCCGAATCAGGTGCTTGTCATGACTGAGGTGCCGGGGCTCTCACCGGTCGAGGTCGAGCACCAGGTGACGTACCCGATGGAGATCGCCATGCTCGGGCTCCCGCGCACGACCGAGGTCCGGTCGATCTCCAAAGTCGCGCTCTCCGTCGTCACCGTCACGTTCGACGATGACGTCGACCTGTACTTCGCGCGCGCGCAGGTACAGCAGCGGATGCAAGACGCGCTGCACTCGCTGCCCCCGAACGCGGAGGCGATGCTCGGGCCGCCGGCGACGGCGATGGGAGAGGCGTTCCAGTACCTGGTCGAGCGGGCTGATTCTCTGCGCGACTCGGCAGGCACCGCCGGGGTGGATACACTGTCCCTCATCGACCTGACGAACGTGCAGGAATACATCGTCAAACCGCTCCTCAAGACGGTACCAGGCGTCGCCGAAGTCAACACGTGGGGAGGGATGCTGCAGCAGTTCGAAGTGCTCGCTGACCCGAGCAAACTCTCGGGCTACGATCTCACGCTGCACGACGTGGAAACGGCGTTGGCCAACAACAACGCGAACTTCGGCGCGGGATACATCGAGGACCGCGGCGAGCGGTTTACCGTGCGGGGCATGGGTCGGGTCGGCGGCGTGAGCGACATTGCCAACGTGGTGGTCTCGACGCGGGGTGCGACACCGATCTACGTCCGGGACGTCGCGAGCGTCACGCTGGGATCGCAGCCTCGCTTCGGCGCGGTGACACGGGATGGTAGGGGCGAAGCCGTCTCGGCCGCGGTGATCATCCTCAAGGGGTCGAACGGCCGAGAGGTCGTGGAGCGCGTGCGCGCCCGCATCGCGGAGATCGAGCCGTTGCTGCCGACGGGCGTTCGCATCCGGCCCTTCTACAGCCAGGGCGAAGTTGTCCGGCGGACGACGCGGACGATGTTCACGAACCTCACGGAGGGCGCGCTCCTCGTCATCGCTGTCCTGTTCCTCTTCCTACGGAATTTTCGCGCGTCCCTCCTCACGGCGTCCGTGATCCCGCTTTCGCTCCTCTTTGCGTTCCTCGTGATGAAGCCCCTCGGTCTCACTGCGAACCTCATGAGTCTAGGCGCGCTCGACTTCGGCCTCATTGTGGACGCGTCCGTGGTGATGGTCGAGAACTTCATGCGCCGGCTCGCTGGGGCATCCAGCGCGTCGGTCAGCGAGCGCCGAGACCTGCTCCGGGCGGCTGCGCTCGAAGTGGGGCGCCCAATTGTCTTCGGGATTGCGATTATCGTCGCAGTGTACGTCCCGATCTTCGCGCTCGAGGGGCTCGAGGGGCGGATGTTCCGCCCGATGGCGTTTACGGTCTGCGTGGCGGTGTTCGGATCACTCGTCCTGGCGCTCACCTATGTGCCGGCCGTGTCATCGTATCTCTTCGCGCGAACCGGTGCTGCCCTCGCCAGGCACGAGGATGCCTCCTGGTTCCTGCGGCTCCGAACCCGATACGAGCGTGCGCTGGCGTGGTCACTGCAGCAGCGCCGGAGCGTGGTCGCTGCGGCGATCGGCCTGCTCGCTGTCGCGCTTGCTTCGGTGCCGTTCCTGGGCACGGAGTTCATGCCGAAGCTCGACGAGGGCTACCTCCTCATCGAGACGCGACGCATCCCGAGCGCGTCGCTCGCGCACGGCATCGTTGTCTCGGACGTCGTCGAACGCACGCTGCGCAAGTTCCCCGAGGTCCGGAACGTCGTGACCAACTTGGGCCGCCCGCACGAGGCCACCGAGACCATGGCCCTTTACCAGGGCGATGCATACATCCTCTTGAACCCAAAGAGTCAGTGGCAGGTCGGCTCACTAGACGAGCTGATCAGCCGTATGGACTCCGCGCTTTCGGAGATTCCGGGACTCGGCTTCGAGTTCAGCGCCCCGATGCGCATGCGGCTGGATGAGGTGATTTCCGGCGTCCGAACGGAGTTGGGCGTAAAAATCTACGGCGACAGCCTCCCACTTCTCTTGGAGAAGGCAGACGAGATCGAACGCGTCGTCCGGACCATCCGCGGCGCCGAGGACGTCTCCGTCGGCGTGAGTGCCGGCGCCATGCAGCTCGAGGTGAATCTGGACCGGGCGGCGATTGCCCGGTACGGCCTCAACGTGGCCGACGTCCGTGAAGCCGTCGAGACCGGCGTGGGCGGCATGGAAGCAACGGAGGTGATCGACGGCCGCAAACGCTTCCCCGTGATTGTGCGACTCGCCGCGGTCTTTCGATCCACGCCGGAGGCCGTGGAACAGACGCTGATCCGCACGCCGGCCGGCGGCACGGTGACGCTCTCTCAGGTCGCGCGAGTCCGCACGGTGGAGGGGCCTGAAGTGATCAACCACGAGGGCGGCCAGCGCTACGTGGTGGTCCAGAGTAACGTGCGGGGCCGGGACCTGGGCGGGTTTGCCGCGGAGGTGAGAACCGCAGTGCGTTCGCGCGTGGTCTTTCCGCCGGGCTACTACGTGACCTACGGCGGCCAATTCGAGAATCAGGCGCGTGCCACGCGCCGGCTCGGACTTATCGTCCCACTCGTGCTCCTGCTGATCGCGGGGTTGCTGTACGCGAGCTTCGGCTCGATACGGCATGCGTTGCTGGTGATGCTCACAGTACCCTTCGCGCTCGTGGGAGGGATCGCGGCGCTCTGGCTGCGCGGGCTACACCTGAACCTCAGCGCCTCGGTGGGATTCATTGCGCTGTTCGGCGTTGCGGTGCTCAACGGTATAGTGCTGGTGATGTACATCAATCAGCTCCGCGCTGCCGGACGCGAGCTCCACGACGCTGTGGGCGCGGGCGCCACGATTCGCCTGCGCCCCGTGCTCATGACGGCGCTGGTGGCGAGTGTGGGGTTCATCCCCATGGCAATCTCGACGGGTGCGGGGGCTGAAGTGCAGCGACCACTGGCCACAGTGGTCATCGGAGGACTCATCTCGTCCACGGTGCTGACCCTGTTGGTGCTCCCGACGCTGTATGCGTGGCTCGAAGAGCGGCGGGACGCGCTCCGGCTCGCTCGGATGCGCGGGTAGGAGTTACCTGGTCAGCCGCTGCAGCGTGAACCGCCCCTGGGCCACGGTTCCGAGCAACGTCGAGTGTTGCCAGTCGCCGGCGAGCAGGCCCTCGTTAGTCTGGCCTATGAGCAGGTAGACGTTGTTGTCCGCCCACCCGGGATTCAAATCGATCGTTCCGTGCTCCGCGCCCGACCGGCCGGCCAGCGTTCCCGTTCCGACTTGCGGGCCGACGATGGCGGTCGTGTCCGCGCCGGGAGCCCAGCGAATGTCCCAGGTGCCCGTCAACGTGGAGTCGGTTCCGACCGCGAGCGTCACGGTACCCACGAGGAGTGCTCGCCCACTCTCGTCGGAGGCGCGGTATTCGAAGCGTCCCGTCAAGTCGTCGAGACGGGGCGCGGGCTTCGGATCAGGGATGCCGTTCCCGCATCCCAGCCCGAGGACCAGCGCGATGGCCGCCGACCAAACACGATGAGCGCACATGTTCGGTGTCGAGGTCATGTGGGTGCACGCCGAATCGGCACGCGGACCCGCGTGCGATCCCACTCCATCACGAGATAAACCGCGTCGCGTCCGGCGCGCTCGAATTGCATGCGGAACTCTTCCACCGGCGGACTGACCGCCTCAACGGCCACCGTCGCCGCGCCAATGTCCTCGGCCTTTACCGAATCGCTGATCGGAACGCCCCATCGCTGGGCGGCTCGGTTGACGATCAATCGCCACTCGCGTTGCTCGGGGATCGCATAGACGGAATAGGACCCAGGCGCGAGTCTGATCTCCCCGAAGAGCACCGGCGCGGACACTGTCAGCGTGGTCGCCTCGTTGGCGCCCAACCTCCAGGGTTCTCCGAACGGCACCACGCGACCCATGATCGGACGGCCGAGCATGCGAGGGCGACTGTAGCACACGACCAGCGTGTCGGTGCCGAGCGTGGTGATGACCGAGTCCAGGCGACTGATACGCACATCGAGGTCGGTACGGGCGCCCCGGACCCAGCAGGGAGGAAGAGCCGCGAGAGCCAGCGACAGAACGGCGATCATGACGATGTCTCCTAAAGGGGCTTCGCTAAGTTATGTGGCCGGCTGGGAAGCGCTACGGATGTTGGAGCGTTTTTGCGGCGCTTGCGGGTCGCGTGGTGAGGGATAGCCTTTCTTGTGACCCCGACCCTCAAACTCGACCTACTGCAGACGCTGGCGGTGGCCGCCGTCGTGTTTTTCGTCGGCCTCCAGCTGCGCCGCCGGATTCGGATCCTGGATCGCCTGAACATCCCCTCGGCCGTCGTCGGCGGGCTCGTGTTCGCGGTGCTCGTCCTGGTCGCCCGCGATCGCGTGCTCAATCTCGAGCTCGACACCGCCATGCAGCCCACGCTCAACGTCGCGTTCTTCACGACGATCGGGATGGGGGCGAGCGTCGCGGT
>Ga0184623_10000334_pt1 | contig 20011 bp, 20 predicted proteins | sample PLM1_100_b1_FD_133138 | JGI IMG/M metagenome (GOLD analysis project Ga0184623, IMG submission 133138) | Groundwater sediment microbial communities from an aquifer in East River, Colorado, USA - PLM1_100_b1 | ecosystem: Environmental > Terrestrial > Soil > Riparian zone | place: USA: East River... | reverse complement strand
TGCTGGGTGTCTCACCGGAGATCCTCGCGGCGCATGGCGCCGTGAGTGCCCAGGCGGCGCGGGCCATGGCTGAAGGGGCGCGCGCCAGGTTCGAGGCGGCGATCGCCGCATCGGTGACGGGAATCGCCGGCCCCGACGGCGGCAGCGAGGCCAAGCCGGTCGGTCTGACGTACGTCGCGGTCGCGGACGAGGGGGGCGTCGACGTGCGGCGCTTCCAGTGGAGCGGCGATCGCATCGCGAACAAGGACTCCAGCGCGGAGGCGGTCCTGGAGCTCCTCGTCGAGCGCGTCGGGAGCACAGCACCCGCCGGCGGACGATGAGCGCCCGGTCCACGGTCGGGGCCGGGCTCGCCGGTGCCCGCGAGGCGCGGCCGATCCAGCCCGGAGAGCGGATCCACGTCGTCGGAGCGGCCGGCGCCGGAGCTAGCGCGGCCGCGCTGCTCGCCCACCACGCGCGAGCCGTCGTCAGCGGCTGCGATCCCGGCGGCCCCTCGCCGTACACGCCCGCCCTGACAGCGGCCGGCGTGCCTCTCGCCTGGGAGCACGATCCGGAACACGTGACCGCCGGCCGGCCCGATCGACTGGCCGTCACCAAGGCGCTCACCGCGGTGGAACCTGACCATCCGGAGCTTCGTGCCGCCCGATCGGCCGGGATCGCCATCGAGCCATGGCAGCAGGTCGTGGCGGACTCGGCGACCGGCAAGCTCCTCATCGGTGTCGCGGGCACGCACGGCAAGAGCACGTCGGCCGGCTGGCTCGTCCATGTCCTGGCCCGGGCGGGGAGTGACCCGTCGGCGTTCGTCGGGGCGCTGCTGCCGGCCGAGCTCACCGGCGGCACTGCCGCGACGGCTCGCTGGGGGGGCGGACCGGCATTCATAGTCGAGGCCGACGAATACGCCGGCAACTTCGACGCGTACCGGCCGGCGATCGCCATCGTAACGTCGGCGGAATGGGACCATCCCGACGTCTTTGCCGACCGCGCCGCGGTCGTCGCTGCGTTCGACGCCTGGCTGCGCCGCGCAGCGGACGGCACCGTCGCACCTCCCACGCTCATCGCCAACGTCGCCGACGACGGAGTCGCACAGCTCGCGGCCGGCTTGCGCGACTGGCCGGGGCAGATCGTCGCCACGGCACTCGTCGACGCGCCGGGCCAGCGCCTCGCAAGCTTCGGCCGCGGCATGGCCGGTGAGTTCGGGACCGCGATCGGCCCGGCGACGGTCGTGCTAGGCAGAGTTGCCGCGGCGTCGCCCGATGCCACGACCCTCGAGATCCACGGCCTCGACCCGCTCACGGGCGCCATTCCGGTCAAGCTGCCGACCGCAGGGCGGCACAACGCGGCGAACGCCCTCGGCGTCGCGGCGGCGGCCATGACGGCCGGCCTCGGCGCACAAGCAATCGTCGATGGACTCGCCTCATTCCCGGGAGTCGGCCGGCGCCTCGAGCGGAAGGGCGAAGCCGGCGGGGGCGTCGTGTACGACGACTACGGCCACCATCCCACCGCGATTCACGAGACGATCGCGGCGATTCGCCAGCGGGAGCCGGGCCGTCGGGTCTGGGCCGTGTACGAGCCGCTCACCTACCATCGGACGGCGGCCCTCCTCGAGGCCTTCGCGTCGGCCCTGGCAGAGGCAGACGCTGTCGCCATCGCCGATATCTGGGCCGGCCGGGATCCCGACACGACCGTCGCGTCCGCGTCAGGGTTGGCCAAGGCGACCGGTAGGCGCAGGCCGGGCCTTACCGTGGCCGCACCGGGATCGGTTGAAGAGACGGCCGCGTGGCTGGCCGGCGAGGTCAAGCCCGGCGACGCGGTCCTGGTGATGGGCGGCGGGCGCAGCTACCGGATCGGCGAACTGCTCCTGCAAGCTCTGGGTGGGCGATGAGCTTTGATTACCCGGCCGCAGGCGACCTCCTCGAGCACTTCGGGCGGGCCTGGGAGGCGTTCGACGGCGACGCCTGGGTCGAGTTGTTCACCGACGACGTCGAGTACCACCATGAGCCGTTCGAGCCGCCGCTCGTCGGACATAACGCGGTCAGGGCATACTTGCTGGAGGCGGCCGAGCTCCAGGAGGAGGTCAGCTTCACCGTCGAGCGCCACTGGTTCGTCGATCCGACGATCCTCGTGGCTTGGCACGCCGGCTACATCGAGCGCTCTGACCGGGCGCGGGTCCGGCTCGCGGGCTTCATGACGCTCGAGGTACGGAACGGCAAAGTTGCCAAGTTGCGGGAGTGGTACCACCGGCGATCGACGCCGGCCGGCTAGCGGAGGCATGACAGGACACCGATGGCAGGAGACGTTTCGTTCGATGTCGTGAGCGACTTCGACGAGCAGGAGCTTCGGAACGCGCTTGACCAGGTCCGGCGCGAGGTGCAGCAGCGCTACGACTTCAAGGGAGTGACAGTCGATCTCAGCCAGGCGAAGGAGGAGCTCGTCCTGCTCACCGACGACGAGCATCGCGCCGCGGCGATCAAGGACCTGGTCGAATCGAAGTCGATCCGTCGCGGCCTGTCGCTCAAGATCTTCGACTGGGGCAAGGTCGAGCCGTCCGGCGGCAACAAGGTCCGCCAGACGATCTCGCTTCGCCGGGGTTTGCCGGACGATCTAGCCAAGAGGCTGTCCAAGTTGATCCGGGACGAGTTCCCGAAGGTCAAGTCGCAGATCCAGGGCGATGCGATCCGCGTGTCAGGGAAGAGCAAAGACGACCTTCAGCGGGTCATCGGGCGGCTCCGCGAGCTCGACGAGGCGGTGCCGCTCCAGTTCGAGAACTACCGGTAGACGCCATGATGCCCGGGTCCCGGTTCGCCCAGATCGCGATGATCGTCGTTGCCGTCATCGTGATTCTCGGGTTGGTGCTTGCCACGATCGCCTCACCGGTCGTGTACTGACCGATGTCCATCGAACGGGAAGAGATCGACTCGACGCTCGACCCGGAAGGTCCGGCGGCCGACGCCGCTCTGACTGAACCGATCGAGGCGGCCGCGGATGCTGAGCCCGCGTCGGCACCTGAGGTCTCGGCGCTCGAGCCGGACCCGGCTGCCGAATCCGAACCAGAGGCCGCCGCCGAGCCGGAAGCGGAGCCCGATACCGAGCCGGCCGAACCCGCGCCCACGGCCGAGCCCGCTGCGGAGCCCGAACCCGAACCCGCCGCCGAACCCGCCGCTGAACCCGCGCCCGCCGCCGAGCCTGAGCCTGCCCGAAGTGTCGGCCGGTACATCGCCGACGCCCTCCGCGCAGTCGGTGTTCGCTACGCGTTCACCGTGCCCGGCGAAAGCTTCCTCGGCCTGCTGGAGGGGCTCGACGCCGCCGGCATCCGGATCGTCAGTACGCGCCACGAGGGCGCGGCGGCGTTCATGGCCGAAGCCCACGGTCAGCTGACCGGCCGCCCTGCCGTCTGTCTCGCGACCCGCGCCGTCGGCGCAGCGAACCTCGCGATCGGCATCCACACGGCCCGCCAGGACTCCAGCCCGATGTTCGCTCTCGTCGGGCAGGTCGAGCGGAGATTCCGCGGCCGCGAGGCGTTCCAGGAGATCGAGCAGGCGACGACGCTCGGCGGGCTGACGCCCCACGCCGCCGAGATCCGAACGGCGGCGGACGTCCCGGCGGCCGTCGGCGACGCGATCCGCGCTGCACTCGTCGGCCGGCCCGGTCCCGTGCTCCTCTCGCTGCCCGAGGACCTTCTCGACGAGGTGATCCCGGCCGGGACGCAGCTCGATACCGCTCGGCCGGCCCCGCCCAGGCCAGAGCCCGACGAGGTCCGCTCGGTCCTCCAGTTCCTCGCCTCGGCCGAGCGGCCCGTGATCCTCGCCGGGGGCGGCGTGCTTCGCGCTCGCACCTCGACGGACCTCCTGCGGCTGGCCGAGCTCCTCGATGTCGCCGTTATCGCCGGCTGGCGGCGCGGCGACGTCATCTCGAACGATCACCGCCTTTACCTCGGGATGGCCGGCTACGGCAGTCCCGCGGCCGTCAGGGAGCGCCTGGAGCGGGCAGATGCCCTGCTGGTCCTCGGCTGCAGGCTGTCCGAGATCACGAGCTTCGGGTACACGATCCCTGTGACCGACCAGCGCTGGGGTCATGTCGACGTCGAGCCGCTCAGCGGCCGCGACGATCTGCCACCGCCCGTGTTCACGATCCGGTCCGATGCGCGGACCTTCCTGCGGGCCGCCGTTACCCGCCTCCAGGGGTCCGTGCTCGACGCCGCCGTGGTGGATGCGCGGCGCCTGGTCAACCGCGCCGATCGCGAGTCGTGGGAAGCGGCGGCAGCGGTCGACGACGCGGAATGGGCCGGATCGGGTGTCCACCCCGGTCACACGATCGCGACGCTGCGACGGGTCCTGCCCGACGATGCGATCGTCGCGACCGATGCGGGCAACTTCGGTCTCTGGCTCGCCCGACACTTCCGGTTTCGGCGGCCCGGCACGTTCCTCGGCCCGACTTCCGGGGCGATGGGCTACGGATTGCCCGCGGCGATCGCCGCCGCCCTCGTCCATCGCGACCGAGCGGTCGTCGCGGTTGCGGGCGATGGCGGGTTCGCGATGACGATGGCGGAGCTGGAGACCGCGGTCCGCGAGAAGGCCCGCGTGATCGCCATCGTCTTCGACAACGAGCGCTATGGGACGATCCGGATGCACCAGGACCGTCGCGGACCCGACGCGGGCATCGCGACCGATCTCGGGCCGGTCGACTTCGCGGCGATCGCGCGGGCCTTCGGTGCGCGTGGCGTGAAAGTCGACACCGACGCCGGCTTCGAGCCCGCCCTCCGGCAGGCGCTCGCGACGGACCGCCCGACCGTGATCCACCTCGCCCTCGACCGAGGCTGGGTGTCGCCGGACCAGCCCGCGACGTGAGCGGGGTCGACCCCGCGTCTGAGACCTCTTACCGGGCCCTCCTCGGGGTTCCGTGGCTGCCGCGGATCCTCGCCGCGATGATCATCGCCCGGATCGCCCAGTCGATGGTGTCGATCGCGATCGTCCTGTTCACGCTCGTTGAGTATCGATCGCCGGCGCTGACCGGGATCGTGACGCTGGCCGCCACCCTGCCCGGGCTACTGGTGAGCCCGATCGCAGGAGCGCTCCTCGACCGTCACGGGCGGATGCGCCTCGTCCGGCTCGACTACGTGGTGACTCTCGTCGCACTCGCCCTGATCGCGATTCTGTCGCTGCTCGATGCGTTGCCGCCGTTGCTGCTCGTGCTGATCACCGCCGTCTCGTCGCTGACCGCGATTCTCAGCCAGACGGGCCTGCGAAGCCTGTTCCCGATCATCGTCCCGGAGCACCTGTGGGAGCGGGTCAACGCTGTTGATTCGAACGGCTACGTCATCGCGACGATCTTCGGGCCGCCACTCGCCGCCGGGCTCGTCGCGATCTTCGGCGGCCAGATCGCCCTCTTCGGAACGGCCGTCGCGTTCGGTTTCGCCGCGATCGCGATGCTGGGCATCCCGGATCCACCGACGGCCATCGACTCGACCGGCAAGCTGTTCCGGGACGCCCTCGACGGCCTGCGATATGCGTGGCGCAACCCGACGATCCGCGGGCTCGCCTTTTCGATCTCCTCGCTCAACCTCGCGGGCGGGATCACGACGATCGCCGTGCCGCTCATCGTGCTCGACCGGCTCGGCTACTCCGAGGCGCTCGTCGGCGTGGTGTTCGCCCTGTCCGGCATCGCCGGAATGGTCTCGGCGCTGATCTTCGGCCGCATGGACACACGCGACCGGGAGTGGCCGCTGCTCGTCTACCCGATGGTCGCGTTCGCGCCGGCCCTGCTCCTGCTCCTGCCACCGGCGGTGATCGACGGCATCGATCCAGTCGTTGGCCTCCTGTGCCTCAGTGCCTGGGCTGTTATCGCCGGCCTCGCCAACGGCCCGCTCGACATCGCGCTCTTCACAATCCGCCAGCGACGGACGGATCCTGCGTGGACCGGCCGAGCCTTCGCCGTGTCGATGGCGATGAACTTCCTCGGGTTCCCGATTGGGGCGGCCATCGGCGGCGCACTCGCTGATCGATCGCTCGGCCTCGCGATCCTGCCGGGAATCGTCGCGTCTCTCGCTGCCATCGCCTTCGCCGTGACGATGGTCCCGCGTTCGGACCCGAACCACGGATCGGACGCACACGCCGAGCTGGCCGCGGACTGACCGGCTCAGCGCGCGATGGACGCCGGCGCTCGTCAGTCGTCCTGGGACAGGATCACCACCGAGTACGGCCCCAGCCCGACACGGAGGCTGTGGCTCAGGCCATCCCGAACCTCGGGGGTCGCGTCGGCATCGACCGATTCGACCGTCTCGAAGTCCGGGTCGTAGCCATCCCAGTCCGAGTTGAAGCGGACGCGCCAGCGGCCGCCACGAGGGACCCCGACCCGGTAATCGGGGTGCGCCGTCGCCGAGAAGTTCACGAGGACGATCACGTCGTCGCGTGGTCCGCCCTCCAGCCAGCGGTGATAGGCGAGGACGCGACCCGGTTCGTTCACGTGGTGGACGACGATGTTCGGCCCGCGCAGGCCGCGACTCACATCCACGACATTCCGACGGAGGCTGATCAGGTCGCGGTGGAGCTGGAGCAGGCCCGCGTGCCGATGGCGCAGCCCCCAGTCGACGCCCTCCTCGTCGCTGAACCACGAGCCCTCGACGAGCTCCTGGCCCTGGAACAGCATCGGGATCCCCGGCGCCGTCATGACCAGGGCGCTGCCGAGCGTCGCTCGCTTTTTCGATGCCCAGCTGTGCGCATAACCGGGCCAGACCTCTTCCGGGACCCGGGAGCCGCCGTTCGCGTTCTCGTCGTGGGATTCGGTGTAGATGACGCGCTTGAAGGCGTCCGCCGGCTCGACCGCGAGCGCCCGGGCCACAGCCCTAACGTCCCGATCGGCATCGGCGCTGGGCACGAGTGCGGCGCGCACCGCCCGGACGAAGCCGATGTCCCACTGGGCACCGAAGCCGGCGCCGCCGTCACGCGCCGACCGGGTCACGGCAGGATCGGTCTGCATGTCCTCGGCGATCATCAGCCGTCCCGGGTGTCGACCGGCCAGCTCTCCGTTGACCTCGGCCATGAAGTGCCAGCCGTTCGCGATCCGGTCGCGGGCACGGAAGCCCTCGCCGGTGATGCTCGAGATGTATGACGTCGCGTCCCACCGCAAGCCGTCGACGCGGAACTCCTCGAGCCACTGGACGGCGTTGTCGCGGAGGAACGCCCGGACCTCGGGCCGGCCGAAGTCGGGCCGGGTCTCGCCCCAGGGGGTTGACGCCCGATCGTCCTGGTAGAAGTAGATCCCGCCCCTGCCGTTTTCGGACCAGCCGTCGAACTGCCAGAGATCGAGATCGGACGGGCCGAGGTGGTTGTAGACGACATCTAGCAGAACCGCGATGCCGGCCTCGTGAGCCGCCTTGACGAGCGACTTGAGGTCGTCCGGATCCCCGTAACTCGAATCGACCGCGAAGGGATGGGCTGGGTTGTAGCCCCATGACCGTTCGCCCGCGAACTCGAACGGCGGCATGAGCTGAATCGCACCCACGCCCAGCTTTCGGAGGTACTCGAGGCGACCCCGGACGCCGTCGAGCGTGCCGGGCCGGCCGTGCATGCCGGGCGAGAACGTCCCCACGTGGAGCTCGTAGATTACGAGGTCGTTCCAATCGGGGGTCCGGAACTCGGAGTCGTCCCATGAGAAGCCATCGGGCCCGTACACGATTGCGTTGCCGACCGAACTCGTGAGCCGCCGAGCGCGAGGGTCGATCCGCGACAGGACGCCCTCTGGAGTCCGGATGGAGAAGCGATATTCGTCGCCATCTGCCGCGCTCGCCACATCGGCAGACCACGTCCCGCCGTCCTCGGCAGCCAGCGGATCGCGCGCCGGGTCCCAGTCGTTGAACGGGCCGACGACCGAGACCGCTTCGGCATGAGGGGCCCAGACCCGGAACGTCACGCCGCCATCGAAGGGGATCGCCCCCATGCCGGCCCTGGTCGAGGCCAGCGGGGCGGATTGCTTGATCATTCGGTCCGATTGTGCGTCGTCCGGGCCTCGCCCGTGGCGCCCTTCGGCTAGCCTGAGCGGATGGCGGCGAAGAAGACGGTTGGCGACAGTTCGCTCAAGCGGCTGGGAGGCGGCCGCTGGCAGACGCGGGACGAGCGATTCACGATCGAGCCACAGTCCGGGACGTGGGTCCTGGTCGATGGGGAGCAGACCGACGACCTGGGCCTGCCCCTCGTTCGTGGCCCGTTCCGCTCCCTGACCGAGGCCAAGGCAGCAGTCGAGGCCGCACGAGGCACCGCAGCCCCGGAATCGCCGCTGGCCGATCGGTTCAAGAAGTCCGCGGGCCCGCCAACGACAGAGAAGTCCGCGCCCAGCCGATCGGCGAAGCCCGCGCCACCCGAACCACCTGCGCCCCCGCCTGAGCCCCGCTGGATCTCCGCGCTCACGCCGCGCGATCGTGGCCGAGCCAGACGGCTGATCGAGCAGCTGGAGGCGGCCGGCGTTCGTGATGCCGAAGGCGTTGTGCGCCAGGACCTCACCGGCGGCGTGCCGACGGTCGCTCGGGTGGCCCTCGCCGACCGGCTCGCGGCGTTGCTGCCGGCTGCCGCGGACGCGCGCGCCTTCGAGCGTGCGTTCGGTCGACTGGTGGAGGAGATCAACGATGGTCGCGACGAAGCTCTTGGCGTCCGGTGGCGGCTCGTTGACGGTGACGGGCGTCCCGTCGGCCTGACCGGGGAGGATCTCACGGCGGCGGCCAAGCGAGTGGCGGAACGGAAGGAGAGCGGCCGATGAGCGACACCGGCATCCCGGACGGCGTCGCCGTCGAGACGATCTACGTCGTCGAGGTCAGCTACGCGGCGGATGCGCCGGCGAAGCGCCCGGCCGTCCGCCCCGAGCACCTGTCGCGTATCGCCCTGCTCCTGGCCGAAGGGCGCCTGATCGAGGCCGGCGGGTTCACGGACTTCAGCTCGGCGTTGTTCCTCGTGCCGGCGACTGACGAGGCCGAGGCGATCGACCTAGTCCGGGACGACGTCTACATGCGGGCCGAGGTTTGGATCGACGACGTGCGGGCGCGTCCGTTTGGCCGCGTCGTCCTCGCGCCCGAGAGAAAGTAGTTGCGCGATCAATTAGTTTGTGGCATGATCCGGAGGCAATGAACCCGAGGAGCCCCGGATGCCTGCCCTGACCGTCGACGACATCACCGTTCTGCCCCGGATCCCGGAGCCAGATCCGACCGTGGCCCGGCAGCGCCCGATCAAGTCAGTGACCCTGGCGCCACACGGCCTGGAGGGGGAGGGATTCCCGGTCCGACGGGCGTTCGCCGGGGTCGACCTGGCCGATCTTGACCCGTTCGTCCATCTCGATCAGATGGGCGAGGTCGAATACGCGCCGGGCGAGCCGAAAGGAACGCCGTGGCACCCGCATCGCGGCTTCGAGACCGTCACCTACATGATCGACGGGACGTTCGAGCACAGCGATTCGAACGGCGGGGGAGGGGTGATCACCAACGGCGATACCCAGTGGATGACGGCCGGGGCGGGAATTCTCCACATCGAGAAGCCGCCGGAGGCGCTCGTCGTCAGCGGCGGCCTGTTCCACGGCTTTCAGCTCTGGGTCAACCTGCCGAGCGCCCAGAAGTGGCTCGCGCCGCGCTATCAGGACCTCCGCGCCGGCGAAGTCGCCCTCGTCTCGTCAAGCGACGGGGGAGCGCTCGTCCGGATTATTGCCGGCGAGGTCGCCGGCCACCAGGGGCCGGGTTCCACCTACAGCCCGATGACGCTCGTCCACGCGACCCTCAGCCCCGGCGCCCGCCTGTCGATTCCCTGGCGTGCCGACTACAACGCGCTCGCTTATGTGCTCTCCGGCCATGGCACGGTCGGAAGCGAAGGGTGGCAGGTCGAAGGTGGCCAGCTGGCAGTGTTCGGGGCCGGCAACGTGCTCACGATCGCTGCGGCGGACGTCCAGGAGAGCCGCAGCCCGAATCTCGATATCCTGCTTCTCGGCGGCCAGCCGATCCGCGAACCGGTCGCCTGGATGGGACCCTTCGTCATGAACACGCGCGAAGAGGTCATGCAGGCGTTCGCGGACTACCAGGCGGGCCGGCTCGGCAGCATTCCGGCGGTCCACAACACGCCGACGACCGTGGTCGAATCCGGCGGGGGAGCCAGCTCCGACCGCTGACCCGGTGGTCAGCGCTCCTCGTCCTCCTCCATGCCGAGACCGTCGGCGATCTGGTACTCCCAGCCGACCTCGGGAAAGCCATACGCGGCCCGCTCCTCCGGCGTCATCGCACCGAAATAGGCGCGGCTACGGCGAGCTTCGTCGACCATCATCTGGCGCATGAAGTCCTGGTCCTCTTCGGCCCGGGTCTTGCCCCCGACCCACTCTTCCAGCCACGCCTCGACCGAAGGCGAGACCTCGCTGAACGAGCGGTTCCAGGCCTTCTCGCCCGAGAACTCACCGAGGCCGTCCGGATCCCAGGCGACGATCCCGCCCTCCGGCGACGACGCGTCGACGCACTCGTAGCCGGGATCCACTCCGACGATGGGCACTAGCCGCTCGGGCCAGGTCCTGCCGCGCGGGAGCTCGGCGCCGGTCCGCAGCCTGGCATGGGCGGCCGCGGCGCCGGATATCTGCATCAGCCCTCCGCCTGGCCCGAACCCGCCGTCGGCGACCTCGAGATAGACCCGGCGCAGCACCGGCGGGAGCGAGAAGCCCAGCTCCGCCTCCGTCTGTTCGAGCGCCGCCGGTTCGGCCGGCGGCGGAAGGGTCGTCTCGAAGGGGGTCGACATGTCCCCCGCGATCCGATCGGCCTTGGTGACGAGCACCGGATCGACCCGTCCCGCCTGGTTGTCGGCCACCACGCGCTTCAGGTCTGCCGCCGCCCCTCCGAGCATGCCAAGGAGCGAACCGAGATTCATCGACATCACCTGCGCCGAGAACACGTCCTGGCGGACGTCGACGCGGCGATTCGAGTCCGCGGCTCGCTCCCGCAGGCGGGCGATAAGGTCGTCGAGTGCCATCGGGGACCTCCTGCGTCCTGGGTCGGTCCGATTCTGCCCGATGCGGGATCAAATCTGCCAGGTAGGGCTGCTGAGACTGCCCCCCAACCGCGGCGGAATCCGACTACGCTCCTCGGGTGTCGGTAGCGAGCGAAGACCTGCAGCGCGCCATCCCGCCTCTCGAAGGGCGCATCCGGGTGGGCGTCATCGGCTGCGGCGACGTCGCCCGGCGGCGGTACCTGCCGGCGCTGGCCGACCTCGCCGATGGGGTCGACATCCGCGCCTGCGTCGACCGTCAACGCACCGCCGCAGACCAGGCTGTCTCGCTCGTCTCCTGGTGGTCGCCGGCGGCCCACGCGTACGGCGACCTCGGCGAGGCCCTCGCGATGGAAGGGCTCGACGCCGTCATCAACATCACGCCCGCGCCGCTCCACGCGCAGGTCAGCCTGGCCTGCCTCGAGGCGGGCCTCCACGTCTATTCAGAGAAGCCGATCGCCGGAACGCTTGCGGACGCCGACCGACTGATCGCCACGGCGCGGGAACGCGGCCTCCATCTCCTGTGCGCGCCGGGCATAGCCGTGACGTCTCGGTTCCGCTGGCTGGCCGAGATCGTCTCGAGCGATCGCCTCGGCAGGCTGACGCTGGCCGTCGCCCATCACGCGGACACCGGACCCGCTACGTGGCGCGAGTACACCGGCGATCCCTCGGTCTTTTACACGCCCGGCGTCGGGCCCGTGTTCGACCACGGCGTCTACCGGCTCCACGGGATGACAATGCTCATGGGTCCGGTCGGCCGCGTCCAGGCAATGGGGACGATCGCGGTGCCGACCCGTGTCGTCCGAGCCGGGCCGCTCGCCGGCCGCACGATCCCGGTGACGACACAGGACCACGTCCTCATGAACCTCGAGTTCGCAAGTGGCGGCCTCGGCCAGTTACTGACGAGCTTCGCTGCCCCGGCGACCCAGGCGCCCTGGCTCGAGCTCCACTTCACGAACGGATCGGTCAGCTTCCCGGGCGAGTCGAGCGACGAGGACGCTCCGGCGAGCATGTTCGTCGACGATGACAGCCCGCTCGGTCTCGAGGGCTGGGTGCACGACCTTCGGCCTCCACCGCCGGCCGAGACGATCGGCGTGGTCGAGGCCGGCGTCAACCATTTCATCGAGTGCCTGCGGGGCGAGGCGACGCCAATCCTCACTGCAGATCACGCACGCCACGTCCTCGACGTCATCCTGAAGGCCTACGAGTCGATGGACGACGGACGCTCGCACGAGACCGAGACGACATTCGCTCGCCCGGCATGAAGGTCGGCCTCGTTCTGCCGCAGGGCCCGCAGGAAGGCGATGGCGCCTCGTGGGCCGAGATCGCGGGAATCGCCCGCCAGGCGGAGGCCGGCGGCATCGACAGCCTATGGGTCTACGACCATTTCCTCTACCGCGAAGCGAGCGAACCCGAGGTCGGGTTTCACGAGGCTTGGACCCTGCTCAGTGCCCTCGCGGCGGTCACGGACCGGGTCGAGCTGGGGACCCTCGTGCTCGCCACCTCATTCAGGCCGGCCGGGCTCCTCGCCAAGATGGCGGCCACCGCTGATGATGTCGCGGGCGGACGGCTCATCCTCGGCCTCGGCTGTGGATGGCACGAGCCGGAGTATCAGGCGTTCGGGTATCCGTTCGATCATCGCGTCGGGCGCTTCGAGGAAGCGCTCCGAGTCATCGTGCCGCTCATCCGTGGCGAACGAGTCACGTTCAAGGGGACGTGGAGCGCCGTGGAGGACGCTGTGCTGATACCGCCCCCGCGCCGGCGGTCGATGCCGATCCTCATCGCCGCCAAAGGCGAACGGATGCTGCGGCTGACCGCGCGCTACGCCGACGCGTGGCAGACCGCCTGGTTCGTGCTCCCGGACGATCGATTCGGCAAGCGCCACGACGACCTCCTCGCTGCCTGCGAGGCAGAGGGTCGCGACCCTGGGATGCTCGAGCTCACCGTCGGGGTCGATGTCTCGGACGCCCAGGAGGGGGCACATCTGCCGCTCAACGCCCAGGCAATCGCCGACGGGCTCGCCGCATGGGCAAGCGCAGGCATCGGCCATCTCCAGATCGGCATGCCGATGACCACGCCGGCGACCGTGGACGTCGTGCTGGACGGCATCCGCCGCCACCGAGGGTCATAGGCGCGGGCCCGTATCCTGACCACATGCGCGCACTGATCTTCGATCTAGACGGGACGCTCGTCGACACGGTCTACGCCCACGTCTTTGCCTGGCAGCGGGCGCTGCTAGATTTCGGGTCGCCGATCGACGGCTGGCGGATTCACCGGCGGATCGGGATGAGCGGCGGGCTCTTCGCCCGGGCGGTCGCGCGCGAGATCGGTCGCGAGCTCAGCGACGATGAGGCGGATAGCCTTCAGCGCCGGCATGGCGAGATCTTCCGCGAGATCCTCCCCGAACGGCGCCCGCTGCCCGGCGCGATCGAGCTGCTCGCAGCCTTGCGGGCGGCCGGCATCGTGCATGGCATCGCGACCTCCGGCCGGCGGCCCGAGATCGACCTCTCGCTCGAAGCGCTCGGGATTCCCCAGGACACGGTCGTCGTCGAACGGGGTGACGTCCTGCGCGCCAAGCCCGAACCGGACCTGTTCCTCGCCTGCCAGGAGCGCCTCGGCGTGGACGTCGCCGACTGTTACGTCGTCGGTGACGCCGTCTGGGACCTGCTGGCCGCTCGTCGGGCCGGGATGTTGAGCGTCGGCCTGCTGACCGGTGGGTACGGCGAGGACGAGCTTCGGGCGGCCGGAGCCTTCCGCGTCTATCGCGACGCCGCAGAGCTTCACGACTCGCTCGACGAGCTGGGAATCGCGCTGCCGCCCGGCTGACGACGTTGACCCGCTGTTATTGCTCGACCAACAGTCCGATTGCGTCTCGGGATTAGCCTGAGGGCAAGCCGTGAGCGCCGCAGTCACCCGCCAGCCGGGGAAGGGAGGACCGAATGCCTCGCCAGCCAGGCCTCAGTCGCCGGACATTCCTCAAGGGCACGGTTGCGGCCGGCGCCGCAGCAGCCGGCGGAGGCCTCTGGTCAACCGCCATCCGCCCGTCGCGTGCCCGCGCGGCCGACACGCCGATCGAGCACATCATCGTCTCGTGCCAGGAGAACCGGTCGTTCGACCACTACTTCGGCTACGCGCCGCAGGTCCAGGCCGCCGGCTTCGGGCCGCCGCCGGGCTACAGCCAGCCCGACGGTGCCGGCGGCTCTGTCGTCCCGTACCGGTTCACCGAGCTCGAGACACCCGACGTGCCGCACGACTGGTCGGCCGTGCACGATCAATGGAACGGCGGCGCGATGGACGGCTTCTACACGAATGCCGGGATCTGGGCGATGGGCTACTACACCGAGACCGAGCTGCCGTTCTACTACGGCCTCTTCGAGGACTCGACGCTGTGTGGCAACTTCTTCAGCTCGCAGCTGGGTCCGACCTGGCCGAATCGCTTCTACCTGATGGCCGGCACGTCTGGCGGGATCACCACGAACGGGCTCTGGGGCTACGGGATCTTCGACTACCCGATGATCCTCGACCTGCTCGATGCAGCCGGGGTCACGTGGAAGATCTACAACATCGGCTGGGACAGTGTCCCGTACGGCAACACCGACAACGTCGCCGTGTTCTGGAAGAAGTACGCCCATGACAAGCGGACCCTCGGCAGCCGCGGATCGTTCCTCAACGACCTTCGCCGCGACCGCCTGCCCCAGGTGTCGTTCATCATCCCGAGCTACGCGCGGGGCTGGGACGAACATCCGCCGGCGGACGTCTCGATCGGGATGGGCATCCAGGAGCAGCTGATCAGCGCGCTCCGCGAGTCGTCCGCCTGGGAGAGTTCTGCCTACATCATCACCTACGACGAGCATGGCGGCTACTTCGACCATGTCACCCCGCCGCCGCTCGATGCGTTCGGCCTCGGCGTCCGGATCCCCACCTGGATCGTGTCGCCGTGGGCCAAGCCCGGGCACATCGAACCGGCGACGTACGACCTGACGTCCGTTCTGAAGTTCATCGAGCGGATCCACGGACTGCCGACGCTGGCCTCGGTCAACCACATCTTCGACGCCGGGACACCGGTGGGCGGCAACTACCAGGCGGCGGCTCCGGGTGCCACGAGTGGACCGCCCGCTCCGCCGCGGGACGGCAGCAGCGCTGTCGGCGACCTCTTCGAGTGCTTCACGTTCTAACCTGGCGCGACACCAACCTGGCGGCCCTCGACAAGGGGGTGAGCCCGAGCTTCATCGAGGACGTCAAGAACACGCTTACGCCCGGCCGATCGGCCCTGTTCCTCGTCGTCAAGGAGGCCGATGCCGAGGCGGTGAGGGCGGCCCTCGAGGGATTCTCGGGCGACATCATCCAGTCGACCCTCGACAGCGAGGCCGAAGAGGAGCTTCGCCGGGCGCTGGTCTAGGGTTCGCCGTATCGAAGCGTGGGCCCGCGCTGACCCCGACAATCTCGGGGTGACGACGAGTCCCAACGGCGACACTCGCCATCGGTCGGTTTCGATCCTTCGCGACCCCGCGTTCGGTCGCCTGTGGTTCGTCCAGGCGTCGACCCAGGTCGGCGGAAACATGGCCCTCTATGCGCTGACCGTGCTCGTCTTCGTCTCGACCCGCTCGAACGCAGCCGTCAGCGCGCTCGTCATGTCGTTCCTGCTTCCGACGATCGCGCTGTCGGCCGTCGCCGGCGTCGTCGTCGATCGGCTGAACCTTCGCTGGGCCCTCGTCGGACCGAACATCGTGCGGGCGGTCCTGACCCTGGGGCTCGCGCTCGCCGGGGCGAACGTGCCGGTCCTCTTGCTGCTCAACCTCGGGATCAGCCTCACGACGGTCATGCTCACGCCGGCGGAGGCCGCGATGATCCCGCGGATCGTCGGCCGAGCCCAGCTCGAAACCGCGATGGGCGTGTTCAACCTGACGCTCCAGGCGTCGTTCGCCGTCGGGTTCGCGTTCCTCGGCCCGCTCCTGGTAACGATCGCAGGGCCCTCATTCGTGCTCGGCGTCGTCACGGCCCTGTACGTGGCAGCGACGGTCGCCTGTCTCTTGCTGCCGTCCGCGCCGCCGGCCACCGTCGCGCCCGGCACCGCGAGCCGCGCCCTCCATGAACCGGTTCGTCAACTGCGCGAAGGATTCGCGGCCATCAAGGAGAACCGCGAGGTCAGCCGGCCGCTGCTCCACCTGGCGGCTTCCGCATCTCTTGTCGGTGTACTCGGGGTCCTGGGGCCCGCCCTTGCCGCCTCTATCGGGCTTGAACCGGAGCGGCTCATCGTCGTCGTGCTGCCGCTCGGTCTGGGCGTGGTCGCGGGCGTCCTCGGCCTGCGGCGCCTCGGCCGCGGCGTGGCCCGCCGGCGGTCCGCCGAGGCGGGCCTCGTCGGTTTCGGGTTCCTCTCGATCGGCGTTGCGATCGTGGGGCCCGTGCTCGAAGGCAACGGGCTGGCGATCCCGGTCGTGGTCGTACTCGCCTTCCTGGCGGGTACGACCTACGCGGCCACGACCGTCTCGGCACAGACGGCCCTGTTCGAGCACATGCCGGCAGCGGCCCGCGGCCGCATTTTCGGGGTGCTTGCCTCGATCGTCAGCGCCGCCAGTCTTCTGCCGATCCTGATCGCCGGGCCTCTTGCCGACAGGATCTCGGCCTCGCTGGTCCTGGTGATCGTCGGGGCGGCCGTCGTCGCAACGGGCATTGCCTCGGCCCGCTTGTTCGGGCCGACGGAGCCCGATGGCGTCGCGGCGGACGAGCCCTCGTAAGCGCTGGGCGGCCCGTCAGCCCGAGGCAGGAGGCGGGGCGGCCAGGCCCTCGACTACGGCCACGTTCAGAAGCGCCAGCAGGATCGATGGCGGTGCGATGACCTTCCAATTGCGGCTGCCACCGCCAAGCACGACCCGCGGCCGGGCCATGACCGCGGCATCGACCCAGATCGGGAGGTCGGGCGGAAGGCCGAACGGCGTCACGCCGCCGATCTCCATGCCTGTGAGGTCGCGTGTCTCGTCGGCGGCGGCGAATGACGCCTTGCGCGACCCGAGGCGGTTACGGACGGTCCGATTGACGTCGAGGCGGTGCGGCGCGAGCACGATGCACGCGGCGTAGACCCGCGGCTCTGACTTGCCGACGACGACGATCGTGTTCGCCGACTCTTCAAGGGCAAAACCGTAGGCCGCACAGAACTGGGCGGTATCGGCCAGGGCCGGGTCGCAGGGAAACAATTCGTAAGCCACGCCGACCCCGGAGAGTATCCTGTCGAGGCGAGCCCGCTCACCGCTGATCTCCACCACTCAACGGTACCGGAGCCGGCTCCCGCGCAACGCGCTACCGAGCAGAGGGCGGATCATGATCGTCCGCATCTTCCGGGCGTGGATGAAGCCGCCCGACCGAAAATGACCCTCGAGCAGCTGGACTTCGTATACATGCCGAGCGCCGACGTCGCGGCGGATATGGGGTACTTCACAGACGTCCTCGGTGGTCGGCTAGTCTTCGCGATCGACGCCATGGGCATCAGGGTCGCGATGGTGGAGCTCGGTGAGGAGTCGCCGCGGGTCCTTCTCGCGGGCCACCTCGAGGGCGAGCGCCCGATCCTCGTCTACCGAGTCCCTCAGCTGGCCGATGCCATGGCGGCCCTCGAGGCGCGTGGCTGGACTCCAGAGGGAACGTTCGAGATCCCGCAGGGCCCTTGCTGCTCGTTCAGCACGCCGGGCGGCCACCGCATCGCGATCTATGAGCTGCGCCGGCCCGAGGTCGTAGCCCATTTCGCCGGACGGCGCGACTTCGGCTGAGGATGGCCGCCTCGCTCGAGCTCGAATTCACGCCGCCGTATGACTGGAGGTCGATCAACGACTTCCTGGCGACCCGGGCGATTCCCGGGATCGAGGTCGTCGAGGATGATCGCTACCGCCGGACGATCTCCATGAACGGCCAGCACGGCATCATCGAGGTTGCAACCGTCAACGGAGGCCGCGCACTCGTCGCGACGATCCGGTTCCCGGATGCCACGGCCCCGTCGGCGATCGTCCAGCACATCCGCCGGGTGTTCGATCTCGACGCCGATGTTGGAGTTATCGCGGCTCACCTTGCCGTGGATCCGGTGCTCAGGCCGCTCGTCGCGACCCGGCCCGGCCTGCGCGTGCCAGGGGCATGGGACGGTTTCGAGCTGGCTGTCCGGGCGATGCTCGGCCAGCAGACCACCGTGAGCGGCGCTCGCCGGCTGATCGGTCGGCTCGTCGAATCGCACGGCGAGCCATTTCGAGCGACTGCCGGAGACGATTTCGACGGGCTGTCCGCGGTCTTCCCGCCACCGGAGCGCGTCGCGGCGGCCGACCTGACCCTGCTTGGGATGCCGCGCGCCCGGGCAGCCGCGATCTCGCGAATGGCGGCTGTCGCGGCGACCAATCCGAACCTGTTCCTTCGCAACGGCTCCCTCGACGCCGCCATCGCGCGCCTCACGGCGCTGCCGGGGGTAGGCGACTGGACCGCCCACTACGTCGCGATGCGCGCGCTGCGTGAGCCCGACGCCTTCCCCGCCGCGGACGTTGGGCTCCTCCGGGCGATGATCGGCCCGGACGGGCTCCGGCCTACGCCGGCGGCACTCCTCGCTCGTGCGGAAGCGTGGCGGCCGTGGCGGGCGTATGCGGCCCAGCATCTCTGGACAGAGCTCGCGGCCGAAGGCACTCCTCGCGGCCCGCGCCGTTAGCGCCTCGCCGGCCCCTTGAGCCTATTCCTCGGAGTCACCAGGTCCGCGGACGAGCAGGTGATGGTAGCCGTAGCTGTCGCCGCTGCTGCGGCCCTCCACGACAACCTCGAGGCCTTCGGCGGCCAGCCAGCCGGCGACCTGGTCCTCTGTCGGGTAGAAGTGATAGCCACCACCACGTCGGGTGTGCTCGCCGCGGACGACAGGCAGTCCATCGGCGGTCGCCTCGTCAAAGACCCTCGTAATCCCGGCGGCATCGATCTGCTCGACGGTCAGGTAGACGAGCCCGCCGGGCCGTACGGCCCGGCGGAGATTGCCGAGCACCATCGGCCAGTCTTCGGGAAAGACGTTCTCCATCGAATCGACGCAGATCGCGGCGTCGAACTGGGCGTCGAAAGCCAGCTCCTGGAGCCCGATCTTCTCCAGGACTGCGTCGGGATGCTTGGCCCGTGCCTGGGCGAGCATGCCGGCAGATTGGTCGATCCCGACGACCTGCCGGCCGGCGGCGAGGATCATCCCGAAGTAGCGCCCGATGCCGCAAGGCGCATCGAGGATCGTGCCGCCCACCGGACACGAGTCGATGACCCGGGTGACGAATCTCTGATGGGTGCCGGTGATCGGGACGTCGTCCGCGTCGTAAGTCGGCGCGTAGAGCGCATCGAACTGCGCCTCGGCCAGCGCGCGCCGCTCCTCAAGCCACTCTTGTCGGTCCATCGTGTCTCCCTTCCCGCTGCGTCCCTTGTGACGGGGGAGGGGACTCCCTTCCAAGGATCTCATACGCGGATGCCGTCGAGCGACCACATCGCGAGAATCCCGGGTCTTGCCTAATGACGCGGGCGATGGCAGAATGCCGCTCTCATGAGCTCTCGGTTCGCCCACCACCACTGTATGTGCCATACCTGCGCCGAGCAGGGCAGGTGGTGTACCTGAGCGCTGGCTGACTCCGTTGGCGCACGACACTCACCTGGACCCCTACTCGGCGGGGGTCTTTTCTTTGCCCACGTAACCGTCACGACCACCGAAGGGACTGCAATCTGATGGCACTGCTGGAGCCGCTCCAGGGTTCAATCGGCACAACGATCTCGACGCCTGAGCTGCGCAGCCGGCTGGACGACCCGGAGCTCACGATCGTCGACCTCCGCCCCACGGCCGCCTTCAACGGCTGGCGGCTCAGGGGAGAGGCGCGGGGCGGCCACATCCCGGGCGCCGTCGCGTTCCCAGCGGCCTGGCTCACGAGCGAGGATGACGCCGAGATCGAACGACAGTTGGCCGCGCGCGACGTCCTCGCCGGGCGGAGCATTGTGCTTTACGCCTACAACGCCACCGACGTCGCCGACCTCGCGGCCCGGCTTGC
>Ga0184623_10000333_pt1 | contig 20033 bp, 20 predicted proteins | sample PLM1_100_b1_FD_133138 | JGI IMG/M metagenome (GOLD analysis project Ga0184623, IMG submission 133138) | Groundwater sediment microbial communities from an aquifer in East River, Colorado, USA - PLM1_100_b1 | ecosystem: Environmental > Terrestrial > Soil > Riparian zone | place: USA: East River... | reverse complement strand
GGCCACCCCTCGGGCGAGTCCTCCCACTCCTCCCGCCGCCCGTAGGCGGTCATGTCGAGCAGCCCGAACAAGGGACTCATCACCTCGTCGCCCCGGCCGGTCGTCCAGTACGTCAGGTAGATCTTGTCCTCCCGCCGCAGGTAGCAGGAGATCCGGCCGGCGACGCCCACGGTGGGGTCGTCGAGGTGGGCGTTGGAGTACCACGGCGCTGTGTAGCCCATGAAGTCGCGGAATGCCGCGATCTCCTCGTACGGCCCGTCGCCGAGGATGGCGAAGGTGATCCCGTTGGCGTTGAGGTAGGCCGCGTCGGCGGCGTCCTGCATCGGCCAGGAGTTCCTGGTGCAGCCCTCGCACTGCCACTCCCATGGCTTCCCGTCGTAGAACATGTGGCTGTAGACGACCAGCTCGTCGCGCCCCTCGAAGACATCGCCGAACGGGACCGGGCCGTCGGGGCCGATGACGGTGGTGTCGGGCGGCACCTCTGTCATGGGCAGCCGGCGCCGGGCCGCGGCGATCGCGTCGCCCTCGCGGGTGTGTGCCTTCTCGCGCTTGCGCAGCTCGAGGAGCTGTCGCTCGAAGTCGTCGTGGTCGGTGACGGTCGGGGCTGGCGTGGTCATGGTTTCCTCTTTCAGTTGTCTTGGGAGGTCGGCCAGCCGGCGGCGCCGACCGGAACGGGCGTACGCAGCACCTGGCCGTCCCACCCGCACCAGGGAACCGTCCAGCCCATGAAGTCGCGATACCGCGAGCTCTCCTCGTACGGCCCCTGACAGAAAGTCGCGTAGCTCACGTCCCGCGAGTTCAGATAGGACAGCTCGTTGATGTGGGTCGTGGAGAAGTGCAGCCCTCGCACTGCTCCGCGGCGGGCCTGCCGGTGTGCCACATCTGGAAGTAGGCGATCAACTGGGACCGACCGTCGAAGATGTCGATCAACGACACCGGCCCGTCGGCACCGATCAGCTTCGTGGTCGAATCGACCTCGACCATAGGCAACCGGCGTCGCTCCGCGGCCAGTGCGTCCCCGGCTCGGGTGTGGCCTTCTCCTTGACCCGGAGCTCGTCGACCTTCGCCTGCCAGGTCTGACGATCAGCGATCTGTGGGAGTCGGTGGCTGGCCGTAAGAGGCTCAGGCATCCACCAAATCTAACTCCCACTCAGCACGGAGCACAACATTCGGCACGACGTGTTCGCACCGCGTTGACAGCACTCGGCCGCTAACCGGCTCTGACGAGTGCCCGCACGGATCTCGGCAGATCAGTGCTCCTCCAATCGACGGCCTTGCAAGCGGCGTCGTTCTGCCCGCGTGCTGTTAGTGGCGGTGAACCACGGTCACCACCGGGTACCAGTGGGCCGGAGAACATCGGCACAGGGCCTGCTCGTGTCGCTTTCCCAAGCTGACAGTGCGGGTTCGATTCCCGTCACCCGCTCCAAGGAAAAGCACTGCTCAGGGCACATGTGCGGCTGTGTTCGCCCTCTTCTCAGGACTCAACAGCCCCCGGCGGGCCATTAGTTCCCGCCAACGCACTCGACAGCTCTGCCGGTCAGCACACCGCTCTTGGCCGTGGTGTCAGCCTCTGCGGACGAGAACCAGACCGCACTCAGCGGCCGGCATCTAGACTTGTCGGCATGACTATCGAACGAGACGAGCTGCGTCGCCTCGTCGAAGAGCTACCCGACGAAGAGGTACCGGCAGCGCTCGCCGAGGTGCGCCGGCACCTACGCCCCGTCGCTGACCGCCCGTGGCCCCCTGCGTTCTTCGGCGCGGGAACCTCACGCACGCCAGGGGTCGCGAGGCGAGCCGACGAGTTCCTGGCTGAAGGTTTCGGCCGTTCGTGATCGTCTGCGATACCGGTCCCCTCGTCGCCGCCGCGCTGTCAAACGATCCCGACCATCATGCCTGTACCGAGCTCTTCACCGGCCTTCATCTGGCGGGCCGGAGGCTGCTGGTTCCTGCGACCGTAGTCGCCGAGGTCGGCTATCTACTCAGTCGCGAGGCCGGCGCGCGAGTCGAAGCAGCATTCCTTCGCTCCATGGCTGAGGGGGACTTCGACATTGTTGACGTGACCCCACATGACTACAGCCGGATGGCTGATCTTGTCCTCCAGTACCGCGACCTCCCGCTCGGAACCACGGACGCTTCCGTGATCGCCATCGCAGAACGCCTCCGCATTCCGGACGTCGCGACGCTCGACAACAGGCATTTCTCGGTGGTTCGGCCAGCCCAGGTCAGCGCGCTGACCATCCTGCCGTAAGGCGATTTGCGGCGGGCCATTCATGGGCCGGAAGCCGAGGTAACGAGGGGTCGCTCCAGGCCACCTGGGGCCGCGCCGAGCTGGCCGGGAACCGGGGCAGCAAGAGCCTTCGTACGATTCCCAAGCTGAATATGCGGGTTCGATTCCCGTCACCCGCTCCACCCGACGGCCGGACCGGCGGTTGCGGACACTCAATATGCTGCATCCGCTGACAGCACGCCGTGTGTGTTACCCCGCGCAGCGCCGCTGGAGCCGGCCCGTACGGGCTGCGAGAAATGGCCGCCCATGGGGGCCCTAGTAACCACAGGAGACAACCGGGTGTCGACCCATCACCACCGCGGCGCGTTACGTACCGTCGCCGTCACCTCGGTCGCGCTCGTTCCGGCCACCACGGGGAACACACCATGAAGCACCGCACCACCCTGCTCATGCTGGGTCTGGCCGGCGTTCTGCTCCTTGCGGGCGGGTGCACCGGGTCGGCGGAGCCCACCCATGCCGGGCCGACGGTACTGGCCAGCACCGCCGCGCCATCTCCGACGCCCGACACGGCTCGTGCCGAGTTGGTCGAGGCGTTGCAGCGGGCGCAGGGCGTCACCCACCGCTACGCGGTGCGCGGCAACCTGCCGGAGGCGCAGAACGTCAAGGGCACCGGCGTCTTCGACCCGAAGACGCGCCGCTTCCAGTCAACGATCGCGGTCACCGGCGGGAAGTACCCGTCGGCGGGGAGCCGGATCGTGATCGGCACCGACAGCTACGTGCGGCCGGCCGACAAGAAGGACTGGGTGCACGTCGACCTGAAGCGGGTGAAGCGGGACGATCCCTCCCTGTACTTCGACTGGGTCGATCCGACCGGCCTGAAGAAGTTCACCTCGACGATCGTCTCGGTGCAGCGCACCGACCCGCACTCGTACACCGGCCGCTTCGACCCGGACGGCAAAGACACAAAGTCGTTCCTCCCCGTGGGCGCACCGAGCATCGTCTCGATCGGCATGCCCCTGTCGCCGTTCACGATCACGACCGACGACAAGGGCTGGGTCACCTCGATCAAGGTGGAGCTCACCCCCAGCGAGGGCCCGAAGTCGACGATGACCACCACGATGAGCGATCACGGGAAGCGGCTGACGATTAAGGCACCGGCGCGGGCCGGGGAGGCCGCCGACTTCTACTACGACTAGATGGCGCCCCCGCCGTGGTGGCCCCCGGTCATGCCGTCGCTCGTGCGCCCGCCCGATGCCCGGTCGACCGCACCCGCTCTGACAGGAAGACCTCGGCGCCCTTAAGGGATAGCCCGCTGGCATCTCATGGTCCAACCGCATTTCGGGCCATTCACGGGCCATAAGCGGAGGCTAGAAGGGGTAACTCCAGGCCGCTCGCGACCGCATCGAGCTGGCACGGAGCCGGTGTAGCAGCAGCTTTCGTACGATTCCCAAGCTGACAGTGCGGGTTCGATTCCCGTCACCCGCTCCAGCGAAACGCCAGGTCAAGGCTGGTGTAGGCCGGGAGTTTGTACGCCTCGCAGGACTCATCAGCTCCCCGCGCGCCATTAGCCCCAGGTCGGAGAACTCGTCAGCTCTCGGCGCCCCGGCCATCTCGGCCGGGCAACCCTGCACGGTGGCTGTGGCCGCCAGTCCCAGCGCCTGTCACGGGACGTCATGACCACTCGGTCGTGCGTGCTGCATGTGCGACGATGACATCGTGACCTTCGAGCGGATCACCACAGATCCCGACCTCATGGCCGGAGTGCCATGCATCCGTGGGCTGCGGATACCCGTGGCGACCGTCGTCGCCATGGTGGCGGACGGGATGTCGGTCGAGGAGATCGTGGCAGAACTCCCTGACCTGGTGGCCGAGGATGTGACCGAGGCACTTCGATACGCGGCTGAGGCGGTTCGGGAGCGGGAGCTGCCGCTCAGACACACCGCATGAGATTTCTGGTTGACAACAACCTCTCCCCGCTCGTCGCTACCTATCTCAACGACGCCGGTCATGAGGCCGTGCACGTACGCGACTACGACATGCGCGCGGCATCGGACACGATCGTGCTCGCCCGTGCCGATGCCGAAAACCGGGTATTGCTCTCTGCGGACACTGACTTCGGGGGACTACTGGCTCAGCAGCGCGCCGAAAAGCCGTCGGTCCTGCTGATCCGCCGCCTCGCAGGACGCCGCGCCACCGAACAGGTCTCGATAGTCCTCGACAACCTGGCCGCCGTCACCGCCGACTTGGAGGCCGGAGCGATCGTTGTCCTCACAGACACCGCGATCCGGATCCGCCGTCTTCCGGTGCTACCTCGATGAGCGAGTCGGGCCATTGCCGGAGGCCAGCAGAGGTCACTTCGGGCATCTAGAGAGTCACCGTTCCCGTCGCGTGCCCGATCCCCCTCAAGCGCCCGTGCCTTTGGTGGGCATCGGCGGCGCCGTGCCAGGGGCGGCGAAATACTCGCCTGCTGTCTTCGCGTGCAACCGCACAATGGTCGAATGCACGAAATTCGGTGGGACGTCAAGGATTGGTTCAACCCGCACGAGAACGGCAGCATGCCCGATGTGCTCGTGCCCGACGCAACCATGGCCACCTGGGATGCGCTGCTTGTGCTGATCCGATCCCAGGGTTGGCGGTACGAGTACGACTTCCGGGAGCGACGGCATCCTCTGCCGATCTCGGCGACCGAGCTGTTTCCGCCTGACTCACAGGGCGGGGTGCGTATCCTGCGGGTCTGGCCCGATCCGAGCATCGAGTGGATCGTGCGACCATGGAGCCCCGACGAGATCGTCAGTGACGTCAGCCTGCACGAGATTCAGGGACAAGAACGACTCGATGCCTTCTGCGTCCATGGGCCAAATTTCGGGCTCCGTGCCCGTTGCGTGCCCGATCCGCTCACGCCTTCTTGCCCTTCCGTTCGGACTCGACCAGCGCCCCCAGCGCGTCGGCCACCACCCGATCCCGAGCGGACGTGGTGTGGAGGTAGATCCGCGCCGCCCGCGTAGTCTCGTGCCCCATCCGAGCCATGAGGTTGGAGAGCGTCGCGCCCGCGTGCGCCGTCAATGTGTTGCCGGTGTGGCGCAGATCGTGAAAATGCACGCTCGGCACGCTGGGCCGCGTCGAGCGCGTTGCGCCAGTGCTTCTGGAAGTTGGTTCGATTCCCGTCACCCGCTCCACAACGAAACGGCTGGTCAGGGCACATGCCCCTGGTTGTGGGTCAGTAGCCGCCGAGCTGGAAATGCCAGATGATCGCGGCAGGGTTGTCGCGGTAGGCGGCATTCGTGGCAGCCGGGCACCAGGAATGCAGTGACCAGATGTCGGGTGGTTGGTTAGCAGCGACGGAGTCGGCAGGAGGTCTCACGTTCGGGTCGATCAGAGGGTAGGGGCGGCGGGGCTCGGCGCAGCGGCGGACCTGGAGGCCCAGGGGGAGGGCGGCGACTAGGTAGTCGCTGGTGAGGCGGTTCCAGTGCGGGAGGTAGCCGAAGCTACCGTCAGGATCGGCTTTGATCACGGGCGAGCCGATGTAGCCGAGCAGGCCGCGAGAGTCGGAGATCACCAAATGACCGCCGGGCCGCAGGACACGGACGAACTCGGTTAGTACCGGAGCTAGCTCGGGGACGTGGGTGAGCGCGAGGGCGCAGACCACGACATCGACATGCTGGTCGGGCACGGGCAAATCGTGCAGGTCGCCTTCGCGAAACTCGCCGCCGGGGATCTTTGCCCGAGCTATGGCGAGCATCTCGGGGGAGCTGTCAACGCCGATTACGGTGTGGCCGAGGGAGCCCAGGTACTCGGCGTGGCGACCGGTGCCGCAGGCGGCGTCCAGCGCGGTGCCGGGCGGCAGGCCGCCCAGGATCTCCCAGACGATGGGCTGTTCCAGGTCAATGAGCTGGTTCCCTGGCTGATCATAGGTTTGTGCCCAGGCGCGATAGCCCTCCAAGGTAGGGATCGGGCGAGTTGCAGCCCCGTCGCCGAACTGGTCCGCCGAGTCCAGCAGCGCCCGGATCTCAGACAGGCGGGCGTCGGTGAAATCGCGGTCGTAGTCCCCGGCGAACGCGCGGAGCAGGGCTACGCCTTCGATTCCAAGCACATACGCCAGCGGGTGCTGATCGAGGTAGGGGTCAGTCACAGCCCGATGATTCCATTCCGATCTCCTGAGCGCAGGCGTCAGCGGCTCCTGGCGAGGCGTGCCCGCCACCCGCCCCGCCGGCAAAACGGGTGGTCAGCGCCCTTGCTCCGGCCTGGGGTTAGGGTTTCCGATGCCGGCGCTGTAGGTCGTGACGATCAACTAGCGAGCAGGCTTTTGCTGGCACGGAAGGCGGTGGACAATTTCGCCATGCCGAGAGAGATATGGGCTGCCGGCGAACTGTACGAACCATACGTCGGCCGTTGGAGCCGGCGCGTAGCGACGGCGTTCATCGATTGGTTGATGCCCAGCGATGGCGGACGGTGGCTCGACGTCGGGTGCGGAACGGGCGCTCTCACCACCGCGATCGTTGCCCGTGCCAACCCGGCGCGCGTCGCCGCCGTCGATCCGTCACTGCCGTACGTCAGCTATGCGCGGTCGGCTCTGCCGGACGAGCGTGTCGTGTTCGCCGTAGCGAACGCAATGGCACTGCCGATGGACGGGAACGTGCTCGATCATATTGTCTCCGGGCTGATGCTGAACTTCGTTGCCGATCCGCCGATGGCAATACAGGAGATGCGCCGCGTCGCAGTGGCCGGCGGCACCGTCGCGGCCTACGTCTGGGACTACGCCAGCCGGATGCAGTTGATGCGCTACTTCTGGGACGCCGCTGTCGCCCTCGATCCGACGGCCGAAGAGTTGGACGAGGGCCGCCGGTTCACGATGTGCCAACCGGATCGGCTTGAAGCGCTATTCCGGTCGGCCGGTCTGTCCAATGTGGCGGTCCACCCCATCGAGGTTCCGACGGTGTTCACGGACTTCGATGACTACTGGACTCCGTTCCTCGGTGGCCAGGCGCCCGCGCCCAGCTACGCAATGGCCCTCGCAGACGACCGCCGTACCTTGCTTCGCGAGCGACTCCGCGCCGTTCTACCGACGTCCTCCGACGGATCGATCTCCCTCGTTGCGCGGGCCTGGGCAGTGCGTGGACGGGCATAGCGCCGGCTGGCGATTGCTCGGCCTGTGCAGCCCGCGGACGGGTCACGCGGCTGCGATTGCCTCGATCTCCAGCAACCAAGCCTCGTCGTAAATCCCGGTGATAATGATCGTCAGCGCCGGGCTGTGGTCGCCGAGTACCTCGTGCCGAATCCGGGCGTTGGCCTCTCGGTCGCGCCGGTCGGCCAGAAAGACGGTGACCTTGACGAGGTTTCGCTCGCTCATACCCGCGTCCTTGAGAACCGTCAGGACGTTGCGCCACGCCAGGCGGCATTGGGCTTCGAAATCTCCGGGCACGGTCCCGTCGGGCGTTTCGGGAACCTGACCGCTGATGAACAGGATTCGCCTGGCGTCGGTGACCAACGCTCCTTGGGCGTAGGACCGGGGCTGTGTATCAACGCTGCTGATTTGCACAGCAAGCACGGTAGGTGCTGCCGTGGCTACAGGTCGAGCCGATTGGCGCGACGAGCGGCCATGGTCAAGGAATCAGCTGGTTAGGGCCACCAGGCCCTCGGAATGGCCCTCTGTACGGAACGGGGGTGTACTCCACGGCAGGCCGGCGACCCCGGGGCTGCGGGTACAGCCGGATCAACTCGCGCACCTCTTTGGACAGGGTGGTCGCAACCGGCAGGCCGAGTTCCTTTGCGACTTCCGCGGTGATCGGGTAGTCGTGGGTCCAGCGGCCCTCGGACAGGGTACGGGCGAGCTTGTCGGCGGAGTCGGAGTCCCGGCCGTTGCCCACGAGTAGAGCGACGACGGCATCATGGACTTGGCTAATGGCCTTGCGGGAAACGTCGGCGAGAATGAGCGTCTTGTCGTCGATTTCGTTGACGTCTTTGCGTCCAACGGCGGCCAGGATCGATGCCGCGGCATATTCGCCGAGCTGCGGGTCAACGGGTCCAAGGACCGCGGACGGGGCAACCAGGATCTCATCGGCGGCTAGCGCGATCAGCGTTCCGCCGCTCATCGCATAATGCGGCACCATCACGGTGACCTTGGCCGGGTGCTTCTGCAGGGCGTATGCGATCTGTTCTGCTGCGAGCACCAGCCCGCCGGGAGTGTGCAACACCATGTCGATCGGCATCTCCGGATCCGTTAGATCGATCGCGCGTAGCACTTCCTCGGAGTCATCGATGTCGATGTACCGGGCGAAAGGTAGGCCGAAGAAAGACAGGCTCTCCTGACGGTGGATAAGGGTGATCACGCGGCTTCCCCGGGGTCTCGTTCCACCACACGCGGAGCGACCTGCTCGAGCATCGCGGCCGCGGCGACGGCCACCTCGACGGCCGTGTCGGTCCGGCCATCCGCAAGGAGCGACTCGATCTGCGTAGCCAGGCTCGCGAGAGTGGTGCTGTTCGTGTCCGGCACGAGATAGCCGGCGAGAGCCGGCGGGTCGGGAGCCTGCGCGCGTAGTTCCGCCAACGCAGTCACGACCGCCGGATCATCGCTGAACCGGTCGAGCAGGCCGATGAGGACGTACAGCCGCGCCAGCAATCGCGGTGTGCCGGGGTGCTGATCCAGCCACCCGAGCAACTCATGTTCACCACCAAGGTGGGTGACGACCCGCGACATCGCCGCGGCGATCGGGTTGGGCAACCTCCAGTGGAACGGCATCAAGCCCGCCACTTGCGCAGCGAGCTCCGCCTCCCCGTCCCTATCCAGCGTGCCGGCGACGAAGCCGTCGACCAACGCGGGATCTAGCTCGCCTGGATGCCGGACCGGGTCTTGTCATCGCGACGCCCCAACGGCCCGCTCGGCGAGGTCGATCGCGCTGCGGAACAGCATGGCGACGGTCGTCGGCCCGACCCCGCCGACGCGCGGCGTGATGGCCGCGGCGACATCGGCACACGCTTCGTCGACGTCGGGCAGGAGCCGCCGGCCCTCGTAGCGCACGCCCCCACCGATGACCACCGCACCGGGCCGGATGTGCGCGGGACGCAGGATGCCCGGCACGCCGACGGCGGCGATGACGATGTCGGCGCGGCGGGTGTGCTCCTGCCAGTCCGGTACGCCGCTGTGGACGACAGTGACGGCGGCATCGGCCGTGGGCCGCTTCTGGCTGAGGAGCAGCGCGAGCGGACGGCCGAGCGTCGTGCCGCGACCGAGGATCACGACATCACGACCGGCAACCGGGATCTGGTAGTACGCGAGCAGCGCCTCGATGCCGGCGGGAGTGCATGGCACCGGTCCGAGTAGCCCGGCGGCGAGCCGTCCAAGGTTGAGCGGGTGAAGTCCGTCGACGTCCTTGTCGGGATCGATCGTCAGGATGGCGTCGGCATAGTTGATCTGTGGCGGCGCCGGGTGCTGCACGAGCATCGCGTGGACGGCGGGATCACGGTTGAATGCGTCGATGGCCACGACGAGATCGGCTTGCGTGGCGTCCGCCGGCAGGTGGATGTGCGGGGACGCAAAGCCGAGTTCGGTGGCGCGTTGCTGCTTCATCCGGATGTAGCCGGCGCTGGCCGAGTCGTCACCGACCAGGATTGTCGCCAGGCCAGGCACTGTGCCCGCCGCGCGAAGGGCACGTACGCGGTCGGCGACTTCAGCAGAGACCGCATCGGCCACGGGAGTGCCGGGCAGGAGTCGGGCAGTCGTCGTCTCGTTGCGCATAGGGCTTCTACCTCTCAGCGAAGAAGCCCGGCGCCCAGGCGGACGGCGACGGAGTGGTTCGTTGCGGGCGCTCCCCGGTGGTACTCCACCCAACGCCAGTCACGCGCCGCATGACCAGACTATCCGCGCGTCGGAGCCGGCGCAGACGACGGCGGGTCTTGCGTGCTCGAGCACGCAAGACCCGCCGCAGTCAGAATGACGTGGGTGACCCGTGGCCCGGGCGCGCGCCCATGCGCCCAGCCATCGGGTCAGGACAGTTCGGTACTACGGGCAACGCTTCCAGGCGAAGTGGTAGATGGTGTTGATGGCGGCATCGGTGGAGTCCATGGTGATGAAGCTGGTCGCACTCGCCGGCGACGATCCCCGGTTCACGCGCAGTTCGGTGTTGATGTTGAAGAGGCGCTCTTCACCACACGGTGCGTACACCAGTGCGGGCACCTCGACGGAGTCGGTCGTCTGCCAGTCGTTGCTGTACGGGCCGCGGAACGGGTGGGTCGAGTAGACCGTCTGCGAGTGGCCCTGGAAGTAGTAGTTCGCTCGCTGCTGGCCGGTGGAGCCCCGCTCCAGGTGAGCGAAACCGCGGAAGTCAGCCTGGGCGATCGCGTACGTGAAGCCGTGCGGCACGTGGACTCGAAGGTTCAGCTGGCAGTTCTTGCGGAAATCGGTCGGCTTGGCGTTCGGGCCGACCTCCGCGAGGTATTCGCTGTACGTGACTGTGAAGGCGGTGTTGTCCGGCGAGACGGCCACCGCGGCCGAACCTGGCCGGCAGCCAGATCCGTTGATGGTCACGATGTCGATGACGATCCGATCGGGCGGCGGCGGAGCGGGCCAGAACCCGCTGCCTGCCTGCGCTGGTGCGGCGGTGACGAAGGCCGAAACTACAGCTAGAACAACGATTGTTGCTCGCCTAGCGCCCTTAAGGCTGAGCCTCATGAGATACCTCCCCAGGTAGCGTGAGAATTGCCTGCCCCCGTGTCCCCGTACTCCCTGTGACATTGCCCAGATTGGCGCAGCTCCGTCCCAGGACGTCTGTAGCAAGTGGACTTTGAGATCGATCTCGGGCGAGATGTTAGCGACGCCACAGCGGGCAGTACAAGCTTTTTCCATATTTTTCGGACTAAATAGTTTTCTACCCCTTAAGCGTTATTCGCCCGAGCAATCGGGGACGGCATGGAAGTGCCTGTTAGTCGTTTTTAGGCGATACGCCAGGCCAGCATCCACTTGGTCGTTTTAGCCCTTCCCCGTGCAGCGGCTACGGCACGTCCGTACCGAGCCCATGGAGGAACCGGTCGAGCAAGACGGTCTGGCGGGCGGGCACGCGTCCGGATCGAACAGTGCCTGGACCACGAGCCCGTGGGTGAATGCCGCCGGGAGGGCACGACGGGGAGGTGTGGTCACTCCTCGCCTACAAGTGGCGCGGACAGCCGAAGGGCGTCTGACCTGAGCCAGGTCAGACGCCCTTCGTACCCCCGTTCCTGAGCCCGCCCCCGAGCCGCCCGCGAGTTGAGCGCGTCAACTTGAACGCGTCAACGCCGCCGGCAGGGCTGCGTGCAAAGCCTAGGAAGCGGCAAGCCTCCGGACATGCGGGCACGCCCCCCACATTTCGTCGGCACGCCACCCGCTCGGCGGTCACCGTCCGTGCAGCTAACCAGACGTTACGCACATGGTTCGGATGGTCTATACCGCACGGCGGGAAAACAGCCAGTTTGTCGCGCCGCGGCGTTGACCCCGACCGGACCCGGTGATGCCATGACCCGGCGCCGCGCCCATTTCGAGCTCGCGGCGTCCGACGCCGGTCCGGCAGCCACGCCTCCGATCAGCCGCCACCGCGTTTCAGCAGCGAGACGCGTTGCTCCAGGCGGAAGCGCAGGGCACGCCGGCGTCCGACCACACGGCCGGGCCGCCCACCCGGTGCGCGCCGCCGCCTGTGCGGCTCCGCGCGCCGTGCCCGAAAGGACGTCACCATGAGCCAGATCCGCACGCGTCGGAAGCTTCTCACCGTTGCCGCCGCCGTCGTCGCCCTCTCCACCAGCACGTACACCGGCATCGCCGGCGCGAACACCCAGCCGGCGGGCGAAACACTGGCGCCGAAGCTCGTGTGGACGCCCGACCCCGCCCGCGACGGGCTCAACGCGTTCGAAGGCGTCGAGGACCGCAACTCCGCCGATCCGGGCACCAAACACATCGCCGTCCGTGATGGGGCGTGGCGCTTCGACATGCACCGGCGCGACCGCGACGGCTCCGACCGGCAGCGGCAGGAGGTCAAGGGCATGCGGCAGGCGGGCCAGATGCTGGAGATGAAGAACGGCTCGACCTGGCGCATCACCTACGACATGTTCATCCCGACCACGCTGCACGGCACCAGCAAGTTCAGTCATATCTTCCAGCTCAAGATGCCCGGCACGGGGACGGGACCGCTGGTGACGATGTCACTACGCCGCAGCGGCGGCGAGGAACAGATCGCGCTACGGGCGTTCGAGTCCGGCGGCGACATCGGCTCCGCCCCGCTCGCGCCGCTGCGCAACAAGTGGATCAGCATCGACATGACGTTCCGCATCGGCAACAGCGGCTCCGGCCGGTTCATCGTCCGTGACGGCGACCAGGTTGTCGTCGACAAGTCGCGCTCCGGGATCGACATCTGGCTCGGCGACCGGATCCGGCCCAAGTGGGGCATCTACCGGTCCATCGGCAGCGCGTCGACGGACATCATCGACACGTACCTGCTCATCCGCAACATGCGCGCGTACGAGGGCGCCTGAAATCGTGGCGACGGGTGGTCAGGCCGGGCCTACGCTCGTTCCATGCCCAGCCTGACCACCCTGCTGCTGTTCGTCTCGGCGAGCGTCGCGCTCCTGGTGATACCCGGCCCGTCGGTGACCTTCATCGTGGCCCGCAGCATGCAGCAGGGCCGTAGCGCCGGCCTGGTTTCCGTGCTGGGAATTCACACCGGATCGGTCGTCCACGTGGTCGCGGCGGCGCTGGGATTGTCGGCGCTGCTCGCGTCGTCGGCGGTCGCGTTCACCGTGGTGAAGTACGTCGGCGCTGCGTACCTGCTCTATCTCGGCATCCGGCAACTGCGCCGGGCGAAGGAGACCGTCGACGACGCGCCTGCCCCAGAGCCGGAGCCGCGCTGGCGGCTGTTCCGGCAGGGCGTGATCGTCAACGTGCTCAACCCGAAGACGGCCATCTTCTTCCTCGCGTTCCTGCCGCAGTTCGTCGACCCGGTTCGTGGCCCGCTCTGGTTCCAGGTCACGGTGCTGGGGCTCGTCTTCTTGGCGCTCGGGTTCGTCAGCGACGGCGCCTACGCCATGGCCGCCGGCACGATCGGCGACCGGCTACGGCGCAGCGCGAAGGTCCGGCGGGTTCTGGATCGGGTCAGCGGCGCCGTGCACATCGCGCTCGGCACGCTCGCGGCCCTGGCGAAGAACCCGGCACTTCGCTGAAAGCGCTGGTCAGAGTGGCGACCGTTCCGGCTCCTATATCAGGACTAGGAGCAGTTCGTCAGGCGACAGCGGCAGGTGACTTCAGTCAGTTAGGGCACGGAAGCCGCGAACTCCAGGCATGCTTGGTTGCGTCATCGCGCACCCGCGGTCCTGATCAAGTCTCGGTCGAGGTCATCACCCAATGGCAGCGTCACCGGGCCACGGCGACGTCGTGGTCTCTTCACGCACCGGTCTGGTCGGTGCGTGTTTGCTCGCTGTCTTCATAGCCGCACTCGACGTAGCCATCGGCCCCGGGCCGGCGTTCGTCGGGCTGCTGATCGGCCCACCGTTCCTCGCCGCCGCGTTCGCCGGTTACCGGGCCGTGCTCGGGGTCGGCGCGCTGTGCACAGTTCTCGGCATCGGCCTCGGCGTTTTCAGCGACGCGGGCACCGACCGCGAACAAGTGATCCGCGTGGTCGCGATCGTCCTGTCCACCGGCCTCGCAGCGGGCGTGAGCACCCGACGCGACCGCACCAGCCAGCGCGTCGCCACCCTCAGCAAGCTGGCGGCTGTCGCCCAGCAGGCGGTGCTGCGGCCGATCGGTCCGCGGGTGGGTGGACTGTCGGTGGCAGTCCGGTACGTGTCGGCGAGCGCCGAGGCTGACATCGGCGGTGACCTGTACGAGGCGCTGAACACCCCGTACGGCGTCCGCCTGCTTATCGGCGACGTCCGTGGCAAGGGCCTGGACGCCGTCCGCCTCGCCAGCATGGTGCTCGGCTCATACCGGCACGTCGCCCACGAGCGCGCCGACCTGCGGGCCATCGTCGCCGACCTGGACCGAGCGGTCGCTCGTTCCGTCGGGTACGAGGACTTCGTCACCGCCGCCCTGGTCGAGGAGCGCGGCGGCACGCTCACCGTGCTCAACTGCGGTCACCCGGCGCCACTACTGCTCCGCAACGGTCAGGTCATCTCGCTCGATCCGCCCTCGCCGGCCCCGCCGCTCGGCTTCCTCCCGGTGGCGCGCCCGCGGGTAGAGCGGCTGGAGCCTGGCGACCGCCTCCTCCTCTACACCGACGGCCTGGCCGAGGCGCGCCGCGACGGCGAGTTCTTCCCAGTGCACGAGCGCGCCTGGCGGATCCTCGGCCACGGCACCGTCGAGGACGGCCTGACGTCGCTGGAGAACGCCCTCAAGGACTGGGTGCACGGCGTCCTGGACGACGACATCGCGCTGGTACTGCTGGAGTACACCGGCGCCGGCGGCACCACCGAGCCCGCCACGCCCGCCTGGGAGTGGGACGAGGCGCTCGGCGACTGAAACTGCGCCCTAAATGGCGCGATCCGCCCCGTTAGGCCGGGCTGTGCTTCCCCTACGTCTAGGAAGTTGGGGGTGTGACGTTGCCCGTTGAGGCTTGCCTGGGTTACCTGCGAGTAATACTGTCTCTTGTTACCGACGGGTAATAAGCCGGTGTGACACAGGAGGCATCCAGCGATGGGCCACTACAAGAGCAACCTCCGCGACGTGGAGTTCAACCTCTTCGAGGTCTTCGGGGCCCAGGAGCGGTTCGGCGCGGGTCCCTTCTCGGAGATCGACGCCGACACGGCACGCGCGATGCTGACCGAGACCGAGCGGCTGGCCACCGGCCCGCTGGCGGACTCGTTCGCCGATGCGGACCGCAACCCGCCGGTCTTCGACCCCGCGACCAACTCGGTCAAGATGCCCGAGTCGTTCAAGAAGTCCTACGCCGCTCTCATGGAGTCCGGCGGCTTCCTGCTCGACCTCCCCGAAGAGGTCGGCGGCGTCAGCGCCCCGCGCGAGCTGGTCTGGTCGCTGTCCGAGCTGGTGCTCGGCGCGAACCCCGCGGTGCACATGTACGCCGGTGGGCCGTCCTTCGGCGCCACCTTCTGGCGACTCGGCACCGAGGAGCAGAAGAAGGTCGCCAAGGTCATCATCGAGAAGCAGTGGGGCGCCACCATGGTGCTCACCGAGCCGGACGCCGGCTCCGACGTGGGCGCCGGCCGCACCAAGGCCATCCCGCAGGCGGACGGCACCTGGCACATCGAGGGCGTCAAGCGCTTCATCACCTCGGCCGAGCACGACATGACCGAGAACATCGTCCACTACGTGCTGGCCCGTCCGGTCGGCGTGCAGGGTGCCGGCGGTCCGGGCACCAAGGGCCTCTCGCTGTTCATGGTGCCGAAGTTCCACTTCGACTTCGCCACCGGCGAGCTGGGCGAGCGCAACGGCGCCTTCGTCACCAACGTCGAGCACAAGATGGGCCTCAAGGCCTCCACCACCTGCGAGCTGACCTTCGGCGAGAAGATCCCGGCCGTCGGCTGGCTGGTCGGCGAGGTGCACGACGGCATCGCGCAGATGTTCAAGATCATCGAGTACGCCCGGATGATGGTCGGCACGAAGGCGATCGCCACCCTCTCCACCGGCTACCTCAACGCCCTGGAGTACGCGAAGAGCCGGGTGCAGGGCGCCGACCTCACCCAGGCCACCGACAAGGCCGCGCCGCGCGTCACGATCACCCACCACCCGGACGTCCGTCGCAGCCTGATGCGGCAGAAGTCCTACGCGGAGGGACTGCGGGCGCTCATCCACTACACCGCGTCCGTCCAGGACCAGGTCATCCAGGCCACGCACGCCGGTGACCACGAGGCCGCCGACACCGCCGAGCGCCTCAACGACCTGCTGCTCCCGCTCGTCAAGGGCTGCGGTTCGGAGCGGGCGTACGAGCTGCTCGGCGGCGAGTCGCTGCAGACCTTCGGCGGCTCGGGCTTCCTCCAGGACTACCCGCTCGAGCAGTACATCCGGGACGCCAAGATCGACACTCTCTACGAGGGCACCACGGCGATCCAGGGTCAGGACCTGTTCTTCCGCAAGATCGTGCGGGACCAGGGCCGCTCGCTCGCCACGGTCGCCACCGAGATCACCGCGTTCATCGAGAGCGAGGCTGGCAACGGTCGCCTCAAGGAGGAGCGCGTGCTGCTCAAGACCGCCCTCGAGGACGTCCAGGCGATGGTCGGCTCGATGGTCGGCAACCTGATGTCCGCGCAGGAAGAGGTCCGCAACGTCTACAAGGTGGGCCTCAGCACTACCCGCCTGCTGCTGAGCCTCGGCGACCTGGTCGTCGGCTGGTTGCTGCTGCGTCAGGCCGAGGTGGCCGGGGCCGCCCTCGACCGTGGTGCCGGCAAGGACGAGGCGTTCTACCTGGGCAAGCTGGCCGCCGCGCGGTTCTTCGCGACGAACGTGCTGCCCGAGCTGACCGCCAGCCGCAAGATCGTCGAGAACGTGACGCTCGACCTGATGGACCTCCCGGAGGAGGCCTTCTAAGACGCGCCGCTCTCCCGCGGTTCGTTGGGGCCGTGGTGGTGATCCGATCGGGTCGCCGCCACGGCCCCGTTCTTTGTTTGCCGCCATTCACGTGGGATTGGCCACGTGCCTTCTCCAGCGGCCCGCCCAGTGGGATGATTAACGTGACAACGCGTTGGGTAGAGCCAAGACAGTGTCTCGAATCTTCCCCTTGCTTGATGTGTTCACCAGGGAGTCGACGTGGATATCGGTGCCAGCCTCTTCCTCATCGCCCTGGGCGCGATCTTCGCGTTCGCGGTGACCATTGATCTGCCGGGCATCGACATCCAGGTCATCGGCTGGATCCTCATGCTCATCGGCGCGTTCGGGATGATTCTGAGTTTCCTCTACTGGCGTCCCCGCCGAGCCCGGCGCAGCACCGCGGTCGTCCACGAGCACATCTACGCCGACGACCCCACCCAGCCGCCGCCCCCGGTGTAACCCCTAGCCGGCATCCCCTGAGTCGAGGCCGCGCAGCACCAGCGCGAGTCGCGTCCTGCCGTCAGGCTGGATCCGTATCGGCACGCCCCAGTCCTGCCTGGTCAGGTGGCACGCCGGGTTTTCCGCGTCGGTGTCGCACGAAGCCGCCTGTGCCACCACTTGAAGCACGCCGCCGGTGATGCCGTCCGCGATCGTGATCCACCGCGACAGCTCGGTCCCAACGCCCTCACCGCTAGCCAGCAACTCGGGCGGGTTGGCGCTCACCTCGAGCCTGGTCGCCGGGCCGTAGCGGTCGTCGAGCTGCTGGCCGGGCGCCGGCTCGAAGACGATCTCCAGCAGCACCTCGCCGGACGCCAGATCGGTCGCCGGCCGCTGCGTGCGGTGGCGTGCGCCGGTGACCTGGCGCATCACGCCCGGCGCAACGGGCCTGGTCACCCGATGCGCCGCCGACTCCACCACCACCAGTTCGCCGTCGAGGACGACCGCGCCACTCGGCTCGGCCACCCCGATGGCGAGCGTGCTCACCTCACGGGTCTGCGGGTCGTACCGGCGGATCGCGTTGTTGTACGTGTCGCAGACCGCGACGGACCCGTCCGGCAACACGCACACCCCCATGGGGTGCTGGAACAGTGCCTTCTCGGCCGGACCGTCCACGTGACCGAAGTCGAAGAGCCCCTGGCCGACGGCCGTATGCATCTCGCCGCCCTCGATCCAGCGCAGGGCGGACGTCTCGGCGTCGGCGATCCACAGCCGGTCACCGTCCGCCGCAAGCCCGGACGGTTGGGCCATCCATACCTGGTCGAGGGCGCCGTCGCGCAGTGACTCGACGGTGGTGCCGGCGTACGGCCCGAGTTTGCCGGTACGCGGGTCGAACGCCCAGAGCTGGTGGATGCCGGCCATGGCAATCACCACGCGGTCGGCGTACCACGCGACGTCCCACGGCGAGGAGAGGTCGTGGGCTCGTGGATCGTTGTGCTGGACGTCGGCGCGCCACTGCTGGCCCGATCCGGCGATCGTGGTGACGGTGCCGTCCGCAAGGTGGACGCCGCGGAGCAGGTGGTTGACCGTATCGGCGACCACGACGTCGTACCCGACCTCAGCGGCGACTGCCGGCGGCAGCGCGCACAGGCCCTGCGGCTCGCTGAACTGGGCCGCATCCGGGTCGCCGTCCGCACGGCCACGGTCGCCGATGCCGATCCGCCGCAGTGCCGTCTCGGCGTCGGCCGCCAGCTCGACCAACGAGTTGTCGCGCCGAGTCGCTGACCAGCAACGTGCCGCCCGGTAGCGCCAGCACCTTGCCCGGGAACCGGAGTGCGGTCTCGGCCGGTGGCGGCGGGACGTACGGGCCGTCGCCCCGGTGCAGCGTGCCGTTCGCGTCGTGCTCGGCGACCAGTTCGGCGAGCAGCCTGTCGAGCCCCTCGGCGTGACCCTCGCCGGCCATGCTCGCCACGACATACCCCTCCGGATCGACCACCGCGAGCGTCGGCCAAGCCTTCGCGGCGTACTGCTGCCAGCAGTACAGCTCCGGGTCGTCGAGGACCGGATGGTGCACGCCGTACCGCTCGACGGCCGCGACGAGAGCGTCCGGGTCGCGCTCGTGCTCGAACTTGGGCGAGTGGATGCCGATGACGACCAGCGTGTCGGAGTACTTTTCCTCCAGCGGACGCAACTCGTCGAGGACGTGCAGGCAGTTCACGCAGCAAAATGTCCAGAAATCGAGCAGGACGAGCTTGCCGCGCAGGTCAGCGAGGGTGAGCGCGCGTCCACCGGTGTTGAGCCAGGCGCGGCCCTTCAGCTCTGGGGCACGCACGCGGGAACGGCGGAGCGACGACTCGGCAGGCATGTCACCAAGTCTGCCGGACCAGTTCCGCGCCGCCAGCGCCGGTTGTGTCACACCCCGCGCCTAACGTCGCCGCATGACACCCACATTCACTGCAATCGGGATCGTCGTCGCCGACATGCCAGCAGCCGTGGCGTTCTACCGCCGCCTCGGCCTGGAGTTCGCGTCCGACAGCGATGACCACGAAGAGACCGAACTGGCTGGCGGCGTCCGCCTGATGCTGGACACGGAGAAGTCGATCCAGCCCTTCACCCCCGGCTGGCGCCCGCCAACGGGCAGCCCGCGGGCGGCGCTCGCCTTCCATCTGGAGAGTCCGGCAGCCGTCGACGCCAAGTACGCCGAGCTGATCGAAGCCGGGCACCACGACGAGCGCGCCCCGTGGGACGCGTTCTGGGGGCACCGGTATGCCTCGGTGCTCGACCCGGACGGCAACGGCGTCGACCTCTTCGCCGAACTGCCCGCGGCGGCGTCCTAGGAGCGTCCGCGCAGGCCGGCGGCGAGGTGTCTCGTCCGGTCGCGGCTCGCCCTGTGTCGGCGGGCGCCCCTCGTGAACGCTAGGGCTTTGCCAGGCAGAGCACGAAGTTCCGGCCGTAATCCGTGAACGTCGCGTCGGTCTCACCCTGGGGACAGCCCGTGGTCGCGGTGGTGTTCTCCAGCTTGGCGATGACCTTGTGCGCACCGGCTGTGGAGCAGTCCACCTTGACGGCGCGCGAGTCGCTGGTGCCGTCCTTGCGCTCCTGCTTCACACAGTCGCCGACCGAGTAGCTGCGGCTGTTGACGGCGGAGAACACGGCCGCGGCTATGCCGCCACAGCACGCCAGCAGCAGGACGACCGCGACCACGATGGCGATGATCAGGCCTGTGCGCTTCTTCTTGGGCGACTGACCAGTGGGAAGCTGGCTCGGGGCCTGGCCGTACTGCGCCGGCACCTGGCCGTACTGCGGCTGCTGCCCGTACTGCGGCTGCTGCCCGTACTGCGGCTGTTGCCCGTACTGCGGCTGTTGCCCGTACTGCGG
>Ga0184623_10000332_pt1 | contig 20043 bp, 18 predicted proteins | sample PLM1_100_b1_FD_133138 | JGI IMG/M metagenome (GOLD analysis project Ga0184623, IMG submission 133138) | Groundwater sediment microbial communities from an aquifer in East River, Colorado, USA - PLM1_100_b1 | ecosystem: Environmental > Terrestrial > Soil > Riparian zone | place: USA: East River... | reverse complement strand
GCACGTAGTCCCCTTCGGTCGGCCGTACCGATCATCCGGTGGCGATGTGAACGGCGAGCGCACGGCAGTCGTCGTCGCCGTGGCCCGCTTTGATCGCCGCCCGTCCAGCCTCACCCGCGGCGGCGGTCAGCGCCACTCTGGCGGTTGCGCGGGCGGCCTGGCGCAGGGTCTGGCGTCCACTTTGGAATACTCGGGGAAAGCGACGCCTCCCCGGCGCGGCAGGGGTCACTTTCCCCGAGTAATCCACTTATGGACCAGGACACGCCGCGCCCGGAGCGCGAGCGTGTGCAGGAGCTGATCCGGGCGGCTCCTGCGCCTCGGCGGCGACACCCCGTCGAAGGCCCACGCCGCCTCCCGCCCGGCGAGTTCGGCGGCGCCGAGCGGCGGCAGCTCGCCAGAATCCCGTAGGAACCGGGCGTAGGCGAAGCCGTCGGCGAAGGAGCCGGCCGACGGCCGTCCCTCGGCCCAGGTCGCGAAGCGGGGGCGGAACCCGGTGCCGAGGTCGGCGGCGAGCAGCGGCCACGCCCTGGCCACCTCACCCGCCCGCTTGCGCCGCAACGCCGCCGCGGCAGCGCCCACTCGCTGCGCGTCGAACCCAGCCGGTAGCGGCCCACCCGCCACGAGCGCGGCCACCAGCGCCGCCTGCCGGGCCGCCAGGCCAGACCCGCCGGTCTCGCCGGCCGGATCGGCGACCCCGGCCCGCGGAGATCTCGTGGCGCCGGTCACGCCGTCACCACCGGGTACCCCGCCGCCACGGCGATCGCGTCGAGCTCGCGAGCCAGGTCGGCGGCCGGCGGGTAGGCGCCGTCGCGTTCCAGCATCAGCGCGGGCGGGCGCCGCCGCTCGCAGAGCGCGGTGACCAGCTCGAGCACGGCCGGCGGCACCGGGTCGGTGTGCGTGTCGTGGTAGAGCCCGCCCTGCTCGGACCCGCCGGCGACGTGCACGTACGCGACGCGTTCCAGCGGGAGACGGTCGAGCAGCGCGGTCGGCTCCTCGCCGCGGTTGCGCGCGTTGGCGTACACGTTGGCGATGTCGAGCAGCAGCAGCGCGCCCGTCGCGTCCAGCAGTTCGGTGAGGAAGTCGGCCTCGGTGAACTCGTCGTCGGGCCAGTCGAAGAGGGTGGCGATCGGTTCGAGCGCGAGCGGTACGTCGAGCTCAGCCTGCGTACGCCGCACGTTGGCGGTCAGCGCGGCCAGCGCCTCCCGACTGCGCGGCACCGGCAGCAGGTGCCCGGCCTCGACCCCGCCGGCCCGGACGAACGCCACATGCTCGCTGACCATCGGGGCGCCCACCAGCGCGGCGGCGCCCGCCAGGTGCTGGATCCGGTGCGGATCGACGGGCTCGGCGCCGCCGAGGGAGAGCCGGACCCCGTGCGGCACCACCGCGACATCCCGTTCGCGCAGCTCTGCCAGCGACGCCGGCACCGGCCCGCCCAGCGGCAACGACTCGGCGACCACCTCGCAGAACCGCAGGCCGGGCAGGTCGGCGACGAAACCGGCGATCTCCGGCCGCCAGCCGATCCCCACGCCGGTGAGCGTCATCCGCCGCAGCCTCCGCCGCCGCCGCCGCAGCTCGACCCACCGCTGCAGCTGGAGCCGCTGGAACAGCTCGATCCGCTGGAACAGCTGGAACCGCCGGAAGAGCTGGAACCGCCGCTGGAGCTCCACCCCGAGGAGTTGACGTTGCGGTTCAGCACCTCGGCGTCGGCGGCGAACGCCGGATCGGCCGCCCACAGCGCAGCGCCGCCGAAGAGCCCGATGGCCATCGCGGTGCCGACCGGTCCGTACAGGTTCCACGCAGGGTCCGACGTCGGCGCGAGGTACTGGTACTGGCTGCGCAGCGCCGCCAGCGCGTCGTCACCGCGCCGGGTGCGCCGCGGCGCCCTCAGCAGCAGCACGACCGTGACCAGCGCCAGCCCAGCCATGCCCAGCCCCAGGTAGAGCACCGGGCGGCCGGCGTTACGTCCCGCGTCCCAACGGAACCAACCCAGCACAAGTACGCCGATCACCGGAATGGTGGCCCACCGCAAGGCGGTGCGCGTGCCCTGGCCCACCAGCAGCCGGCTGCGGCGCAGCTGATCGCCGATCGTGTCGAGCGCGGACCTGACGCTGGCGTTCGTCGCCAGCTCCCGCGCCGAGCTGGCCTGGTTGTTCGCGACCGCGTTGTAGACGGCTGTGTCGAGCGTGGTCGCGCCGGCCGGCTGCGTGCCCGTGGCGGTGAGCGTGCGCTTTCCGGTCGTGCCGATCGCCCCATGGCTGCGCAGCGCACCGAGCGCCGTGGTGATTGCCAGACCCGGCCCGCCCGAGAGGTACGCGACCTTCTCGGGGGTGAGGTTGTTGTCGCCGCGCTCGCCGCCGCCGCTGAGCACCGACCGCCGCAGCAGGTAGGTCACGAGCAACGCCGCCCCGGCCAGGACCGCGTACAGCATCAGAAAGTCGGGGCCGCTGATTCCCCAGGTGTCACCGCTAGCTGCTAGTACGGCCATCGTCGCCTCCCCCTTCGCCATCACGATCCACCACCACAGCTGGAACCTCCGCCGCAGCTCGGGCTCAGGCTCTCGATCGTCCGCGTTTCGACCATGGCAGACACCCCTCCCGTACCGGTGGTCCAGAGCCCCCGTATGGCTCTCCGGGTAGGACCAATTGTGAGGACGGGCGCTCGTCATAGTGGGCACAAAGGTCACGGAATGATAACGAGGCTGAACGACGGTTCAGGCGGGCGTGTCCGCGAGGCGCAGGGTGCGCGCGAGGCCCGTGCGGGTGGCGGCGACGATCAGCCGGTCGTGGGCGGTGATCCGTTGGTCGGAGTGCGGGAGCCAGCAGATCGTGTCCTCCCGCACGTGACCGAGCACCCGGATCTCGCCCGGCTCGTCGACGTCGCCCAGCAACTCGCCCTGGATCACGCTGCCGGCGCTCACCGGGACGTCCGCGACGAGCAGCACCCGCCGGCCGGACGGGATCGCCGCGATCACCTCACGTCCCATCATCGCGGCGGCGAACACCGGCGCGGCGACGAACGACACGCTGCGGGAGATGCTCAGGTCGAGTCGCCTGTCGATCCGGTCGGCGAGGTCGGAGTCGAAGAGTCGCAGGACCACGCGCAGATCCTCGCGTAACGCCCGGCTGGCGAGACCGGCCTCCAGGTTCGCGACGTCGTCGTCGGTCACCACGACCACGCAACGCGCGCTCAGCACGCCAGCGGCGAGCAGCGTGTCCTCCTCGCTCGCGTCGCCCTGGACCAGCGGGAAGCCCAGCCGGCGCATCGTCGCGTGGGTCGCCGGCTCGGGGTCGCGCTCGATGCCGACGACGTCGATCTCGGCCGCTCGCAGCTGCTCGGCGACGCGCAGCCCGACCGTGCCGAGGCCGCACACCACCACATGGTCGGCCGGCTGCCCGAGCGGGACCTCCAGCCCGTTCGCGAGCCGCGCGCCGATCAGGTCGTCGACCACGACGGCCGTCAGCACGGCGATCGTCAGCACGCCGAGGAGCATGAGGAACGCGCCGAACACCTTCATCGTCGGCGACGCGCCCAGCTGGGCCAGGTCTGCGTTGCCGGTCGAGGTGAACGTGGTGACCGTGAAGTAGAACGCGTCGACCCAGCCGAGCTTCTTGACGCCGGCATGGAACACGACCGTGGCGACGGCCACCAGCGCGATCAGCATCGCCGTCAGCAGTTGCAGTCGCTGGCTGATCAGCGTGCGCGCGATCGCGACGAGCGTGGCGGTCTTCCCGGCGCGCCGTCGCCGCCGCGGCGCGGGCGGATCGGTGGGCACGCCGGCGGGCGTTGTTTCGGCGTCGTGGGCCTGCGCCGGATCGCGCGGGGTGCCGAGGACGAGCGTGGCGCCGGCGGGGTTGGCCGGCAGCAGCGTCTGGACGCCGTTGGTGCCGGGGACGGCGAGCGCGATGAGGACGTCCCGGACTGCGCTCGGCGGACCGGCCAGGAGCTGGCGGTCGCCCACCCGGATCAGCCGGCCGCTGCGGTCGCCGAGCGCGGCGTCAACGAAGAACGGCGCGGCGATCGTGGACGCGGACAGCACCGTGCAGTCGTCGAACAGGTCGTCGATGCGGGCGCCGAGGCGCAGGTTGAACATCCGTACCACGAGCCGCAGCCCCGGGTTCAGCTCCTGCGCGGCGAGCGCGACCTGGATGTTGCCGACGTCGTCGTCGTCCACCAGGGCCAGCGCGCGGGCGGTCGCGACCCCGGCGGCACGCAGGGTTCGCACGTCAGCGGCCGGCCCTTCGACGACCCGCGCACCCAGCTTGGCCATCCGTCGCGCCAGCGGGGTGTGCGCGTCGGCCACCACGACCGTGACCCGTTCCTGCATCGGCACGAGTTCCTCGACGAGCCGCAGGGCCAGGGAGTCGGCGCCGCACACGACGAGTGGCCGGTCCGCTCGGGGCCGGGGGAGGCGCAGGCGCATGCCCGGAATGCTACGGAGATCCCGCGACCATCCCTTGCCGTTCCGGAAGTTCACCTACCGGAAACATGCCGTCACAACCGCGAAACGAAGACGAACGGCCGTTGAAACAGCCCGCGGCCACTCTGCTCGCAACATCAGCACACTGGAAGGAGGGACTGAACATGGACACCGGCGACACCGCATGGCTGCTCGCGAGCTCCGCGCTCGTGCTGTTCATGACGCCCGGCCTGGCGTTCTTCTACGGCGGCATGACGCGCGCCAAGAGCGTGCTCAACATGCTCATGATGAGCTTCGGCGCCATCGGCCTGGTCAGCGTCTTGTGGGTGCTCTACGGCTACAGCCTGGCCTTTGGCCCGGACGCCTACGGCGGCCTGGTCGGCAACCTCGACCGCTGGGGCATGGCCGACACCATCATGAGCTCGGCTCCCCAGGCCAGCACAATCCCGCAGACGGTGTTCTCGGCGTTCCAGCTCATGTTCGCGATCATCACGGTGGCGCTGATCTCCGGCGCGATCGCGGACCGCGCCAAGTTCGGTGCCTGGTTGCTGTTCGCCGGGGCCTGGGCCACGATCGTCTACTTCCCCGTGGCGCACTGGGTCTTCTACTTCGGTGACCTCACCACCACCGACGACGGCGGCTGGATCGCCGACAAGCTCCTCGCCCTCGACTTCGCCGGTGGTACCGCGGTCCACGTCAACGCAGGCGCCGCCGGTCTGGCGCTGGCGCTGGTCCTCGGCAAGCGGCACGGCTGGCCGAAGGAGCGGTTCAAGCCGCACAACCTGCCGCTGGTTCTGGTCGGCGCGGGCATCCTCTGGTTCGGCTGGTTCGGCTTCAACGCTGGTTCGGCCTTGGCCGCCAACGGGCAGGCCGGCGTGGCGTTCATGAACACCCAGGTCGCCACGGCAGCCGCACTCCTCGGCTGGCTGATCGTGGAGAAGCTGCGCTATGGCCACGCGACGACGCTCGGCGCTGCGTCCGGTGCGGTCGCAGGCCTGGTCGCGATCACCCCGGCGTGTGCTTCGGTCAACCCGCTCGGCGCGATCGCGGTCGGCCTGATCGCTGGTGGGCTCTGCGCCCTCGCGGTGAGCCTGAAGTACCGGTTCGGCTTCGACGACTCGCTCGACGTGGTCGGCGTCCACCTGGTCGGCGGCGCCACCGGCGCGCTGCTCATCGGGTTCTTCGCCACCCCGACCGTCACCGGCATCCTCACCGGGGATGACCCGACCGACGGCGCTGCGGGCCTGTTCTATGGTGGCGGTGTCGACCAGCTCTGGCGGCAGGCCGTCGCGGTGGTTGCCGTCGGCGCGTACTCGTTCATCATGAGCTGGATCATCGGCAAGATCATCGACATGACGCTGGGCTTCCGGATCAGCGTTGACGACGAGGTGTCCGGTGTGGACACCACGGTGCACGCCGAGTCGGGCTACGACTTCGGCGGGCTGACCGGCGGTACCGGTGGCGGCGCGCCGGCCCCGCGGACCCTGGTCGGCGCCGGTGCTGAGGAGGAGAAGCCGTGAAGCTGGTCACCGCAGTGGTGAAGCCGTTCAAGCTGGAGGACGTCAAGACCGCGCTGTCAACGCTGGGCGTGGCCGGCCTGACCGTCAGCGAGGTCCAGGGCTACGGCCGGCAGAAGGGCCACACCGAGGTCTACCGTGGCGCCGAGTACACCGTCGACTTCGTGCCGAAGGTACGGATCGAGGTCCTGGTCGACGGAGTGGACGTGGACCGGGTCGTCGACGCCCTGGTCGAGGCCGCGCGCACCGGCAAGATCGGTGACGGCAAGGTATGGGTCACCCCGGTGGACGAGGTGATCCGGGTCCGTACCGGCGAGCGCGGACTCGATGCGATCTAGCGCACAACTGAGCGACGCCCACGACCGGTGGCTGGCAGAGTTGCTGCCGCCGGTCGCGGGCGTCGCGCTCGTCGCGGTCGGGAGTCTCGGCCGCCGCGAGGTAGTGACCCACAGCGACCTCGATCTGATACTACTCCATAGTGGACAACCGCGGGTGCGGGAGATCGCCGAGGCGGTCTGGTACCCGGTCTGGGACTCGGGGATCGGGCTGGATCACGCGGTACGCACCGTCGACGAGGCCGTCGCGGTCGCCCGCAAGGACGTGAAGGCCGCGCTGGGCCTGCTGGACGCACGGTGCGTCGCCGGTGACCGGTCGCTCGCCGACTCCCTCGGCCAGGCGATCCGGGACAACTGGCGCAGTAACCCGGCCCGGTGGCTCGGCGAGCTCCGGGAACTCACCGAGGCGCGCTGGAAAGCCAACGGCGAGCTCGCCTTCCTCCTCGAACCGGATCTGAAGGAGGCGCGCGGCGGCCTACGGGACGCCGTGACGCTGCGCGCGATCGGGTACGCCCAGATCGTCGACCCGCCGCGTGGAGCGGTACGGGAGGCGTACTGGTGGCTCCTCGACGTCCGCGACGCCCTGCACCGATCAGCCGCGCGGGGGCTGGATCGGCTGCTGCTGGTGGAGCAGGACGCGGTGGCCGCCGCGCTGGGCTGCACGGACGCCGACGAGCTGCTCCGGAAGGTGGCCGACGCAGCGCGCACGATCGCGCACGCGTCCGACACCGGCTGGCGCCAGGTCGACCGCTGGCTCGCCGGCCGCCGCCGGCTGCGGCGCCGCCGTCCCGCCATGACCCGCCGGCCGCTCGCCGACGGCGTGGTCGAGCAGGACGGCGAGGTCGTGCTGGCCCGGGACACCGACCCGGCCGCTGATCCGGCGCTGGCCCTCCGGGTCGCCGCCGCCGCGGCCGTTGCCAAGCTGCCGATCAGCCGCGCCACGCTCGACCGGCTCGCTTCGCACGCGCCCGCGATGCCGGACGTGTGGCCCGAGGGAGCGCTGCGCTCACTGGTCAGCCTGCTCGGCACCGGGTCCGAGGCGATCGACATCTGGGAGGCGTGCGACCGGCACGGCCTGGTCGAGCGGTGGCTCCCCGAGTGGGGCCGGGTGCGCTCGATGCCGCAGCGCAATGCCGTGCACCGCTTCACGGTTGACCGGCACCTGGTGGAGGCCGCCGCTGAGGCAGCCGCGCACACCCGTCGCGTCGGCCGCCCTGACCTGCTACTCCTCGGCGCGCTCCTGCACGACATCGGCAAGGGACTCCCAGGCGACCACTCTCTCGTGGGCGCCGACATCGCGGAGAAGATCGCCCGTCGTTGGGGGCTCTCCGACCACGACCGCGCGGTCCTTGTCCGGCTCGTCCGCCAGCACCTGCTGCTGCCGGATACGGCCACCCGCCGTGACCTCGACGACCCGGCCACGCTGCGCGCCGTGGCCAGCGCCGTCGCGCACGATCGCGAGGTGCTCGACCTGTTGTACGCCCTCACCGAGGCCGACGCCGCGGCGACCGGGCCAGCGGCATGGAGCGGGTGGAAGGCCCGGCTCGTGGCCGACCTGGTGCGCCGCGTCCACGGGCTGCTCGGCGAAGGTGCGCCGGTGCCGGTGCGCGCGCTGGGTGCGGACATCGCCTCGCCTGTCGTTGGGGAGTGCACCGTGCGGATCGTCGGCGACGAGGTGACTGTCGTCGCCAGCCCGGGTGAGGGTCTGCTCAGCGCCACTGCGGGCGTGCTCGCGCTGCACCGGCTCGACGTGTACGCCGCCGACGCCGCGGACCTCGACGGCGGCGGTGCGGCAGTCGTGCTGCGCGCGGCGCCGCGGTTCGGATCGCCGCCCGATCCCGGGCTGCTCACCGCTGACCTGCGCCGCGCCGTTCGCGGTGCGTTGCACGTCGGCACCGAGCTGGCGCGCCGGGAGGAGACGGACGCGGTCGCCCCGGTGAGCCGCTTGCCCAGGGTCCTCTGGCTGCACGACATCGCCACCGACGCCACCGTGCTCGAACTGCGCGCCGCCGACCGCCGTGGCCTGCTCTACCGGGTGGCGGCGGCGCTGGAGTCGGTGAAGGCACCGGTTCGGGCCGCTCGGGTGAGTACCTTCGGAGCGGACGCGGTTGACGCCTTCTACCTGGTGGGCGGCTACGGCGAGCCTGCGCGCCGCAACGAGGTGGAGCGTGCGGTCCTCACGGCGGCGGCCGGGTGACCGCCGCCACCGCGACCCCGGCGGCTACCCTGACAGAGAGCGTCCCTCTTGGCGCTCTACACCCACCCGCGCTGCTGTGAGGACTGACGTCGACTGTGTTCGCCACTCTCTCCGACCGGCTCTCCACCGTCTTCAGCACGCTCCGCTCCAAGGGGCGGCTCACCGACGCCGACATCGACGCGACCGCCCGGGAGATCCGGATCGCGCTGCTGGAGGCTGACGTCGCGCTGCCGGTGGTCAAGGCGTTCATCGCGAACGTCAAGGAGCGCTCGCGCGGTACCGAGGTGCACAAGGCGCTCAACCCCGCCCAGCAGGTCATCAAGATCGTCCACGAGGAGCTCATCGCGATCCTCGGCGGCGAGACCCGCCGGCTGGTCTTCGCGAAGACCCCGCCGACCGTGATCATGCTCGCCGGCCTCCAGGGCACCGGTAAGACCACGCTCGCCGGCAAGCTGGGGCTCTGGCTGCGCAAGCAGGGGCACACGCCGCTGCTGGTCGCGGCCGACCTCCAGCGCCCGAACGCGGTGCAGCAGCTCCAGGTGGTCGGCGAGCGGGCCGAGGTGGAGGTGTACGCGCCGGAGCCGGGCAGCGGCGTCGGCGACCCGGTCAAGGTGGCCCGCGACTCCATCGAGCACGCCCGCCGCCAGATGCACGACATCGTCATCGTCGACACGGCCGGCCGGCTCGGTGTGGACGCCGAGATGATGGCGCAGGCCGCCGCCATCCGCGACGCCGTCACGCCCGACGAGACCCTGTTCGTCGTCGACGCGATGATCGGCCAGGACGCGGTCAACACCGCCGAGGCGTTCCGCGACGGCGTCGGCTTCAGCGGTGTCGTGCTCACCAAGCTCGACGGCGATGCCCGTGGTGGTGCCGCGCTGTCGGTCCGGCACGTCACCGGCCAGCCGATCCTGTTCGCCTCGACCGGCGAGAAGCTCGCCGACTTCGACGTCTTCCACCCCGACCGGATGGCCTCGCGCATCCTCGGCATGGGCGACGTGCTCAGCCTCATCGAGCAGGCGCAGGACGTCTTCGACGCCGACCAGCAGGAGCGGATGACCGCCAAGCTCGTCGGCGGCCAGGACTTCACCCTCGAGGACTTCCTGGAGCAGATGCTCGCGGTCCGCAAGATGGGGCCGATCGGCAACCTGCTCGGCATGCTGCCCGGGATGGGGCAGATGAAGGAGCAGATCGCCGAGATCGACGACAAGCACCTCGACCGGGTCACCGCGATCATCCGCGGCATGACGCCGGCCGAGCGCAACGACCCGAAGATGATCAACGCCTCCCGGCGGCTGCGGATCGCCAACGGATCCGGCGTCACCGTCACCGACGTCAACCAGCTCGTCGACCGGTTCTTCGAGGCCCGCAAGATGATGAAGCAGATGGGCAACCAGATGGGCGTGCCCGGCGCCCGGCGCAGCGCCACCCGCTCGTCGAAGAACAAGCGCAAGGGCAAGAAGGGTCGTTCGTCCGGTGGTGGCCCCCGCTCGCCGTTCGGCCTCCCGCCGGGTGCGGGTGGCGGCGGTCAGGCCGCGCCGCCGGCGTTGCCCCCGGGCGGGCTGCCGTCCAGCTTCTCCATGCCGAGCATCGACTTCTCCAAGCTCCGCAAGCCCGAGAAGTAGCTCGCCTCGCCTGTCCTGGCCCCCTGCGACTGCCCGCTTCCGCTCCCACGCGCGCGCCCGCCCATGCTCCCGCCCGCCCGAAACCGGACTGTTCCGGCATGCGGGCAATAACCGGGCGGCGGTTGCCCCGTTTTCCCCGACAGTTGGCGGCGCCCCGCGCCGATCGGCGGCTTGCGGTGCCGTAACGGCCAGGCAAGACTCGTCCGTCGTGACCGGTCCACTGCATCTCCGTGGCGTGTTCCTCCCCGACGACGTCGAGCGGGACGTCTGGATCACGGGCGGGCGGCTGACATTCGAGCCCGTCGCCGGCGCGGAGACGATCGCCGACCGTGGTTTCGTCCTGCCGGGGCTCGTCGACGCGCACTGCCATCCCGGCATCGAACCGAAGGGCGCCGTGCCGACGGTGGAGGCTGCCAAGGCACTCGCGCTGATCGACCGCGACGCCGGCGTGCTGACGATCCGCGACGCCGGTTCGCCGATCGACTACCGCGAGCTGGACGACGATCCGGACATGCCGCGCCTGATCCGCGCCGGCCGGCACCTCGCGCCGCCGAAGCGGTACCTGCCGGGCATCGGGATCGAGGTAGGCAGCGCCGAACTGGCAGCCCACGCCGCCGAGCAGGCCGGCGCCGGCAACGGCTGGGTGAAGCTCGTCGGCGACTGGATAGACCGGTCCACCGGCGACCTCAGCCCCACCTACGACGACGCCACGTTCGCTGACGCCGTTGCCGCCGCCCACGCCGCTGGCGCCCGGGTGGCCGTCCACACCTTCAGCGAGGCGGCTCTGCCGGGGCTGATCGCGGCCGGCGTCGACTCGGTCGAGCATGGCACGGGGCTCAGCCTCGACCTCGTCGACGAGCTGGCCCGGCGCGGCACCGCGCTGGTCCCGACGATGACCAACATCGAGAACTTCGTCGGTATCGCGGCCAAGGCCGAGCTGAAGTTCCCCGCCTACGCCGACCACCTGCGCCGGCTCCAGGCTGCGTTCCCGGCGGTGGTGCGCGCGGCGTACGAGGCCGGCGTGCCGATCTACGTGGGCACCGACGCGGGCGGAGGCGTAGAGCATGGTCTGGCCGCCGGCGAGATGCTGCGGCTGCACGCCGCCGGCATGTCCCCGCTCGACGTGCTCGCCGCCGGCTCGTGGGGCGCGCGGGCATGGCTGGGCCTGCCGGGCATCACCGAAGGGGCGCTCGCCGACCTAGTCGTGTACGAGACGGATCCTCGCCAGGATCTGCGCGTTCTCCAGTCGCCGCACCGGATCCTCCTCCGCGGCCGCACCATCCGCTGAAACCGGGTCGGCCGGGGCGGCGCGGATTCCCTATCATCTGCGTTCATGGCCAAGACTCCCGTTCTCACGCCCCAGGCCGAGGACTTGCCCCGCTGGTACCAGGACGTCATCTCGAAGGCGGAGCTGGCCGACAACGGGCCGGTCCGCGGCACCATGGTGATCCGGCCGACCGGGTACGCGCTGTGGGAGCGGATGCAGCGCGAGGTGGACGACCGGATCAAGGCCACTGGCGCGCAGAACGCCTACTTCCCGCTGTTCATCCCGGAGTCGTACCTGCGGCGCGAGGCCGAGCACGTCGAGGGCTTCAGCCCCGAGCTGGCGGTGGTCACTCACGCGGGCGGCAAGCAGCTGGAGGAGCCGGTCGTCGTCCGGCCCACCTCGGAGACGATCATCAACGCGTTCTTCTCCAAGTGGGTCCAGTCGTACCGCGACCTGCCGTTGCTGGTGAACAACTGGTCGAACGTGGTCCGGTGGGAGATGCGCCCGCGGATCTTCCTCCGCACCACCGAGTTCCTCTGGCAGGAGGGCCACACCTGCCACGCCAGCTACGAGGACGCCCGCGACTACGCCCGCCGAATCCTGCACGAGGTGTACGAGGACTTCATGGTCCACACCCTCGCGCTGCCGGTGTTGGTCGGCCGCAAGACTGCCCGCGAGCGGTTCGCCGGGGCGATCAACACGCTCACCTGCGAGGGCATGATGGGCGACGGCAAGGCGCTGCAGATGGGCACCAGCCACGAGCTGGGCCAGAACTTCGCCAAAGTGTTCGACGTCCAGTTCACCTCGGCCGAGGGCACCCGGGAGTACGCCTGGCAGACCTCGTGGGGCGTCTCCACCCGGATGGTCGGCGGTCTGATCATGGGCCACGGCGACGACGCCGGGCTGCGGGTCCCGCCGCGGCTGGCGCCCGTCCAGGCGCTGGTGCTCGTCGTCAAGGACGGCGAGGGCGTGCGGGAGGCGGCCACGAAGCTGGCTGACGAGCTGCGCGGTGCCGGCGTCCGGGTGGCGCTCGACGACCGTACCGACACGCCGTTCGGCCGCCGCGCCGTCGACGCCGAGCTGAAGGGCATCCCGGTCCGGATCGAGGTCGGCCCGCGGGATCTCGTTGAGGGCAACGTCACGGTGGCCCGTCGGATCCCCCACACCAAGGCCCCGACCGCGCTCGCCGCCGTGGTGGACGCGGTGACCGCCGCGCTCACCGAGGACCAGCAGGCGCTCTACGACGAGGCGCTGGCCCGCCGCGAGCAGTACACCGCCGACGTCGCGACCGTCGAGGAGGCGGCCGAGGCGGCGGCCACCGGCTGGGCGCGGGTCCCGTGGGCAGCGCTCGGCGAGGCCGGCGAGGCGAAGCTGGCCGAGCAGTCGGTGAGCGTCCGTTGCCTGGTCCGCCCGGACGGATCGGTGCCCGAGGCTGGCGACGAGTCCGACCTGGTGGCGATCGTCGGGCGCTCGTACTGAGCGCCGAACCGGTCCAGCAGAGCTGGGCACGGGGCGAGCAGATCGTCGTCCGGTACTTCCGTGGCGGATGGGTACGCGAGGTGCGGCCGGTCACCGTGGTCGCCGACGACGACAACGGGTTAGTGCTGTGGCTGGCGCCGCAGACGCCGATGATCCGCTCACGGCTGGCCGACGGCCGCCGGTTCGCCGACGCGCCGCTGCGCGAGCGGTACACGACACCGGTCGTGCAGAGTCCGGGCGTCTGGGACGGCACCGGGATCGTCATGATCGTGCCGCCGTCCGCCCCGTACTCCGTCTGGCTGTTCTGGGACGCCGCCGGCCGGTTCCTCGGCTGGTACGGCAACCTGGAAGATCGGCATGTCCGCTGGCCAGGCGGGGTGGACACCGCCGACCAGCACCTCGATGTCTGGGCCACCCCGGACCGCATCGCCGAGTGGCGTGACGAGGACGAGTTCGAGGTGGCCACGGGCCTCCCCGGCTACTGGTCCGAGCGCCATGTACCGGGGATCCGAGCCGTGGGGGAGGAGTTGATGGCGCGCGGCCGTGCCGGTGAGCCGCCGTTCGACGGCGCCTGGATCGACTTCACTCCCGACCCCGCCTGGCCGGTGCCCGCGATGCCGGACGGGTGGGACGCCCCGCGTCACTAGGTCTTTCGGCCCCTTTCCGCAGGTCCGGAGCGGGCCTAGGCTCTACCGCGGATGCGACCCGGATGTCGAGGGAGGCGGCCATGATCGACCGACGGACGTTCCTGCGCGGGGCGGCGGTGACAGCCGGAGCTACGGCGCTGGGAGGACCGTTCCAGGGCTTCGTGGCCCGGGCGGCGCAGGCGGACCCAGGCGGCAGCCAGGCGTTCCGGGACCTGCGGGCCATCCCCGACCTGCGCGACGGCCAGGTACGGCTCTGGCTCCCCGAGGGCTTCACGTACCGCTCGTTCCACGACACCGAGGCGCCCATCGTGCTGGACGACGGCACCGCGCTGCCAGGCCGGCACGACGGCATGGCGGCGTTCCGGGGCCGGCGCGGGAACGTGATCCTGGTGCGCAACCACGAGGTCAACGGTCCGGGTGCGGCGTTCGGCCCCGGCACCCCGTACGACAGCGCGGCCCGGGGCGGCACCACGACCGTGGAGGTCACCCCGCACGGCGAGGTCGTCGGGGCGTTCACCAGCCTCAACGGCACCCAGATGAACTGCTCCGGCGGCCCGATGCCGTGGGGCAGCTGGATCACCTGCGAGGAGACCATCAACGGGCCGGACGTCGGCCCCGACTTCACCGGCGTCTCCAACGTCCCGCTGACCCGTCGCCACGGCTTCATCTTCGAGGTCCCGTCGCGCGGCCAGTCCAACCGTGAGCCGATCACGTCGGCGGGACGGTTCGCCCACGAGGCGGTGGCGTTCGACCCGATCGGCGGCACGCTCTACCTGACCGAGGACAACTTCGGCTTCCCGTCCGGTTTCTACCGGTACCGGCCGAACGTCAACCCGATGCGGTCCCGGCGCCTCGGCAACGAAGGCCGGCTGCAGATGCTGGCGGTCGTCGGCCAGCCGAACGAGAACCTGGCGCAGAGCCAGCTCCCCGGAGCCAGGTACGAGGTCACCTGGGTCGACATCGACGACCCGGCGCCGACCTTCCCGTACACCCCGGGCCAGACTGCGCCCACCACCAACGACACGGCGCTGACGTACGTCGGCAACCAGGGCCGGGCGCAGGGCGCGGCGTACTTCTCCCGGCTGGAGGGCGCTGCGTACGACGACGGCGTCGTCTACTTCTGCTCGACGCAGGGCGGCGGCCCGGCCGAGACGTCGACGGGCCCGATCGCGGACGGCTACGGCAACGGCAACGGACAGATCTGGGCGTACCACGTCCACAAGCGGGTCCTGGAGCTGCTGTATGAGTCGCCCGGGCCGGACACGCTCGACTTCCCCGACAACGTCACCACGAGCAAGCGCGGCACGCTCGTCGTGTGCGAGGACAACGTCAACAACAACTACCTGCGCGGGCTCACCCGCCACGGCCGGCTCTTCGACATCGCCCTCAACCGGCTTCGCAGCAGCACCGGCGCCGACCGATCGAACGACGAGTTCGCCGGATCGACGTTCAGCCCCAGCGGCCAGACGCTGTTCGTGAACATCCAGGCGTCGGCCGGCATGACGTTCGCCATCTGGGGTCCCTGGTGGCGCATCGGAGTATAAGTTGCCCGGCGATTCGGACCTGGCGGCGCCGTCTGGCAGAATGAACGGCTGAACTGGCTGTCGCGTGGCCCCTCTCACCCGTGGCATGTCGAGTCCACCGAACGGCTACCGTCACAATCCCCACGTGGCGGGGCGCTGTTCACCCACGCCAACACCAGGAGCACCCACACCCGTGGCCACCAAGATCAAGCTGATGCGGCTCGGCAAGAAGCGCGCGCCGTACTACCGCATCGTTGTCGCAGACGCTCGCACCAAGCGTGACGGCCGTTCCATCGAGACGATCGGCAAGTACCACCCCAAGGAGGACCCCTCCTACATCGAGGTCATCTCCGACCGGGCGCAGTACTGGCTGGGCGTCGGCGCGCAGCCGACCGAGGCCGTCGAGGCCATCCTCAAGGTCACCGGCGACTGGCAGAAGTTCAAGGGCGAGCCGGCTCCGGCGCCCATGAAGGTCGCCGCGCCGAAGGCCGACAAGAAGGCCCTCTTCGAAGAGGTCGCGAAGGCCGCCGGTAACCAGCCGGTCGCCGACGCCACCACCCCGAAGAAGAAGGCCACCAAGAAGGCCGAGCCCAAGGCGGACGAGGCCAAGGCCGAGAAGGCCGACGCACCCGCGGAGTCCTGACGTGCTTGAAGCCGCCCTGGAACACCTCGTCAAGGGAATCGTCGACAACCCCGACGACGTCCGCGTCGACCTGGTGAACGGCCGGCGCGGCCGCATCCTCGAGGTGCGCGTCCACCCGGACGACCTGGGCAAGGTGATCGGCCGCGGCGGCCGCACCGCCAAGGCGCTGCGCCAGGTCATGGCCGGCGTCGGCGGGCGCAGCGTCCGCGTCGACGTGGTCGACACCGACCAGCACTGAGAGGGGATCAGTGGCCCGAGCGGCCGGGAGCGGGAGAACGTAGTGCAGCTGGTCGTCGGCCGGATCGGCCGTGCCCACGGCATTCGCGGAGACGTCTTCGTGGATGTCCGCACGGATGACCCGGACACCCGGTTCTCCGCCGGGTCAGTGCTCGTCACTGACCCGGCGGACGCCGGTCCGCTCACGATCGACCGTGCCCGCTGGCACTCCGGCAAGCTCGTCCTGGGCTTCGCCGGCTTCCCCGACCGCACGGCCGTCGAGCGGCTGCGCGGGGTCCGGCTCGTCATCGACTCCGACCAGTTGGAGCCGCTCGACGACCCGGACGAGTTCCACGACCACGAGTTGGTCGGCCTCGCCGTGCACACCGCCGACGGCAGGCCCATCGGCCGCGTGAGTGAGGTCATCCACGGCCCGGGCGGCGAACTGCTCGCCGTCCGCCGCGAGGGCGGCGCCGAGGCGCTGGTGCCGTTCTACCGGGACATCGTCCCCACCGTGGACGTCGCGGGCGGGAAGGTCGTCATCGACCCGCCCGAAGGGCTTCTCGAACTGTGAAGCTTGACGTCATCACGATCTTCCCGAGCTACCTCGCGCCGCTGGGGGAGTCGCTGCTCGGCAAGGCGCAGCAGCGTGGCCTCGTCGAAGTCGGCATCCACGACCTGCGCCAATGGACCGACGACGTGCACCGCACCGTCGACGACACCCCGTACGGCGGCGGCCCAGGCATGGTCATGCGCCCCGAACCGTGGGGTCGCGCGCTCGACGCGGTATGCGCGGGCGACCCGCCGCCGCGGCTCGTGGTCCCGACCCCCGCCGGACGGCCGTTCACCCAGGCGCTCGCCGCGGAGCTGGCCCGCGAACCGCACCTGGTCTTCGCCTGCGGACGGTACGAGGGCATCGACTACCGCGTCGTCGAGCACGCCCGCGAGCGGATGACCGTCGACGAGGTGAGCCTCGGCGACTACGTGCTCGCCGGTGGCGAGGTGGCGGTGCTGGTCATCGCCGAAGCGATCAGCCGGCTCCTGCCTGGTGTCGTCGGCAACGTGCGGTCGGTCGAGGAGGACTCGTTCTCCGACGGGCTACTCGAAGGCCCCGCGTACACCCGCCCGGAGGTCTGGCGGGATCGGGCCGTGCCGCCGGTGCTGCTGTCCGGGAACCACGCCGCGATCGACCGCTGGCGACGTGACGAAGCTCTCCGTCGCACCGTCGCCCGCCGGCCCGACCTGCTCGCCACGCTGCCGGCCGGCAAGCTGGACAAGCGGGACCGAGCGGTCCTCACGGACGCCGGGTTTCACCTTCCCAGCGACGATGTGGCACAGTAGATGGGTTGCCACGGGCACTGAGCACGCGCCCGGTCGCCGACACTTTCCACCGACCAACCCCTGGTGCGTTGTTGACACGCGCGCCAAATGACGAGGAAGCGAAGACTCGCGATGAACACCCTGGACGCCCTGGACGCCGAGTCTCTGCGTTCCGACATCCCGGCTTTCCGCCCCGGTGACACCCTCAAGGTGCACGTGCGGGTCGTTGAAGGCAACCGCTCGCGTATCCAGATTTTCCAGGGCGTGGTCATCCGTCGCCAGGGCGCTGGCGCCCGCGAGACTTTCACCGTCCGCAAGGTCAGCTTCGGCGTCGGCGTGGAGCGCACGTTCCCGGTCCACACCCCGGTGATCGAGAAGCTCGAGATCGTCACCCGCGGTGATGTTCGTCGCGCCAAGCTCTACTACCTCCGTGACCTGCGCGGTAAGGCCGCGAAGATCAAGGAGAAGCGCGACCTCCCGACCGGCTGACCCGCGATCGCAGACCGCTTCGCCGCCGGCCGGCTACGCTCGTCCATGAGATGAGTACCGCCAGCGGCTGGAGCCGCGACCCGCTCGGGGATGCCGAGAGGCTCCGCGCGCGTGGAGCCGTGCCCTGGGGGCGTGCTGACGAGACCGGTGAGGAGTGGCCGCCGCTACGGGCGGCCCTCCCCAGCGGCCAGTCCAACGACCAGGACGACGATCAGACCACCAGTTATATCTCGTCTCTGAGTGACCGCCAATCAGCGGACGGTGAGTGGTACCACGCGTCGGGCCGGGACGACGAGCAATTCCGCACGCGCGCCTCGCGTCGCAGGGAGGGCGGTTCGCCGGCCGACGACTACAGGGACGCCGTCGAGTACGACGCCGGGGCGCCGAGCCGGCCCACGCCGGTCGAGGACTACCGGCCGACCGTCGAGTACGACACCAGCGCAACCCGCCGCCCCACCCCGATCGACAGCTACCGCGGCGCCGCCGACACGAGCGGCTGGCTCCCGCCGCCGGCCTTCGGTGAGGCGCCCACGACCTACCGGAAGGTCGCGCCGCGCAGCGCGCCGGAGCCCGCTCCCCGCCCCACGACCTACCGTGCGCTCCCGTCCGGCGACGACGCCACCTACAGCACCGGCGCGCACCACGCCGTCGACTACGACATCGACGGGCGCCCGATCGCGTATCGCGCTCTCCCGCCCGGCCCTGGCAGCCCTGTCCGCGACGACCTGACCCGGGACGACGGCACCCGCGACGACGGTGCCTACGGCGCCACCACGTACGGCAGCACCGGGTACGCCGGCACCACGTACGGCAGCCCTATGCCCTCGTACCGGGAGCCGACCGGCCGCGGCGACGGCGGCTACGGCACCACGTACAACGGCACCACGTACAACGGCGCTACGTACAGCGGCACGACGTACGGCAGCAGCGCCGCCGGGGGCACCACGTACAACGGCACGGCCTACGAGAGCACCGGCTACGAGCAGCCCGCCTACGACGAGTCGGCGTACCAGAAACCGGCCTACGACGAACCGGCCTACGAGGAACCGGCCTACGACGCCGGCGGCTACCCGACCACCGCCTACTCGGACTATGCGGCCACGGAGTACGACAACCGGGGGTACGACCGCTACGACACCCGGTATGAGACCGGCTACGACGACCCGCCGTCCGCGTACGACCGGCTGCCGCGTGAGGACGACTACACCGGCTACGACCGGTACGCCAGCTCGCCGGTCGTCGACGAGCCAATGCCGCGCCGCCGCGACTACAACCCGTACGACGACGACCGCCCCACCACGATCTTCAAGTCGTCGCTGACCGGCGACTTCCCGGCCGTCACCGATGACGGGTACGACCCCCGCTCGCGGGGTCGGGTCTACGGCGGGCGTGAGGGCTCGGGCCGGCACCGCGCGGATCTCGACGAGGAGGAACGCCCGTCGGGCCGCCGCAGTGCGACGCGAGGACGACGGCAGGTGCCGCTCTGGCAGGAGCTGCCGCTGCTGGTCATCATCGCGTTCTCGCTGGCCCTGGTGATCAAGACGTTCCTGTTGCAGGCGTTCTTCATCCCGTCCGGGTCGATGGAGAACACGCTGCTCGTCAAGGACCGCGTACTCGTCAACAAGGTCGTGTACCAGTTCCGCGCCCCACAGCGCGGCGAGGTGATCGTCTTCCGGGGCACCGACTCGTGGGCGCCGGAGACGGACCTCCAGCAGCCGAACGGGTTCCTGGCCAATGCCGGCCGTACCGTCGGCAGCTTGGTCGGGCTCGGCACGCCGGACGAGAAGGACTTCATCAAGCGGGTCATCGGCGTGCCGGGCGACGTCGTGCAGTGCTGCGACCCGCAGGGCCGGCTGCTCGTCAACGGCCAGCCCCTCGACGAGGACGCGTACGTCTTCGACAACAACCCGATCGACCAGCGGGCGTTCGGCCCGATCACGGTGCCGCAGGGTCGGCTCTTCATGATGGGCGACCACCGCGGCAACTCCCAGGACTCGCGCGCGTACGTCGGCGACGAGTTCAAGGGCACGATACCGATCGACCAGGTGATCGGCCGCGCTTTCGTCAAGGTGTGGCCGGTGTCGAGTTGGGACGACCTGCCGGTCCCGGGGTCGTTCGATGCCGTTCCGGCGGCCCGTGCGATCGGTCCGCCCGAGCCAGGCGGCGGGCGGCCGGTACCGTCCGGTCTCGGCGATGGTCCATTCGTGGCCGCGTTGTTGTTGCCGTTCTCCCGGCGTCGCCTGCGGCGGTGGGCCGCGCAACGGCGGCCTAAGTAACAGCTACTTAGCAAGTAACCAGCTACTTGGCAAGTAACCAGCTACTTAGCAAAGTGAGGATTGCCTAAGAGCCGGAGCCTCGGGCGGCGGTT
>Ga0184623_10000331_pt1 | contig 20059 bp, 15 predicted proteins | sample PLM1_100_b1_FD_133138 | JGI IMG/M metagenome (GOLD analysis project Ga0184623, IMG submission 133138) | Groundwater sediment microbial communities from an aquifer in East River, Colorado, USA - PLM1_100_b1 | ecosystem: Environmental > Terrestrial > Soil > Riparian zone | place: USA: East River... | reverse complement strand
TAGTTAAACGAGTCAATGCTGGGCATGACCGCGCTGATCCAGATGCCGAAGAGGCCGAATCCCAGCCCGGTGAGGAAGCCGATCAGCGGCACCAGGAGCATGCCCAGGCTCGGATCCAGGCCGAACGCCATCGCGACGAGCAGTGGCGCGCACCCGTACACCCCGGACTTGCCGGCGATCCACAACGCTTCACCGGTGACCAGCTCGTGCGTGTCGACGGGCGCGGCGAGCATCGCGTCGTACGTGCGCTGGAAATGCCGGCGGATGAAGCTCTGGAACATCCCCGCGAACGCCGAGCTGAACAGCACCGCGGTGGCCACGACGCCGGTGCCCAGGAACTCGATGTACGGGACGCCGGTGACGACGGGGACCAGCGCGCCGAAGCCGACGCCGAACGCGAGCAGGTAGATGGTGGGTTCGACGATGGACGAGAACGTGGTGGACGGCCAGTACCGCTTGAAGATCGTGAGGTCGTGGGTGAGCACCCCCGCGATAGCCGACGGCTCGATGAACCGCAGCTTCGGCTTGGCGCCATTCTGCTGGACGGCCGTCATCCGACTACCTCTCCCGTGAGCGCGACGAAGACGTCTTCGAGGTTGGCCGCGCGGCGGAGGCCGTCGCCGAGTTCGTCGGTGAGCGAGGGCGGCATGTCCTCGGCGCGGAGTACCGAGATGCTCGGGCCGGTGCGCCGGGTGGGCATGCCCGCTGCCTGCGCGAGCCGTTCGACCACGACCAGCCGCTCGGGCGGGCCGTAGTACTCGGCGGCGGTCTTGCCGGCGTGTTCGGTGAGGAGGGCCACCGGGGCGCCGCGCGCGATGATCTTGCCGTGGTTCATCACCGCGACGTCATCAGCGAGGCGCTCAGCCTCCTCGATGTAGTGCGTGGACATGAGGACTGTGGTGCCTGCCGTGCGTAGCCCGTCGATGAGTGACCACAGCTCCTGGCGGATCTGCGGATCGAGCCCGACGGTCGGCTCGTCGAGCAGCACCAGCCGTGGCTGGTGGACCAGGCCCCGCGCGATCAGCAGCCGGCGGCGCATCCCGCCGGATAATCCCTCGGTCCTAGCGTTGGCACGGTCGGTGAGCTGGGCGATGCCGAGGGCGCGATCGACGGCGGCACGGCGCTCGCGGGCCGGCACCCGGTAGAGGCGGGCGAACACAGCGAGGTTCTGCTCGGCGGTCAGCTCGGCGTCGAGGTTGTCGAGCTGCGGCACCACGCCCATGAGCGCGCGGGCGTGCTTGGACTCGGCCGGGATGCGGTAGCCGAGCACCTGAATCTCGCCGGAGTCGGCGATGGACTGGCCGGTCAGCATGCGCATCGTGGTGGACTTGCCGGCGCCGTTCGGGCCGAGCAGCCCCAGGCACGTTCCCGGCGCGATGTCGAGGTCCAGCCCGTCGACAGCGGTGATCTCGCCGTACCGCTTGACGACGCCGGTCAGGCTGAGGGCGGGTTGCTGGGACACGTCGTCACCCTACGAGCCGGCACCGACAATCTGCGCACCGTTTTCGGACGGGCCAGGCCGCCAGAAAGCGCTTTTGCCCATTTCGTGAGGAGCCGGACGGCGACGTCACGCGGGTGCTCGCCCCTTAGCCGCTAGAGCTCGTTTCGTCGGCGGCGCGGGCGGCGTTGAGCCTTGCCCGCGCCCCGTCCAGCCAGGACTGGCACAGGTCGGCGAGCTTCTCGCCCCGCTCCCACAGCGCGAGCGACTCTTCGAGGGTGATGCCGCCGGCCTCGAGCTTCTGGACCACCTCGCCCAGTTCGGCGCGGGCCTCCTCGTAGCTGAGCTCGGCCTGCGCCGCGTTCTTTGCCATGGCGTTCAGCCTAGGTCACGGCTCATCCCAGAAACCGACCTCGGCCGGGATCTCGCCCTCCGCCAACCGCACCCGCACCTGGTCGCCGGGGTCGACGTCGGCCGGCCGGCGCACCACCACCCCGTCCTCGCGCTGCACTACCGCGTACCCACGGTCGAGTGTGGCCTGCGGCGACAGCGCCGTGACCCGGGCGCGGGTATGCGACAGCTCGCCCGTCGCCGCGTCCAGACGGTGAGCGAGGCAGCGGCGGGACCGGTCGAGAAGCCCGTTCACCTCGTTCGCGCGAGCGTCGATCATCACCTCGGGGCGGGCCATGACCGGACGGCTGCGCGCCCCGTCGAGCCACTGCTGCTCGCGATCGAGCCGGCCGACGATGCACCGCAGCAGGCGGTCGCGGGCGACGCCGATCCGGTGGGTCTCCTCGGCGAGATCCGGGACGACACGCTTGGCGGCGTCGGTCGGCGTCGAGCAGCGGACGTCGGCGACGAAGTCCAGCAGCGGCGTGTCCGGTTCGTGCCCGATCGCGCTGACCACTGGCGTACGGCAGGCGAACACCGCACGGCACAGCCCTTCGTCGCTGAACGGCAGTAGATCCTCGACGCTGCCGCCGCCGCGCGCGATGACGATGACGTCCACGTCCGGATCGGCGTCCAGATCGCGCAGCGCCCCGATCATCTGCGGTACCGCGCTGGCCCCCTGAACAGCCACGTTGCGGACGGCGAACTGCACGGCCGGCCAACGGCGGCGCGCGTTCTCCAGGACGTCCCGCTCGGCGGCGCTGGCCCGGCCGGTGATGAGCCCGACGGTGCTCGGCAGGAACGGGAGCCGCCGCTTGCGTTCGGCGGCGAAGAGGCCCTCCGCGCCGAGCGCCGCCTTGAGCCGTTCGAGCCGGGCGAGCAGCTCGCCGATCCCGACCGGCCGGAACTCGGTCGCCCGCAACGAGAGGCTGCCACGGGCGGGGTAGAACTCGGGCTTGGCGTGGACGATCACCCGTGCGCCCTCGGTGAGCGGCGGCTGCGCGTCGTCGAAGACCTGGCGCCAGCACGTCACCGGCAGGCTGATGTCGGCGGCCGGATCACGCAGCGTGAGGAAGACGGTGTTCGTCCCGGGCCGTCGGGAGAGCTGGGCGACCTGCCCCTCGACCCACACGTCACCGAGGCGGGCGATCCAGCCGGCGATCTTCTGACTCACCACCCGCACCGGCCACGGCTCGTCGGGGGTGGACCGGGGCGATCCGGCGGGCGCGCGGTCAGTGGGCTGGCTCACGCCATGTGAGCCTAGGGGGTGCCGCCGCCTACGATGGGAGTATGTCTGCCGCCAAGCGTGTCCTGCTCGCCAAGCCCCGGGGCTACTGCGCCGGCGTCGACCGCGCGGTGATCACCGTCGAGAAGGCGCTCGAGCTGTACGGCGCCCCTGTTTACGTGCGCAAGGAGATCGTGCACAACAAGCACGTGGTCCAGACGCTCCAGGCGCGCGGGGCGATCTTCGTCGAGGAGACGGAGGAGGTGCCCGAGGGCGCCACTGTCGTCTTCTCCGCCCACGGCGTGGCGCCGGTGGTGCACGAGGAGGCCGCCGCCCGCAACCTCAAGGCGATCGACGCCACGTGCCCGCTGGTCACCAAGGTGCACATGGAGGCGCGGCGGTTCGCCGAGGATGACTACGACATCCTGCTCATCGGCCACGAGGGCCACGAGGAGGTCATCGGCACCACCGGCGAGGCGCCCGACCATATCCATCTCGTGGACGGCTCGGACGACGTCGACAAGATCACCGTCCGTGACGAGTCGAAGGTCGTGTGGCTCTCCCAGACCACGCTGTCCGTCGACGAGACGATGGAGACCGTCGGGCGGCTCGGCCAGCGATTCCCGCTGCTGCAGTCGCCGCCGAGCGACGACATCTGCTACGCCACCCAGAACCGTCAGGAGGCGGTGAAGGAGATCGGCGCCGAGTGTGACCTGGTGCTCGTGGTCGGCTCGAAGAACTCGTCGAACTCGGTGCGGCTGGTCGAGGTGGCGCTCGGTGCGGGCGCTAAGGCGTCTTACCTGATCGACTTCGCCAGCGAAATCGAGGAGGCGTGGCTCGACGGCGTGACCACCGTGGGCCTGACCTCGGGCGCATCCGTGCCGGAGGAGCTGATCGCCGAGGTGCTGGCGTTCCTCGCCGACCGTGGCTACGCCGACGTGGAGGAGATCGTCTCCGCGCAGGAGAAGCTCATCTTCTCGCTGCCGCAGGAGCTCAAGCGCGACATGCGCGCCGCCGACGCCGCTCGCGCCGCCGGCCAGGGCTGACCCGCGGCGGACGCCGCCAGTCGTTGCCGCCCCCCACTCCCTGCCGCGCGCGCAAGGCCCCACTCTCTGCCGCCCGGCGCAAGGCGTCCCGCGTGGCGGCCGGAGCTGTCCATTGTAGAAAGCTCGGGGAAAGTTACGTCTCAATGTGAATCGAGACGTAACTTTCCCCGAGTGGTCCATTTGGTGGGCGCCGCGCCGCCAACAACCGCTCAGGGTGCGGCGTGGCGCTCGTCGATCGCGATCAGGGCCTCGGTCTCGGACGCGATCAGCTCGGGCGCCTGGAGCTGCCGCCCCACCACCTCCACCTGCCGCGGCGTCTCCAGCTCGTCGGTCGTGACGTGCAGGTCGGCGAACTTACGCGCGGTGACCAGCACCCGCCCCTCCAGCGAGCCGATCGCCTCGTTGTACCGCGACACGGCCGTGTTGAGCGAGGAGCCGAGCTTGCCGAGGTGACCGCCCATCGTGGCGATGCGGCTGTGCAGCTCCCGGCCCAGCGCGTGGACCTGCGCCGCGTTGGCGGCGAGTGCCTCCTGCCGCCACGTGTAGGCGATCGTCCGCAGCAGGGCGATCAGCGTGGACGGGGTCGCCAGCACGACGTTGCGGCCGAACGCGTGCTCTAGCAGCATCGGCTCCCGCTGCAATGCGGCGTCCAGGAAGGTGTCGGCGGGGACGAACAGCACCACGAACTCCGGCGACGGATCGAACCGCTCCCAGTACGCCTTGCTGCCGAGCGCGTCGACGTGCGACCGCAGGTGACGGGCGTGCGCGTCGAGCCGGCTGCTGCGGTGGCGCTCGTCGCGGGACTCCATGGCCTCCAGGTACGCCGAGAACGGCACTTTCGCGTCGACGACCACGTTCTTGCCGCCCGCTAGCGTGACAACCATGTCGGGGCGGAGCATGCCGTCGGCGGTCACCGAGGTGGCCTGCTCGACGAAGTCGCAGTGCTCGACCATGCCGGACACCTCGACGATCCGGCGGAGCTGGTGCTCGCCCCACCGCCCCCGTACCTGCGGGGCGCGCAGGGCGGCCACGAGCTGGCTCGTCTCGACGCGGAGCTGCTCGGATGTCTGGTGCATGTGCTGGACCTGCTGGCGCAGCGTGGCGTACGCCTCCACCCGGTCGCGCTCGACCTCGTCGACCTGGGCCTCGACCTTCGCCAGGCTTTCCCGGATCGGCGCGACGAGCTGGGCGAACGCGGAGTTGTTCTGGGCGATCGACTCGTGGGAGAGGGCGCGCAGCGACTGCTCCAGCCGCTGCTCGCCCACGCGGGCGGCGTCGAGCGTGGCGCGCAGCCCGGCGACCTCGGTGGCGAGCCGGGCCCGGGCGGCGTACCAGCCGATCAGCGCCCCGGCGGCGAGGCAGAGCAGCGCCACGACGGCGATCGCGAGTGCGTCCATAGGTAGATCCTGGCAACGGCGTCCGACAGTTCCCACCACCGCCACGCCCGGGAAGCAGCTGGTCCTGGAAAGATGACACGGTCTGGTAACCGGACCGATACAGCTATTGACAACGTTGTCTTCTGATGGAAGAACTACGAGCCAGTAATCAACGGTGTGTGATGGCTCATCGGTCATCCACACCCACCACGGAGGTATCAATGCGTTCGCCGGCCCACCCGATGAGGCTCCCCAGTGGGGAGTTCGCGGCCGCGATCCGGGAGGAGGCGCGATGACAGCCCGCCGCCCCACCCTCAAGGACGTCGCCGAGCGCGCCCGAGTCAGCCTCAAGACCACATCAAGGGTGCTGAACGGGGAGAAGTCCGTCCGTCCCGAGACTGAGCAGCGGGTCCGCGACGCCATGGCTGAGCTGGGTTTTCGCCCGAACGACTTCGCGCGGCGGCTGCGCCTCGGCGCGGACAGCTCCAGCATCGGCCTCGTCATCGAGGACCTGAGCAACCCGTTCTACTCGGGCATCGCGCACGCCATCGAGCAGCGCGCCCACGAGCGTTCGCTGCTCCTCGTGATCGGCAGCAGCCAGCGCGACCCCGAGACTGAACGCCGCCTGGTGCTGGCGCTCTCCCAGCGCCGGGTCAGCGGCCTGATCGTCGTCCCGGCTGGCCACGACCACGCGCACCTCTCCGCCGAGCTGGACCGTGGCCTGCAGATCGTCTGTGTCGACCGGCCCGCGGAAGGCGTCGCCGCGGACGTTGTCGTCGCCGACAACGAGGGTGGCGCGCGGCTCGCCGTCACCCACCTGATCCGCCAGGGGCACCGCCGGATCAGCTACCTCGGTGACGACGCCAAGCTCTACACGAGCATCCAGCGGCGCGCTGGCTACCAGGCGGCGCTGACCCTGCACGGCGCCGACGACGACCCGGCCCTGGCACGCACTGGCCTGCCGGACGCCACCGCCGCCGAGCACGCCGCCCGTGAGCTGCTCACCGGCCCGACCCCGCCGACCGCGTTCTTCACCGGCAACAACCTGCTGACGATCGGCGCCCTGCACGCATTGCGCTCGCTGGGCCGTACGGACGTCGCGGTGGTCGGTTTCGACGACTTCGAGGCGGCTGACCTGGTGGTTCCGGGGGTGACCGTGGTGCGCCACGACGCCGCCGACCTGGGCCGGCTCGCCGCTGATCGGCTCTTCGCGCGGCTCGACGGCGATCGTAGCGACCCCGCCGTGAAGATGCTGCCCGTCCACCTGATCACCCGAGGGTCTGGAGAGATCACACCGTGAAGCCCGTTGTCCTGCCCCATCACCAGCTTCGGTGTTTCTACCGGGGCGGCGAGAACATCGCCGACCTGCGTGGCACCGACGGCCGGGACTGGTATCCGGAGGAGTGGCTGGCGTCGACGACGCCACGCTTCGGCGAGACCGTGGATGGCCTGTCCGCACTGCCGGACGGCCAGCTCCTCCGGGACGCCATCGCGGCCGATCCCGACGCCTGGTTGGGGGCAGAGCACGTGGCCGCGTACGGCGCGGACCCTGCGGTGCTGGTGAAGTTGCTGGACGCCGGCGAGCGGCTGCCGGTGCACGTCCACCCGGACCGCGAGTTCGCGCGGCGCCACCTGGACTGCCCGTACGGCAAGACCGAGGCCTGGGTGGTCATCAAGGTCGAGGGCGAGGGTCCGCATGTGTACCTGGGGTTCCGCGAGGATGTCGAGGCTCAGGCGTTGCGGAAGCTTGTGGACACGCAGGACTCCCAGGGCTTTCTGGACCTGATGCACAAGCTGCCGGTGGCCGTCGGCGACACGATCGTGGTGCCCAGCGGCACGCCGCACGCCACTGGCGCCGGGGTGTTCGTGGTGGAGCTGCAGGAGCCGTCCGACTTCTCGATCCTGCTGGAGCACGCGCCGTTTGATATCGATGGCACCAACAAGGGCCACCTCGGGATCGGCTTCGACCTGGCGCTGGAGGCCGTGAACCGGTCCGCGGTCGACGCCGTCGAGATCGACACCTGGCGCGGTTTCGTCGACCTGGACAGCACCGGTAACGCACCGCAGAAGACGCTCGCCGACATCGCCGACCCGTACTTCCGCGCCGACCTGGTGCGGCCGGGCCCACCCCGCTCCCGGCCGCTCGGGCCCGAGCCCAGCGCGACGGTGCCGGCCGGGTTCGGCGTCGTGGTTGTACTCGACGGGTCAGGGGAACTGACCGGAAGCAAATCGGGGGAATCGATCCAGGTCACGGCCGGAGATGTGCTGGCTGTGCCGCACGCCGCCGGCGACGTGACCGTGACCGGTGGCCTCGGCGCGGTGTGGAGCCGCCCGCCGGCCCCCGACCAGGCAGGAGTGGGCAGATGAGGGAGCGAAGCGAGCGAATCATGGATACGGCCGACCTGAAGCCTCATGGGCGCCGCGAGCGAAGCGAGGGGCGGGCATGAGTGCAGTACAGCCGGTGCTCGAGGCGCGCGGGCTGACCAAGACCTACGGCCACGTGCAGGCTCTGCGTGGCGCTGATTTCAGCGTCAACCCGGGCGAGATCGTCGCGCTCATCGGGGACAACGGCGCCGGTAAGAGCACGCTGGTCAAGATGCTGTCGGGCGCGATCCAGCCGGATGGCGGCGAGATCCTCGTGGACGGCACGCCGGTGCACCTGCCCACGCCGATCGCGGCACGGGCGCACGGCATCGAGACGGTCTACCAGGATCTGGCGCTCGCCCTCGATCTGACGCCGGCCGCCAACCTCTACCTGGGGCGGGAGCTCACCGTCGGCGGCCCGATCGGCCGGTTCTTCGGGTTCCTGGACAACAAGAAGATGCGGGAGGAGGCGCGCAAGTCGTTCTCCAGCCTCGGGTCGATCGTCCAGTCGGTCGACGTGCCGGTGCGTTCGCTCTCCGGCGGCCAACTCCAGAGCGTCGCGGTTGGTCGCTCCGCCGCCTGGGCGAACCGGGTGGTCTTCATGGACGAGCCGACGGCCGCGCTCGGAGTCGTGCAGACCGCCAAGGTGCTCGAACTCATCCGCAACGTGGCTGCCAAGGGCATCGCGGTCGTCCTGATCAGCCACAACATGCCGCAGGTGCTGGAGGTGGCGGACCGGGTGGAGGTGCTCCGGCTGGGTCGCCGTACGGCCAAGTTCAAGGCGGACGAAACCGACGTCGAACAGCTGGTCGCGGCCCTCACCGGTGCGTTCACCAACGAGCCCGTCACCGTGGGAGAGGAGCAGGCCCGATGACCGGTCAGACACCGGCGGGCACCGACGAGGCCCCCGCCAAGAAGCCGCACGACGACATCGCTGTCATTACGCCCGATCCGGCGCTCGCCGCCGTGGAGCGCGTCGCCGACGAGGCCGTCGAGCCCGTTCCGTCGGCGCTCCAGCGGTTGGTCCGGTCGTCGTCGATCTGGACGGCCGGCGTGCTGGCGCTGTTCATCATCGTCTTCTCGATCCTCATGCCAACGTCGTTCGCCTCCGCGGACAACGCGACGACCATCCTCTCGAACGCGTCGATCCTGCTGGTCCTGGCCGTCGGGATGACGTTCGTGATCATCACCAGCGGCATCGACCTGTCCGTCGGCGCCGTGCTGGTGCTGTCCGCGGTGGTCGCCGGGCAGCAGATGGCGAAGGTCGGCGAGTCCGGCACCGCGGTGGTCGTGACCGCGCTTGTCGTCGCCGTCGCCGTCGGACTGTTCGTCGGCGCGGTCAACGGCGTGCTGGTGGCGTACGCGAAGGTCCCGCCGCTGATCGTCACCCTGGGCATGCTCGGGATTGCCCTCGGCACCGCGCGGATCCTGACCAAGGGCATCGACGTCCGGACCAGCGCTATGGAGAACATCGACACTCCCCAGGGCGCGGTCTTCGGTATCCGGCTCATCGTGCTCATCGCCCTGGGCGTGCTGATCGTCGGCGGGGTGCTCCTGCACCTCACGCGGTTCGGCCGCTACACCTACGCGATCGGATCCAACGCCGAAGCGGCGCGGCGGTCCGGCGTCAACGTCCAGTTGCACCTGGTCAAGATCTACGCGCTGTCCGGCCTGCTCGCTGGCTTCGCTGGCTTCCTCTCGCTCGCCAAGTTCGGCACCAGCGGCCTCAGCGGTCACGAGTCCGACAGCCTGGGCGCCATCGCCGCCGTCGTGCTGGGCGGCACCAGCCTCTTCGGCGGCATCGGCACCATCGTCGGCACCCTCATCGGTGTCTTCATCCCGGCCATTCTCGCGAACGGCTTCGTGCTCCTCGACATCCAGGCGTACTGGCAGCAGGTCGCTGTCGGTGTCGTCCTCGTCGCGGCGGTCTGGTTCGACCAGTACAAGCGCCGGTCCCGGAATCGTTCCTAACCACCCTCTGCAGTACCACCCTCTGCAATACCACCCCCTGCAGTACCAACCCCTGCATACCACCCCCAACAAGGAGGAACCTGTGAAGCGCAGGCTGGCAGTCGCCATCGGAGTACCTGCCCTGCTGCTCGCCGCGACGGCGTGCGGCGCCGGCGAGTCGTCAAGCACGGCCGACGGCAAAGAGAAGATCACCCTGATCCTCGGGCAGGCGGGCGAGCCGTTCTACATCTCGATGGACTGCGGCGCCAAGCAGGCCGCCAAGGACCTGAAGGTTGACCTGGACACCCAGGGCCCGACCGCGTTCGACGCGACCCTGCAGAACCCGATCATCGACACGGTCGTCCAGAAGAAGCCCGGTGCCATCCTCATCGCGCCGAACGACGACAAGGCGTCGGTCAACCCGCTGAAGGCCGCGCAGGACAAGGGGATCAAGACGATCCTTGTCGACACGATCGTCGGTGACGAGTCGATCGGCCTCTCCCGGATCTCCTCCGACAACGAGGCCGGTGGCGTCGCCGCCGCGCAGGAGCTGGCCAAGCAGATCGGCGACAAGGGTTCCGTGCTGTTCATCGGCACGAAGCCCGGTGTCTCCTCGGTCGACGCCCGCCAGCGCGGGTTCGAGAAGGAGATCAAGAACCACTCGGGTATCAAGTTGCTGCCGGCCCAGTTCTCCAACAACGAGCTGGCCAAGGCGAACCAGGTCGTCACGGACACCCTGACCGCCAACAAGGACCTGGCCGGCATCTTCGCGGCCAACCTGACCACGGCGGACGGCGCGGCTGCCGGTCTGAAGAGCACCGGCAAGCAGGGGCAGGTCAAGATCGTCGGCTTCGACGCCGGCCCGCAGCAGGTCAAGCAGCTCACCGACGGTTCCGTCCAGGCGCTGGTCGTCCAGAAGCCGTACGACATGGGCTACAAGGGCGTCGAGTTCGCGCTGAAGGCCATCAAGGGCGAGACGGTCGAGAAGCAGGTCGCCACGGACTTCGTGGTCGCGACCAAGGAGAACGTCAGCACCCCGGAGATCTCGAAGTACCTGTACAAGGAGTCCTGCTAGTTCATGCTGAGCGGGTGGCACCGGGTCTCCGGTGCCGCCCGCTTCGTCATGCCAGGCTGTCGGCCCACTGGCGGTGCAGCCCGGCATACCGGCCGTCGGTGTCGACCAGCTCGGCGGGGCTGCCGTCCTCGACGATCCGTCCGGCGTCCAGCACGAGCACCCGATCGGCGATCTCCACAGTGGACAGCCGGTGGGCGATGATGATCGCCGTACGGTCGGCGAGGATGGTCCGCAGCGCGCGCTGCACGAGCCGCTCGCTCGGGATGTCCAGCGATGACGTGGCCTCGTCAAGGATCAGCACCGCCGGATCGGCGAGGAACGCCCGCGCGAACGCCACCAGCTGGCGCTGGCCCGCCGACAGCCGGCCGCCACGCTTCCGGATGTTGGTGTCGTACCCGTCCGGCAACGCCCGGATGAACGTGTCCGCACCGATCGCCGCCGCGGCCGCCGCGATCTCGTCCCGGCCGGCGTCGGGCCGGCCGAACGCGATGTTGTCGGCGACCGTCCCGGAGAAGAGGAAGTTCTCCTGGGTGACCATGACGACCGCGCGGCGCAGATCCGACTCGGACAGGTCGCGCAGGTCCACCCCGTCCAGGCGGACAGTGCCGCTCACCGGGTCGTAGAAGCGAGCGACCAGCCGGGCCAGCGTGGTCTTGCCCGCGCCGGTAGAACCCACCAGCGCGACGGTCTGACCAGCCGGAACGTGCAGGTCGAGGGCCGGCAGTACCGGCCGGTCGTCGAGGTAACCGAAGCGCACCGCCTCGACGTCGAGCCGACCGGCCGCTCGCGGCAAAGGCTCCGGCCGCGACGGCTCCGGGACGCTCGGCCGCTCCTCCAGTACGCCGGACAGCTTCTCCAGCGCGGCCGTGGCCGACTGCAGCGCGTTGTAGAACATCGACAGTTCCTGCATCGGCTCGAAGAACCGCCGCAGGTAGAGGAGGAACGCGGCGAGCACGCCCACCTCGGCGTCGCCGCGCACCACCCGGTAGCCGCCGTAGGTGAGGACCAGCGCGATCGTCACGTTGCCGATCAGATGGATCCCCGGCGCGAAGATCGCCACCAGCCGGGTCGCTGCCTGGTGCGCCAGCCGGTTCTCGTCGTTCAGCTCCCCGAACAGCTCGTCGTTGCGCTGCTCCCGCCGGAACGCCTGCACAGCACGGATGCCGCCCAGCGACTCGACGAAGTGGACGATCACCAGCGCCACGGCGTCGCGGGTGCGCCGGTACGCGCGGGCGGAGTTGCCGCGGAACCAGGCCGAGAGCCACAGCAGCAGCGGGAAGCTGGCGAGGGCGACCAGCGCCATCCGCCAGTCGAGGAACAGCAGCACGAGCGCGATCGAGACGACATTCAGCGCGGCGATCACCAGATCGTCGAGGCCGCCGTCGACCAGTTCGCCGATCGCGTCCACGTCGGAGGTGAGCCGCGAGATGACCCGCCCCGACGTGTACTTCTCGTGGAACGCCAGCGACAGGCGCTGGAAGTGGTCGTACACCCGGCGCCGCAGGTCGAGCAGGACCGCCTGCCCGATCCGGCCCGAGGCGACCAGGAACCCGCGCTTGCTCAGGTACTCCGCGAGCGACGCCACGGCGAACGCCACCGTGACTCCGATCAGCGCGGCGACGTCGCCATCGGCCACCACCGGCGGGATGCCCCGGTCAATGCCCACCATGACCAGGTACGGACCAGCGAGCCCGGCCGCGTTCTGGAGCAGCAGCAGCGCAACCGCCCACCCGATCAGCCTCCGGTGCGGGCGGAGCAGGACACGGAGGAGCCGCCGGCTACGGGTGCGCAGCCGGATCGTCGATTCGGCGGTCAGCTCGTCGGCTTCCTCGGCGGCAACCCCCCGCCATTCCTGTGCGGTCATCGTCCTTCCTTCGTTCGCGCCTCTCCTCCGTTCACCGGGCACTCACCTCCTCGGCAACCGCGGAAAGCACTTCGCGGTAGGACGGCACGGTGGTCATCAGTTCTGAGTGGGTGCCGATCGCCGTGATCGTGCCTTCCTCCAGCAGCGCGACCCGGTCGGCGAGCGCCACCGTGGACGGCCGGTGCACGACCAGCAGCGCCGTCGTGCCGGTGAGGACCCGGGCGAGCGCCTCCTCGACCAGGGCCTCGGTGTGCACGTCGAGCGCGGAGAGCGGGTCGTCGAGCACCAGCACCCGCGGCCGTCCCAGTACGGCGCGGGCCAGCGCGAGCCGCTGCCGCTGACCGCCGGAGAGCGAGAGGCCCTGCTCGCCGATCCGGGTGTCCAGGCCCCACGGGAGGTCGTGGACGAACTCGGCCTGCGCGATCCGCAGCGCCTCGGCGACCTCGTCGTCCGACGCGTCCGGGCGGCCCAGCGTCAGGTTCTCGCGCACGCTCGCGGAGAACAGGGTCGGATCCTCGAACGCGGTGGAGACCAGCCGGCGCAACGAGTCCAGTCGCAGGTCGCGGATGTCGCGGCCGTCGAGCGTGATCCGCCCGGCGGTGACGTCGTAGAGGCGCGGCACCAGCGCGGTCAGGGTCGTCTTGCCGGACCCGGTGACCCCGACCAGCGCCACCGTCTCACCCGGCGTTATGTCCAGGTCGATGTCGTGCAGCACCGTACGTTCGGCGCCCGGGTAGCCGAAGTCAACACCCTCGAACCGCAGGTGGCTTCCCCGGGCCACCAGCGGCGTCGCGCCAGCGGCGTCGCGGTCAAGCGGCCCGGAATCGGCCAGCCCGTCGTGCACATCGATCGCGCCGGCCCTGTCCATGATGGACGGTTTGGTGTCCAGCACCTCGTAGAGCCGGTCCGCGGCCGTCGCCGCCTCCTGGCCGACGGTGAGCAGCCAGCCGAGCGAGTCGACCGGCCACACCAGCATCAGCATCAGCGCGACGAACGCGACCAGGCTGCCGATCGTCAGGTCGCCGCGCGCCACCGCAAGCGAGCCGACCAGCAGGATCGTGGCCAGCAGCACGTTCGGCACGATGTCGAACAGCGACCAGAACTTGCCGACCAGCCGTGCCTTGCCGACGGCCGTGTCGTGCAGTGCGGTGGCGCCGGCGTCGAACTTTGCCGACACGTACCGGCGCCGACCGAACGACTTGATCGCCCGGATCCCGACGGCCGACTCCTCGACGAACGTGGCCACGTCGTCCTGCTGGTCCTGCATCCGCCGGCTCATCACCAGGTACCGCTTCTCGAACGCGCGTGAGATCAGCCCGAGCGGGATCGCGCCGAGGGTGACCAGCACGCCCAGCGGCCAGTACAGGCTGATGAGCAGGCCGGACACCGTGACGTAGGTGGCGAAGTTGATCAGCAGGAAGATGACGCCGAAGGACAGGAACCGCCGCATGACGCCGAGGTCGCTGAACGCCCGGGACACGAGTTGCCCGGTCTGCCAACGGTCGTGGAACGACACGGGCAGCCGTTGCAGGTGCGCGTAGAGGTCGTTGCGGATCTGGGTTTCGAGGCCGGTCGCGGCCGTGGCGTGTATCCAGCGGCGCAGGAACGCCATGAACGCCTCGGCGACGCCCAGCGCCAGCGCCAGCAGGCCGAGGAGCGGAAGGCCGGCGGCGTCCCCCGCCGCCACCGGCCCGTCCACTACCCGTTGGGTCACCAGCGGTACGACGATGCTTGCCCCGACGCCGAGTCCGGCGAACGCCACCATCAGCACCATCTGGGTGGCGTACGGCCGGAGGTAACTCCGGATCCGCCACAAATTGGCCAGAGGGTACCGAGGCGGCGTGGTATCTGGGGGCATAGTTCGACGGTAACCGGGGGCCCCAAAGCATTTTCGGGCGCGCGAAGTGGCCGTGGTTCTCCGGGCTATAGCCCGGAAAACCACGGCCACTTCAAGAGCGTCAGGCGCGGCGGCGGTCCAGGCGGCGCGCGTCGGGCCAGCGGACTTCAGTGGCCCAGCCGGCCAGTTCGAACCAGCGGATCAGCCGCGCCGACGAGTCGATCTGGCCGCGCTCGACGCCGTGCCGGGCGCACTTCGGGTCGGCGTGGTGCAGGTTGTGCCACGACTCGCCCATCGAGAAGATCGCCAGCGGCCAGAAGTTGGTGGCCTTGTCCCGGGTGCTGAACGGCCGGTCGCCGATGATGTGGCAGATCGAGTTCACCGACCAGGTGACGTGGTGGACGAGGAAGATCCGCACGAAGCCGCCCCACAGCAGCGCGGTGAGCGCACCTTCGACGCTCATCGTGAGCAGCCCGCCGAGCAGCGCCGGCACGGCCAGCGAGGCGAGCGCTAGCAGCGGGAACGCGCGATGAATCCGCACGATGTCCTTGTCGGCGACCAGATCCGGCGCCCAGCGTCGGGTCGAGGCCTGCTCCCGCTCGAAGAGCCAGCCAACGTGAGCGTGGAGGAAGCCGCGGAGCAGGCCGGTCACGCTCTCCCCGTACCGCCATGGCGAGTGCGGGTCGCCCTCGGCGTCGGCGTAGGCGTGGTGCTTGCGGTGATCGGCGACCCAGCGGATCACCGGGCCCTGCAGTGCCATCGAGCCGGCGATCGCCAGCGTGATCCGTAACGGCCGGGCGGCGATGAACGAGCCGTGCGTGAAGAGGCGGTGGAAGCCGATGGTGATGCCGTGGGCGGTGAAGACGAAGAAGCCGACCAGCAGGGCCAGATCCAGCGCCGATACCCCGTGGCCCCAGGCCAGTGGGATCGCGGCCAGTACCGCGAGCGGGGGCAGCCCGACGACGAGCCCGACGACCGGAAGCTCCCAGACGGGGCGGCGCTTGATGCCTTGTACGGCTGGCCGTGGGGCGCCCTCGGCGGCGGGGCGAGGTGCCGGGGCGGTGGAGGTGGTTGCCTCGGTCATGAGTGACTCCGGATCGACGAGCCTACGGATGAGTAACCTACGTATGCGTAACCGTAACTTACGGAACCGTAGGAAGCAATGGATGTGTCGTTGTCCACAGGCCTGGGCGCGCGTCCCACGGTGCACGTCGCCGAACCCCTACCGTTGGCACACATGCGGATCCTGCACACGTCCGACTGGCACGTCGGTCGCTCGTTCCACGGCAGGGATCTGCTCACCACGCAGGAATCGGTGCTGGGTGCGATCGCGGGTATCGTCGCCGCCGAGCAGGTCGACGTCGTGGTCATCGCCGGTGACCTGTACGACCGCGCGCTGCCGTCGGCGGAGGCGGTCCGGATCTGTGGCGAGGCGCTGGGGCGCGTCCGGGCGGCCGGCGCCGAGATCGTGCTGATCTCCGGCAACCACGATTCGGCGTCCAGGCTGGGCTTCGGCGCCGGATTCCTCGCGGCCGGCGGGTTGCACATCCGCACCGATCCAGCCGACGCGGCGACCCCGATCCTGTTCGGCGATGTCGCCGTCTATGGGATCCCGTACCTGGAACCGGAGACGGCTCGGCACGCGCTCGGCGTCGCCGATGCCCGCAGTCACGAAGGTGTGCTCCGTGCCGCGATGGACGCCATTCGCGCCGATCTCGCCACCCGACCCGGTGCCCGTTCGGTCGTGCTCGCGCACGCGTTCGTCACCGGCGGTGACGGCAGCGACAGCGAACGCTCTATTGCCGTCGGCGGCGTGGAGACGGTGCCCGCGTCGGTGTTCGACGGTATGACGTACACCGCCCTGGGACACCTGCACGGCGCCCAGCAGCCTGATCCGTCGCGGCCGTGGCTCCGGTACTCGGGCAGCCCCCTCGCGTACTCGTTCTCTGAGGCCAGGCAGGTGAAGTCGGTCTGGCTGGTCGAGCTCGACGCCACTGGGCTAGCCGACATCCGTCGCCACGAGCTGCCCGTCCCACGGCCGCTCTCTACGCTGCGCGGCCGCCTGGACGAGCTGCTTGCCGACCCCGTGCATGCGGACGTGGAGGAGCACTTCCTCGCCGTCGTGCTCACCGATCGGGCCCGCCCGCTCGAACCGATGCGCCGCCTCCAGGAGCGGTTCCCGCACGCGGTCGCGCTGGAGTGGGAGCCCGAGGGCGGCCGGCCGGCCGGCGACGCGCCACCGCGGGTCGGCACGGGTGAGCGGGACGACGTGGCTGTCGCGGCCGGGTTCGTCGAGTTCGTGCGGAACACGCCGCCGGAGCCCGACGAGCGCGCGCTGCTGGAGTCCGCCTTCGCCGCCGGCCGGGTGAGCGAGTGAGGCTGCACCGGCTGGAGCTGGCCGCGTTCGGGCCGTACCCCGACACCACGACGATCGACTTCGACGCGCTCGGTGCCGACGGGCTCTTCCTCCTCTACGGCGAGACCGGCGCTGGCAAGACCACCGTGCTGGACGCCGTCGCGTACGCGCTGTTCGGACGGGTGCCCGGGGCGCGGCAGCAGGCCGGGCGGCTCCGCTGCGACCACGCCGATCCCGCCACGGCACCACGGGTCGCCCTGGAGCTGACGCTCGACGGGAGGCGCCTGCGGATCTCCCGTTCGCCCGAGTGGCAGCGGCCCAAGCTGCGCGGCGAGGGGACGACGAAAGAGCAGGCCAGGGCGTTGCTGGAGGAGGAGCGCGACGGCACGTGGCGAGGCGTCTCCACCCGCATCGATGAGGTGTCCGACCAGCTCCAGACCTGGCTCGGGATGAGCGCCGAGCAGTTCTTCCAGGTGGCGCTGCTGCCCCAGGGCGAGTTCGCGCGGTTCCTGCGCGCCGATTCGATCGAACGGGAGGCGTTGCTGGAGCGGTTGTTCGGCACGCGGCGGTTCAGCGACGTGGAGGCGTGGCTCGTCCAGCGGCGCAAGGACGCGAAGAACGAGGTGGACGCCGTCGATGAGCGGCTCCGGGGCGTGCTTGCGCGGCTCTGCCAGGCGGCGGGAGTCGCGGCCGAGCCGCTGCTTGCCGAGGCTGACGACGCGTGGCGGAAGAGCCTCGTCGCGGCGGCCGTCGCGCGTGCCGGGGACGCTTTCGAGGCGGTCGACGCGGCGACGGCCGTGTTGCGGGCGGCCGAGGCCGAGGCCGAGCGAGTCACGAGTCTGCGGCGCAGGCAGGAACGGCGGCGCACCGCTGAGCAGGAGCGATCACGGGTCGACGCCGAGCGGAACGAGCAGTCCATCCGGCGCGAGGCGTTGGAGGCCGCGCGACGTGCCGCTGGCGTACGGCCGCTGCTCCGGAGCTGGCACGGGGCCACGGAAACCGCTTCGGCGGCGGCTGCCGCCGCGGACCGGGCCGCGGTCGCGCTCCGCGAGCCAGCTATCGCCGCAGGCATCGACTTGTCCGCGCCGGATAGCGCCGACCTCCGCGACGAGATTTCCCGGCTCGCGGCGTTGAGCGAGGACGCGGTGGAGCTGCCGCGGGTTACCGCCACGCTCCATTCGCTGAACGCGGAGCGGGCGGTGCTGGCCGCGGCGACCGAGCGGCGTACGGCCCGGCTGGAGGAGCTGCCGGGCGAGATCGAGTCGTTCCGCAAGGACCTGGCCGCCGCCGAGCGGGCCGTCGAACGTCGTAGGCCGCTCACCGAGCAGGTCGAGCGGGTTCGCGCTGCTCTGGCCGCGGCGCGCGACCACACCCTCGGCGAGGTGGTCGTTGCCAGCCTGCGGCAGCGGGTCAGCGTAGCCGTCGACGCACATCAGGACGCCCGCGAGCACGTACAGAACCTGCGCGAACGCCGGCTCAACGGGATCGCCGCCGAGCTGGCCGAAGCGCTGGTCGATGGCGCGCCATGCCCGGTGTGCGGCGGTGCTGAGCATCCGGCGCCCGCGCGGCCCGCGTCCGCGGTACGGGTCACGGAGGCGATGGAGGCCGAGGCGGCGGCGATTGAGGACGAGCGCCGCGCCGAACGCGAAGTGGCCGAGGGTGAGCTGGCCCGGGTCGAGCGCGATCAGGCCCGGCTTGCCGCGCTGGCCGGTGGGCGGATCGAGGTCGATCTCGGCACGGAGTTGGCGTCCTGCACGGCCGTACTCACGGAGGTCACGACCGTCGCGGCGGGCCTCGACGCGGCTCGCAGCGGGTTGGCGCGGTTGGAGTCGGAACAGCGCGAGCAGGTCGAGGCGGCACAGGTCGACGCCGCACACGCTGCCACGCTCGCTGCCGACGCGGCGCAGGCGAAGGCCCGCGTGGCTGATCTGACGGCAAAACTGGACGCCGCCCGGGGCGACGATGCCAGCCTCGCCGCCCGGCTGGACCGGCTTGGCGGGCTGGCCGACGGCGTCGACGCGCTGCGGGAGGCGATCCGGGTGGCGGCTGACCGGCGTGCGGCGGGCTCGGCGGCGCACGAGGCGGCGCATTCGGAGGCGGCACGGGCCGGCTTCGACACGCTGGAGGCTGCGGAGCGTGCGGCGCTGGACGACGGTGCGCTCACCGCCCTGGAGACGGCCTGCCAGGAGTTCGATCGGCGCGACGCCGCGATCGATGCTGTCCTCGCTGACCCGGAACTCGCCGGGCTGGCCGAGCTGCCACTGGTCGAGACCGCACCGGCCGTCGAGGCTCTGGCCGCCGCGCAGGCCGACCACACCGCCCGGGCCGCCGAGGCGCGCCACGAGGAGGGGGTGCGCGCCGAGGCGGCGCGGCTCGCGCAGGTGCTGTCGGACGCGTTCGCCGAGGCCGAGCCGGTACGCCGCCGCGCAGGGACGGTGATCGCGCTGGCGGATCTCGTCGCTGGTCAGGGCCAGAACGTCCGCCGGATGACGCTGCGCGCGTATGTGCTCGCCGCCCGCCTCGACGAGGTGGCCCGGAGCGCGTCCGATCGGCTGCGGCGGATGTCCGGCGGCCGGTACTCGTTCGTCGCCACCGGTGACTCCGACAGCCGCCGGGTTCGCGCCGGCCTCGGGCTGCAGATCCTCGACGACTACTCCGGCCACACCCGCTCGACCAAGACGCTCTCCGGCGGCGAGAGCTTCATGGCCTCGCTGTCGCTCGCGCTCGGACTGGCCGATGTGGTCGCGGCTGAGGCCGGCGGCGCGCAGCTGGAGACCCTGTTCATCGACGAGGGATTCGGCAGCCTCGACGCCGACACGCTCGACCTCGTCATGGACACGCTGGACGACTTGCGCGCCGGCGGACGGGTGATCGGGCTGGTCAGCCACGTCGAGGAGATGCGGCAGCGGATCCCGATGCGGCTGCGGGTACGCAAGGTCGGCGCCGCCGCCCGCCTGGAACTCGAAGCCGGCTGACGGCCGTAGCCCCGACGCGCGCGCCGTCTCCCCACTCCGTTCAGTTGTGGAGTTTCGAGGGTTCCGCGGTGCCCGCGACCCTCGAAACTCCACAACTGAACGGGTTCAGCGGCCGGTGGGTACAGGGCGGCATCCCAGGTCTGGTTCACGACCGAAGCCTAAG
>Ga0184623_10000330_pt1 | contig 20079 bp, 18 predicted proteins | sample PLM1_100_b1_FD_133138 | JGI IMG/M metagenome (GOLD analysis project Ga0184623, IMG submission 133138) | Groundwater sediment microbial communities from an aquifer in East River, Colorado, USA - PLM1_100_b1 | ecosystem: Environmental > Terrestrial > Soil > Riparian zone | place: USA: East River... | reverse complement strand
GGTTCGTCGCCTGCTCCCGTATCTCTAGGAGCGATCGAACCAGATGGCACGAGTCAAGCGAGGCGTAACCGCCCACAAGCGCCATAAGCGCCTCCTCAACGCGGCCGAAGGCCGGATGGGCACCAAGTCCAAGCTCATCAAGCCGGCCCGCGAGGCGAGCCTCCACGCGATGGCGTACGCGACACGCGACCGCAAGCAGCGGAAGCGCCAGATGCGTGAGCTGTGGATCATCCGGATCAACGCGGCCGCCCGCCAGAACGGGATGACCTACGGCGCCTTCGTCGCTGGCCTACGGAAGGCGGAGATCGAGCTCGATCGCAAGACGCTGGCCGATGTCGCGGTTCGCGACGCCGGAACGTTTACCAAGATCGTCGAGGCCGTCCGCGGCGCCTGAGCAGGCACCCTCTCCGACGACCCGGCACCCGCTCTCCGAGGGCCGAGCGCGCTCTCCGGAGCGCATCGGCCCGAGGATTGAGTGGACCTGACCGACCTGACCCGCGATCTCGAGGCCCTACGGGACGACGCGGTCGGCGCGATCGCCCGCGCCGACGACGTCGCTGCGCTCGAGGCTGTCGAGCTCGACGTGCTCGGGCGGAAGGGGCGCCTCACCAGCGTCCTGCGCGAGATCGGTGGCCTGCCCGCTGAGGATCGGCCGCGCGTGGGCGCGATCGCGAATGTCGTCCGAGAGGCGGTCGAGGCTGCCCTGGCAGAGCGTGGGGCCACACTCCGAGGATCCGCGCTCGGGGCTCGTCTTCGGGCAGAGGCGATCGACGTCACGACGCCCGGTCGCCCGATCCGTCGCGGCGCCCTCCACCCGATCTCCGCGACCATTGATGAGATCGCCCGCGTGTTCGGCCAGTTCGGCTTCGTCGTCTACGAGGGTCCGGAGGTCGAGGACGACCTGACGAACTTCCAGATGCTCAATATTCCGCCGGACCATCCCGCGCGCGACCTGTGGGACACGCTCTACGTCGACGTCGAGGGCCACCTGCTGCGGACCCACACGTCGCCGGGCCAGATCCGGGTCATGCACCAGGAGGCGCCGCCGATCCGGGCGCTCCTGCCGGGCCGCTGCTACCGCTACGAGGCGATCGACGCCAGCCACGCCTCCGAGTTCTTCCAGGTCGAGGGCCTCATGGTCGATGAGGGCACGACCATGGCCGATCTCAAGGGCCTCCTCGACCAGTTCGCCAAGGCCCTCTACGGCGCCGACAAGAGGACGCGGTTCCGGCCCGGCTACTACCCGTTCACGGAGCCGTCCGTTGCCTTCGACGTCGAGTGCCTCGTCTGTGGCGGGTCCGGCTGCCCGGCGTGCTCGCGGACGGGCTGGATGACGATCCTCGGCGCGGGGATGGTCCACCCGGTCGTGCTCCAGTACGGCGGCTTCGATCCTGAGCGATACCAGGGCTTCGCCTTCGGGATGGGCGTGGAGCGGATTGCCAACCTCCGTCACTCCGTCGGCGACCTGCGGCTGTACATGGAGAACGATCTCCGCTTCCTCGAGCAATTCGCGTGAGGGTGCCGCTGTCGTGGTTGCGTGACTACGTCGACATCGATCTCACGCCGGAGCAGCTCGCTGAGCGGCTGACGCTGCTCGGCATGGAGGTCCAGTCGATCTACCGGTGGGGGAGCGACTGGCAGAACGTCGTTATCGGGGAGCTGCTGTCGGTCGAGAAGCATCCCCGGGCCGATCGACTGTCGCTGACGACCGTGACGCTCGGCGAGGGCGACCCGCTCGAGATCGTCTGCGGCGCGACGAACATCGCCCAGGGCCAACGGGTCCCGGTGGCCCTGCCGGGCGCCGTTCTGCCGGGCGATCGGCGGATCGAGCGGACCGAGAAGATGGGCGTGGTCAGCAACGGGATGCTCTGCTCGGGCGACGAGCTGAACCTGACCGGAGACGCCGACGGGATCCTCATCCTGCCCGACGATGCCCCGCTGGGGATGGCCCTCACAGATCTCTACGGCGACGTCGTGCTCGATGTGGACGTGAAGCCGAACCGGGGTGACGCCCTCAGTCTTGTCGGGCTGGCTCGCGAGGTTGCCGCCGTTCAGGGCCGGTCGATCCGGTTCCCGGAGACCGATCCGCCCGAGTCCGGCCCGCCCATCGACCGCCTCCTGGCCGTGGAGGTCCGCGATCCGGAGCTGTGCCCGCGCTTCGTGGGGCGGTGGGTCGGTGGCGTGCGAGTAGGTGCCTCGCCGGACCGCGTCCAGATGCGCCTGCGGGCGGCGGGCGTCCGACCGATCTCGAACGTCGTCGACGCCAGCAACTACGTCCTGCTCGAGCTCGGGAAGCCGATCCACACGTTCGATGCCGCGGCGGTCGGCGCGGGGGACGGGCCTAGGCAGCTCATCGTCCGGCGAGCCGCTCCGGGCGAGCGGATCGAGACCCTCGACCACGTCGAGCGCGACATGGATCCCGACACGCTCGTCATCGCCAATGCCGACGGACCGCTCGCCATCGCCGGGATCATGGGCGGCGCGTCGTCGGAGGTCGGCGACGCAACCACGGACGTGATCGTCGAGTCCGCGATCTTCGATCCGATCAGCATTCGGCGCACCGGCCAGCGCTACGGCCTGCGCTCGGAGGCGAGCCTCCGGTTCGAGAAGGGCCAGGAGTTCCGTCTCGCCCGGCTTGGGGCCGATCGGACGGCCCGGCTCATCGTCGAATGGGCCGGCGGTGCCGTCGCCGCGGGCAGGGTCGACACGGCGCCCAAGGAGCCGCCGCCCGCCCGGGTCGCGTTCCGCCCGGCCCGCGTCAACCGCCTCCTCGGCACGTCATTGCCGCCGAACGAGCAGCGCGACCTGCTCGCCCGGGTCGGGATCGAGGCGGAGCCGGCGCCGCCCGAGGCGATGATCGCGGTTTCGTCCGGCCCGAAGCCACTCGAGGTCCCGGCGGGCGTCGATGAGGCGCTGGTCGCGACCGTCCCGACCTGGCGCCGCGATATCGAGATCGAGGCCGATCTTGCCGAAGAGGTTGCCCGGATTCATGGCTACGAACTGATCCCGGCGATCCTGCCGCACACGTCGATGCCCCCATACCGACATCCACCGCTCGACGTCCGGGACGCGATCCGCGAGGTGCTCGCCGGGGCGGGCCTGACGGAGGTCGTTACGCACGCGCTCGTCTCGCCGCAGATCGCGGAGAGGTTCCGCTGGGAAGCCGCGATGCCCCTCGTCGACGGTGGCAGCCCGGAGGGGGGCAGGATCGTCAGCGTCACGAACCCGCTCTCGATCGACCACTCCGTGCTTCGGCCGGCGCTCGTGGGCAGCATCGTGCAAACCGTTTCGACGAACGTCCGGCATGGAACGGACGACGTCACGATCTTCGAGATCGGCAAGGGCTACGGCTACGACCCGGCCGGCGGAGATTCGGGAGAGACAGTTCGCGAGTGGTGGCGGCTGGTGTTCGCGGGGACTGGCGCCGCCGAACCTCCATCGTGGAACCAGCCGACGCGACCATACGACCTCGGCGACGCGAAGGGCGCGATTGAGCTCATCGCGCGGCGGCTCCGGATCGCAGATGTCGAATACACGCGCCTCGGCGGCGAGCCGCTTCTGCATCCGGGCCGGGCGGCGTCCGTCCGGGGCTATCGCGACGGTAACGTGGCCCTCGCGGGCTGGGTCGGGGAGCTGCACCCGTCGATCGCCGACGAGTGGGAGCTCCGGGGCACCCGCGTCCTCGTCGCTGAGCTCGACGTCGCCGGCCTCGGAGGCGGGCGCCTACCGGCGGTGATCGCCGCGGCCCCGTCGCGTCACCCGGCCGCAGAACGCGATCTCGCGGTCGTCGTCGCCGAAGATCGCCCGACCGGCGAGGTCGAGGCCACGATTCGATCGTCCGGCGGCCCACTGCTCCGATCGGCGAGCCTCTTCGACGTCTATCGCGGCGCCCCGCTCGGGCAGGACGAGAAGAGCCTCGCCTTCCGGTTGACCTTTCGGGCCCCCGATCGCACCCTCGCCGAGGCGGAAGTCGACGCCGCGGTCGAAGCGATCACACACGCGATCGGATCGGCAGTCGGCGGTCGGATCAGGACCTGAGTCCGCTTGCGACCGCGGATTCCACGCTGCTACGCTGTGGCCCGCTTCGCTCGCGGCCGAGGGGCTCTGCTGGCCATCGCTGAGGAGTGTTCGTGAATATCGGGGAATTCATAACGTCGCTCAACCGGTTCGACCTGCTGGTCGTGCTGTTCCTGGGCGGAATGTTCGTCCTGGGCTTCGTGCAGGGAACGATCCGCCGCGTACTCGGCCTCGCATCGATGCTGTTCTCGTTCCTCCTCGCGGCGAACCTCCGGGATTCGCTGGGCAATTTCCTGGCAGCCAACTGGAACCAGTTCCCGGATGAATACGCCGTGATGATCGGCTTCGGGATGGTCTTCGTCGCCGCGATCGTCGCCTTCACCCTCGTGATCCAGGGCTTCTACCACCACCAGCCGCTCTTCGAGAAGGCGAACTTCGTCGACGAGGTGATAGGCGGTGTCCTTGGCATCATCCAGGGACTGTTCCTGATCGCCTTCATCATCATCATCCTCGACTCGTTCTTCGCCATCACCACGATCCCCGAGAGCGGCGCGGAACTGCCATTCCTCCGCGGCTTCCACGAATTCCTGGACGACTCGACGACGGCCGAGATCTTCCGGTCACGCTTCATCCCCGGCTTCTACAACCTCTTCGGCATCCTGATCCCCGATGACCTGAAGACGTTCTACCTCTTCAGCCGCTGAACGAGGTCGCCGCGCTCGTCCGTCGGCCCACGCTCGAGGCGGCCGCCGCACTCCTGGGGGCGCGCCTCGTCCGCGAGGCAGAGGAGCCCGGCAACGCGGACGGCCCACGGCGGGTGGGTCGGATCGTCGAACTCGAGGCTTACATCGGCGAGGAGGATCGGGCTTCCCATGCCCGGTTCGGGCGAACCGATCGGAACGCGGTCATGCACGGGCCACCGGGCATCGCCTACGTGTACCTTGTCTACGGGATGTATGACTGCCTGAATATTGTCACGGAGCCCGAAGGCCGGCCGGCCGCCCTTCTCGTCCGTGCGGTGGAGCCTCTCGAGGGCATCGACGCGATGCGATCGGCCCGGATGGCCAGCTGGCGGCGTCGCCGGAAGCAGCCGGCCAACGTGGCCGAGGTGGCCGAGTCAGCACGGCTGGAACGGCTACCAGCAAACCGACTGGCAAGTGGGCCGGGACTGGTCGCCGCCGCCTTCGGGATCGACCGGACGATGACCGGGTTGGACCTTCTCGATCCGAGCTCGCCGCTCCGCCTCGAAGTCGCCCCGTCCGGCGAGGCCCCGCCACCGATAGAGACTACGCGCCGCGTCGGGATCGACTTCGCCGGAGCTCCCTGGACGGAACTGTCGTGGCGGTTCGTCGTCGCCGGGCATCCGTCGGTCTCGGGATCGCCTCCTCGTCGCTCCAGCCGCGCCGGTCGCGCCGGCTGACGGGCGATGGACGCCCGCTCGATCGCCCTGCTCGAGTTCCCCCAGATCCGCGAGCGCCTCGCCGCGGCGACCTCGTTCCCGCCGTCGCGGCGGATCGCTGAGGGGCTCGAGCCGTCGTCGGATCCGGTCGTTGTCGGGCGCGGGCTCGATGAGACCGACCAGGCGCGGGCCTTGCTGTCGGAGCGCAGCGGCGTCGGCGTCGGCTCGGCTCATGACATCGGCCCGGCGATCGAACGGGCGGCCCGCGGCGGCCGGCTCGATCCGAGCCAATTCCTCGAGCTCGCCGATACGCTCGACGCGGCGTCTCGTCTCCAGACGTCCCTGGCCGACGACCGTCGGCCGCTCCTCCATGGCCTGGCCCGCGAGATTCATCCGATTCCGGCGGTGCGATCCACCCTAGCCCGCAGCTTCGACCCGGTGGGCGAGATTCTCGATACGGCATCGCCCCGCCTCGGAGGGCTCCGGGCCGCCGTCCGCGTCGCCTACGATCGGCTGCGGCGTCGGCTCGATTCGCTGGTCGGCTCAGAGCTGGGCGGCGCACTCCAGGACCCGATCATCACCCTCCGCAACGGTCGGTATGTCGTGCCCGTCAAGGCAGAGGCACGAGCCCGGGTCAAGGGCATCGTCCACGACGCGTCGGGCAGCGGCCAGACCCTCTTCATCGAGCCGCTCGTCGCCGTCGAGCTCGGCAACGCGTGGCGCGAGGCCCAGGTCGCCGAGCGGGAGGAGATCGAGCGGATCCTCGACGAGTTGTCGGCACTCGTCGCCGCCAATGCCGAGCCGCTACGGGCGACGCTGGACGCGCTGGCTCGCTTCGATTTCTGGGCGGCCAAGGCCCACCTCGCCGCCGAGCTCGACGGGATCCGCGCCGAGACCACGGATCGCGCCGAGATCGTGCTCCTGGGCGCTCGTCATCCCGGCCTGACGGGCCGGATCGTCCCGATCGACGTCCGCATGGGCGACGGCTATACCGCGCTGGTGGTCACCGGCCCGAACACCGGCGGCAAGACCGTGACGCTGCGGACGATCGGCCTGCTTGCGCTCATGCACCAGGCGGGCCTGCACATCCCCGCCGATGCCGGCAGCCGCCTGCCGGTCCTCCGCGACGTCTTCGCCGACATCGGCGACGAACAGTCGATCGCCCAGTCGCTCTCCACGTTCTCCGGGCACCTTCGGTCCATCACCCGGATCGTCGAGGCGGCCGGACCCGGCACGCTCGTGCTGCTCGACGAGCTCGGCGCGGGCACGGACCCGACCGAGGGCTCGGCGCTGGCCCAGGCGCTCCTCGATCATTTCATCCGAACCGGGGCGCTCGTCGCCGCGACGACCCACTACGCGGAGCTCAAGGCGTACGCCCATACGACTCCCGGTGCCCGCAATGCCTCGGTCGAGTTCGATCTCGACACGCTCTCGCCGACGTACCGCCTGACGATCGGCCTGCCCGGTGGCAGCCAGGCCTTCGCGATCGCCGAACGGCTCGGCCTCGACAGCGCGATCGTCGCCGACGCGCGGTCGCGCCTGTCCGAGAACGAGCGCGCATTCGAGGAGACGTTGGCCCGTATCCGGGCGACCGAGGGCGAAACGAGCGAGGCCCTCGATCGCGCCCGAGCCGCGGAACTACGGGCCGCGGAGGCGTTGCGTGAGGCGGCCGAGGAGCGGCGGCGCGCACGAGAGGAGAGGGACGATCTCGTCCGCTCGGCTCGAAACGAAGCGGAGCGGCTCGTCGCCGACCTGCGCGACGACGTCAAGGAGACCCGCCGGACCCTGGAGCGCGAGACCATCACCGCCCCATCGCTCGATGCCGCGGTCGCCCGAGCCGAGGTCCAGCTCGGGCGCCTCCCGGAGAGCACCGCGGTGCCGGTCGCCCCGCAACCGCCCCCCCACGCATGGCGCCTGGGCGAGCGGGCACGAAGCCGGACCGGCGGCTGGGAGGGCCGGATCGCGGCCCTCGAGCGCGGCGGCGAGCGGGCGACCCTGGAAGCTGGCGGGATGCGGGTCAGGGTCGACGTGAGCGACCTCGAGGTCTCCGCACCCGCCTTGTCCGGCAGAGGCACAGGAGCCTCCGACTGGGACTCCGGAACCGCGTCCCTGGGCATCGATCGGGCCCGGAGCGTGGCCTCGTCGCTGGACCTGCGCGGGGCCCGGGTGGAGGAGGCGCTCGAGGCGCTCGACCGCTATCTCGACGACGCCTCGTTAGCCGGCCTGGACAAGGTCCTCGTCATCCACGGCATGGGCACCGGGGCCCTGCGCGACGCCGTACGGGCGGAAGCCGGCAGTCATCCGCTCGTCAAGGGCGTCCGCGCCGGCGAACGCGGCGAGGGGGGCGACGGCGCCTCGATCATCACCTTGTAGGGACCCACCGAGGTCCTACGGTTTCGGTGTCTTGTTGGGGCCGGTCGGTTTCGGATGGTCGGTCGGGCAGGGCAGGGAGAAGAGCAGCCCGCATGGCTCGGGCGTCGGCTCGGGTTTCGTGCAGAGCTCCGTCGGGGCGAAGATCCCGCCCCATGTCTTGCCGTACGGGAAATGTTTGCCGCCGTAGAACCAGGCCGTCTTTGTGCCTTCCGGACCGCCCGGGACCCCGGCCCCTCGGGAGGCGCGCTTGACCCAGCCACGGGTGTACTTGCCCCAGTTCGGGAAGTTCTCCTCGACATGGCTGAAGTCGAGTGCTCCGACCACCTTCCGGGGACCGGCACAGCCGTCCTGCCAGAGTTTGCCGGTGGCGGAGTCGATTTCGACGCCCCGATGGATATTGTCGGCCTGGGTCGGGGCCGTTCCCTCGATGAAGAGCTCTTTGACCGTTTTCGCCGAGAACGGACCCGGCCGCAGCCCGCTGAAGGCGTCGACGGTCACGACATCGAGCCCCGATGGCGCCTTCCAGCCCTCGATCGGCATGCCTTTGCTGACGTCCCGCATGATCCGCGACCAGAGCGGGGCAGACGAGCCAAGCGACAGCGTGTCCTTGTTCGGGTCGTTGTTACTGTTGCCCATCCAGACCCCGACGGCCAGGGCCGGCAGCTCCGCGTCCTCCGGTGGCGCGAGGTAGCCGTAGGCGTGAACGTCGCGATTGTCGTTCGTCGTTCCGGTCTTGTAGGCCGCCGGGCGGCGGGTCGGGCCGTCGTAGACGGCCCACTCGGCCCAGTAGGGGTTGACCTTGGGATCCGTGTTGCCCGCCAGGATGTCCGTGATGATGTACGCCGCTTGGGGGCTGATCACGGGCGATCCTGCGGGCGGCCCGACCTCCGGGTCGGGCCAGACCGTGACACCCTCGGAGTCGACGACCTTCAAGATCGTCGTCCGTGGCGCTAGCACCCCACTGTTCGCGATCGCCCCGTATCCGCCCAGGAGGTCGATCGGGTGGACCTCGAGGGTCCCGATGCCCATCGAGGTCACCGGCAGCGCGCCCGGCACGTAGTCGATGCCGAAGTCACGCGACCGCTCGAAGAAGCGGTCGAGCCCGTTCATCAGTCCGGCCTTGATCGAGGGGATGTTGAGCGAGAACTGGAGAGCCGATCGGACGCGAACAGGGCCGCGCTCCAGGTTGTCGGCCTGGGTCGGGGTGAAGCGGCCGCCAAAATCGGTGACCACGTCCATGAACATCGTCGCGGCGGTCATGGTGTGGTCGTCGATACCGATCGCGTAGTTGATCGGCTTGATCGCCGAACCGGGCTGGCGCCAGCCATCGGACAGGACATCGAACTGGGGCTGGAACTTCGTATTGCCCGGACTCGTGTAGCTGCCGGAGCCGACATACGCGAGGACCTGGCCCGTGCGGTAATCCATGACCGCCGCGGCGCCGTTGTGGATGTTCTTCCCCTTCAGGCTGAGCAGCCAGCGATAGTCGCTCGACGGGATCTTGAGGTTCTTCAGGTACATCGTGGTGTCCTTGAAGTTCGTGGCCCGCGCTGCGACGTAGACCCACTTCTCGGTTTTCGCCTGTGTCGTCCAGTTGAGCGTCGTCGTTACCGTGTAGCCACCAGTGTCGATCTTGTCGCATGCGTCGACCGCGACCTCGGGGCAGAGGATGCGGCCAAGCTCCTCGCGGACCTGCCAGACGAAGTGGGGTGCTCGCCACTGGACGCCGAGCTGCGGCGCGAGGATGACGGGTTCGGATTTGGCTTTCTCGTACTCGTCGACCGTGTGGCGCGACCCGCTCAACGGGCTCTCGGTCTTCATCCGGTCGAGGATGTGATTCCGCCGGACGACGACGGCCGAATCGGCAGGGACGACGAGCTGGTACTTCGGGCAGTCGACACCCTCGGCGACCTCTTCGACGCAGACCTGTTCGGCGTGCGTCGTCAGGGCGAAGGCCGTCGGCGACTGGGGAATCGCGGCAAGAGTCGCCGCCTCGGCCAAGGTCAGGTCCTTGAGGGCCTTGCCGAAGTACGTCTTGGCGGCGGCCTTCACTCCGTACGACTGGTTGCCGTAGAAGTTCTGGTTCATGTAGGCGGTGATGATCTGCTGCTTGCCCGTCTTGCCCGGGAATTCCTGGGTCAGCCGGAGCGCCTGGATGATCTCGCGGATCTTCCGCTCCTCGCGGCTTCCGGCGAACGCGCTTGGCGGCAGGAGGCGTGCGCGGACGAGCTGCTGGGTGATCGTGGAGCCGCCGCGCGGACGGCCGTTGACGGTGTCGACCGTGGCGGACAGGAAGCCCGCGAGATCGAACCCTGGGTTGTCCCAGAAATCCTTATCCTCGATCGCGGTGGTCGCATCGAGGACCTCGCCCGTCAGCTCGGCGAACGTCACGACCTCCCGCTTGCGTTCACCAAGCCGGGCCAGCTCGACCTCGCCCGAGCGGTCGGTGACTCTCGTCTGCTGGTCGAAGTCGAGCTCCGTCAGGAGCACCTTCGGATCCGGCAGACCTTCGCTGTAGTAGCTGTAGGCGGCCGTCACCCCGAGGAGGCTCGCCAGGCCCGCGCCGAGAAAGGCGAGGAACAAGACGATCGGGATGGCGATCACGGTCCTCTTCACGGCAGAGGATCCGCTGGGCCGCCTGCGGGAGCCAGCACGTCTATGGCGCTGGCGCCGCGCGAGGCTGGTGTGCATATCTGGCCGCACGATAGCATAGGGGTCGTGGTGACCCCCCTCGATTCCGCCGGTCCGACGGCTCGGCTCCGCGGCGTGTGACGGCCCCCGAGGGCCTGGGCGGCCTGCTTCCTGAGCTCGAATGGCGGGGCATGCTGCACGCCACGACCCCCGGCCTGCCGGCACGCCTGGCGAGCGGTCGGCCGATCTCGGGCTACAACGGCTTCGATCCGAGCGGCCCGGCGCTCCACGTGGGCCACCTCGTCCCGATCTTCGGCCTGCTCCAGTTTCAGCGCCACGGCGGGACGCCGGTCGCACTTCTCGGCGGCGGGACGGGGATGATCGGGGACCCGTCCGGCACCTCGGCCGAGCGGAACCTGCTGGACCGCGAAACGCTCGAGGCGAACGTCACCGCGATCCGCTTGCAGCTGGAACGATTCCTCGACTTCACGCCAGGCGCCGGCGGGGCGCTCCTCGTCAACAACCTCGACTGGCTTGGCCAGACCGGGCTCATCGAGTTCCTGCGGGACACCGGCAAGCACTTCACGATCCCGTACATGCTCGCCAAGGACTCGGTCCAGACGCGACTCGATCGCGGGCTCTCCTTCACCGAGTTCAGCTACATGCTCCTCCAGGCCGCGGACTTCGAGCATCTCTTCCGGACCCAGGGGGTCGAGATGCAAATGGGCGGGGCCGACCAGTGGGGCAACATCACCGCCGGCCTCGAGTTGATCCGGCGTCGGGCGGGCGGCGCCGAGGGCGACGAGCGCGCCCACGGCATTGCGTATCCACTGCTGCTATCGCCGAGCGGAGCGAAGTTCGGCAAGAGCGAGGGCGGCGAGTCCGTATGGCTCGATCCGGAGCGGACGTCGCCATACGCGTTCTACCAGTACTGGCTAAACACCGACGACCGGGACGTGGGGACGTACCTGCGCTGGTTCACGCTGAAATCGCGCGACGACATCGAGGCCCTCGAGGCGGAACTACAAGCGGCTCCTGAGGGGCGTAGTGCGCAGCGCGCGCTCGCGGGCGACATCACGACCCGGACGCACGGCGCCGACGAGACCGCGCGGGCCCTGGCCGCTTCGGAGGCGGCGTTCGGCGGCAAGCCGCTCGTCGATCGTGACGTCCTGCAGACGTTGCACGACGATGCGGGTGGCTTTGACTTCACCGATGAACAGCGACGCGGCGGCGTCGCCCGCTTTCTCGTCGATGCCGGCGTCCTCGGCTCGCTCGGGGAGGCGCGGCGGCTGATCGCCGGGGGTGGCCTGACCGTGGCGGACAAGCGGGTTGCTTCGCCGGACGACCCCGTCCCGGAGCCCGTCGCGGGCGAGTGGATCCCCGTCCGGATCGGCAAGCGGAATATCCAGGTGGGGCGGCTCGTCCGTCAGGCGTGACGGGCCCTCAGGACGGCGATCACCTGCGACGGGTCGATGCCCCGCTCGGCGAGGACGACGAGGGCGTGATAGACGAGGTCGGCGGTCTCGCTGGCCAGCGCCGCTCGCGTTGACTCGCGATCGTGCCCGCCGGCCTCGGCGGCCGCGTCGTCCTTCGCCGCGATCAGCACCTCCGTGGCCTCTTCGGTGACTTTCCGGGCGACGCCGTCGACGCCGCCGCCGAGGAGTGCGGCGGTGTACGAACCGGAAGGGCGCGTGGCCGCGCGGGACGCGATGGTTGCCCAGAGCTCCTCGAGCCAGGCCAGTTGTTGATTCGGAGCTCGAGGTGGCGCTCGATCGTCGTCGAAGCAGCTCCTCGTTCCGCGGTGACAAGTCGGGCCGTGCGGCTCGGCCGTCACGAGGAGCGCGTCCCGGTCGCAATCGGTTGCGATGGCCCGAAGTTGGAGGACGTTGCCGCTCGTTTCGCCCTTTCGCCAGAGCCGGCCACGCGAGCGCGAGTGGAAGTGAATGTCGCCGGTCTCGAGCGTCGCCGCCAGGGCCTCGGCGTCCATCCAGGCAACCATCAGGACGCGGGCGTCCGTGACGTCCTGAACGACGGCCGGGACGAGGCCATCCGGCCCATAGTGGACCTCCGGTGCCTCGAGGCCTCTCAGGGCCGTCACGCGGCCTCCTTCGCCAGCCTGACGGGCAGGCCGGCCGCGGCCATCGCGGCCTTAACCTCGCCGATCGAGTGGATCCGGCGGTGGAAGATCGCGGCAGCCAGGACGGCATCGGCGCCACCCTCGGTCACGGCCGCGACGAAGTCCGCCGGCCCGGCGGCGCCCCCCGAGGCGACGACCGGAACGGTGACCGAGGAAGAGATCGCCCGCAGGAGGTCGGTGTCGAAGCCGGAGTGCGTCCCGTCTCGGTCGATCGAGGTGACGATGAGCTCACCAGCCCCGAGCGAGGCGGCCCGACGAGCCCAAGCGACTGCATCCAAGCCGGTCGGCTCCCGGCCGCCGGCAACGCGCACGTCCCAGCGGTGGTTCGCGATCGACCGGGCGTCGATGGCGACGACGACCGCCTGCCGGCCGAATGTCGCGGCACACCGTGAGATCAGCGACGGGTCGGCGACGGCAGCCGTGTTCAGCGAAACCTTGTCGGCACCGGCGCGCAGCACGGCACGCATCTCGTCGACGCTCCGGACGCCGCCCCCGACCGTCAGGGGAATGAACGCCCGACGAGCCGTGCGCTCAACGACCTCGAGGAGCGTGGCGCGGCCCTCCGGTGTGGCCGAGATGTCGAGGAAGACGATCTCGTCGGCGCCCTCCGCCGCGTACCGCGCCGCCAGTTCGGGCGGATCGCCTTCGTCGACGAGGTCGACGAAACGGGTGCCCTTGACGACCCGGCCCGCCGCGACGTCGAGGCACGGGATCACGCGCCGGCGGAGCATCAGGCGAGGACCTTGGCTGGGTCCGCCGCTGGCCCCGATCGACTCGCGTCCACGATCGCCATGAAGTTCGCGAGGAGGCGCAGGCCGTCCGTCCCGCTTCGCTCGGGATGGAACTGGACGCCGAGGAGCGCGCCGGCCGCGATCGCGCTTGCGAAGGCGCGGCCGTGGGTCGTCTCGGCGAGGATGGTCTCGGGAGCGTCGTCGGAAACGGCTCCGGCGTACGAGTGGATGAAGTAGAAGTCGGCGCCGTCCGCGATCCCGTCGAAGAGCGCGTGGCTTCGACGGCGCTCCACCTGGTTCCAGCCGATGTGGGGGAGGGTCGGGGCGTCGGCGAGGCGGACGGTTCGCCCCGCGAGGATACCCAGCGTGGTCGCGCCGTCCTCGTCGCTGCCCTCGAACAGGAGCTGAAGACCCAGGCAGATACCGAGATACGGGCGCTCCTCGGCGATCCAGCGACGGATCGGCTCGACGAGCTGCTGGCGCTTGAGGCGTTCCATCGCTGGGGCCGCGGCCCCGACCCCAGGAACGACGAGCGCGTCGGCGCCGGCCAGGGCGGGAGGATCGGGGACGACGGCGACGCGCGCCCCGACGGCTGTGAGGGCCTGCTCGATGCTGACGAGGTTGCCCGCGCCGTAGTCGACCACGGCGACGAGCGGCGGCGGGGTCACCCGAGCGAGCCCTTCGTCGAGGCGACGCCATCGCGACGGGCATCCGGCTCGCAGGCGACCCTGAGCGCCCTGCCCAGCGCCTTGAACGCTGCCTCCGCGAGATGATGGTCGTTGCGCCCGGATCCCCGCACGTGGAGCGTCACGCCCGACGTCCGGGCGAACGCCTCGAGCGCATGCTCGACGAGCTGGAGGGGCAGGCCACCGACCCGCGACCCGAGGAACGGCAGATCGACGACCGCGTACGGCCGGCCGCCGACGTCGACCACAACTGTCGCGAGTGATTCATCCATCGGGATCGTGGCCTCCCCGAACCGGCCGATCCCGGCTCGATCTCCGAGCGCCTCGGCGAACGCGGCCCCCAACACGAGGGCGACGTCCTCGACCGTGTGGTGCTCGTCGATCTGGAGGTCGCCGTTGGCCTTGACCTCGAGATCGAGCAGGCCGTGGAGAGCGAGAGACCCGAGCAGGTGGTCGAAAAAGCCGACCCCCGTCTCGATTGCGGCCTTCCCAGTCCCGTCGAGGTCGAGGGTCACGGTCACGTCGGTCTCGCGTGTCTTCCGGGCCACGGCCACCCGCCGGCCGTCGCGGCCTGAAACGGTCATAGACCCGAGCGGGGAGCTCATGCGTCAGGCCCAGCCTGGCCGGGGGATTCAGGTGCGGCGGTTTCCTTTGCGGCCGCGTGGGCAGCGGCGATGAGCCGGTCGTTCTCGCTGGCGTCGCGAACTGTCAGGCGCAGCGAGTCGGCGAGAGGATGCCCCTCGCCGAACGTCCGTGGCACGATCCCGCGCCGGAGCAGCGTCTCGGCGGTCGCGGCCGCTCGCTCGGGGCTGTCGAACCGGGCGAGGAGGAAGTTCGTCACCGACGGCCCGACCCGCCACCCCGCCGCCAGGAGCCCATCGGCGAGACGGGCGCGTTCGTGCTCCACCCGGGCGACGTTGGCGCGCATCGCCGTCGGGTCGAGGAGCGCTTCTGTCACGAGGGTGACGCTGACCGTGGACACGGAGCCGGGCGGCCGGTAGGGCGCGATCCGCGCGACGGTGGCCGGAGCCGCGACCGCGAAGCCGACACGCAGGCCCGCGAGTGCGTACGCCTTGCTCGCGGTCCGGACGAGGACGAGGTTTGGATGGTGGTGGCGAAGCGGGATCAGCGTGGCCTCGACGAACTCGGCGTAGGCCTCGTCCAGAACCACGATCGCGGGCGCCTTTCCGTTCGCGGCCGCGTCGGCGGCGAGGCCGGCCAGGAGCTCCTTGATCGCGCCATTGGGCTCGGCGAGCGCGGTCGGGTTGTTCGGGCTGCAAAGCCAGACAAGGTCCGCCGAGCGGGCCGCGGCGCGGACCGCCGCGACATCGATCGCCCAGCCCTCGTCGGCGGGACGCCGCGGCACCGGCATGACCCGGGCGCCGCGCTGCTCGGTGATGACGCGGTACATCGCGTAGCTCGGGGTTGGGATAACGGCGGTCCCGCCGGGCGGAAGGAATGCCTTGCCGGCGAGGTCGAGGACTTCGTCCGCCCCGGCCCCGACGAGGAGTTCGTCCGCGTTCACCTGATAGACGCTCGCCGCCGCGGCCACGAGCCGCCGGTAGTCGGACGGCGGGTACTCGGAGAGCGGCGACTCGAACGTTCCTGCCGCGAGGAGGCCGGCGACGAATTCCGGTGGCGCGGGCGACGTGTTGAGGTCGAACCGGACGATCGTCTCGACCGACAGGCCGAACCGGGCCGCGACCTCCTCATCGGTCGCCTCCCAGCTGTATGACGCGGGTTGGGTCGGCGAGACGAAGGTGACCGGCGTCGGGGTCACGATCGGTCGCCCAACCGTGCGTCGACGGCATTACGATGCGCGGTGAGACCTTCGGCGGTGGCGAGGACCCGGATCGTCTCCGCGATGCCTTCGAGACCTTCGCGGTTGATCCGTTGAACTTGGCTGAATCGGCCGAACGTCTCGACCGCGAGTGGACCGCACGATCGGGCGAGTCCGCCGGTCGGCAGGACATGGTTGGCCCCCGTCGCGTAGTCGCCCGCAGATTCGGGCGCCCAGGGTCCGACGAAGATCGAGCCGGCGCTCGTGAGCCGTTCGACGGCGCGTTCCGCGTCGGCGACGTCGACCGACAGGTGCTCAGGCGCGTAGTCATTGGCAAAATCGATGGCCTGGGCGAGGTCGGGGGCGAGGACGATCAAGCCGTGGTCGCGCAGGGCCGACTCGAGGATCGCTCGGCGCTCCAGCCTTGGCAGGAGGGCGGCGACCTCGACCTCGACCGCGGCGGCGAGGCCGGCGTTAGGCGTCACGAGGATGGCCGGCGAATCGGGCCCATGCTCCGCCTGGGTCACGAGATCTGCGGCGACGAGGACCGGATCGGCCGCCGCATCGGCGATGACCATCCCTTCAGACGGTCCGGCCGGCAGGTCGATCCCGACGACCGAGCTCACCTCGATCTTGGCAGCAGTCACCCAGGCGTTGCCGGGGCCCACGATCCGATCGACCGAATCGAACCCGACATCCGGCAGGCCGTAGGCGAGGGCCCCAATCGCCTGTGCCCCGCCGGCGACAAGGAGCGATTTGAGGCCGAGGATTCCGGCGGTGCCGAGGACCGTTTCGTCGAGCCTGCCGTCTCGATCGGCCGGCGAAGCGACGACGATGTCGCGGACGCCTGCAACCAGGGCCGGGACGACGGTCATGACGAGGGTCGACGGGTAGGGGGCCGATCCGCCCGGGACGTAAGCCCCGACCCGGGCGAGGGGGGTCCACCGTCGTTCGATCTCGATGCCAGGGGCGATGGTCGTGCGCGCTGTCGAGGGTCGTTGGGTCTCCGCGAAGCGGCGGACATTGCCGACCGCCTGCTCGAGCGCGCCGCGGAGCGGGGCGGGCAGGCGGTCGGCCGCGGCGGCGAGCTCGGCTCGTTCGACGAAGAGACTTGCATCGCGCCCGCCACCGAACCGTGACGCTGCCTCGTGAACAGCCGGCGAGCCGCGGAACCGCACGTCCTCGAGTATCTCGTGAACCCCGTCCCGGATCGTCGAATCTTGTACCGCGCCCCGCCGGACCAGGCGCCGAATCGTCTCGACCGTCGCTGGATCCTTCGAAGACAGGTCGAGCCGCCGGAAGCGGAATGTCGCGGCGGCCTGCGGCGTCGGGGTCGCGGTCACGGGACGATCTTCTCGATCGGCAGGACGAGGATCCCCGAGGCGCCAGCGGCCTTGAGACGCGGAAGCAGGCCCCAGACCTCGTCCGCGCCGACGACCGAATGAATCGCGATCATCCCCTCGTGGGCGAGCGGAATGACGGACGGCGACTCGAGTCCCGGCAGGAGCGCTTCGAGCTCCGCCAGCGTGGCGGCCGGCGCGTTCATCATCAGGTACTTGCGCCCCCGCGCCGCGATGACCGCGCTGAGCATCGTGTCGATGGCCGCGACGTCGTCCGCTCGTTGCTGGTGGGCGGTCGGGTTGGCGACGAGCACGGCCTCCGAGGCGAGGACGTCTCCGATCTGGCGGAGGCCGTTCATGACGAGCGTGGAGCCGGTCGAGACGAGGTCGACGATCCCCTCGGCCAAGCCAAGACGCGGCGCGACTTCGACTGCGCCCGAGATCGGGATCACATCGATCGGGATCCGGCGCTCCTCGAAGAATCGGCGCGATGCGTTCGGGTGGGCAGTCGCGACACGAAGGCCTGCGAGATCGTCGACGGTCTGGTACGGCGTGTCGCTCGGCACCGCGGCCGCCAGGCGGCAATGGCCGTAGCCGAGCGCCCGGATCCGGGGCACCTCGGCGCCGGTTTCGACGAGCAGATCGACGCCAGTCACGCCGAGGTCGGCCACGCCGTCGCCGACGAACTCGATGACGTCGTTCGTGCGGACGAACAGGATGTCGAGATCGAAGTTCTCGACCCGCGCTACGAGGCTTCGCTCGTGCTCATCGAAGATGAGGCCGGCGTCGTGGAGCAGATGGAGGGTGGGGTCGACGAGCCGGCCCTTGTTCGGAATCGCGAGGCGGAGCCGTTCGCTCATAGCCCGCTCACGTTTCGGCCGCGGTCGGGTAGGAAAGGTCCGCGTCGCGGGTGGTCTTCAAGCGCTCGAGCGCTTCCCGATAGCCGCCCTCGCCGTGGTGCAGCCACGACGCGATCCGGGTGATCGTCGCGGTGCTGGCGCCAGTTTCGCGCGAGATCTGCGCGTAATGCATGCCCGCATCCAGGAGACGGACGACCGCCCAGCGCTGGGCCATGTCACGGATCTCATTGAGCGTGCAGAGGTCCCGGACGAATCGTTCAGCTTCTTCGCGGGTCTCGAGTTGAAGGATTGCGTCGAAGAGGGCCTCGGCGTCGGCGGTTCTCCAGTCGTCGGCCATGGTTGTCTCGATCACCCTCGCCTGTGGTAGCGTTGTAATGTGCTAACACGCTAACACGGCGGTCGGCAGGTGACAAGCACATTCGACGTTCTCGCGGCGATCGATCTCCGAGGAGGTCGCGTCGTCCGGCTTCAGCAGGGGGACTTCGGTCGGGCGACGGTCTTCGCCGATGATCCCGTGCGCGTCGCGCGCAGCTTCGTCGAGCACGGGAGCAGCTGGCTCCACGTCGTCGATCTCGACGGGGCACGCGCCGGCCTGCCCGTCCAGACGGACGTCATCGCCGCCATCGTGGCGGCCGTCGGCGGCCAGGCCAGGGTCGAGGCGAGCGGCGGCCTTCGCACCACCGAATCCGTTGCGGCCGCGCTATCCCGTGGCGTGGCCCGGGTCGCGCTCGGCACCGCGGCGATCAAGCACCCTGCGATGCTTGCGGAAACCCTCGCCAAGCACGGATCGACGAGGATCGTTGTCGCCGTCGACGTTCGGGACGGTCTGGCCCTCGGCCACGGGTGGCAGCCAGGGGCACCAGGCATCCCGCCGGACGAGCTCATCGGCCGCCTTGCCGACGTGGGCGTCACGACGTTCGAGGTGACCGCGGTCGACCGCGACGGCCTCCTCGGCGGACCCGACCTCAGCCTGCTCGAACGACTCGTGGGCATGGGCCGCGGCTCGATCATCGCGTCAGGCGGAATCCGAAGCCTGGCGGACCTGAGCGCCGTGCGCGACCTGGGCTGTCCCGGGGCGATCGTCGGGCGCGCGCTCTACGACGGATCGCTCAGCATGGAGGCTGCCCTTCGAGCGTAGGGTCAGTGCCCGCCCGCGGTCTCGAGCTCCTTCTTGTGCGACTCGATCACCTTCTCGGCGACGTGCTGGGGTGCTTCCTCGTAGTGGTCGAGGACGGCGGTGAACGTCCCGCGGCCGTGCGTGAGCGAGCGCAGGTCTGTCGCGTAGGTGAAGAGCTCCGCCTGTGGCACCTGGGCTTGGACGACCTGCAGTCCGTCACCGAGCGTGTCCATCCCCATGACACGACCCCGCCTCGTGTTGAGGTCGCGGTTGACGTCGCCCATGTATTCCTCAGGGACCCGGACCTCGATCGACATGATCGGTTCGAGCAGGCCCGGCCGGCAGTCCATAATGCCCTTCTTGAGGGCCATCGACGCGGCGATCTTGAACGACAGCTCGTTCGAATCGACCGTATGGAATGAGCCGTCGTAGAGCGTCGCCTTGAAGTCCGACAGCGGGTACCCAGCGAGGATTCCCTCCGAGGCGGCCTCGCGAATGCCCTTCTCGATGCCCGGGAAGAACCCCTTCGGCACAGAGCCGCCGACGACCTTCGCGGCGAACTCAACGCCGCCGCCGGGGTTCGGCTCGATCTCCAGCCAGACGTGGCCGAACATCCCGTGGCCGCCAGTCTGCTTCTTGTACTTGCCCTCGACCTTGGTCGTGCCCCGGATGGTCTCGCGATAGGGGACCTTCGGCTGCTTCGTCAGGATCGCGGCCCCGAACTTCCGCTTCAGCCGCTCTCCGATCACGGCGATGTGGGCATCACCCATCGCGAGGAGGAGCTGCTCGCCGGTCGCGGATCGCTCGACCTTCGCCGAGGGCTCCTCCTCGAGCATTCGCTGGAGGGCCGCACCCATCTTGTCCAGGTCCGCCTTCGTCTGGGGCTCGATCGCGACGGCAAGCGACGGCTGCGGGAACTCGAGCGGCGGGAGGATGATCGGGTGCTCGCGCGACGAGAGCGTGTCGCCGGTCTCGGTCGCGGCGAGCTTCGCCACCGCCCCGATCTCG
>Ga0184623_10000329_pt1 | contig 20083 bp, 19 predicted proteins | sample PLM1_100_b1_FD_133138 | JGI IMG/M metagenome (GOLD analysis project Ga0184623, IMG submission 133138) | Groundwater sediment microbial communities from an aquifer in East River, Colorado, USA - PLM1_100_b1 | ecosystem: Environmental > Terrestrial > Soil > Riparian zone | place: USA: East River... | reverse complement strand
GCACGGTGTAGTCGTAGGTCCCCGGCTTGTCGAATTTCACGCGTCCCTCTTTTCCGAGGTAAAACTGCGGTGCACCCTCGCCGAAGGTAATGTGCGCGGTGCCGCCGGACCCGTTCACCCAGCGCACCTCCTCACCGACCTTCACCTCGACCTTCTGGGGCTTGCTCTCCTCGCGCGTGACCGTGATCTTGGCCTGCGCGCACGCGCCGCCAACGCCGAGCGCCAGCACCAACGTCACCGCCCCGATGGCTGCTGCAATCTTCTGTCTCATCGCTGCCTCCCCTTGGTGTGTTGTGATCCGGGTCATCGGACCCGGCCGGTCGCCCTGAGCCACATGGCCAGGGCGGTGTGATAGTCGGCGAGCGCGTTCACTGCGTTGAAGCGGGCACGCGTCAGCGCGACCTGCGCGTCCAGGATCTCGAGCTGGATTCCGCGCCCGCTTTCGAACCGCTCCTTCACGACTCGGAACTCCTCCTCCGCCTGCTCGAGCCCCTGGCGGCTCGCCTCTACTCCGGTCTCGGCCGCCGTCAGCATCAGCACCGCCTGGTTCACGTCCTTGGCGATCTGCTGCCGCACGAGACCCTCGGCCTGGACGGCGCGCTCGAGCCTGGCCTTCGCCGTGTTCAGGGCGTTCTCCCGCATGAGACCATCGAAGAGCGGCAGCGTGACGACGACGCCTACGGAATAGCCTTCCGAGTTGTCTCCACGCATGCGCATGTTGTCGGCCTGAGACTCCCACGCACGATTCCTCATCCAGGCCCAGTCGTACATGTAGCTCAGCGACACCTGCGGGAAGTAGTTGCCGTAGGCGGCTCGCACCTCGGCCTCCGCCGCCTCCCGCTGTTTGGTCGCGGCCCGGATCTCCGGCTGGCGAGCGCTCGCCTCGCGAATCCCCTCAGCGACCGAGAGCGTCACCGGCGTAAGCTCGAGGCGATCAGCGAGCTCGACGGACGATGCGAGATCCACGCCGAGCGTCGTCTTCAGGGCGACCAGCGCCTGTTCGGCGCGGCTCCGTGCCATGGCCTGCATCTGGACGACGTTCGCGCGCTCCGCCTCGTCGCGCAGCACGTAGTAGCGGGGCACGCGGCCCGCGTCGAACCCCGCCCGTGTGACTCGCAGCCGCTCCTCGACGTCGCGAAGTAGCTCGCTCGTGACACGGACGTTCTCCGCTTCCCGGAGCGCGGCGATGTAGTCGATCCGCGCCTGCATCGCGATCTCGACTTCGGTGCTCTTGAGCATCTCGCGCGCCCCTTCGGCTCGGCGCGCGGCCGCTTTGTAGCCGTAGTAGTCGCGGCCGCCGGAGAAGAGGGAGTACATCGCGGTGAGGTTGCCGTCGCGCGTCTGATCGGAGTTGAAGACCTGGTAGTTGCGCGCCATCGTGTTGCCGGCGGAGGTGTAGACGTTCGGCGCCATGCGCTGGTCGGCGTAGTAGCCGTTGGCCGACAGCTGTGGCCAGAACGGCGCGAGCGCCTCCTTGCGCATCGATTCCATCGCGCGCGCGTCGGCGCCGACCGCCTTGACGCGCAGGTTCTTGTCGAGGGCCAGCTCCACGGCGCGGTCCAGCATCAACGGTCCGTCGACTCGCGGCAGCGTCTGGGCCTGCGCGGGTGTCGCGAGAATCGCGACGGCCAGCACGACCAGCGATCGTGACTGCCAATTCCGATGACAATCTCGACGGGCTCGAGCCTCAGTGACCGACATGCGGCGCCTCCTTCGCGGCGGGCTTCGCCTCCTGGTCCTTCACCACCGGCCCTCTCTCGGACGCATCGCCCGCCCGGCGAGCCGGTTGCACACCGTCGGCGACGGCGACGATGCGCGCGCCGCCGTAGAGGCCCTCCTGGCCCCTGACGATGACGCGCTCGTCCGCCTCGAGACCCCGCACGACCTCCACCCGATCGGCGCGCTCGAGGCCGGTGACCACCTCACGCGGCTCGGCGCGCTCATCCTTTACGACCCACACCTTCGCGGTCCCGCCGAGCCGCACGACGGCGCCGCGGGGGACCGTCAGCGCATCGCTGCGCGAGCCCGTCACGAACTCCAGCATCACGTACTGTCCCGGGAGGAACCGGCGCCCGACGTTCTCGACCAGCGCTTCCACGACGGCCGTGCGGGGTCCCTGGTCGATGAACGGGAAGACGGAGGTCACGCGCGCGGTGATCGACGCCTGGCCGCTGCCTGAAGTTGTCACGGTGACCGGCGACCCGACCCGGATCGAGGCCACGTCCTTCTCTCCCACGTTGGCCTGGAGCCGGACCCTGTCGATCTGCGCAATCTTCAAGATGGCCGTACCGGGTTGCACGAGGACACCCGGGGCGACGAGCCGTTTGACGACGTAGCCCGAGCTCGGCGCCGGGATGTTCACGTAGTCGCGGACCACCGTGGCCGTTCGCAGCGCCGCGCGCCCCTGCGCGACCATAGCTTCGCCCACCTGCAGCTTCTTGCTGACCGAGGTCGCCATGGCGCGTGCCTGCTCGAGTCTGGCGCGAGCGGCTTCACGCTTCGCGTCGAGCGAGGCCGCCATCGAGCGGTCGTTCTCGTACTCCTGGCGCGAGATCGCGCCGACGCCGACGAGGTGCTCCGAGCGCGCCGCGACCGCCCGCGCGTAGGCAAGCTCGGCCGCGACCATCGCCAGCTCGCTGTCCATCTGGACGACGCCGTGCTGCGCGGCGACGAGGTCCGCCTCCATCTGGGCGCGGCTCGCCTCGGCCGTCACGGCCATCGCTTCGGCCTCGCGGACGCGCGAGGACAGCTCAACGTCGTCGAGACGCGCGAGCACTTGACCGGCACGGACCGCGTCGCCCGGGTAGACCAACATCTCGACGATCCGACCGGTCACGCGAGGGAAGATGTCCTGCTCGTTGAACGGCGCGACGCTCCCCGTGTAGACGACGGTCCCCGTCACTGCGCCGCGCTCGGCAGTGGCAAGCGCCACCGGGAACGGCGTGGCACCCGACGTGACGCGCGTGCCCATCTCCATCGCGGTGCGCCCACCGGGGCCGAAGTTCGCATAGAAAGCCCAAACGCCGGCCGCGACGACAGGGACGAGAATGGCGACCCGCCGCAGCCACCAACCGCGGCTCGCGGAACGGAATCCGGTTCGCCGGCCGGCCCCGCCGCGACCGTCAGGTTCACCACGGAGCTCCCGGTCCGGTTCGATCCTCGCGAGCTTCATTTCCTGCCTCCCCGTGCGGCGGGCGGCGCCATCTGACCCAGCCGCTCGCGCTGCCCGTCCGTGAGAAGCCGCGCGACGGCTTCGCCGTGGAGCCGGCGCTCCTCCCTCAGGGCGCGCCCAAGCGTTGCGATCTCCGCGGACCGCCGCTGGATCTCGGCAAGGGTCGTCCCTCGGCCGGCCCTGGCCTCGCCCATGAACCGAGAGAACTCCGCCGTCGCGGCATCGAGCTCCGCCTCGAGCCATTCCTGCTGGCTCCTCCACTCGCGATCGAGCGTCTCGAGGCGCGCGACCTGCACGGGGCGGAGGGAGAGCTCGGCGCTCCGACCGAGGATTTCCCGCGCCGTCGGGGGAGGTGGAGCGAGCGCCCCGCGGCTCACGGCATCGGCTCGGCGCTCGCCACCGGGAGCCGGGTGCCGCGGGCCGTCCGCGAGCACCGAATATGCGACGGCCACGGCAGCCAGCACGAGGCTCGTGACGAGAGCGCGGGCTGCGACGTTCATGCGACCGACTCCTCTCTCCGCCGCCGCAGGCGCCGCGCTGCGCCCAGCACGAGCGCGGCGAGGTCGTCGGTGTACGTGTGGAGGACCGGGACCACGAACAGGGCCAGCAGCGTTCCCATGGTCAGTCCGCCGATAACCACGGTCGCCAGCGGGGCATAGGCGTCGATGCCGGTCCGCGGGAAGAAGGCCACCGGGATCAGCACCACGATGCTGATCAGCGATGTCATGAGGATCGGCCGGAGGCGGATCGGCGCGGCGGTGAGGATCGCCTGGTCGCGCTCCACCCCGTCGGCCCTGAGCCTCAGCACGAGATCAATCATGAGAACGGCGACCGTCATCATCATCCCGGTCAAGATGACGACCGCCAGGATCGACACCGTCGAGAACGTCTGACGCGCCAGGAAGAGGCCGCCGAGGATGCCGGTGGCCATGAGCGAGAGCGAGACGATCATGTTGAAGGGCTCGATCAGGCTCCGGAACTGCGCCACCAGGAGGAGGAACATGAAGATGACCGCCAGGTAGAGCCCGCGGAGCAGACGCTGGAACGATTCCTCCATCTGCGTCATGTCCCCTCGTAGCTCGGCGCCATAGCCCGGCGGGAACTCAATCTTCTGGTGGGCGGCCATCAGGAGGTCCATCGACAGCTCCATGCTTGACGGACCGCCCTTGCGATAGAAGCCGAGGACGGAGACGACGCGGCGGAAGTTGTCGTGCTCGATCAGCGTCGGTCCGCGACGTTCCTCGAGCTGCGCCAGGGAGCCGAGAGGCACGACCTCGCCTTTCTTGCCGACGATTTTGACCTGAGCAAGGTCGGCCCCGTCCCGCCGCTGATCGCCGCGATACCGGAGCAGGATGGTGAACTGCCGCTTGTTGTCCAGGCGATAGAACTCGTTGGTGAGGCCGCCTTTGAGCGCGTAATAGGCCTGGTCGGCCACCTCGCTCACGGTGAGGCCCAGCTCCTGGGCGCGTGCGCGATCGACGACGACATGGCGCTGCGGCAGCGTCTGGGCCCAGGAGGTCGTCACCTGATAGAAGCCGGGAATCTCCTCCGCGAGCCGCTTCGCCTGCTCGCCGATCTCGGAGAGCCTCTCGAGGTCGGGACCGAAGAAGATCACCTGGATGGGCGCGGCGCTCGAGGCCATGACGTCCGCGCCCATTTCCTTGATCGCCAGGCGCCGGATTCCCGGGATTGTGCGAGCTGCCTCGTCCCGAACGGCGTCGATCACCTGCCAGATGTCCCGCTTGCGCTTCGAGGAGTCGAAGAGCGTGATCATTATGAACGCCGAGTTCACAGACCCCATGGAGTAGCCGGTGAAGTAGGTGCCACCCGGCTCGAAACCGACCTCCGAGGAGACCTGGACGACCTCCGGCTGCCTCAGGAGAAGGCGCTCGACTTCGGCGGCAATCTCGGACGTCCGACTGAACGAGGTGCCCGGCGTCGCTTCGAGCTGCGCGAAGGCCTGGGAGACGTCGGCCAGCGGCATCATCTCGCTCCCGATCCGGGGGTAGAGGGCGACGCCCACCAGGACGATCGCCATCGCGCCGGCGAGGACCCCGAAGCGGTTTCTCGGATCGACCAGGCGAGGCTCGTCCGGTAGCGTCCTTCCAACCGCTCGAGGAAGCGCTGGACGGGATCGAGCACCCGGCGCGCGAGCCAGCCCGACGATACCGTCTCGGCGCCGTGCGGGGTGAAGAGGTTCGCCGCCAGCACGGCGGTCAGCGTAAACGACACCAGCGCCGAGGCGAGGAGCGCCAGGATGATGGCCCAGACAATGCCCTCGAACATGTACTGCACGATGCCGCCCGAGAAGGCGAGCGGCAGCAGCGCCACGCAGAGCATGAACGTGATGGCGAGCACCGCGAGCCGCACCTCGGTGATGCCGTCGATCGCCGCCTGCTTCGGCGACTTCCCCATGCGCAGGTGACGCTCTATCGAGTGAAGGTCGATGATCGAATCGTCGACCAGGCGGCCTATCGACAGCAGGAGCCCGATCAAGGTGGAGCTGTTGAGAGTCATGCCGAGCGGAGCCATCGCCAGCAGCGCCATACCGAGCGAGACCGGGATGGTGATGACCGAGATGAGCGTGCCGCGCACGTTGCCGAGGAACAGCAGCACGACGAGCCCCGTGAGGAGCACGGCGATCACCAACTCCTCCACCATGTTCTCCATCAGGAACCCGACGAACGTCGAGTTGTCGTACGCGATCTCGAACTTGAGACGGAGGAAGTCCTGCTGGATCTCGGCGAGCTTCGCCTTGACGCCCTCGATCACGCGGACCGAGCTGGCGTCTGGCTGCTGGACGACGGAGATCTCGACCGCCGGCTTGCCGTTGAAGCGGTAGAGGCTCCGCTGCTCGCGTGGGGTGTCGATGACCTTGGCCACGTCGCGCAGGTAGATGGTCCGGCCCTCCATGCTGCCGATCGGATAGGCCGCGACCTCCTCGGGAGTGCGCGCGCGGAAATCGCTCCGGACCAGCACCTCCCGGTCCTGGTAGGTCAGCGTGCCAGCCGGCCGCGACTGGTTCTGCATGTCGAGCATGTTCTTGATGTCGAGGAGGCTCATCCTGTACGCGGCCAGCCGCTCCCGGTCCACGACGACCTGCATCTGGAGCTTCTGCCCCCCGAAGGGCACCACCGAGTAGACGTCCTTCACCACCTTGAGCCGGTTCACGATCTCGTTCTCGACGAGCGTTCGGAGCTGCACCGGCTCGTAGCCCTCGCCGGTCACGGCGAGCGACAGGACCGGGATGTTCAGGGGGTCGATCGCCAGCACCCAGGAGGGCTTCAGGTTGGCGCCCGTCATCGGGAGGTCGGCCTGGACGACGTTCATGAGGGACTGCACGTCGAACAGTGCCTTCTTCATGTCGGTGCCGTACCAGAACTCGATCGTGACGATCGAGAAACCCTCCTGGGAGGTCGAGCGAACGAAGTGGACGTTCTTCAGATCCACCATTCGCTCCTCGATGGGCTTGGAGAAATAGATCTCCATCTCCTCGGCCGAAAGCCCCGGCATCATGGACACCACGCCGACGATCGGGCTTTCGACGTAGGGCATCATTCGCCGGGGCATCTGGACGAAGACGACAAGGACGGACAGCAGCGCCACACCAAGGTAGAAGGCCGTGACGATGTATGGATGCTCGATGGACCACCGGCTGATGTTGCCGCGATCTCGGCCCGGGAGCGGGCTGCCGGCCTGACTATCAAGGCTCAATGCAGATCTCCATGACGACGAGCCCGCAAGTCGGCGAGTCCCACTTGTCCGTCTCGTCCGCTACGACCGCGACCACCCCGCTGAGCGTCCGGACGGCGCGACCGTCGTAGACGTGCACGACGTAGGGATGTGTCCCCGGCCGATGGAAGACGGCCCAGATCGGTCCAGTCGCGGGCACCTGGACGACCTGGTGCAACCGGGCGTCGTCGCCGAACTCGATGTGGACGCTACGCTGCGCGCGGTTCACGAAGTCGACGCGGGCGCCGGTCGTCGTCTCGAGGAAGGGCGGGACGAGCCTTGTCGCTTCGATCACGACCGTCTCCCCGGCTCGGGCGCTCGCCGATGTCAGCAGAACGAGCAGCGTCACGAGCGCAGCGCTCTGCGCCGTCATCGGTACTCCGCGAGCACGGCGCTCAGCGTGAGGGTCTGGCCCTCCCGCCACAGGGAGACCTCGACCGTCTCACCGATCCGATGCCGGGCGAGTGCCTCGTGGAAATGATGGAGGTTCTTCACCGCGCTTGTGCCCAGCGCGGTGATCACGTCGCCGGGCTCGAGCCCCGCAGTCTCCGCCGGGCCGCCAGCGTCGACGCGCAGCACAAGCGTGCCGCGCTCTATCGGCAGGTCGTTGGCATACGCGATTTGGGGGGTGACGCTCACGGCGACGAGCCCGAGCGACGGCCTGACGACCCTTCCCCTGGCAATGAGCTCGCGCATGACGGGCTTCGCCGTGTCGATCGAGATGGCGAACCCGATCCCGTGCGCGGATGCGATCACCGCAGTGTTGACCCCGACGACGCGGCCCGAGAGGTCCAGCAGTGGCCCACCGGAGTTCCCAGGATTGATCGCGGCGTCGGTCTGGACCAGGTTGTGGAGCATCGGCAGGCCTTCTTGCTCCATCGTGCGTCCGAGCGCGCTCACGACTCCGGTCGTCACGGTCGGTCCACCCTCGATCCAGAGCGGGCTGCCGATGGCGACAACGGTCTCGCCGACCTTGAGCTGCCGGGAGTCGCCGAGTGGGATGCTGGCAAAACCGTTGCCCTCGAGCTTCAGCACGGCCAGGTCGGTGAACGGGTCGGCGCCCACCAGGCGGGCTCGGAAGTTCCGTTCGTCAGAGAGCGTCACCTTGATCTGATCGGCTCCGGCGACGACGTGGTGGTTCGTCAGGACGTAGCCGCGGCGATCGAATATGAACCCGGAGCCGAGTCCGCGCGTCGGGAAGGGCTGGTTGAACTGATCCCGCTCGATCTGGCGCGTGGTGATGCTCACCACGGCCGGCATCGCTCGCGCCACGATCGCCGGCACCGTCGTCGGCGCCACCGGATAGCGCTGCGCTTCCGCGCGCGCGGCGATCGCGATCAGGGCGCCGGCCACGAGGGCCCCTGAGAAGATTGCGCCTGCGCGCCAGCGACTCATTGCTGCAGCCTCCCTTTCACAACAGCACCTCATCGCGTGGGACCGGCGTGCGGTCCCGCGCAGTCCGACGACACGGAGCTCTTTCGAGTCCAACGACTCGATGGATCGAGCGGACGAAGCTCAGTGACTAGGCGAGCAGCGCGGACTTGGGAGGCGGGGCGGGGATGCGGAGGCCAACGATCGGGACGGGCTCGAGCCGGTACGTGACCGCCCACCCGGTCGGGACGAGCCCCGCGAGGAGGACGACCACCAGCGACGTGATTAGCATGCCAAAGCAAAGGTCAGGTGACACGCCGTGGTCATCGCTGCCGTCGTGACCGCCGTCGAACAGGCAGAAGCCGACAGTCGCCGTGATCACGATCATTGCGGCCACGACGACCGTCGCCCAACCACTCATCCGCAGGCGATCCCTGATCATGCCGTTCATCGAGTCTTGTTTTTGCATCGCGGGTGCCAAACGGGAGGGGCTCGGCTAACCCGCAGTGAAGTAACGCCCTTTAGCCCAGAGGCGATTCTGGCTGTACCCGCTCGCTGAGGCAAACGGACCACACAGCGAGGCACTCCCGCCCCATGCGTCGCCCTCGTCTCGGCCGCCCTCGTGGCTGGCCTCGACGCACACGATCCAACTGGGACCCACGGGCGCCAGCCCTAACGCGCCTTCGGATCCCGCACAGCAAGCTGCCCCCGGCGCGAGAAGTCGATCGACTCGCCTAGGATCCGAGCCGCCTCCTGAGGTGCGTGGAAGCCGGTCGAGTTCTCGGCCTCGGTGAAATCGAGAAAGAACTGCGCCTTGCGCTGGAAGTCACGCGCCTTCTCCAGCTCGGCGTCCATCTTCCCGGCCGCCCTCACTGCCTTCAGGTCGGCGATGAGCGCGACCAGCGCGTCCATCGCCCGGTTCCTTAGCGCGAAGTGCCGCTGCTGGATCGTGTCCACACGCGCCTTCAGCTCGTCCTCAGGCCACTTGTGGCAGGTCTGGCATGCCCGGTTCACGTTCAGCAGCGGGCTGCGCACGTGGTGATCGCTGATCTTCAGTGCCCCTTCGCGCTTGTATGGCATGTGGCAGTCGGCACATGCGACGCCCGAGCGGGCGTGGATGCCCTGACTCCACAGCTCGAACTCCGGGTGTTGGGCCTTGAGGACGGGCGCGCCGGTATCGGCGTGAGTCCAGTCCTTGAACTTCTGCTCGTCGTAGTACGCGAGGATCTCGTCCACGCGAAGCCCCTTCGCCCACGGATAGACCAGGCGTTTCTCGGGCCCCTTGAAGTAGTACTCGACATGGCACTGGCCGCAGACGTATGCGCGCATCTCCTGACGGGTCGCCATGCTGTTCACGTCGTAGTCCTTCACGCCCTGCAGTCCCTTGAGCGCGCGGATGCCCTCGATGAAGGCCGGACGCGTGACGCGGAGCTGCATCGTGTCGGACGCGTGGCAATCGATGCAGGCGACAGGGTGAGTCACGAGCTTTCGTGCCTCGGCATACGGCGTCTGGTTCATCCTTTCGAAACCCTTGACGATGTCTCCGTCGCCGAGCTTCTTGTACGCCGCGTACGTCGACGCGTGGCAGTTGAGACAGGTCCCCGGCTGCTTCACGACGATCTGACGCTCGGTGTACGTCTGATCGGCGAGCATGTAGGCGTGGCCACGGTCCTCGCGGAAGTCCTTCGCGAACGCGTAGCCGGCCCACATCGTCTTGAGCCGCGGATCCTCTTCGAGCTTCGACTGGCCGACGATGGATCGCGGGTCGGCTTTTGTCGGCGTGCGCGGCAGCGCTTCGCTCCCGCCGAAGCGGGTCCGGACCTGGTCGACCGTGCGGCGATAGCCGTCGTACTGGAGCGGGAAGTTCTTCCCCCAGGTCGCGGGATCGTCCGTGTCGTCCGTCAGCGCTACGACGCGATAGAAGGGATTCCTTGCTTCCTGCTTGCGCTCGACGATGTTGACGAGCAGTGCCACACCGCCACCCGCCGCCACCGCCGCGATGACCGCCGTGAGCACGATCAGGCCGCGCCTACTCATTGCAGGTGCCCGACGGTCGCATGGCAGCGGACGCAGCTGAGCTTTTCACCCCGAGGATGCGGTCCATCGATTGCCTCCGTGATGTCTTGGTGGCAGATCCGGCACGCGCCGTCGGCGATCTCACGGTTGTGGGGCTTGATCCGCAGGGGATCCGGGAACCTCCCCGTGGTGAACGCGAACGAGTGCCAGAAGCCGTTCGCGGCCTTGGTGGCGTACTTGGGGACGAGATTGGGCGGCGTGTGGCAGTCGTTGCAGGACGCGGCCGCGCGGTGGCTCGCCTTGAGCCAGGCCGCGTAGTAGTCGCGCATCACGTGGCAGTTGGCGCAGGCCGCCGGGTCGTTCGTCAGGTACGAGGCGCCGTTAGCGTAGACGAAAGTGTAGCCACCGACGCCCGCAGCCAGGCCGATCGCGGCGGCGACCACGACACCTTCGACCGCGAGGAGATTCACGCCGCGAATGGTAGCACCACGCTCTCGATGCTCTTCGGGCGGCCCTGATCAGCCGAGGACGTCGTCGGTTACTTGAAGCGGTAGGAGAAAGTGACACCCACGAGGTGGGCTGTGTAGTTCCTCAGGTCATTTCCGAGCCAGATCGACGACACGCCCGGGATGAACGGGTTCAGGGTGTCAGTCCGCCAATCGGTCTTCTCGAAGGACTCGAAGACGTAGCCTAGGTTCGCCGACCAATTCTTGAGGAAGTAGTATCTCAGCGAGGTCTCCAGGCGCAGCACAGTGTCCTCGAACGCGGGGAACCGTTTGGCCTTGGCCGTCGCATCCTGCGCCGCAGTGCCGCTCGCGGGCCCGATGGGGTTGCGCGTGTTGATCTCGCCGAGCGAGTTAGAGTAGTTCCCGTCGATCCTCAGCTCGAGCACTTTCGGGATGAGCGCGGCCTTGACCCCGGCGTAGACTGTCTGCACCGTGTCCTGAAGGTTGGAGATCCAGTCGAAGTCGACGAAGTCGAACGTCGTGGTCCCGGTGACCGGGCGGCTCCGCGAGCGCATCTGCTGGTACAGCCGCTCGTAGACGTAGCCGGCGGAGAACACGACGCGCTCGACGGGTGTCCAGCTCAAATCGATCCCGGCCGACCAGCCCGTCTCCTGCTGGAGCCCGAGCGGGGAGGCCACGTACTCGTCCCAGTGATAGCTGGCGGTCGGGGTCACCGCTAAGACGTTCCCGAGAGCGAACTGGAGCTGCCCCTCGACCTTGTGCCGATCGCGGTCGGACTCGTCGAACTTCCTCAAGAGCACGCTCTGGCCCGCTGCCGCGGCGGTGTCATCGTCTACCACGGAGTGCTCCGCGTGGGCGCGTGTGTTGTAGCTGTTGATTCGCCGTAACGCCGGCCTGTAGGTGAGCCGCGCAAGGAGCCAATCGGTCGGCGTCGCGTCCAGGGCGGCCTTGGCGAAGAACTCGTCGCTCACCGGCACCTCGCGGTGCTCGTTGCGGTCCCACCGCTCCCAGCCGACACCGGTCGTCAGCGACAGCGACTCGAGCAGCTGCGTCCTGGCGTCGAGCTCGGCATTCTGCTTCTGGTAACTCCAGCGGCCGGCCGAGCGCGAGGGCTCGAGCACGCTGTCATCCAGCACGACTCCCGGAAACGTGATCTTCCGGCTGTGGTCGGCATAGTCGTAGAATCGGTACTTCGCGCCGAACGTCACGCGGTCGAATGGCCGGGTCGTTGCGCTCAGGTACACGAGCCACGTCTGCACGTTGCCGTCCAGGTTCTGCTTCGGCAGAGCGAGGTCCGGGTTGCCGGCCAGCGCCGGGTTGATCGTGTGCGGCAGGAAGGCGTCGTTCTGCACGTGGAGGCTCCAGGCGGCGTTCGCGTTGATCCGCGTGCGCATCGGCAGGTTCACGCCGCCCGCGAGGCTCAACGAGTGCGCCATGTTGCCCGGTGGAAGCGAGCTCTGCCCCGTCGCCGGCCCGGCGGCATCACTCGCGCTACACGGCGCGGCGTTCCCGAAACAGGGGTTGTCGGCCCGTATCCGCGTCAGATCGTTCTCGAAGATGGACATGGCGTAGACCAGCTGGAGTTGGTAGCCCGGCTGCGCCCACGCCCCCCGCAACCGAAAGTCGTGCACGGTCTGCTCGATGGGCTGGAGCACCTCGTAGAAGTTGTTTCCGGGGCTCCCGAAGGCCATGCCCATCGGTTTGTCGCCGTCCTTGCGGGTCCGGGTGTACTCGGCCGCGAGGTCGAAGTCCGGCGACACGTTGTATGCAAAGCGCATGAGTGCCTTGTCCCAGCGGACGCCGATCTCGTCGATTCCCGGGGCACTGTTGTGCGCGCTGAGCGCTGGTCGGGGCGTGCTCAGAACGAAAACGCCACGCTGGGGCTCGGTCGCCAGGAATCTCGCGGTGGTCGAGATGATATGTGGCGTCTGGTCCCACAGGAAGTCGAACTGCCATCGGCCCAGGCGACCGACCGAGAGGTAGTAGTCCTGGTCCTGGTAGCCCCACTTGGAGCCCCCGAACTCTCCGAAGAAGCTCTCGTCGGGGCGCGACAAGCGCAAGTTGAGTCCCAGGAGGAAGGGACCGGGGCTGAGGTCCCGGTACTCCTCGAACTTCGCCCGTTCCTTGGACGAGGGTCTCTCGAGATAGAACCGGCCGCCGGCCTCGATCTCGCCCTCGACGTTCATGCCGCCCAACTGCGTCTGCGCCGAGGCGACGCCCGCCACGCCGCCGAACAAGAGGATCGAGACGACCGCGCACCTGGCTCGCCACGCTCTCACGTGTTCCCCCCTATCGCGTGAACGTGAATCCGGACGGGTGGTTCGAGCCATGGATGTTCGAGTGACAGCTCACGCACTGCCGCCCCATGACGAACTTGAGCGATCCCGTGTCGCGACCGTAGGGGCTGGTCGGATGTCGTGTCTCGATGTGGCACTGCTGGCAGAGTCGCGGCTTGGCGACCTTGAGCATGTTCTCGTGGTTCGAACCATGTGGCTCGTGGCAGTTCGCGCAGCTCTCGTTGACCGGAGGATGCACCCAGAGGAACGGGCCGCGCTTCTCGGCGTGGCAGGTGAAGCAGGTGGCGTTGAGCGAGACTTCCTTGAGCAGCGACGGCGTGGCGGTGCCGTGCGGATTATGGCACGACGTGCACGTCATTTTCCCCTCGCGCAGCGGCATGTGCGAGGAGCGCATCTGCTGCGCCCGCTTCTGAAGGTGGCACGTCCCGCAGGTTTCGATCTCCGTCGCCTGGGCGAGCTGGTTGCGCGGGGAGACGTCCTCCATCACCTTGTGGCAGCTGGTGCACGCGACGTCGCGCGCCTCGTGAGCACTTCCCTTCCAGAAGAGGTGAGGGCCCTTCGTGTGGCACGTGATGCACATGGCGTTGCGCGTCTCGACGGGCGTCTTGTCGTTCTTCGCGAACGTGATCATGCCGCCGGCGCCCTTGCCGCCGCCCGCCTCGACGTGCTTCTGGCCGGGACCGTGGCAGTTCTCGCAGGCCAGGCTTTCCTTGGTGTTCCGGGGTTGCTTCAGAAAGAGACGCCCCATCCTGGTCGTCTCGAACTTCTTGAACGCCTCTTCGTGGCAGCCTTTGCAGGTCTCCGCGCCGACGTAGCCTGATGGCAGCGGTGTCTGGGCGGCGGGCTGCTGGGCGGGAGCGGGCCATGGGCGACCGAGAGTAGCGAACAGCAGTAGCGCGGCTCCGACCGCCGCGCTCAGGCCGACGATTGCGATTCGCGTCATGCGCGACGCTCCTCACGCCACCCCGTGGCCGCCGCCCGAGAGGCTATCAATGCGCGGCAACGTACAACTACCCGTCGGCCAGCGGCAATAGAGCATTTGCACTATTCCTTCGCCTCGGGGCTCGGCGCTACTTGACGCGGAGCCGCGTTCGGCAGATTCTCAAGCGCATTGAACGGCTCGCGCGGAAAGCGACACAGATCGCCGCTGCGTCTAGATCAACGCCACGACGACAGCACGAAATTCAGAAATCTCGACCGGAGGAGGCGCGATCGATGAACCGGCTCAGGCTCATGACGGCGCTGTCACTGGCTCTGATCTCAGCGGCCGCGTCGGTTCCAGCAACCGCCAATCCTAAGATGGTCAAGGAAGCGAAGGACGCGGGGTTGCCGGCGCAGAACTGCCAGTACTGCCACGTCTCGAAGGTCCCGCAGAAGGAGACGTACAAGCCGGACGACCTGAACGAGCGCGGTAAGTGGCTGCTCACTGAAAAGGACAAGCAGAAGTCGAAGGACGTCAAAGCAGACTGGCTCAAGAACTATCCCGGCGGTAAGGAACAGAAGTGAAGCGGGTGGCGTGGGCAGCGGCGCTTCTAGCTGTTCTCGTCCCCGTCGAGGCCGCGGCCACGGAGGGACTGCCCCTCCCGCGCGGCTGGATCGGGACGACCGCCGAGTGGGTGCAGGGCTTCGGGATCGCCTTCGTGGTCCTCAATCTTGCGCTGCTCGTGGTTTCCTGGCGCACCCTCCGGCTAGGTGGAGTGACCGCAACCGCCCGCTGGCAGCTCTTCGTGGCAGTCGGGCTCGTCCCAACGATGGTCGCCTTCCTGTCGTTCGCCCACGGTCTCGAGGGCTCCGCCACCGTCGCCGCGTGCGGGTCGTGCCACGTCATGACGCCGTTCGTGGAAGATCTCCGGAACGTGAAGAGCGATACCCTGGCGGCGACCCATTTCAAGAATCGCTACATCCTCGAGAACCACTGCTACACGTGCCACTCCGACTATGGCCTGGCGGGTACCCTCAAGGCGAAGGTCGAGGGTCTCGGCCACGTGTGGCGCTACACCACGAGGTCCTACGCATTTCCGATCAAAATCGCGCAGCCGTACTCCAACGTTCGTTGTCTGGGATGCCATGGAGAGTCGCAAAAATTCCTGAACGCCGCGGGTCACCCGAAGGAGGAGCTGCCGAACCTCGTGGCCGGCAAGACCTCCTGTCTGGACTGTCACGGCCCCGCGCACCCTGCGCAGAAGGCGGCCAGCCAATGAACGAGCGGCCGGTGAGCGTCCGCGTGCTCCAGATCGCTGTTGCCCTCACGGCTGTGTTCAACCTCTTGGCCCTGCTGGTGCTGTTGCGCGGCACCCCTATCATTTTCACGGCGTTCATGTTTGTCGGGCAGCCGCTGTTCGTCGTTACGCTGATTCTGCTAGTGGGAGCCGTGCTGGCCGACCTCAGGGCGAAGCAACTACTCTAGTCCAAGACTCTCACTTCGGGCTCTTGAGGGATCGGAGATACGCGACGAGGTCCGCCATTTCCTCGCCGCGGAACATCGGCCACGGAGTCCGCTCGCGCTCGGTTCGTGGGTCGCTGATGAAAGTGTGATTCCACAGAGCCGAGAGCACTCCGGCGGACGTATCGATCCATGCCGCCGTCGTCAGGTCGCCGGCAACCTTTCCGCGCTCGCCGTAGAGGCCATGGCAGTTCAAGCATCCCTTATTCGCGGTCACGATCACACCATTGCGCGGGTCGCCGGCCTGCTTGAAGTACCGCGCGGCATAGAGGAACCCGACGATGTCGGCCATCTCCTGGGGACGCAGCTGAGGCACCGCTCCGCCGAGGCGGCTCTGCATCGCCTGCTGCATGCCTGGCGCCTTGTTCCACATCGCCGCGGCGAACTCCGTCAGGCTCGTTTGCAGCGCGCGTTCGGCGAGGCTCGGCTTCGCTGGGTCGGCGGCGCCCCCGATCCTGTGACATTCGACGCAGCGCTTTTGGACGAACAGACGCCCCCCCTCATCGGCCCGGCCGGGTAGGACGTAGAGGGGCGCGTGACTCATCCGGGGTGACGCCGAATTGATGTAGGTGATCAGGTCCACGAGCTCGGAGCCCTTGAAGCTCGGCCGCGTGATGTTTTCGCGCTGCATCAGCTCGGCCATCTGCGGGCCGTGGTTCCACATAGCCGCCGCGAGGAAGATCGGGGAGGCGACCGGCTTCACTCCGTCGAGGCGTGGGCCGATCGTCCCGCCCGTGCTCCCCACGCTGTGGCACGCGACGCACAGCTTCTCGGCGAAGAGACGGCGACCGACGGCCGCGTTCCCCTGGCGCTCGAAGTAGTTCAGCGTGAAGAGATAGCCAGCGAGGTCACCGGCCTCCCGCGCGTCGAGGTGGGGCCGTGTGATTCCAAGCTGGCGCATGCGGGCCGCCATCTTCGGCGCATGGTTCCAGAGCGCCGCGGCAAGGTCGTAAAACGAGCGCGGGCGCTCCGTGCGGGCCAGGTCCGGACCGATCTGGCCTCCGACTCCACTGATCGCGTGGCACTTGACGCAGCCTTTCGCGTTGAAGACGCCGGCTCCGCCGAACGGGTCCTGGGATCCGATGAAGAGCGCCTGTGCCGGCGCGAGCGCGGGGATGAGCAGAAGCCAGGCGAGGAGAACGATACCGCACCGCATGGCGCTTGCTATCGTACTCCATTCACGTCGGAGACTAACCAACGCCGAGAGGTGGCGTCACCACCTCTCGGCGACGTTCAGCGCCTAGTGCAAACGCACTACGCTGGATCGCGGGCTACTCGAACACCAGCTTCAGCACACCGGGCGAGTAGGCGTGCCGAACCTGCGCATTGTCGAACACGGCTACGCCGAAGGAGTACTGCTTCTTCATGTCGTTGAACTGCACGTCAAAGTCGCTCTTCGTCACGAGCTTTCGCGAGAACATCAGCGTCCACGTCCCATCTTTCCAAGCGGACTTCATGGCGATATCGCCGCGGTCGCCGGTGAACGGCGCCACGATGATTCCGGGCACCTCGTCGCCGGCCTTGTACTTCGAGTCGTCGAACGGCTCCTTCTCCGCATCGACGATCCAGTAGGGCGGCGCCGGCTTGTTGCCTTTCAGCGCGAGCTTCGGCTCCTTCTTGTCGTCGCTCACGTTGTCCACGTACCCGCCGCCGGCTTTCGGGTCGCTCTTGCGGCCGGCCTCCCGAGCCTTGTCCTTGTCGTAGCGCGTGTCGTCGAGGTACTGGTCGTCGATCTGGCCGACGGAACCCGTTCGCACGCTCTTCCAGTGCCACATATCCGCCTTCTCGCCGGGATTCGGCAGGTACTTGTTGCCATAGGGCTTGCCCTCGCCCGTGTGGCAGGCCGCCATGCAGCCCTTGGTCTCGAACGCCGGCGAGCTGATGTTCCAGATCACCCCCATCTTGTCCTCGTAATACTTGTTGTTATCGCCCCCCTTGTCGTCAGGATCGGTGAGCTTCTTCCAGGAGCCGTCGGCCTGCTTCACCCACGGGCTCCGCTGGAAGCTCTGGGTCGGGTCCTTGTACTGCATGAGGAAGTACACGGTGTCGCCCGCGTAGACGGAGCGAAGGGTCACTTCCGTCGAGCCGCCTGGGAGATTCTTCCCGCCGACGAGCTTGACGCTGAGCGGTTGGACGTCCTTCCAGGCAGCGCCCGTCGCCGGCTCCGTCGGCGGTGGAACGCTCACCTTCTTCGATACGAGGAGATTCTTCTGTTGAGCGTCGAGCGGGCCGGCGACGAGCCCGACCGCGACCCCAGCGCCGAGCAGGACTGTGGGGAGGACCCATTTCCACGAACGCTTCATGTTCGCCTCCTCATTCATGTGCCCACCATTCGTGTGCCAACAGATCTCCGCCGGAGTGCATATCGGGGCGGGGCGCTCGTGCCACACCCTCACCGTTACTTCGACTGCGGCGTCGAGCCGGCCTTCGTCAACGACCTGAAGTACGCCGCGATGTCGGCAAGCTCCTGGCCCTTGAGGGTCGGAAGCTTGAGGCCCTGCTTCGCGGCCCGATCCTCCATCGACCGGCTGTGATTCCACATCGCGGCGACCAGGGCGGCCGGCGATCCGACGACGTTCGAGGTCGCGAAGTCGGCGGCGACCCTGCCACCCTTCCCGCGGACCGAGTGGCAGCTGACGCAACCCTTCGCCTGCACGACCTGCTGCCCGCGGGCGCTGTTGCCTCCGGCCGGGTCGAAGTAGTGCGAGGTGTAAAGGTACGCGACGATGTCCGCCATCTCCTGCCCGGCGAGCTGCGGCACCTCGATCCCGCGCTCCTTCATCCGGGCCCACATGGCGGGCCCGTGATTCCACATGAGCCCGGCGAACTGGGTGAGGCTGACGTGATGCGCCCGGCCGAGCTCGGGGCCGATCGTCCCCCCCTTGCCGCCGATCGTGTGACAGGCCGCACACTGCTTGTCGCGGAAGAGCTTCTCACCACGCTCCGGCGTACCGGGGACGACCTGCGCGGTCTCCCCGCCCGGGTCCTTGGCCGCCGCAGTGATATACGCGATGATGTCCACGAGCTCGTTGCGCTTGAAGGTCGGACGCTCGATCCCCTTGGCCTGCATCGCCTCCGCCATCCGGGGCCCGTGACTCCACATGCGCGCCGCCACCAGCACGGGCGAGTTCGCGCGTTTGAGTGCGTCGAGCGCCGGCCCGACGTTTCCGCCCTTACCGCCGATCGCGTGACACTGCACGCACCCCTTCGTCGTGAACAACCGCTCGCCGGTCTTCGCGTTCCCGAGCTCGTCGTTGTACTGCGCGGTGAAGATGAACGCGAGCACGTTCGACAATTCCAGCGGTGTAAGGGTCGGTCGCTCGATTCCCGTCTCGCGCATCTTCGCGCCCATCAGCGGTAGATGGTTCCACATCGCCGCGCCCAGCTCGTAGAAGCCCGTGCCGCTCTGGATGCGAGCAAGGTCCGGAGCTGCTCGCCCTTCGCTGCCGCTACGAACCCCGTGGCATTGGCCACACCCCTTCTTCGCGTACACGTCCCAGCCCGCGATCAGTGCCCAGTCGGGCGCGAACGGCAGCGGCGGCTGCTGGGGCGTCGGCTGCTGCGCACCGGCCGACGCGAACAGGAGAAGGACCAGGCAGCACGCGGAGGCCGCACGGCGGACCCAAGGTTTCGTCGCACTCATTCGGGAGGTCTCCTGTCGGTTGATGCCCATGGCATGGCGCCGGCGCCGTCCGCGACCGTCAGAGGAGCCGGTGCTTGTTGGCGTACGCGACCGCCTCCAGGCGGCTGTGGACGCCAAGTTTGCCGAAGATGTTTTGCACGTGGTTCCTGATCGTCGCCGGGCTCACGTGCATCCGCTCGGCGGCGGCCGCCGTGTTCAATCCGAGCGTCATGAGGCGTAGCAGCTCGAGCTCGCGGCGCGTGAGCACGCCAGGGGCCGCGGCCCCCGCGTCCGACGCCGGGGGCGACAGCCGCTCCTGGACGAGGGTGAGCAACTCTTTCGTCGCGGTGACGTCCCGGAAGAGGTGGATCGTCAGTGTGCCGGCCGTGCCGTTCGGCGGCGCGACCAGGATGCTCACGTTGATCCAGACGGGTGTGCCCGCCTTCGTCCGGGTCTGCATGTCGAAGGTCTGGATCGGTTCGCCCATCTTGACGAGCGTCATCACGTGACACCCCTGGTAGCAGAGGCGATTCCGGTCGTCGTCCCGTCCGACGAAGACGTCGCAGCACTGCCGGCCGATGACTTCGCGCTCGGTGTAGCCAAGGATCCGCTCCGCAGAGCGATTCCAGAGGACGATCCGCCCGTCGGCGCCGATGACGAACACCCCGTCACCCGAACCGGCGAGCGCCTGATCGAGCATTCCCTCACCGAGACGCGGCGGAGCGACGGGCGGCCTGTCGCCCTCCTTGACGTACTCGCGGGCGCCCGGGACTCGCCTCAAGCGATTATTCCAGAAGCGCGGGGGCGCGCCAAGAGTACGGGACGTCTACCGCCTGGAGCTCGAGACTGCTTGCGTTTACCCCGGACCTGCCGCAGAAGGCTTTGCAGCCAACCGTCTTCGCCCGAGTCGGTCATCGACAGCCTTGTGTCAGGCGGCGTCACCGGCTGATCAGGGATGGCGCG
>Ga0184623_10000328_pt1 | contig 20107 bp, 18 predicted proteins | sample PLM1_100_b1_FD_133138 | JGI IMG/M metagenome (GOLD analysis project Ga0184623, IMG submission 133138) | Groundwater sediment microbial communities from an aquifer in East River, Colorado, USA - PLM1_100_b1 | ecosystem: Environmental > Terrestrial > Soil > Riparian zone | place: USA: East River... | reverse complement strand
GGGTCGCAGGTTGGCGTTCCATCCGCACGCCGGCACCTTCGTGGAGACGCTCGCCGAGACCGACCGCCTGCTCGCCGCCACCGAACCGGATCTCGTTCCGCTCTGCCTCGACGTGGGCCACTGGCTGGTAGGCGGCGGCGATCCCGTCGCGACGCTGCGGAGATACGGCGATCGCGTCACCCATGTCCACCTCAAGGACGTCGACCCGACGGTGCTGGCCCGATTGCGGAGCGGCGAGCTCGCCGATTTCGGCGCGGCCGTCCGGGCGAGGCTGTTCACAGAGCTCGGTTCGGGCGCGCTCGACCTCGACGGTTGCCTCGCGGCCCTCGCCGAACGGGACTACCGGGGCTGGCTGATGGTCGAGCAGGACAGCAGCTGGGGACCGCCCTCGGAGGCGGCGGCGATCGGGCGTCGCGTGCTCGCCCGCGCCCTGCAGACCGCCGGTCGTGAACCGGCCCCCGGTCGGGAGGCTGTTACATGAAGATCGCCCTCATCGGCGCCGGTCGCATCGGCCGGCTCCATGCGCGGCTCCTGAGTTCGACGCCCGGCGTCGAGCTCCTGATCCTCGCCGACGCGGACGCGGCACGCGCAGCGGAGGTCGCGGGCGAGGTCAATGCCGAGGCGGCCCCCACGATCGACGATGCCCTCGCCGCCGCCGACGCGACCGTCATTGCGGCCGCGACCTCGGCCCATGCGGAGCTCATCCGGGCCTCGATCGCGCGCGGCCTCCCGACGTTCTGCGAGAAGCCACTGTCGAACGACCTCGAAGACACGATCGCGCTCACGAGCGAGATCGAAGGGAGCGGCGTCCCCTTCCAGCTGGGCTTTCAGCGGCGATTCGACCGCGGCTACGGGGAGGCCCGGCGCAAGGTCGAGACCGGGGAACTCGGCAATCTCTACATCGTTCGCCTTGCAGGACACGACCCGGCGCCCCCCCATGAGAGCTACATTCCCCAGTCCGGCGGCCTTTTCCGCGATTTTTCGATCCACGACTTCGATATCCTGCGCTGGTTGACCGGAGCAGAAGTCGAAGAGGTGTACGCAGATGGGGGCGTACTGGGCTTTCCGGTGTTTGCCAAATACCACGACGTCGATACGGCCGTCGCGACCCTGCGCCTCACGACGGGCGTGCTGGGCGTGCTGACCTGCGCTCGCCACGACCCGCTCGGCTACGACATCCGGGCCGAGTTGTTCGGCTCCGGCGATTCGATCAGCGTGGGCCTCGGGCCGCGAACGCCGATGCACTCCGTCGAGCCGGAGGTCCCGCCGCCGGCCGGGCCGGCATGGGCAGACTTCATCGACCGGTTCGAGGCAGCCTATGCGGCAGAGTTTGTCGAATTCATCCGGGTGGCGCGACGGGAGATCCCGAGCCCGTGTGTCGCCCGCGATGGTCTCGCGGCCATTCGCATCGCAGAGGCCGCGACGCGGTCACTCCACGAGCACCGACCGGTGCGACTCGAGGAGATCCCCGGCTGAGACCGGCCACCCGGTCGGTGAAAGGAGGTGTCAGGATCGCGGGACGGGATCACGGGAGGTTCCACTCGCGATCGTGATCGGAAACCTGGGGAACCGGCGAGACCGTGCGGATGATCCGCATGGCTCGGGAGCGCGGTCCAGGGGTCGCGCTGCGTGATCGATGTCCACGGAGGAGAACACGGCATGGATATTCGAAGGTCCCTTGCCCTGCTGACCGTCGCCCTTCTCGTCGCTGTCGCCTGTCAGGCGACGCCGTCGACGTCAGGCGGTGCCGCTGGCGGGAAAGGTCCAGACGGCGCGCTCGTCGCGCGCAGCGCGATCAAGATCGAGATCGTCACCCACGGTCAGGCCCAGGATGGGTTCTGGGGCGTGGTCCGCAACGGCGTCAAGGCCGGCGGCAATGACATGGGCGTCGCCGTCAACTACAGCGCGCCCGGCGCGGAGAGCGACATGCCGGCCATGTCCGCCCTCATCGACGCCGCCGTTGCCAAGAAGCCGAGCGGCCTCGTCGTCTCGATCCCTAACCCGGACGCGTTGAGCCCTGCAATCAAGAAGGCCGTTGATGCCCGGATCCCGGTCGTGTCGATGAACTCCGGCTCGGATGTGTTCAAGGGCCTGGGCATCCTGGCCCATGTCGGCCAGACCGAGTTCGAGGCCGGCCTCGGCGCCGGTCAGCGGTTCAAGGACGCCGGCGTGAAGAACGCCGTCTGCTTCAACCAGGAAGTCGGCAACCAGGCGCTCACCGACCGCTGCAATGGCTTCTTCGAGGGCCTCGGCGTCGCCGAGGGCCAGGGCAAGGTCCTGACCGGCAAGATCTCCGATCCGACCGGCATGCAGGCGACGATCGCGGCAGCCATCCAGACCGACGGGACGATCGATGGCGTCCTGACCCTCGGTCCATCCGTCGCCGGACCGGCGCTGGCCGCCGTCACCGCGTCGGGCAAGACGATTCATCTCGCCACCTTCGACCTCAGCGCGGAAGTGCTGACGGCGATCAAGGACGGGAAGATGGACTTCGCCATCGACCAGCAGCAGTTCCTCCAGGGGTATCTGCCGATCGTGATTCTCACGAACTATGCGGAGACCCGCAACCTCCCGACGGGCGACGGCACCGGGCTGATCATGACCGGCCCGGGCTTCGTCACGGCGGACAACGCGGCAGACGTCATCGCCCTCGCGGCGAAGGGCCTGCGCTGACCTAGCGCCTCGTGGCGCTGGGTTCGCCCGGCGCCAAACCGGAGGGGTCGGATCCAGGTCCGGCCCCTCCCCTACACCTCTTGGAGGCAAGGATGGCGACGACCACCGCCGACGCAGGCCCGGCCCCGAATCCCGAGCGCCTTCGTCGTCTCTCTCTCGCTCAGCGCCTCCTCGCGAGACCAGCGGCGGGGGCTCTGGTCATCGTCGTCTTCGTCTGGATCGTGTTCGCGGTGCTCTCTTTGATCCGGAACACGAGTCCCGGGCTGCCTCCCTTCCTGACGATCCCAGGGGTCCTCAACTACGTCGGCGTCGCCTCCCAGGTCGGGATCATCGCCACCGCAGTCGCCCTCCTGATGATCGCGGGCGAGTTCGACTTGTCGGTTGGCTCGATGGTCGGCTTCGCCGGCATCCTCATCGGGATCTGTGTCACGGTCTGGGGCCTGCCGGTCTGGCTGTCGATCCTGATCGCGATGGCGGTTACGACATGCCTCGGCGTCATCAATGGCCTGATCGTCGTCCGGACCGGGCTGCCATCGTTCATCGTCACGCTGGCGACGCTCTACATCATCGCCGGGATGTCGTCGGTCCTGACGTCAAGCGTCACGAACATCACGTTCATCCGGATCGAACCGACGACGATTGCCGCCGATCCGCTCGCGGCGATCTTCAATTTCAAGCTGTCGTTCGTCTTCGACGGCGCGACGTCGGACCTGTATGTCTCCGTGTTCTGGTGGATCGCCATCGCCCTGGTCGGGGCATACGTCCTCGGCCGGACCAAGTGGGGCAACTGGATCACTGGCGTCGGAGGCTCGCCGGGTGCCGCACGCAACCTCGGGGTCCCCGTCGCCCGCGTGAAGGTCGCGCTGTTTGCGGCAACCGCGTTCTCGGCTTCGATCGTGGCCGTCCTCCAGAGCATGCAGTTCGCATCGGCTGACATCAAACGCGGCGGCGGGTACGAGCTGACGGCGATCACGATGGCAGTCATCGGCGGGTGTCTCCTGACCGGCGGGTATGGCTCGGTCATCGGCACGCTGCTCGGGGCACTGGCCTTGGGCATGGCCCAACAGGGAATCGTGTTCGCCTCGATCAACGCCGACTGGAATCTGATCGCCATCGGGACGCTGCTCCTATCCGCGGTCGTCCTCAACAACTGGATCCGGCGGCGATTCGCCGGCCTGCGCTAAGAGCGGAAGGAGCACGCCATGACGACGTCCACCACCGCTCCGACCGGCGCGTCGGCGGCTGGCGACCGACCACCGCTCCTCGAGGCGCGCGACATCTCGAAGTACTTCGGCGCGGTCGTCGCCCTGGAGAATGTCTCGCTGACGGTTCGGGCGGGCGAGATCAACTGCCTGCTCGGGGACAACGGGGCGGGCAAGTCGACCCTGATCAAGACCCTGTCTGGCGTCCATCCGCCAGATGACGGGACGCTCGCCGTGGATGGTCAACCGGTCCAGTTCGGCTCGCCTCGCGACGCGCTTGATGCCGGGATCGCCACGGTGTACCAGGACCTGTCGGTGATGCCGCTGATGAGCATCAGCCGGAACTTCTTCCTCGGCAACGAGCCGACCATCGGCTTCGGGCCGCTGCGGCGCTTCGACTCGGCGAAGGCGGCACGGATCGCCCGGGAAGAGATGAAGAACATCGGCATTGACGTCCGCGATACGGAGCAGCTGGTCGGGACGTTGTCGGGCGGCGAGCGCCAGACCCTGGCGATCGCCCGCGCGGAGTACTTCGGAGCCCGCGTCCTGATTCTCGACGAGCCGACATCCGCGCTGGGCGTCAAGGAGTCGGCGATCGTCCTTCGCCACGCGATCTCGGCTCGGAAACGCGGGCTGGGCGTGATTTTCATCACTCACAACGTCCAGCACGCCCTGCCGATTGGCGACTCGTTCACGATCCTGACCCGCGGCCGGTCGGGAGGCACATACAAGCGAGGTGAGCTCAACGCCAGCGAGTTGCACCGCCTGATGGGCGGCGGCGAGGAGCTCGAGGAGCTGCAGGCCGACCTCGAGATTCTCGCGCGGCGCGAAGCGCGCGGCGAGGAGGTCCCGACGGTCCCGCTCGGCACCGAGGCGTCCGAACCCGCCACGGCCGCCGGGGCCGCCGAGGCCGTCGACGGGCCCGAGGTCTTCGGCGAAGACAGACACTTCTGAGGCGATGTCGTGGCGACGACAATCGGCGATGTCGCCAGGAAGGCCCGGGTCTCGACGGCCACCGTCAGCCGCGTCCTGGCCGGCCACGGTCGGGCGCGTCCGGAGACCCGCGACCGGGTGTTCGAGGCGGCACGCGAGCTCGGCTACCGGCCGTCCGGTGTCGCCCGTTCGCTGCGCCAGCGAGCGACTCGAACGCTCGGGCTGATCGTCACCGACATCGAGAATCCGTTCTTTCCGCAGCTCGTCCGGGCGGTCGAGGACGCGGCGCGAGACCTGGGTTACGCAATTCTCCTGTGCAACGCCGCCGACGATCCGGAACGTGAGGCGGGCTATCTCGACCTGCTGGTCGATCGGTGGGTTGACGGTGTCGTCATCGCCGCAAGCAGCCTCGGTGGCCGGCACCGCGAATGGCTGGCCGACGCCCAGCTGCCGATCGTCCTCGTCAACTCCACGGATCCGGAGATCGGCCTGCCGTCGATCGCCTCCGACAATCACGCTGGCGGCGCGCTCGCCGCCCGGCACCTCGCCGAGCTCGGCCACGAGCGGTTCGGGCTGATCACGGCGCCGCCCCGGAACATCGACGGTCCGGATCGCCTTGCCGGCGCCCGCGACGCGCTGCGGGCGGCGGGGATCGACGGCGAGCGGGTCCTGGTCGCGGCCGACGAGGCCGGCGTCGCCGGCGGCGAGCGCGCGGCAACGGACATCCTCGCTCGCGATCGGCGGGTGACGGCGCTCGTCGCCTACAACGACCTGATGGCGATCGGCGCCATGCGAGCGGTCCGTGGCGCGGGCCTGCGAATCCCCTCGGATGTCAGCGTCGTCGGGTTCGACAACGTCGACCTGGCGGGATACGTGGACCCACCGCTGACGACCGTCGCCCAGGCAACGTCGCAGATGGGCCAGTGGGCCGTCACCCAGCTGGCGGCGGAGCTCGCCGATCGTGCGACCGCCAGGGCCGGTGGCGGCGCCGAGGCCTCCGGCGAGCGGCCCGCGCCCCACGTGATACTCCCGGTCTGGCTCGAGGTCCGCGGTTCGACAGGGCGGGCACCGCGCGGAGATGCGGCGAGGGGCGGCGGCTAGCGGCGTCAGACGGGCCGGCCCGAGCCCTCGCGCCGCGCGGCGGCCATCCGCTCCAGGACGGCACCCCGATCCGGGACGCCCAGCAAGCCCGGACCCTCGAGGACCAGCGACGCGGCGGACGCCGCCAGCAGGAGGTCGAACCCGGCTTCGATCCGCCCCGCGACCAGGCGCGGCTCGATCCGGGCCGCGGCGAGGGCCGCGAGGAAGACGTCGCCGGCACCGGTCGGATCGATCGGGTCGTGGCTGCGGACCGGCGGGTAGTGGCGTGGATGCCCGGGCCCGTCCGGGCCGCCCTCCATGACCAGGCCGCCGCGGTCGCCGCGGGTGACCGCCAGGGTCGAGCCCGGACGCAGAAGCCGGCACAGCCAGGCGAGCTCCGTTGCAGGGTCGACGTCGTCGCGGCTGAGCCCGACGAGATCGGCCCGGGCGATGAGCTGGTTCGGGAGCGGGTCGACGTGGCGGACGGCCTCGCCCGGGACCAGGTCGCGAAGGAGCCCCTGCCACCCCACGGCGACAATCGCCGACGCGGAGGGTACGTCTGCCCAGGCCTCGGGGAGCTCTGCCGCGACCGGGGCGAGGATCCAGCCCCGCGCGGAGCCCCACGCCTCGGGCACCGCGGCGACCGGGACCGGGTCAGAGCGTGAAATGCACAGTTGCAGCCGGCCCTCGGGCCGCTCCAGGTTGACGAACACCGGGCCGTGCTCCAGCGGCACGAGCTCGATGGCGACACCGGCCTGGCGCAGAAGGTCGAGCTCGAGGGCCCTGCTCGCCTCCTCGTCCACGCCGATGACGGCGGCTGTCGGAATCCCGAGTCGCGCCGCCGTCAACGCGCTGTACGAAACGCCGCCGCCAAGCCGCCAGCCGCGGGGGTCGGCCTCGGCGATGTCTCGCGAGGCCGCCCCGACCACGACGACGACCGGCGGGCCCGCCACCGGCGCCGGTTCGATCATCAACTGGCCGAGGGGACCGGGCTAGGTGCCGCCGTATACTTGCCGTCCAACCCTTCCCCTTCCCGACCGGAGTCAGCGTGTATTTCTATGAGCTTCACGAGGGCGATGACGAGATCTTCTCGGACGTCCTTCTCGTGCGCGAAACCGAGATGGAGCCGGACGACTTCTTCGAGCTCGTCCAGTCGATTCGTCGCCGGGTCCAGGACACCCACGAGCACGATACGCTGATCGAGGCGATCGCCGCCGAGCTGGAGCGCGATGAGGAGTTCGTCCTGGTCGGCGACGACCGGCTGACCGCCGCGGTGAACGTCTCCCCGATCGAGACCGAGAATGTCCTGATCACGGCCGACGACGACGAGGATGACGAAGGCGACGAGGATCGCGCCGCCGACTACCGGGCGATCATCGCCGAGTTCGACCCGCACGGCGAGGCCGGCACGAACTGACTGCCACGCGGCCCTCGGTCGGGTCGCCGGCGCCGCTACCTATCGGCTGAAGAGGATCTCGACCACGTCCCCATCGCGGACCCGGTAGGTCTTGCCTTCGGAGCGGAGTCGGCCGGCCTTCCGCGCGTCGGCCATCGAACCCAGCGTCAGCAGGTCCTCGTACGCGACCGTCTCGGCCCGGATGAAGCCCTTGGCAAGGTCGGTGTGGATCGCCGCGGCGGCAGCGACCGCCGTCGAGCCGTCCCTGATCGGCCATGCCCGGACCTCGTCGGGTCCCGCGGTCAGGAACGAGATGAGCCCGAGGAGCCGGTACGACAACGCGATGACGCGATCGAGCCCCGACTCCGCGATCCCGAGCTCCTCCATGAACACCGCCGCCTCGTCCGCCTCCAGTTCGCCGAGCTCCATCTCGATCCGGGCGGACAGCGCGTCGACGATCGCCTGGCGGTGATCGTAACCGGCGGAGATCCGGGCAATCTGTTCGCCCGCGGTGGGCAACTCGCTCTCGCCGACGTTGAGCAGCACCAGGACGGGCTTCTGCGACAAGAACCGGAAGCCGCGGATCGCCTTCTCCTCGTCCTCGTCGAGCTCGACGTCGCGGATCGGGCGGCCGGCCTCCAGCGCTTCCCTCATCCGAACGAGGACCACCTCCTCCCGCTCGTTCGACTCTCGCTCGGCGGGCGTGCCGTGCCGGCCGCTCGCCTTCAGCCGATCGAGCCGCCGATCCACGAGCGCGAGGTCGGCAATCACGAACTCGAAGTCGAGCCGCTCGAGGTCCCGGGCGGGGTCGACCGAACCGTCGGGGTGCGGGTGGTTCGGGTCCTCGAAGGCGCGGACCACGTGGAGGAGCGCATCCGACTCGCGCAGCCGGGCGAGGTGCTCCCCGGGCAGCTCTTCGGCCCCGACCTTGCCCTCTGACGACGCCGGCGGGGCCGGCAGGTCAACGTAGGTGACGTCGGCCTGGACGAGCTTCTTCGGCTTGAAGATCGCGGCCAGCCGATCCAGCCGCTCGTCGGGGACCTTGACGACGCCGATGTGGAGCTCGAGGCCGCCGAATCCGCCGGTGTCGGCGTGACCGCGGGTCAGCGTGTTGAAGACGGTCGTCTTGCCCGATCCGGCAAGCCCGACGATGGCGATCTGCACTCAGTAGCCCTGGCGCGGATCGACCACGTTGAGGAGCGGTTCGCCGGCCGCGAAGCGACGGAGGTTGTCGCAGAAGAGCTCGACGCTCCGGTCGAGGACGCGGCTGCTCGACCAGGACGTGTGGGGCGTGACGATGACGTTCGGCAGGTCGTAGAACGGCGACTCGGACGGGAGCGGCTCGTCGACGAAGGTGTCGAGGACTGCCCCTCCGAGCGTCCCGTCCTGGAGCGCCCGGAGCAGGGCCCGCTCGTCGACGAGCCGGCCGCGCGCGACGTTGATGAGCCACGACCCTGGCTTCATCGTCGCCAGCGTTTCGGCGGCGATCATGTTCTCGGTCTCGGGGGTCAGTGGTGCGGCCAGGACGACGAAGTCCGACTCCGCGAGGAGCGCCGGCAACGTGTCGGGGCCGCCGACACGATCGAGCATCGCCTCGCCGAACGATGGCTCGTCGGCGGACGCATCGTCCTCGGACTGCGGCGTGGCATCGGGCCGGCGACGGGTCGCGATGACTCGACAGCCGAACGCAGTCGCGAGCGCCCCGACAGCACGCCCGATCGATCCGAGCCCAACGATTCCGACGGTCACGTCGCGCAGCTCACCACCTTCGAGCGGCTGCCACGTGCGCTCGCGCTGCAGCTCCAGGAGGCCCGGCAGCTTCCGGCGGACGGCCAGGATCATCATCATCACGTACTCGGCGATGGGGCGGGAGAATACGCCGCGGGCGTTCGTGATGACGATCCCGCGCTCGCGCGAGGCCGGAGTCAGGGCTCGCTCGACGCCGGCCGAGGCCGAGTGGACCCACACCAGTCGCGGGGCCCGGGCGAGCAGCCGATCGAACGCATCGGCCGATAGCCAGCCGTGCAGCAGCACCTCGACGTCGTCGACCGGGTCGTCGGACAGGCCCTCGACCGACAGCGTCACGATGCGGGAGCCGGGCGCCGCCGCGCGGATCCGCTCGAGATCGCCGGCGCGGAAACGGGCCGACAGGATCGGCGACAGCGCGATCGCCGCGGGCACGCCGCCGGCGCCGCTGCCCGGCCCGGCCGTCCGTGGAGGTTCGGCTGGCTCGCCGGCGCTCATGCCCCAGCCTCGGGCATGACCCGGGCGATCCACTTCGAAGGCTCGTCGATCTCGCCGTGGCGGGGCAGCGATTCCGGCCCGTCCCAGAGCCGGCGGAGGGCGGCGGGGCCACCGGCCTCGGCGATCAGCCGGACGAAGCGCTCCCCTTTTCGGTACTGCTCGAGCTTCACGTCCATGCCGGTCAGGCGCATGATCGCCCGCTCGAACGGCGACCGGCGGGCGTGGCGCCGCTCGTGGAAGCGGGCGCTTATGTGCTCGACTCCCGGGACCAGATCCCGGCCGACCTCGTCCATCACGTAGTCGCTGAACCCCTCGAGCAGGCTCATCACCGCCTGTGTCTCACGGAAGAGCCTTCGCTGCTCCTCATTCATGAGCCGTTCGATCCAGTGCTCCGCGCCGTCCTTCTCAGCCTCCCCGCGAATCGCCCGGCCAAGGCTCTTTAGCGCCTCCCGACCGAGCCCGCTCGCCTCCCGCCCGAACAAGCGGAGCTGCCGCTCGAGCCGTTCGGCGAGGTACGGACGCAGCCATGGGTGGGCCTCGAACTCGAAGGCGTGCGTGGTCTCGTGCAGCGCGATCCACGTCCGGAACGGCCCGAGCGGGACGTCGAGAGCTCGTGCCGTCTGGCGGATGTTCTCCTCGACGAACAGGAGGCGGCCGGGCTTCGCTTCCGCCGACAGGAGCGCGAGGTCGTACTGGCCGAGGACCTTCGAGCCCATGAACCCCAGCAGGAACCCGAGCTGACGGGTCGTCACCCAGCGGTTGGCGAGGGCCATCGTCGCTTTGCCCAGCCCGCTGCCCGACGGCACGACCTGGTCGAGAAGCTCGTCCTCGAGCGTGCCGATCAGCGACGCAAAGGTCGCGACGTTGGCGTGGACCCAGCCGGCCCGATCAACGACGGCCGAACGCTCGACGACCCCCGGCAGCTCGGTCCCAAGCGCCGCCGACAGGCGCGGCACGATTCGGGCCATTGCCGCGGCGTAGTCGGCCTCTGTTGCCTGCAGCTCGGCCGCGGTCAAGGTGCCGGGGGCTGATCGGAGCCGATCGGCCGCGATCCGCTCCGCCCTCGACCAATCGACGAGGCCGCGCCGGGCGACCGACTCAGCCCGTCGGCCGAGGACGGTCGCCGCCGCGCCGAGCGCGGATCCGACGAGGAACCCTGCCTGCCAGAACCGATCGTCGCGCCAGACCGGCCGGCCGCGACCCCGACGCCCGGTCACGAGGCGACCGCCGTCAGCTCGACCGGCTCCACGTCGACGAATTCGTCGCCGAAGAGCCTGCCGGCCACCGAGCGGAAGCCGGCAACGTTCCCCGTGGTGAGCTGGATGTGGCTCGGCGGGCTGTGCTGCCCTGTCGGCGCCTCGAGCCCGTTGATGTCTAGCAGCTCAGACAGCGCGGATGCCGTGGCCGTGGCCGAATCGACGATCGCCACGCCCTCGCCGGCGACGGCCGCGATGACCGGCAGCAGCAGCGGATAGTGCGTGCAGCCCAGCAGGAGCGTGTCGATCCGGCCCGATGCCGGCAGGGGAAAGACGAACTCGCCCGCCGCGTCGCGCTCGCCGAGCAACGGCGCAAGGCCGTCGGCGACCGCGGCCTCGACCTCCGGCCCTGACAGATGCCCCGCCTCGACCAGCGGCACGAAGGCCGGCGTCGCGTGCTCGTACACCTCGACGGCAGGGTTCTCGTCCTTGATCGCGGTGAAGTAGGCGTGGGATCGGACGGTCGCCGGCGTGGCGATGACGCCGACCCGCCGGTTGCGCGTCGTCAGCGCGGCGGTCACGGCGCCCGGCCGGACGACCCCGAGGATCGGCAGGTCGTAGCGCCGGCGAAAGTGCCCGAGTGCGACCGCGGTCGAGGTATTGCAGGCGACGACGATCGCTTTGACATCTCGGTCGATCAGAGCGTCGAGCGCCTCCGTTGAGAAGGCCCGGACCTCCTCGTCGGGGCGGGTGCCGTACGGCGCCCTGGCGTTGTCGCCGAGATAGATCGTCGATTCGTGTGGCGACCGGCGGAGGACTTCACGCAGGACCGTCAGGCCACCGACACCGGAGTCGAAGATGCCGATCGGTCGCGGATCCGACACCGGGCCGCCGACTAGCGCCTGCCCGCGACCGTCGCGGGGGCCATGCCGTGTACCGCGAGGATCTCGGTGGCGATGCGTGCCACGTCCTGGCTGATCTGGGCGTTCGGGTCGGCCAGGACGAAGGGCACGCCCTCGTTGTTGCTCTGGACGACGAGCTGGCCGCCGGACGCCACGCGGTGCTCGGGCACCCGACCGATCGCCCGATCGAGATCGCCCGGATCGATACCGCCGGTGGAGTCCGCCCGGTTGACGAGATAGCGAACCTTCGAGGCCGGGTAGCCAATGCTTCGGAAGGCGTCGGCCACCGCGACGGTGTTGTGAATCGTCGTCGAGTCGTAGGTCACGATCTCGAGGATCGTGTCGCTCAGGTCGAGGAACGCGAGATTGATGTCGTTGAGCACCGCCGACATGTCGATGACGATCGAACCGTAGACGCGTCGGAGGAGCGACAGGACCTTGTCGATATCGCGAGGCGTGATCATCTCGGCCATCTCGACACGCGGCGGCGCGAGGAGGATGTCGATCCCCGACGGGTCGCGCCACAGGACATCCTGGAGATCCGATTCCGCGACCCGGTCGGTCGGCAGGTCGAGAATCGAGGGGGCGTCGACCGGAACCTTGAGGAGCGCCCGCAGGTCGCCGAACTGGAGACTGCCGTCGATCAGGACCGTGCGCTGCTCGAACTGGGCGAGGGCGACGGCGATGTTGAATGCGAGCGTCGTCTTGCCGACGCCGCCCTTGGGCGCAAAGACCGAGAAGATACGCGACATGCCGCTCGTCGACGAGGCAGCGTGCTCCTTCTGGACCGCGCTGATCCGGGTCATGAGGTCGAAGCCAGAGAAGGGCATCGCCAGCACGCCATGAATGCCGGCGGCCGGATCGGGCTCGACCGGGTTCTGCGGGACGGTGATGACGATGCACGGGACGCCGAGTCCCGACGCGCGGAGTTGCTCGACGAGCTTCAGCCCCTTGACCCGGCCCTGGAGGAGCGCGTCCACGACCACGACGTCAGGCCGAAGCTGCTGAACCTGGGGGATCACCTTCGAGCCGTCGGTCAGGACGTCGAGCAGCTTCACGCTGCTCTGCGAGTTCAGAAGGCCGCGGATGTACTGCGCCACCTGCGGAACGTCCTCGACGAGGAGCAGGCGGGTCGTATCACTGGATGCCATTGGCCCGAGTGTACCAAGCAGACGGCCGGTCCCCACCCGGCCCGGAAGTCCGGGTGGCCGCGTGGTGCATGAGCATCATCGACGAGCGACGAGGATCGCCCGCTCGCTGCCCTGCCCGAGCGGCTCCATGTCGTAGTCTCCGGCCAGGGTCTCGACCACCAACCCAGCGCTCTCGGCGAAGTCGCGGAGCTCGTCCGCGGAGACCAGCCGGAGCGCATCGCGGCGCACGAACCTGACCGCTGAATTCCCCTGATCGCCCTCCTCGTAGATCGACGTGAGGCTGACGATGCCGCTCGCGGCGTCGTGCTGGGCGGCCGCGACCTTCGTTACCAGGGCATTGGATTCTGGATCGGTCCGCTCGTACTCGAGGATGAGCCGGCCATCGAAGCGGGCGAGATCGTCTGCATCGGGCAGCCAGACGTCCACGACCGCAAGGCCGCCGGGCGCGAGATGTCGGGCCATGGTCGCGAACGCCTCCCGCTGGGACGATCGTGTGGCGAGGAGGTAGAGCGAATTCAGCGCCAAGAGCACGAGCCGGAAGGTGCCCGCCGACGGGAGCTCCAGGCCGAGCAGGTCGGCCTCCACGAACTCGATTCGATCGCGCGCCGCCGCGGAGGCCGTCTCTGCGCGTCGCCGCGCACGCTCGAGCGCCGCGGGGTCGATGTCGACGGCGGTGACATCGTGGCCGGCGGCGGCGAGCGGTACCGCGATCCGGCCCGTCCCGCACCCCAGCTCGAGGATCGGGCCGCCGGTCCGCGTCGCGAGGGCGAGGTACAGGTCGAGATCGCCCGGATCCTCGACGAGATCAAGGTCGTAGAGGCGGGCGAGCGCGGCGCCGAATGAGCTCGTGTCTTCGGCCATGCCCGGCCTAAGCGGGCCGCGCGAAGCGGACCGCCGCCCCGTCGCGCCGCTTGATCGCGAGGGCACTGATCGCCTCGAGCGCCGCCCGGTTGCCGATCATCGACGTCTGTTCGGCGTGGTCGTAGGGCGGCGAGACCTCCACGATGTCCATCCCGGCGAGATCGACGGCTGCCACGATCCGTCGGATGGCCCGGAGCAGCTCGCGGGTCATCAGGCCACCTGGCTCCGGCGTCCCGGTCCCGGGGGCGAGGCCGGGATCGACGACGTCCACGTCGATGCTCAGGTAGATCGAATCGGCGCCGTCGAGGGCCTCCGCGATCGCGTCGTCGACGACGGCATCGGCGCCGCGCTCCTCGATCTCGCGCATGAAGTGGTAGCGCAGCCCGTTCTCCTGCATCCACTCGAAGACATCGATCGGCGGCCAGTAGCCGCGAAGGCCGACCTGGACGAAGTTCTTGCCGAGGACGGCGCCCGATTCGATGAGCCGTCGCATCGGCGTCCCATGGCCGGCGAGGACGCCCCAGTCGTCGTTGGCGGTGTCGGCGTGTGCATCGAAATGAACGATCCCCACGCTGCCCGGTCGACGGACCTCGGCGACGGCAGTCGCCGACGGCCACGTGATCGAGTGATCGCCGCCGAGGACGATCGGGATCGCGCCGGTTCGGGCGACCTCGAGAACCTTGCGATAGATGAGGGCGTGGCCACGCTCGATCCAGGCCGGGACGATGTTCGCGTCGCCGGCGTCGACGACCGTGAGCAGCTCGAACGGCTCGATGTCGAGCTGGAGCGAATAGATCGATCCTGACGTGTACTGCGCCTCGCGGATGGCTCGCGGCCCGAACCGTGCCCCGGGTCGATGGCTCACCGCGTCGTCGAACGGCGCCCCGATGATCGCTACGTCGACGCCCCTGGCGATGAGCTGCAGCGGGTCCGTGATCCAGGGCAGATTCATGAACGTCGTCGGGCCGACGTAGGTGGGCAGCTCGAAGTCGCTGTACGTCTCGAATTCGCGGTCCCAGCCATTGGCCGCCGCGAAATCGCGCTCGGACGAGGCATCGGGGTCGTGGGGGCGCTCAGCCACGAAGTCCTCCGGAGACGGACGGGTCGGCGCCTCGGGCGACCGATGGGAGCGTCGTCTCGCTGGGGCGCCGCCGGTTCGCATCCAGCGTCCAGCGGGGCGCGCCGCGGGGATCGTAGCACCCGGCGGCTCAGCCCTCGCCGCGGAACTCCCTCCAGGCGGCGTCGACCAGCAACGGATCGGCGAACAGCTCGTACGCCGTCTGGGCAATGAGCGTCGCCGCCAGGAGCGTGGTTTCGTCGGCGCGCGGTGTGGCCGCGGCGTCGCGGAAGAGGATCGAGTGGCCGGGCGTCCCCTCGTCGGCGATGGACAGCTCAGGGTGGATCGTCGGGCAGACCCAGCTCACGTTCGCCATGTCGGTGCTGCCGGAGTTCGGGTCGGGGCCCTCGTCGCGGATCCCGTACGCGGCCGCGTTGGCGACCCAGCGCGCCTCGAGCGTCCGGTTTCGATGCATCGACATCGCCCCGCCCGTGAAGGCAAGCTCGACGGTCGTGCCTGTGGCGAGCGCCGCCGCGTCCGCAAGCGCGCGGAACCGCTCCTTCATCTCGGCGTAGTAAGCCTGATCCGGGCTCCGGAGCATGAACCAGGCTTTCGTGCGGTCGGGAATGATGTTCGCCGCCGTGCCGCCTTCCTGGATGATCCCGTGGACGCGGGCCTGCGGGTGGAGTTGCTGGCGCCACAGGCCGACGGTTGCGAACAGCGAGACCATCGCGTCGAGCGCGTTCCTGCCCTTCCACGGGTCGGCGGCGGCGTGGGCCTGCAGCCCGTGGAAGACGACCTCGACGTCCTCCGACGCCAGTGGATGCGATTCGACGTGGTTCCGATCACAGGGGTGGTACATCAGCGCGGCGTCAATCCCCGCAAACAGGCCGTCGTCGATCATCCACTGCTTGCCGCTACCTCGCTCCTCCGCCGGCGTCCCGAGGAACACGATCTCGCCCGGCAGCTCGTCGGCGACAGCGGCGAGGGCGATTGCGGCCCCGACCCCGGAGGCGGCCATGGTGTTGTGGCCGCAGCCGTGTCCGAGCCCCGGGAGCGCGTCGTATTCGGCGAGGATCCCGATCCGGGGCGCAATGCCGCCCCGTCCGCCTTTGTGCGTCGCCCTGACCGCGGTTTCGAGCCGGCCCGCCGGGTGCTCGACCTCGAAGCCGTGACGGCCGAGGATCTCGGCGACCCAGCCGGCCGCCTTGCGCTCTTCGAACGCCGATTCCGGGCTGGCGTGGATCCGGTGTGACAGGTCGAGGAGCTCGTCACGGGCGGCTTCGACAGCGGCCGCGAGTCGCACCTTTACGTCCGGATACGGCTCCGCCGGACTCACGGTTGAACGCTCACCGATCAAGGACGACCTCCGGGGCTTCAGCGCTCGACGGACAAGGTGGCCTCGGCAAAGGCGACGAGCGCGAGAACGAACAGGGCAATCGGGGGTTGGAACACCTGGTTGAGGCGGAGGACCACGAAGAGCGCCGTGACGAGAAAGACCCAGGCGCCCCGCCGGATCGCCCGCGGCCAGTCACCACGATACGCGATTCGGCGGTGGCGGCCGAAGACCACCAGCCAGAAGAGCGACGTCGTCAGGAGTCCCAGCGCCAGGCCCAGGAGGAGAGCTCCGAGATAACCGGCGGCCGGATCGATCGTCGGATCGCGCGTTGTGAACACGAGGGCCACCAGGATGAACACCACGCCGCCTGCGGCCAGGAGGCCGAGATTGGCAAGGCGGTCGCGGGATTCCATCACCCCGATTCTAGGGGTTCGCACTTATCGGCCAAGGCCCGGCTGGCGTCAGGCGATCAGATCGACTCGACCTCGGTCGCCGCCAATCCCGCTGCGGCCAGCAGGTCGCCTGCCGTGATCGGCTTGAGGAGCACCCGCCCGACGAGGTCCGGCCGATCGCGAGCGGCCTCGGCGCTCACGGGATCGGCGGTCATCATCACGACCTGGATGCCGGGGCGAAGTGCCCTGACCCGCGCCGAGAGCTCGATTCCCGTCATCGCGGGCAGCTCGATGGCGGTCAACAGGAGCGAAGGCTTCGACACATCGTCTGCGATCACTCGGAGCGCGGCGCGACCACTGCTGACGGCTGTCACCTCTGCGCCGGCGCGACGCAGGACACGATCCACGAAGTGGAGGACGGCCGGATCGTCGTCGACCACGAGGACGGATGGCGTGCCGGCCGGGCGGCCCGCGGGTCGATCTGGGGGTTCGGCCCGCGGGTGGCCCGGCCCGTACCTCGCCATCGGCGATCGAACCTCCGTGCCCTGGGCATTCGACGTCAGCCGGTCTCGGGTGGTGCATCCTCCCACCGACGGGGACGCTCGCCCAATGAGGCGAATGCCTTATCGCGGCTGATGCGCCAGGGCGGCCTCGAACAGCGCCGGCAGATCGGCCACCGAACCGATCTCGAGATCCGCCGCGACCGACTCGTCGCGCTGACTCGCCGGCAGGGGCGAGTCGTGCGGGCGGTCCGTCACGTAGGCGGCGCGCCACCCGGCCCGGACCGCTCCGATGACGTCCGGGGCCCAGTCGTCGCCGACGTGGAGGATCGTGTCCGGCTCCGGGTCGCCGATGAGCCGGCGGGCCTCGGCGAAGATCGCGGGGTGGGGCTTGATCGTCCCGACCCGCTGGCTGATGACGATCGCCCGGAGGTGCGGCAGCCAGCCCGCGGCTTCGGCGTATCGGTCGACGGTCGCCGCCAGCGGCCAGTTCGACAGGATCGCCAGAGTGGCTTCCCGGGCGAGCGTCGCCAGAACCCGCTCGATCGCAGGATCGACGGGCATGCCGCTGACAAATGCCTCGCTGTACGCGCCGACCGCCGAGGCGATCTCCGCCGGCTCCGATCTCGTGCCGGCGGCCGCCTGGTCCCAGCGCTCGTATGCCTCGGGTGCGGCCATCCCCCGCAGGCGAGCGAGGACGCGGACGAACCGGTCCGCCAGGTCCACCTCGCGGAACTGGGGCACCTCCTCGCGGAATTGCCGCTCGCGCTCCTCCGCCCAGATCGACAGGAAGTCCTCGAGCGAGAACGGGCCGAGCCGGTCCACGACCGCCTGTGCCGTCACTTCGACGACTCGCCGGAGGGCGGCCCGGTCGACCGGGACGAGGGTATTGCCGAAATCGAACGTGATGGCGCCGATGGACGCGAGGTCCATCCGGGTCACGTGGCCACGCTGGATGGGCAGATCTCGCGGAACGGGCAATAGGAGCACGCCATGCGGTCCGGTTTGGCCGTGTAGTCGCGGGCCCGCATCCCGGCCGCCGCGTGCGCGATCTTCTGGCGCGCCTTCGCCAGCCGCTTCGGATCGACTTCGACCCGGCCGACGAGCCCGGAATCGAGGAAGTGGAGCTGGAGGTAGTCCGGCAGGCGGCCGGTCAGGGCTTCGTAGCCCATCGCGTAGATCTGGAGCTGGAGCGAGTCGCGGGCCCGCTGGCGTGCCTTGACGGGGTCGCGGACGTCGCTCGACTTGTAGTCCGTGATCGTCACCCGCTCCCGACCCGTGAGATTCAGCGTCGGCGACACCGTGTCTGCATGCGGCGCCGTGGCGCCGCTGGGCTCCGCCACCGTGTCCTCGCCCGCGGGCTCGATGTCCACGCGGTCCCACCGACCGCGGACCCGATCGCCGTCGAGCGTGAAGCTGAAATCCCGCTCGACGTACGCCGGGATGACCGCGTCCGGCTTCAGCTGCTCGTCGCGGAACCGACGGAGGGCGTCACGGCCGGCGGCCAGCCGAGCCTCCTCGTGGTCGCGGGTCAGGAACCCCTCGTTCGTCCAAGCGAGCTCGAACGCCGCCGTTAGCTCGTCCTCTGTCATGACGTCGCCACGAGCGTGGCGGCGATGGAACTCCTGGACCGCCTTGTGGAGCGCCGAGCCGTAGATGAGCGCATGGTGCGGCGCCAGCGGAACCCGGAGCACGTGCCCGTACTTGAACTTGAGCGGACAGGTGAGGTAGTCGTCGACGGCGTAGAAGCTGAGCAGCAGCGGCTCCTCCACCGGACCGCGCGCAGCGGCCGGACCGGGCTGCGGCGGATCGAACGCGGCCAGACGATCGAGCGCCGGGACGGCGACCACGCCGGATCCCGGCATGGCCTGGGCCGTCGGGAGGTCAAGTGCCTCGAGGACGAACGGCGACAGGCGGCGGGCCACGCCGCCCCCGTAATCGGCGGCGTGGGACAGGATCAGCTCGTCGCGCGCCCGGGTCATGCCGACGTAGAAGAGACGGCGCTCCTCCTGGAGCTGGAAATCCCCTTCCGGCAACGTCTCTTTCATCAGATCCAGCGGCAGCCCGAGCGGCTCCCGTCGGGCATGAGTCGGGAAACGGCCGGCGACGAGACCCGGCATGAACACGACGGGAAACTCGAGGCCCTTCGCCTTGTGGACGGTGAGCACGGCAACGGCGTCGGCATCCGGGTCGAGATCCGCGGTCGGCGGGTCGTCGCCCGCCTCGATGAGCGTCTGGAGATGACGAGCGACGAAGATCGCCCGGTCGTCGGACAGGAGTGCCGACTGGGCTCGGACGATGTCGAAGAAGCGGGCGATGTTCCGGAGGGACTCCTCCGCCGCCACCGTGTCCGTGGCCGCGAGCCGGCCAAGCGTCCCGGAGTCGCGCAGGAACCGATAGAGCACCTCGCCGGCAGGATTGACGTGGGCCAGTTCCGTGAACCGGCGTAGGTCCGCGACGAAGCGCGAGACGGCGGCTCGGGTGGTCTGCGAGAGACGAAGGATGCCTGGCTGGCGCTCTACCTCGTCGAGCACCTCCCACACGCTGCGGTGGCGCCGTCGGGCGGTGTTGACGATCGTGGTCAGCTCCTCCCCGCCGAGGCCGTACGGCTCCGCGACGGCCAGGGCATAGACGTCGACGCTCGACGACGGGTCGGCGATCGCGCGTAGGAAGGCGAGCAACCGGCGGACCTCCGGCCTGGCATAGAGCCCGGACGTGCCGGAGAAGCGCCACGGGATCCCCGCCACGTTGAGGCTGCGGAGAATCGGGTCCGCGTGGCCGTTCGCGCGAAGGAGGACTGCGAGGTCGCGAGGCCGGGCGCCCGCTGCGATCCGGCGACCGATTTCGGCCGCGAGCCAGTCCGCTTCCTCGGCGTGGGTCGCGAACGCCTCGAGGCGGACCATGGTGGCATCCGCATCGGTCCGTCGCTCCGGTCGCAGCCGCTTCGAGATCCCCGCCCGGACCTCCAACCGATCCGGGTCATTGAATCGGACCAGTCGGTAGGACGCGTCGAGGATCGGGGCCAGCGAGCGGTAGTTGCGGCGAAGGACGACGGTCCGCGCATCCGGGTACCTGTCCCGGAACCCGAGGATGTTGCTGATTGCCGCGCCCCGGAATTTGTAGATCGATTGGTCGTCGTCGCCGACAACCGTGACGTTCCGATGCGGCTCGGCGAGGATCG
>Ga0184623_10000327_pt1 | contig 20108 bp, 16 predicted proteins | sample PLM1_100_b1_FD_133138 | JGI IMG/M metagenome (GOLD analysis project Ga0184623, IMG submission 133138) | Groundwater sediment microbial communities from an aquifer in East River, Colorado, USA - PLM1_100_b1 | ecosystem: Environmental > Terrestrial > Soil > Riparian zone | place: USA: East River... | reverse complement strand
GGTCGAGACCCGGATCGGCCGCGCGCTGCTCACCGGCGACCTCGCCGACGGCGCCGTGATCCGCGTGGACGCGCGCGACGACGAGCTGGTCGTGGCGTACGACATGCTCACCGCGCCGGACGGGACGTGAGGTGCCGGCCATGGAACCAAAGATTGTCGAGTGTGGACAGTGCGGCAAGAGGAACCGGGTGCCGGCCGTAGCCGGGGGCGTGCCGCAGTGCGGCAACTGCCACGCGCCGCTGCCGTGGGTCGCCGACGCCGGCGATGACGACTTCGCCGACGTGGTCGAGGCGTCGTCGATCCCGGTCGTGGTCGACCTCTGGGCGGCGTGGTGCGGACCGTGCCGGATGGTCAGCCCGGCGCTGGAACGCGTCGCCCGCGAGCTGGCCGGCAAGGTCAAGCTCGTCAAGGTCGACGTCGACGCGGCGCCGAAGACGTCCGCCCGGTTCACGGTCCAGGCCGTGCCGACGCTGCTCGTGATGCGGGGCTCGGAGGTCGTCGCCCGCCAGGCCGGAGCCGCACCGGCACCCGCACTCCGCGCCTGGGTCGAGCAGGCGCTAGCCACCGCGCCCACCAGCGGGGCGGGCCGATGACCGCACGCCCTGGCGGGCCCGGCCGATGACCGTGCTTGCCGAGACGCCCGACCAGCAGGGGGCGTACCCGCGCCTCTCGCCGGAGCAGATCGCGCTGCTCGCCGGGTACGGCGAGCAGCGGCCGGTCGCGGTCGGCGACGTGCTGTTCCGCGCGGGCGACCCCTGCGACGAGTTCTTCGTGATCGTGTCGGGGAAGGTCGCGGTCGTCGACGGGTACGGCCGCGCCGAGCGGGTGCTCAGCGTCCACGGTCCGGGCCGGTTCCTCGGCGAGCTGAACCTCCTCACCGGCCAGACGGGCTTCGTCACCGCTGTGGTCTGCGAGCTGGGCGAGGTGCTGGCCATACCGGTGGAGCGCCTGCGGGCCGTTGTCGCGCAGGACTGCGACCTGGGCGACCTGATCCTGCGGGCGTACCTGAGCCGGCGGACGATGCTGATCGGGATCGGCGCCGGGTTCCGGATCATCGGCTCCCGGTTCTCCCCCGACACCTGCGCGAGCTGGGCATCCCGCCGGAGGAGACGCCGGTGGTGATCTGGCGTGACGAGCAGGTGCTGCGCAACCCGAGCAACGCCGAGCTGGCGCGCATCGTCGGGCTCCGGGCGCCGGCGCTGCCCGCCGGTCTCTGCGATCTCGTCGTGGTCGGCGCCGGACCGGCGGGGCTGGCCGCCGCGGTCTACGGCGCGTCGGAAGGGCTCAGCACGGTGCTGCTGGACGCGGTCGCCGCCGGTGGGCAGGCCGCCACGTCCTCCCGGATCGAGAACTACCTCGGGTTCCCGTCCGGGATCTCCGGGGCCGAGCTGGCCGAACGGGCGGTGATCCAGGCGGAGAAGTTCGGCGCCCAGATCACCGTCCCGGCCGAAGCGACGGCGCTGGAGGCGACGGGTACTACGTGATCACCCTCGACGACGGGACGGAGTCCTGCGCGCCCGCCGTGGTGATCGCCACCGGCGCGCGGTACCGCCGGCTCGACGTCCCGGGGATGGACCGGTTCGACGGCGTCAGCGTGTACTACGCCGCGACGCTGACCGAGGCGCAGCTCTGCTACCGGGATCCGGTGGTCGTGGTCGGCGGTGGCAACTCGGCCGGGCAGGCAGCGGTGTTCCTCGCGGGCCACGCCGCCGCCGTCCGCCTTGTCCTGCGCGAGCCGGATCTCGGCGCCAACATGTCGCGGTACCTCGCCGACCAGATCGAGCGGAACCCCGACATCGAGGTGCTGCCCGGGCACGAGGTCCGGGAGCTGGTCGGCGACACCGTGCTGGAGACGGTGGTCGTCGAGGACAACACCACGGGTGAACGGCGCCCGCTCGACGCCCGCGCGCTCTTCGTCTTCATCGGCGCCCAGCCGCGAGCCAACTGGCTGGCCGGGCGGCTCGCCCTCGACGACAGCGGGTACGTGCTCACCGGCCCGGACGCCGTCCCAGCCAACGGCGACAGGCCAGGATGGGACGTCAACCGGCCGCCCTTCCTGCTGGAGAGCAGCCGGCCAGGCGTGTTCGCCGTGGGCGACGTGCGCAGCGGCTCGATCAAGCGGATGGCCTCCGCCGTCGGCGAAGGTTCCATGGCTGTTCGCCTCGTCCACGAGTACCTGGCGCGGTAGGCGCCATTTCGGGGCCTGGTCCGGCCCCACCCGCTCAAGCTACGGTGCGCAGCGGGAGGGAGCGCTCATGGTCGAGATACCCGCATCCGCGTGCGAGGTGATCGAGTCGGGCCGGCTCGCGCACCTGGTCACGGTGAACGCCGACGGCAGCCCGCACGTCACGATCGTCTGGGTCGGCCTCGACGGCGACGAGATCGTGGTCGGCAAGCTGGCCGTCGACCAGAAGGTCCGCAACATCCGCCGGGATCCGCGCGTCTCCCTCTCGATCGAGGCCGAGGGAGACCAGTACGGCATGCAGCACTACCTGGTCGTGGAGGGCTCGGCGCGGGTCGAGGAAGGTGGCGGGCCGGCGCTGCTCCACGACCTCGCGCAGCGCTATATCGGCCCCGGGACGCCGTTCCCGCCGATGCCCGATCCACCGGAGGGGTTCGTGATCCGGATCAGCCCCGAGAAGGTGCGCGGCATGGGCCCCTGGGGCACCACGCTCGGCTGATCTGGGCGACATGTTGGTGGCTATAGCCACCAACATGTCGCCCAAAGCGGAACGAGCAGCTCAGCCGGCCCGGAGCAGCCCGAGCCGGTGCGCGAGCGCCGCCGCCTCGCCCCGGTTGGTGACGGCGAGCTTGGCGATGATCCGGGACACGTGGACGCTGGCCGTCTTCGGCGAGATGTAGAGCGTCTCGGCGATGCGCCCATTGCTGTACCCCTCCGCGACGAGCCGCAGGACCTCACGCTCCCGGCTGGTGAGCGTCGTGTCCGGCCCGGCCTGCGGGGCCGTCCGGAGCCCGACCCGGCGCGCCAGCGTCGACGCCTCGGCCCGCAGCGGCTCCGCCCGCAGGGCACCGGCGATCGCGAGCGTCTCCTCGATCGCGGCCGCGCTGGCGGCCCGATCACCCGCGGCCGCTTCGGCCTCGGCGAGCCACCGCAACGCCCGCGCAGTCTGGTAGGGCTGACCGTCGGCGCGCCAGGCTGCCACCGCGGCCCTGCGAGCGTCGAGCGGATCAGCCGTGTTCAATACCGCCGCGACATCGGCCGCGTGCGCCCGCTCGGCCGGATGGTTCGCTGGCACCGCCGCGGCCACCTCGGCGAGCCGGGCTCGCAGCGCCGGGTCGCCGGTCACTGTCACGGTGTCGGCCACCACCGCGAGCACCGGCCAGGCATAGCGCGGTTGGGCAGCGAACCCCGGATCGGCCAGGATCGCCCCGGCCGCCGCGACCGCGTGACCGGCGTCGCCGTCGGCGAGCAGCGTCCGCAGGTGGAGCTCGTGCAGGGGCAGCCGGAACTGCGCGTCGAGGTAGGGCTTGCCCAGGTAGGTGAGGGCTCGGGAGGCCAGTTCCGGCGCGGTGGCGTCGCCGCGCACCAGTTTGAGCCAGGCCTGGGGCACGAGCGCGGTCAACGCCACCACGCCCGGCGGATCGAAGCGCACGAGGTCGTCGAGGAGCTCGGCGGCCTCGTCCCAGCGGCCGAGGGCGATCAGCGCGTCGGCGTGGTTGCCAACCTGGTAGACGCCGCTGGTGATCCCCATGCCGACCCGGCGGGCTTCGGCACCGGCCTGCCGCACGGTCTCTGCCGACTCGGCGTACCGGCCGATCTGGTAGAGCGCGTCGGAGATGTTGACCCGCGCGTGCGCGAGCCCGTCGAGGTCGCCGACGCGCTCGGCGAGCGCTGCCGCACGGCGCATCTCGGCCAGCCCGACCTCCGGCGAGATGGCGTGGCTGCAGACCTTGCCGTAGGTGATGGCCGCCGACACCTGCTGGGCGATGTCGCCCACCTCGCCGGCGGCTGCCACGGCGGCTGCCGCCGCCCGGTCGACCTCCTCGGCGTCGCCGCCGTGCATCAACCCGGCGGCGACGCCGGCGAGCAGCTCCGCGCTCGCCCGGCTGGCCGGCAGCGCGGCGATGAGCTCATAAGCGCGCCGCAGCTCGGCGAGGCCGTCGCTCTTGGCGAGGAGGCGCAGCACCTTCGCCCGCTGCTCCAGCAACCGCCCGGCGCGGAGCGGTTCGGCCTCGACGTCGGCCTCGGCGAGGCCGGCCTTGGTCAACCTGAGCGCGCGCATGAAGTCGCCCGCGGCAACGGCCGCGCAGACCGCCGTCTCGATCACGGCGAGCCGGTCCATGCCCGCGTGGGTCTCCGCGCCGGGTACCTGTTCCCACAGCTCGAGGACCCGTTCCAGCAGGCTGCCCTGTTCGGCATAGGCGTACCGCTCGCCCGCCGCCGCGGCCGCGTGCACACCCGCGACGAGCGCGCGCGGACGGTCGTGCGCGGCGTACCAGTGGTGGGCGATCTCGGCCGGCGCCCGGCCCGCACCGACCAGCGACGGGTCGGCCTCGATCGCGGCGGCGTACCGGGCGTGCAGGCGGCCGTGCTCGCCCGGCAGCAGGTCATCGTGGACCGCCTCGCGGACCAGGGCGTGCCGGAACTGGTACTCCTCGCCGTCCGCGTCGGCGACGACGAGCTGCGCGGCGACGGCCGCCCGGAGCGACTCCTCCAGTTCAGCCTCGGAAACGTCAGCGACCTCGGTGAGCAGGCGGTGCCCGATCCGGCCGCCGCCCGCGGCGGCGATGCGCAAGACGCGCTGGGTCGGCTCGGAGAGCTGGTCCACCCGGCTCAGCAGCAGATCACGCAGCGTGTCGGGGAGGCCGCAGTCGCCGTCGGGATGGGAGGCCAGCTCTTCGATGAAGAACGGATTGCCCTGCGAGCGCTCGTGGATGCGGTCCACCACCATGGGGCGTGGCTGAGCGCCGTGGATGTCGGCGATGATGGCTCGGGTCGACTCGCGGTCAAGGCGGTCCAGTTCGAGGCGCTCGACGCTGCGGACCCGGTCGAGTTCGGCCAGGAACGGCCGCAGCGGGTGGCCCCGGTGCAGCTCGTCGGTGCGGTAGGTGGCGACCAGCATCGCGCGGACGCCGCGGCCGGAGCGCAGCAGGAAGCCGACCAGGTCCCGGGTGGATCGGTCGGCCCAGTGCAGGTCCTCGACGACCAGGACCAGCGGCCGCTCGGCGGCGAGGCGCTCGAACAGGCCGGCGACCAGGTCGAAGAGCTGCCCGCGGCGCGTCTCGCCGGGACGCTGCGGCCCGGCCGGGCCCAATTCGGGCAGGAGCCGGGCGAGTTCCTGCTCCTGGCCGGCGAAGACCGCTGGGCCGTCGCTGCGCAGCACCTCGCGCAGCGCGGCGGCGAACGGCGCGAACGGCAGCCCCTCCTCGCCCAGCTCCAGGCAGCGTCCGACCAGCACGCGCACGCCCCCCGCGGCGGCGCGTGAGCCGAACTCCTCCACGAGCCGGGTCTTGCCGGCGCCGGCCTCGCCGCCGACGAGGACCGCAGCCGCGTCGCCGGTGCGCGCCCGCTGCAGCGCGTCCGCGAGCTGGCCGAGCTCGTTGTCCCGGCCCACGACGGCGGCACTGCTGGTACGGATAGGCACGAGGTTGAGCATGCCACGCACCGGCGACGGTTCATTACGGGTTATCACGGCGGCGGGTCAGGACTGGGCGGGGAGTCCGCCACGCCGGGCCGGGGCCGTCCGCCCACGGCCGGCGAGGCGCGCCAGCCAGTTCGGGCGGCGGTGCCGGCGGACCGGCCGGACGGACGCCGCCAGACGCTCGGCGTCCGCCTCGGCGATCAACCGCGCCGAGCGGTCCTCGCCGCCGGGGAGCAGGTACAGGTCGAAGGAGTCCATCGTTCCCACCTCACGGATCGGGTCTCGCTGTCGAGAGAAACGATCCGCGCGAAGGTGGGGCGTCCACATGGGGTCGATGCCTCATCTTGGCGCCGCGCCGCTACCTTACGTCGCTCTCCGTACCGGCTGAGGCTGCCTAAGGTACTTACCCCTGCGGCGGGATAACGCTGAGTATCCGAAAATAGATCCGATCAATTCTTGGACATTCATTGACCTCGCCCCACTCTGTGGGCATTCTTTTACGCGACAGAAACCTAGTAGTCGGACCTATTCGTGCACTTCTCAGGGAGGAATCCCATGGCACGGAGTCTGCGCAAGCGGGTCGCCCTCTACATCGCCACGCTGCTGGTCGCTGCCGGCACGCTGGTCGCGGTGACGCCCACCCCCGCCGCGCACGCCGAACTCACCCACCCCCGCCAGGAATTCCTGCGCAACTCGACCGCGGGTCTCTTCCTGCACTGGGGAATGCGCACCTCCCCCGCGCACACGAGCTGCAGCGCCTGGGAGTCCGCCGTCACGAGCGGCGGCTGGAACCCCAACTACTGGGTCGACGAGGCGAAGAAGCTCCACGCCCAGTACCTCGTCTTCGCGTCGTTCCACAGCCGGCTCGGCTACGCGCGGGCATGGCCGTCGTCGATCCCCGGCAGCTGCCGCACCACCCGCGACTTCCTCGGCGAGACGATCACCGCCGCGAACGCCCAGGGCCTCAAGGTGATCCTGTACATGACCGACGACCCGCAGTGGTACAACGAGGGCCTCGGCTCGGGGCAGAGCTGGCTCAACTCCTCGGCCTACTCGTCCTACAAGGGCCACAGCGTCAACCTGCACACGCGGGACGGGTTCGGCGAGTTCAGCTATGACAACTGGGTCGAGGTCATGCAGCGTTACCCGAACCTGTCGGGGTTCTGGGTGGACAACGACAACGCCTACTGGGAGCGCAACGGCCTCTACGAGCGGGTCCGGCGCGACCGGCCGGACTTCACCATCAGCAACAACAACGAAGACACGCCGATCATGGACATGATCAGCAACGAGCAGAAGACCGGCATGACCCCGAGCTACGACTACCCGCAGGCCGTCTACACAGCGGCGCCGCGGCTGATCGAGGCGTGCTTCAAGCTGCCCAGCAGCGGACCCTGGTGGTACGGCGGCTCGGACTACGGGGTGGACTACAAGCTCACCCTGGGCCGGCTGATCACCAACGCCGGCTCCAACGTGAAGGCATTGATGGCCGAGACCGCGATGAAGAACGGCCGGTTCCCGGGTAACCAGGCCACCTTCAACAACTTCGCCAACACGTACCTGGGGCAGATCTGGGAGTCGCTCGGTCCCGTCAATGGCGGCGGGTACGGGTGGGGCGGGCTCAAGCCGGGCTTCTGGAACGACGGCGCCCACGGGGTGACCACCGTCAGCAAGACCAACCCCAACCTGCACTACATCCACGCGATCACGCGCCCGTCCGGTTCGACGCTCCGGGTCCGCGACAACGGCTACACGGTGAGCCGGGTGACGAACCTGCGCACCGGCGCGGCGGTCGCCTTCACCCAGTCCGGCGGCACGCTGACGCTCACCGGGATCGGCACGTGGGACCAGTACGACACGGTCTTCAAGGTGGAGACCGCGGGCCGGGAGGGGATCTACCCGTCCTCGTCGTACACGATGAGCGCCAGCTCGTCGGCGAGCGGCCACCCGGCGGCGCACGGTGCCGACGGTAGCTACCTCACCTACTGGGACAACAACGGGACCATGCCGGCGTCGCTCCGCTTCGACCTCGGCTCAGCCAAGCGGGTGCAGTACCTCGGGATCAACCAGCGCGAGAACTCGGTGACCTATCCGGGCTCGTCGTCCACCCGCATCCGTGACTACCGGGTGTACTTCTCGGCCGACGGCACCAACTGGGGCAGCGCGGTGAAAACCGGCACGCTCCCCAACCACCGCGGCGTGCAGTTCATCGACCTACCCGCCACGACCACGCGGCACGTGCGGCTGGAGGCGGTCAACAGCTACTCCGGATCCCGCGTGCGGATCGATGACGCCTGGGTCGGCTCGGCCTACGCCGCAGGCGGCGGCGACCCTGACCCCGATCCGGAACCCGGCCGGTACGAGGCGGAGAACGCCACGATCAACCAGGGCACGGTCGACTCCGACCACGCCGGCTACTCCGGGACCGGCTTCGTCAACTACACGAACGTGGTCGGCAGCTCGGTCCAGTGGACCGTGACCGCAGCGGCGGCCGGCCCGGCGACCCTGCGATTCCGGTACGCAAACGGCACTGCGGTGAACCGGCCCATGGATATCGCCGTCAACGGTGCCGTGGTGTCCGACGAACTCGCCTTCAACGGCACGGGCGCCTGGACCACCTGGCAGACGGTGACGATCATGGCCAACCTCAACGCGGGCACCAACACGATCACGGCCACCGCGACCACCGCCAACGGCGGACCGAACGCCGACTACCTCGAGGTCGGCTAGGGGATGTGACCGGCCGGGAGCTTCGTCACCGGGACTCCCGGCCGCATCCCGGCCCGGCACAGCCAGTCGTCCACCCCGCGCACCTCCACATTGGGCAGGCCAGCCTCCGGATGCCATTCGGCGGCGAGTTCGGCGAGGCGGGCCTCCCCCGCCGCGTCGGCCGCGGGGCGCCGTCCGGTCATGTGCGACTCCTCGAAGTTCGATTGCCGGCACGCTAAGCCGGCCGTGAGTCGGCGCCGTTACGCCCGTGTTTACGCCCTGGTCATCTCGTTTTCACCGGCCGCGCCCGTCGGAAAAATCCGGCATGAGGGCCACTGGTGGGACCGACCGCCCACCCAATACGGTTAACGCTGTTCACCACGGGACATTGTGGAGGCTCGGCGGCGTGGGTCGGCACAGCACAGAGCAGGATGGGGCGGCCACCGGACGGCCAGCCCCACCGTGGACGGCACGGACACCCGGGTGGAAGCTGCTGGCGCTCGCGCTGGTGGTCGTCATCACGCTGATGATCGGCTTCGGCGCGGACCAGGAGGCGTACTGGTTCCAGGCCACGCCGGAGCTGACCGAGCCCGGCGACCGCGTGCCGTCCGACCCGGGCCCAGTGGTCTCGCTGACGGTCGGGCCCGAGCAGCGTCCGAGCCGGTCCTCCTCCCCCACACCACCACCTGCGGTGCCGCCCGTGCAAACGGCGCCCGCACCACGCCCGTCCCGCGCCGACCGCGGCACTCCGAGCCGGCCGGCGCCGGCCACCTGCCAGGTCGCGTTCCGGCGCGGATCGTCCTGGGAACAGGGCTACACGGCCACGGTGACGATCACGAACCGCGGCGACCGTGCGCTGGGCGGCTGGACGGTCGGCTGGACGTACCGTGGCGACCAGCGGATCCGCAACCTTTGGAACGGCCGCCTGACCCAGAACGGTCGCGCGGTCCAGGTGCGCGACGAGGGATGGAACGCCGCGATCCAGCCCGGCGGATCGGTCAGCTTCGGCTTCGAGGCCAGCCCGGCGAGCCCGGACACCGACCCCGACCGCTTTACCCTCAACGGCGCCAGCTGCGGCGCGGGCTGACGGTGCGGGAGCCCGGCGGTAGTCTGTTCGGGCCCAAATGTTCCCCCGGCCAGTCGCCGGCACAGCTCCCAGGAGGCAGCAGTGGACCTGCGGCGATGGCTCGGCGCGGCGGTGGACTCCCATCAGGAGTGGGCGGCCGGTTATGGCGACTTCACGCCCCACCCCGCGCTGGACGTGAGCCAGGAGTGCTTCGACGCGGCGCTCGCCGAGCTGTCCGCGCGTCTGCGCGACAACTACCCCTTCTTCCACCCGCGCTACGCCGGCCAGATGCTCAAGCCGCCGCACCCGGCCGCGATCGCCGCCTACGTCGCCGCCGCGCAGATCAACCCGAACAACCACGCGCTCGACGGCGGTCCGGCCACCGCGGCGATGGAGAAGGAGGTCGTCTGGCAGCTCGCGGCCATGTTCGCGCTCGGCGAGCACCTGGGCCATCTCACCACCAGCGGCACGATCGCGAACCTCGAAGCCCTGTTCGTGGCGCGGGAGATCCACCCCGACCGCGGCGTGGCCTACAGCGCGGACAGCCACTACACGCATGCCCGGATGTGCCAGCTGCTCGGCGTCACCGGGCACGCCGTGCGCACCGACTCGGGCGGGCGGATGGACCTCGACGCGCTGGCGGAGCTGCTCGCCACCGGCCAGGTCGGGACGGTCGTGCTGACCGCCGGCACCACCGGCCTCGGCGCCGTCGACCCGATCCACGAGGCGCTGACCCTGCGCGAGCGGTACGGCGTACGGCTGCACGTGGACGCGGCCTACGGCGGCTTCTTCACCCTGATCGCCGACGACAGCGCCGACGGGGTGCCGTCCGCGCCGTGGCGGGCGATCGCCGACTGCGACTCGATCGTGGTCGATCCGCACAAGCACGGGCTCCAGCCGTACGGGTGCGGCGCCGTGCTGTTCCGCGACCCGGCCGTGGGGCGCTTCTACCGGCACGACTCCCCGTACACGTACTTCACCTCCGACGAGCTGCACCTGGGCGAGATCTCGCTCGAATGCAGCCGGGCCGGTGCCGCGGCGGCGGCGCTGTGGCTCACGTTCAAGCTGATCCCACCGACGGCGGACGGGCTCGGCGCCGTGCTGCGTCCGGGCCGGCGGGCGGCGCTGCGCTGGGCGGAACTGCTGGCGGACTCCCCGCACCTGGCCCTGTACCAGCGCCCGGAGCTGGACATCGTCACCTACCTGCCGCGCACGTCGCCGCCGGCGCTGTCGGTGATCGATTCGGCGTCGGCGTCGATCATGGACCGTGGTATGACCGATCCGGACGACCCGGTCTTCCTGGCCACGTACGCGGTCACCGCCGGCGCGCTACGCGAACGTGGCCACACCGTCGAGGACGACACCGATCGCGGCCGCATCCTGCGCAGCGTGTTGATGAAGCCCGAGAGCGAGGACCATCTCGACTGGCTGCACGCCCGCATCTCCGCGCTGGCGGCCACCCCCGGGTGACCCGCTCAACCACGGTGAAAAGCTACGGTGCTGAACTCAGAACTGCAGGCTCCACTTGTTCAGGTAGCCCGTGTCGTCCGCGTAGACGTCCCGGACGCGGAGCTTCCACACCCCGTTCGCCACCTCGCTGGAGGCGTTGGTGGTGTACGTGGTCACCACGTTGTCGGCCGAGTCCGTGCTGGACGAGTTCTTCAGCCGGTACGCGGTGCCGTCCGGGGCGAGAAGGTCGATCACCAGGTCGCCACGGTAGGTGTGCTGGATGTCCAGGCCGACCTTCAGCGTCGACGGCGCGTTGCCGGTGACGCCCGAGACTGTGATCGAGCTGGTCACGGCGGTGCCGGCGTCCGGGATGCTCAGGTCGGTGCCGTTCTCGAAGTACTTGCCGCCCGGGGTCGGGGTCGGCGTGGGCGTCGGAGTGGTGCCGGTGCCCGTGTACAGGAGCCGGTTCGGCGAACCGGTGCCCGGGCTGGTGACGACACCGGTCGTGGCGTTGTTCACCAGGGCGTCGCGCACCTGCGCCGGCGTCGCGGACGGGTTGGCGGCGAGGTAGAGCGCCGCCGCACCCACAACGTGCGGGGTGGCCATCGACGTGCCGCTGATCGTGTTGGTCGCGCTGTCGCTGGTGTTCCAGCTCGACGTGATGCTCGATCCCGGCGCGAAGATGTCCAGGCAGGTGCCGTAGTTCGAGTACGAGGCCCTCGCGTCGGTGCTGGTGGTGGCGCCGACGGTGATGCCCTCGGGGACCCGGCTCGGCGAGCCGGTGCACGCGTTGGCGGTCTCGTTGCCGGCGGCGAGGCCGTAGGTGATGCCGGCCGCGATCGACCTCTTCACGGCGTCGTCCAGCGCGGTGCTCGCGTCGCCGCCGAGGCTCATGTTCGCCACCGCGGGCTTGACGGCGTGCGCGGTCACCCAGTCGATGCCGGCTATAACGCCGGCGTCGGTGCCGCTGCCCTCGTCGTCCAGCACCCGGACGCCGTAGATCGTGACGCCCTTTGCGACGCCGTACGTCGAGCCGCCGATGGTGCCGGCGACGTGCGTGCCGTGGCCGTTGCCGTCGTCGGAGTTGGCGTCGTTGTCGACGAAGTCGTACCCGGACTTCGCCCGCCCGCCGAACTGGCTGTGGCTGGCCCGCACACCGGTATCGATGATGTACGACGACACGTTGCTGGCCGTCGTGGCGTAGGTGTACGTGGTGCTCAGCGGCAGCGCCCGCTGGTCGATGCGGTCGATGCCCCAGGTGGCGTTGTTCTGCGTCGCCGAGGCGTGCACCTTGCCGTCCTGCTGGACGTAGGCGACCCGCGGGTCGGCGGCCAGCTCCCGGGCCTTGGCCTCGGAGATCTTGGCCGAGAAGCCGCGCACGGACGAGCTGTAGGTGTGCCCGACCTTCCCGCCGTGGCGGGTGGACAGCTCACGGGCGGTCTTGGCGACCGTGTCGCGGGAGCGGAGCGTCGCGGAGTCCTTGAGCACCACGATGTAGCTGCCGGCGATGGCGCGGTCCGCCGGGGCGGCGAGCAACGTGCCGGTGTCGGGCGCCGCGGACGCGGTGCCGGTGGACAGTAATGCGGCCGCCACGGTGGCGGCCAGAGCGGTGGGTCCGAAGACCCGCAGCAGTCGACGTGTCGTCACTGCGCTTCCTCCTGATGCTGGTGGGCGAGGCGTGGAGGTACAACGTTGAACGGACAAGCAGTGCAGAAAGGGGTATACGCGAGTGACAGGCGTGACGGGAAGTAGCAGGCAATCAGTGAATTACTCGCCAGTAACAATGGCCTCACGCAGAGGAAGGGCCGTGCGGACGCGCCGGTCCGGCTACTCCCAGACCCAGCCGATACCGACGCCACCTGCGGTGATCCCGGCGACGACGAGGTGCGCGGCGTGGTGCGCGCTGAGCCGCAGATCGCCCATCTGCCGCTGGGGCTCGTCGAGCCGGGCCTGGGCGTAGCCGTAGCAACGTATCGGCAGCGCAGCGGGATCGAAACGGGCCTGCAACACGAAATGGTCGACGCGGCACCGGAAGCCGTGGCCATGTTCGGTGGTGAGATGGGCGGTCCCGTCCACGAAACCGAACTCGAAGAGGTGCGTCTCGCCGGCCGCGAGTTCGGCGCCGAAGAGGAGTTCGGCGACGACCACCTCGGTGTCCGGATCGCGCAGCACCCGGCCCACTTCGCAGTCGCGTAGCGCGTCCACCTCCACGCGAGCGACGTCACAACCCGGATCACCCTGGTACACGGCGACGTACCGGTCGACGCCGTCGACGCGCGCCTCGGCGATGGTCCGGCTGGTGAGCCGCGCCAGCCGGCCCTGCGCGTCCAGCAGCACCGTCTCGTGCTGGCTGACCAGGTCGAAGAGGTGCTGGCGGGAGCCCGGCAGCTGGTCGAACAGCTCCGAGAGCGGCGCGCCGATGCCCATCACCTCTTCAGGGCGTTCCGGGAACACCCCGCGCAGGCTCCGCGGCCCGCGTGGCCGGCGCGGCCCCAGCAACGCCACGAGAGAGCCGGCCGGTACGCCCAGTACCTCCTCCAGCACGCCGACGGCGCGCAGCGAGTCGGGGCGCTCAGGCTGGGTCCGCCCGTGCTGCCAGTAGCTCAGGCTCGTCACCGAGACCCGGATGCCGCGCTGGGCGAGCCGGTGCTGCAGCCGCTCCAGGGTCAGGCCGCGCGCCTCGATCGCCACCCGCAGCGCCGCGTGGAACGGGCCCGCGGCCAGCACCTCCGCCAGCTCCTCGGGCACCGCTCCGGTCGAGGTCTCCACGGCTGCTGCTTCACCTCCGGTGCGGGTCGTGACCAGCCCAGTCTGCCCCATGCCCGCGCCATCGCCCACCAGCCCCGATTCACAGGGAACTCCTAGGTTCTTCCCAGACCGTTCCCAGAACCGGCGGCGACGATCGAGGCCGACGGGCGACGCGCGCCCGAAGAAGGAGCAACCGAGATGGCCTCAACCGAGCCGGGCGCGCGCCTGCTGGTGGTCGACGACGAGCCGAACATCGTGGAGCTGCTCTCGGTCAGCCTGCGGTTCGCCGGGTTCGAGGTCGCGAGCGCGATGACCGGCCGCGACGCCGTCGCCCAGGCGCGCCAGTTCCGGCCGGACCTGGTCCTTCTCGACGTGATGTTGCCGGACGTGGACGGCTTCGACGTCCTCCGGCGGCTCCGCGGCGAGGGCACCCGGGTTCCGGTGCTGTTCCTCACGGCACGGGACGCCACCGAGGACAAGATCACCGGGCTCACCCTCGGTGGCGACGACTACGTGACGAAGCCGTTCAGCCTGGAAGAGGTGATCGCCCGGATCCGGGCCGTCCTGCGGCGCGCGCAGGAGCAGCAGGGCACCGGCGGGGGCAGCGCCAAGGCCACCTTCGCCGACATCGAACTCGACGACGACACGCACGAGGTGTGGAAGGCCGGCGAACCGGTCGCGCTGTCGCCGACGGAGTTCAAGCTGCTGCGCTACCTGCTCGGCAACCCGGGCCGGGTGCTGTCCAAGGCGCAGATCCTCGACCACGTCTGGCACTACGACTTCGGCGGCGACGGCAGCGTGGTGGAGTCCTACATCTCCTACCTGCGCCGCAAGGTCGACACAACCGAGCCGCGGCTGATCCACACCCTGCGCGGCGTCGGGTACGTGCTGCGGCTGCCCCGGTCATGAGCGCGCTGACCCGGCTCGCCGACCGGGTGCCGCTGCGGATCAAGCTGGTCGCCGCCCTACTCGCGCTGGCCACCGTCGGGCTGGTCGCCGCGGGCGCGACCGGCGTCGTCGCCCTCCGCGGCTACCTGCTCGATCGGGTCGACAGCCAGCTGGAAGCCACCGTGCCGCGGGCCGGCCACGAGCCACCGCCCCCGGACAGAGCCGACGACACCAACCGGCCGGCGCTGTCCACCGCCTTCTACACGCTGGTGACCAGGGCCGACGGCACCGTGGACCGCGAGGACCTCCAGCCGCCCGGCCGCGGGGACACCGACCAGACCAAGCCCGCGCTACCCGCCCAGAGCCCGTTCGGGGAGCCCTTCACCGTGCCGGCCGTCGGCGCCGGCCACAGCTGGCGGGTGCTGGTCGAGCCGCGTGACGGTGGTGGGGGCACGGTCACGGTGGCGGTCACGGTCAACGATGTGGAGGACACGGTGAACCGGCTGGCGGCGATCGAGCTCGGGGTGGGCGTCGCCGTCCTCGTCGTCCTCGCCGCACTCGGGTACCTGGCCGTCCGGTCGAGCCTGCGGCGGCTGGTGGAGGTCGAGGTCACGGCCGAGGCCATCGCCGCCGGCGACCTGTCCCGGCGGGTGCCCCAGGGCGATGCCCGCACCGAGGTCGGGCGCCTCGCCGGGGCGCTCAACACGATGCTCACCCAGATCGAGTCGGCGTTCCGGGCCCGTGAGGCGTCGGAGGCCAGCGCGCGCGCGTCCGAGCAGCGGATGCGGCGGTTCGTCGCGGATGCCAGCCACGAGCTGCGCACCCCGCTGACCTCGATCCGCGGGTTCGCCGAGCTGCACCGCCAAGGCGCGATCCCGGACGCGGCGGGCGTCGACCGGGTACTGCGACGGATCGAGGACGAGGCCGCGCGGATGGGGCTGCTGGTCGACGACCTGCTGCTGCTCGCCCGTCTCGACCAGCAGCGCCCGCTGGAGCGCCGCCCGGTCGACCTGCTCGCCCTCGCCGCCGACGCCGTTACCGGCGCCCGGGTCGTCTCCCCCAGCCACCGGATCACGCTGGCCGCGCGCAGCGGTCCGGAGCACCCGCCACCCGTCGTGCTCGGCGACGAACCGCGGCTGCGGCAGGTCCTCGGCAACCTCGTGTCCAACGCCGTCGCCCACACCCCGGCCGGTACCGCGGTCCGCGTCGAGCTGAGCACCACCGCGGACACCGCCCGGCTCACCGTCGCCGACAACGGCCCCGGCCTGGCGCCGGAGCACGCCGAGCGGGTCTTCGAGCGGTTCTACCGGGTCGACTCCGCCCGTGGGCGCGAGCAGGGCGGGGCGGGCCTCGGCCTGTCGATCGTGTCCGCACTGGTGGCGGCGCACGGCGGCACGGTGGCGGTACGGTCGGCGCCCGGCGAAGGCACCCGTTTCGACGTCGACCTGCCGCTGCACCGGACTCCCAGCCAACTCCCAGCCCGGACGGAGCCGGCTCACAGCCGCACCATCGACAACTGAGGCATGCGCCTCTCTACTCGCGACCTCCGCCCGCCCGGCACCGCGCCGGGGCCCACGATCACCGTCACGCTGGTCGGCTGCGACTACCTCGCCACCGTGCTCGCCGGCCACCTGCCCGACGGATGCCGCATCGAGCCCGTCGACCGCCTCGACCAGACGACCGCTACCGACGTGCTGGTGGTCGGCGCCGCCACGCCAGCCACCGTCGCCGCTGCGGTCCGGCGGCACCCGTCGATACCCGTCGTGGGGCTGATCGACGCCGCAGCCCCGGTAACGACCATCGTCGGCGTCCTCGAAGCCGGCGCCGACACGTGCGTGCGGGCCGGCGAGACCGTCCTGATCGCCAGCCACCTGCTCGCCTGCCTGCGGCGACGGGCCGTCAGCGCCGGCTCCCAGCCAACTCCCAGCTTCCACCCAGCACCATCCCAGCCGGGGCCACCAGCGTTGCGCCCATGACGACAACCACCACCACCCGGGCCGCCGCCCCCGCGACCGCCGGCCCCCGTGCCCTGGCCGTCGAAATCGTCGTGCCGGTCCACAACGAAGTGTCCACGCTGGACTCCAGCATCCGTCGCCTCCACGCCCGTCTCGCCACCGAGCTGCCGTTCCCGGTACGGATCACGATCGCCGACAACGCGAGCACCGACGGCACGTGGACGCTTGCCACCGCCCTCGCCCAGACGCTGCCCGGCGTCCACGCCGTCCACCTGCCGCAGAAGGGCCGCGGCCACGCGCTGCGCACCGTCTGGACAGCCTCCGACGCCGCCGTGCTCGCCTACATGGACGTCGACCTGTCCACCGATCTCGCCGCGCTCCTGCCGCTGGTCGCGCCGCTGCTCTCCGGCCACTCGGACCTCGCGATCGGCACCCGGCTCTCCCGGGGATCGCGGGTCGTCCGCGGGGCCAAGCGCGAGGTCGTGTCGCGCTGCTACAACCTGCTCCTGCGCGGCACGCTCGCCGCCCGGTTCTCCGACGCCCAGTGCGGCTTCAAGGCGATCCGCAAGGACGTCGCCGACGAGCTGCTGCCCCTGGTCGAAGACGCCGGCTGGTTCTTCGACACCGAACTGCTCGTGCTCGCCGAGCGCGCCGGCCTGCGGATCCACGAGGTGCCGGTGGACTGGGTCGACGATCCGGACAGCCGGGTCGACCTGGTCGCCACCGCCCTCGCCGACCTGCGCGGCATCGCCCGCGTCGGCCGGGCGCTCGCCACCGGCGCGCTGCCGCTCGCCCAGCTACGCGCCAAGCTCGGCCGCGCGGATCTCCCCGCCGGTCTGGCGCGGCAACTGACGCGGTTCGCCGGCATCGGCGTGGTCAGCACCGCCGTACACCTCGGCCCGTACGCCCTGCTGCGTAGCGGGCTGGGGACGCTCACCGCGAACCTGCTCGCCCTGCTGATCGCCACCGTCGCCAACACGGCGGCGAACCGCCGGCTCACCTTCGGCGTGACCGGATCGCGCCGGCGCTGGCAGCACCAGGTCGAGGGGCTACTCGTCCTCGGCCTCGGGCTCGCCCTCACCAGCGGCGCGCTCGCCGCTCTCACCGCCGCCGTGCCGGACGCCGGACGGACCGCCGAGCTGGCCGCCCTGATCGTCGCCAACCTCGCCGCCACGGTGCTGCGCTTCCTGCTCTTCCGCGCCTGGGTGTTCCACCCGCGCCGGTCACGCTGACCTTGGAGATCTGGCCATGACCCTCACGACGCCCGCCTTCCACGCTGAGCCGATGTTCGGTCCCCGCCGGCGGCACCGGCTCTTCCGTGGCCGTACCGACGATCCACGTTGGGTACGGCCGGCGCTGCTGACCCTGCTCGCCGCGACCGCCGTCCTCTATGTCTGGGGCCTCAGCGCCTCCGGCTGGGCGAACAGCTTCTACGCCGCGGCCGTCCAGGCGGGAAGCGAAGACTGGAAGGCCTTCTTCTTCGGCTCCTCCGACGCGGCGAACTTCATCACCGTCGACAAGCCGCCCGCGTCCCTGTGGGTCATGGCGCTGTCCGCCCGGATCTTCGGCGTGAACGCCTGGAGCCTGCTCGTGCCGCAGGCCCTCGAAGGGGTCGCCGCGGTCGGGCTGCTCTACGCGACCGTGCGGCGCTGCTCCTCCGCGACCGCCGGCCTCATCGCCGGCGCCGCCCTGGCGTTGACCCCGGTCGCCACGCTCATGTTCCGGTTCAACAACCCGGACGCGCTGCTCACCCTGACGCTCGTCGCCGCGGCGTACTGCGTCCTGCGCGCCGTCGAACGGGCCAGCACGCGGTGGCTGGCGCTCGCCGGCGCCGCGATCGGGCTGGGCTTCCTCACCAAGATGCTGCAGGCGTTCCTGATCCTGCCGGTGCTGGCGCTGGTGTACCTGGTCGCCGCGCCCACCCCGGTACGGCGCCGGATCACGCAGCTGCTGGTCGCCGGCGCGGCGCTCGTCGTCTCGGCGGGCTGGTGGGTCGCGGCTGTCGAGTTGTGGCCCGCCGCGAGCCGCCCGTACATCGGTGGGTCGCAGAACAACAGCGTCCTGGAACTGGTGCTCGGCTACAACGGGCTCGGCCGCCTCACCGGCAACGAGACGGGCAGCGTGACCGGCGGCGGACCGGCCGGCGGCGGCATGTGGGGCGAGACCGGGTGGTCGCGCCTCTTCGACGCCGAGATCGGCGGGCAGATCAGCTGGCTGGTGCCCGCGGCGCTCCTCTTCGCCGTCGCGCTCGTCTGGGCGACCCGCCGCGCGCCGCGCACCGACCTCACCCGCGCCGCCACGCTGCTCTGGACCGGATGGCTCCTCGTCACCGGCCTGATCTTCAGCTACATGCAGGGCATCTTCCATGCGTACTACACGGTCGCGCTGGCGCCGGCCGTCGGCGCGCTGGTCGGGATCGGCGCTGCGGAGCTGTGGCGCGAGCGCACCCGGTTCTGGGCCCGGGCGGTGCTCGCCGTCGCGCTGGCCGGCACCGCCGGCTGGGCCTACGTGCTGCTCGGGCGCGCGACCGACTGGCTCCCGTGGCTGCGGATCGCCGTCCTCGCCGGTGGGCTGGTCGGCGCGGCGGCGCTGCTGGTGAGCGGGCGCCTGTCCCAGCGGGCCGCGCTGGTCCTCGCCGGTGCGGCGCTCGTCGTCGGGCTGGCGGCGCCCGCCGCGTACTCCGTGCAGACCGCCGGCACCGCACACGAGGGCGCAATCGTCACGGCGGGACCGGCGACCGCCGGCGGGTTCGGCGGCCCGGGCGGGCGAGGTATGGGACGGGCGAGGCAGTTCGCCGGTGGCCAACCGCCGGCCGGTACGGCGCCGGGCCTGCCAGGCGGCAATGCACAGGGCGGCGCGGCACCGAGCCTCCCCGGCGGCACCAACCAGGACGGGACCAACCAGGACGGGACCGCCGGGCCGTCCCGACCGGGTGGCGGCAATCGCGGCGCGGGCGGGCGCCTGGGCGGCAGCACACCCAGCGCCGAGTTGGTCGAGCTGCTCCAGCGCGACGCCTCCCGGTACACCTGGGTGGCGGCGGCCGTGGGCTCCAACTCCGCGTCGGGGTACCAGCTCGCCACCGGTGACCCGGTCATGGCGATCGGCGGGTTCAACGGGAGCGACCCGGCACCGACGCTCGCGCAGTTCCAGCAGTTCGTCCGCGACGGAAAGATCCACTACTTCATCGCGGGCGGCGGCATGGGCGGCAACCGCAACGGCGGCAGCGACTCCAGTGGCCAGATCAGCCAGTGGATTGAGGAGAACTACGAATCCACCACGGTCGGCGGCACCACCGTCTACGACCTGAGCTGATCCCGCGCTGCGGTTGGATCGCGCCCCGCTTGGGCCCGCGATCCAACCGCCGCCGAGGGCAGCTGACGGTGCCCCGGGATCTGCCCGGCCGGGCATGGTGCGTGAACAGGGCCGGACACCAGGGCATCTTCCGGGCCAACTCCTCCCTGACCTCGGGGAACGGTCGGTCGCACGGGTGCACTACGGCGGTACGGTCGGCGGTGGCCGGGGCAGCGGTGCCCCCGCGCGGCCCCCGGGAGGTCACCGTGTCCACTCAGCACGATCCGTCCGCGTCAGCCCCGATCACCGTCACCCGACGCGGCCTCCTGCTCGGGGCCGCCGCGGTGGCCGGTGCGAGCGTGCTCGACGTGCGCAGCGCCCATGCCGAGCCGGTCCGCC
>Ga0184623_10000326_pt1 | contig 20129 bp, 19 predicted proteins | sample PLM1_100_b1_FD_133138 | JGI IMG/M metagenome (GOLD analysis project Ga0184623, IMG submission 133138) | Groundwater sediment microbial communities from an aquifer in East River, Colorado, USA - PLM1_100_b1 | ecosystem: Environmental > Terrestrial > Soil > Riparian zone | place: USA: East River... | reverse complement strand
GGCCGCCCGGCAAGACGTGCGACTTGCCCGTACGTGACGACGCGGCCTTTCGGCACGGCGCGCACAATCGCGTGCACTCGGTCCCGGAATGAAAGTCTAACGCGGGACTTCATCGGGGATCCGTCGCTGCTGCTCGTGCAGCTGGAGCCACGCGGTCAGCTCGCCGAGATCGCGCAACCGGGGGCTAAATTGGGGGTAGTCGTCGAAACGGTCGAGCAGAATGCCCTGCATGCCCGCTTCCCATGCGGCTTTGATGTCCCGCTCCACGTGGTCTCCCACACTCAGGGTTTGTTCTGGTGACACGCCCATTCGGTCCAGGGCGATCTGAAATAGCCGGGCGTCAGGTTTCCAGAGGCCCTCAATTGACGACACAACGACCGTTTCAAAGTAGGAGCTCAAGCCGAGGCGCTCGAGGGTCATCGGCAGCGACGGTTCCCAGTTCGACACCACAGCCAGCCGGTACGAGCTTTCCCGCAGTTTCCTCAACGTCGGCACGGCATCTCGGAACACTTTGAAGTGCTTCCATCCCTCGCTGTACCACTGAGCCAGGGCCGGATAGAGATCGCGGCGACGCGGCAGGAGTACGTCAAGCAGGTCCCGAGCCACTTCGAGCCACATACGACGCTCATCGTCGACTGTACGAACCTGTTTGAGCAGATGCGTGTATCGTGAGTCGACGGCGTCCAGCGCCTCGGCGATCGCGTCGCGCTTCAGTATCTCGTCGTGCTCGATGAAGAAGTCCTGGAGCAGGATGCGCATCGGGCGGCGGTTGGCGATCAAGGTGTCGCCCACATCGAAGCAGACGGCTGTGATCGTATGTGTTACCACCGCTTGTACTCCGAGTAGGCTCGACAGAAACTGCGCATCGGACACCGTGTGCACTGCGGCGCCCGCGCGGTGCAGATTGTCGCGCCGAAGTCCATCAAGGCCTGATTGAAATCATAACCACGGTCAGTTGGCAGGAGGGCCGTTGAGAGTCTCCAGAGGACCGATTCATGCGTGCTGCGGTCTCCGTAGAACACGCGGCGCAGTACCCGGCGTATGTTGGTATCAAGGATCGGAGTAGGCACACCATAGGCAAACGTCATGACCGCGCCGGCTGTGTATCGCCCAATGCCCTCGAGGCCCAGCAGTTCCTCACGGTTCTTGGGCAACCTCCCCCCATAGCTCTTGACCGCCGTCCGTGCAATTCGGTGTAGCCGGACGGGCCGGATGTTGTAGCCCAGCGGATACCACGTTCCTCTCACCTCACGGACCGATGCGGCGGCGAGCGCATCGACAGATGGATACTTTCTCATCCACTCGCGATACTTAGGGATGACCCGGCTGACCTGCGTCTGCTGCAGCATGACCTCCGACACGAGAATCCGGTACGGGTTGCGGGTACGCCGCCAGGGCAGGTCGCGTTGGTGATGGCCATACCATCGCAATAGCCGCCGGACGAACGCGGTGCGGCGGTCTCGCGTGGGACGCCTAGCCGCGGATGTCACGTCGAGGCCCGAGCGCGCCTGCTGCGGAGGTACTGCCACAAGATGAGCGCGAGCGCAGCGATCATCCCGATCCAGAGGATTGGCCCGAGCCCCCGGGACGGCCGTGTCGGAGCGCTGGTCAACGAGGTAAATCGTACGAGTCGCTGAGTGCCGCGATCCTCGACCCACGCCAGATCCACCGACGGACCGCGCGTTGAGAGGATGGGATGCGAATGCTTGCCGCCGCGGGTCAGCTGCTCCACGCCGAGCCAGCGGTCGTTTTTCCGGCGCAGGTAGATCGCGCCTTCGCTATCCCACGCAACGTACACGCGTCCGGTCGCGTCGACCGTGACCGAGGGGTTTTGTGCGGTGCGTCCAGATGAGATCGCCTGCTGTCCGCTCCAACGCGCGTGCCGTTCCGACAAATAGATCTGAGTGCTAGATGTGCTCCGTCGTTCCCAGACGACATACACTCCGTTGTCCGATCCCGCTGCAACTGTCACGGCGAACGCGTCCCCACCTCCTGTCGTCAGCGTCTGAGGTTCCTCCCAGCCAGTGCGGCGCTGCGCATGGCGCACGTGATACACTCGCAGGTCGGATTGATACCACGCGCTATGCAGAGCGCCGCGTCCGTCGATCGCGAGTCCAGGATTGATCGAGTCCGGGATGCCAGGGGAGATGAACTCGAGTTCACTCCACCGTCCGCTCGAGCGACCTCTGTAGAGAATCTCGTAGATCGATCCGTGGCGCGTGAGCACCGGCGGCGCATTCGGCCGGATCCCATACCAGACGACATGCGGCTGCTGCTGGAGATCGACGACCACCGCGGGGACGCCCGCGTAGGCGGTGCCTTCAGACAGCTTGACCGGTGTGCTCCACCGCCCTCTGTCGAGCTGGCTGTAGTACACTTTCCCGACCGGATCCGTATACTGCGTCCACGTCAGGTGCACTCGGCCGTCCTGGCCTACTGCGAGCGACGGGAAGCGAGAGTCGCCGGCCTCCCGCGTCACTTGCTGAAGGCGGAACGTTCTGCCGTCCGGCGACCTCGCCAGAAAGATCTGCGACACTCCTCCGGCACGCTTGACAAAGGCAAGATAGATGGATCCGTCCGGGGCGCGGGCGAGTTTAGGCTGGCTGTTCCACGAGAGGGCGTCTTCTGCCACATCGACTGCGACCGTCACCTGAGCATATGAGGGAGATGCCAAGAACAGAAAGACCATTACCGCAGCGATCGTGCGGGGGATCACGTCTCGTACACTTACGTCCGTAGGAGGACTTCCCTGCAGCATGCCCCAACTAGAGTCTTCTGGGTCTTCCGAGTCTTCTGCGTCTTCTGGGTCCGAACCTAGCTGCTTGCCGACCCGGTAGACCCGGTAGACTCGGCAGTCTCGGTAGACTAGAAGTATGGGAAACGTGACTCCCGCACCGCAGGGCCGCCAAGGACGCGCAGTGGTGATTGCGCGGAACGGCATTGTCGCCGCGGGACATCCGTTGGCCGCTGCCGCAGGGCTCCATATCCTCCAGGCTGGCGGTAATGCTGCGGACGCGGCCGTCGCCATCGCCGGCGTCCTAGGGGTGGTGCAGCCGATGATGTCGGGACTCGGCGGCGACGCGTTCATCCTGATCTGGTCCGCGGCGGAGCGGACCGTTCATGCGGTGAACGGCAGCGGCATCGCCCCCTTCGCGGCGACGAGGGAGTGGTTCACGTCGCGCGGGCACACGAAAATGCCTCTGCGCGGGATGCTGTCTGTGTCTGTGCCCGGCGCGGTCGACGCGATGATGACGGTCCTGGCAAAATGGGGCTCGGGCCGATACACGCTGGCGCGGCTATTGGAACCTGCCGTCGACTATGCGGACCGCGGCTTTCCGGTCGCGCCCACGGTAGCGTTCTGGATTGCGCGGGCGGCTGAGGTGCTCGCGAAGTTTCCGAGCTCAGCGCGGGTCTTCTTGCCGCAAGGCCGCCCGCCTCGCCCGGGCGAGATCTTGATGAACAGAGACTATGCTGTCAGCCTGCGGGTCGTTGCCGAGGGTGGCGCGGACGCATTTTATCGTGGACAAGTCGCGAAGCAGTTTGCGGACTACATGCGGGAGCACGGAGGACTGCTGACCGAGCGTGAGTTTGCGCAGCATCATTCGGACATTCACGAGCCGATTCGTACGACGTACCGTGGGCTGACAGTCTGCTCGACCCCGCCGCCGTCCCAGAGCGTTCTCTTACTCGAGATGCTGAACATCCTGGAAGGCTTCTCCCCCGAACAGTTGCAGTGGGGGACGGTCGAAGCCGTCCACCTCGCGGTCGAGGCGAAGAAGCTGGCCGTCGCCGACCGGCTGGCATACTTTGGGGATCCGAAATTTGTCGACAATCCGCTCGAGGTGTTGCTGACAAAGGACTACGCTACCCGGCGCCGCACGTGGATCGATCCGCAGCGGGCGCAGTCCGAGGCGCCCGCCGGAGCCCTGCCGGAAACGGTGGGGGATACCACCTACTTTTGTGTTGCGGATCGAGAAGGTAACGTTGTTTCTTACGTCACGAGCTTGTCGGCCAACTTCGGCTGCGGCGAAGTTGTCGAAGGCACCGGCATTATGCTGAACAACCGGGCCGGCCGCGGGTTCGTGCTCCAGGATGGCCACCCGAACTGCATCGCGCCGGGCAAGCGCACCATGCACACGCTGATGCCGTTGATGGCGCTGAAGGAAGGCATCCCGTACCTGGTATGGGGGACGCCGGGTGGTGATGGGCAGCCGCAATGGAACACGCAGGTGTTCCTGAATATTGTGGATGGCGGAATGAACATCCAGCAGGCTATCGAAGCGCCGCGGTGGTTCAGCTTTCCCAGCACCGATCCCGCGAATCTGCCCGGGCCATTCGAATTACGGATGGAAACCGGATTCCCGGAACGGACGCGGTCTCGCCTCGCGGAGCTGGGGCACGTCCTCAGGGAAATGGGTGAAATGGAATCCGGAGGGGGCTGCCAGGCTATCCTCATCAGGGATGGCGTGCGCGAGGGGGGATCGGATCCCAGAGTTGACGGCTGCGCGATTGGATACTGAACTAGTGAAAGGTGAGTCGTGAATGGTGAATGGAGGGCAGCTTGATGCCGGATAGGATCCGCCGCGAGCGGACGCTCGTCTTCCTGAAGCCCGACGGCGTTCAGCGGGGGTTAGTCGGGGAGGTCGTGCGGCGATTCGAGAATGCCGGGTTGAAACTCGTTGGGATGAAGATGCTCCGGCCGAACCGGAAGTTATTGGACCGCCACTATCCCAACGATTCAGGTTTCCTGACAACGATCGGAGGGAAGACCAAGGACGCGTTTGCCACCTACGGTCTCGATGTCAAGAAACAGACGGGGACCGATGATCCACAGGAGATTGGGCGGCAGGTGCGTGGATGGCTCCTCGAGTACGTTTCGTCAGGTCCCGTGGTCGCGTTCGTACTGGAAGGCATCCATGCCGTCAGCGTCGCGCGTAAGCTCGTCGGGGACACATTGCCCTTCCGTGCCGCGCCGGGCACTATCCGTGGAGATTACTCGATCGATTCGCCCACTGTCGCGAATCTCGAGAAGCGACCTGTGCGGAACTTGATCCACGCGTCCGGCTCAACGGAAGAAGCGGGCGCTGAGATCGCATTATGGTTTGAGGAATCAGAGCTTTTCGAGTATGATCGCTCCGACGGCAAGGCGATGTTTGGCGTATGAACTCTCCGCTATTCTGAAGCACACGCCCTGAGCCCCAAGCATTGCGCGCAGCCATGATCAGCGAGACACTTCGCGATCACATCAAATTCCTCATCAGGTACCTGCGGCCGCAGTGGCAGAGAGCCGCCCTCCTGGCTGTTGTCCTGCTGGCGAGCATCGGCCTGCAGCTGCTCGGTCCTCAAATCCTCGCGCGCTTCATCGATATGGCGCGGGCGGGGGTGGCGATCCCCGAGCTGATGCAGCTCGCCGCCGTCTTCCTCGCCGTGGCGTGCGCGGGCCAGATCATTAGCACCATTGCCGCGTATGCCAGCGAGAACGTCGGTTGGACAGCGACCAACCTCGTACGCGCCGACCTGGCCCTGCACTGCCTGGGTCTGGACCTGTCGTTCCACAATGCGAAGACCCCAGGCGAGATGATCGAGCGCGTCGACGGCGACGTGACCCATCTCTCCAGGTTTTTCTCGCAGTTTGCGCTCCGGGTGTTTGGGAATCTCCTCCTTTTGCTCGGCGTCCTGGTGATGATCTTCCGCGTGGACCGGCGCGTGGGACTGGCGTATGTCGGCTTCTCCCTCTTTGCTCTTTTCGCGCTGCGCAAGCTGCTCGCGCTCGCCGTCCCCTACTGGAAGCAGGCGCGTCAGGCCAGTGCCATCCTCCTGGGGTTTCTCGAAGAGCGCCTCGCGGGCACAGAGGACATCCGCAGCAGCGGCGCGACCCCGTATGTCATGCGCCGGTTTTTCCAGGCCGTGCGCGACCAGATGGAGAAGACCCGGCGCGCCGGAGTCATGGGCACGTCAATGTGGGCGACGACCGCGGCCCTCCTCACCCTCGGCAATGCCATGGCGTTCGGACTCGGGTCAACGCTTTACAGCGCAGGATTGATCACGTTCGGCACCGTGTACCTCTTGTTCCATTACACGGAGATGCTGCGGTGGCCGTTGGAGCAGATTACCCGCGAAGTCCAGGAGTTACAGCGGGCCAGCGCCAGCGTGGGCCGGGTGGGAGATCTGTTCAAGATTCGCAGCAAGACGGTGGACGGCAGCGGCGCACTGCCGCGAGGCCCGCTGGCGGTCGAATTCGGCGGTGTCTCCTTCGCCTACGAAGAGCAGCTCGTGCTGCGAGATGTGACCTTTCGGCTCGGGCCCGGACAGGTACTCGGGTTGCTGGGCCGCACGGGCAGCGGCAAGACGACGATCGGGCGGTTGCTGATTCGGATGTACGATCCATCCACGGGCGTGGTCAGTCTTGGAGGCGCTGACATCAGGGGCGTGCAGTTGCACCAGCTCCGCCGTCGAGTCGGCATGGTCACCCAGGATGTGCAATTGTTCCACGCCAGTGTGCGAGATAACTTGACATTTTTTGATCGAACGATCCCTGACGAGATGATCCTCGAGGTCCTGCACCGCTTGGGGCTCGACCATTGGCACCGGGGTTTGCCCCATGGTCTGGATACGACACTGTCCTCGCGCGGGGGGCTATCGGCAGGAGAAGCGCAGTTGCTGGCGTTCGCCCGGGTCTTCTTCAAGGATCCCGGATTGGTGGTCCTGGACGAGGCGTCCTCTCGCTTGGATCCCGCGACAGAGGCGCTGATCGAGCGCGCGGTCAGCGTGCTGCTGGAGCAACGAACCGCGATCGTCATCGCCCACCGGCTCACGACCGTACGGCGGGCCGATCAAATCATCATCGTCGACGATGGACGCGTTCAAGAACACGGCGCCCGGGCGGCACTGGAACGCGAACCCTCCTCGCGGTTCGCCGGGCTGTTGCGGACCGGCCTGGAAGAGGTGCTCGTGTGAGTATCTGGCGGGTTCTATGGCACCTCATCCGGTACCGCCCGAGGCTTTACGCGATCAACGTCGCGTTGTGGGGCATGTTCTGGGTCTTGCCGCTCGTGACCGGATTGATCGTGCGAGAGATCTTCAATGTCGTCAGCGCGGGTGCTCAGGCCGGTAGCAGCGTGTGGACTTGGATCGCGCTCCTGGTGGCCACGACGACTGCCCGGATTACCGTAAATACCTCCGGCGCATATGTGTGGACGACATACCGGTACACGCTGGCAGCACTCCTCCGTGGGAACCTTCTCGAGCGGATCTTGCATCGTCCCGGAGCTCGGCCGCTGCCGTTTTCGTCGAGCGAAGCGATGAGCCGTTTCCGCGATGACGTGGACGAACTGACGGTCCTGGTGGAGTGGGCCGTGGACGGGGGCGGCGCGCTGGTCCGCGGGCTCGGGGCAATCACCGTGATGGTCCTGATCAATCCCCTCATCGCGACCGTCGTGCTGCTGCCGATGACCGTGATCCTCGGCCTCGTCGTGCTGATCCGCCGGCACATCATCCGGTTCCGGCGTGCGGCACGGGACGCCGCGGGAAACGTCGCGGAGTTCGTCGGTGAAGTGTTCGGCGCTGTCCAGGCGGTGAAGGTCGCTGCGGCCGAGGAGAATGTCATCGCGCACTTCCGTGACCTGAACGAGACTCGGAAGATGGCGGCGCTCAAGGACACGCTTTTCAATGAGTTGATGAGGGTTGTCATCGAGAACACGCTCAACATTGCCACTGGCGTGATCCTGCTGATGGCGGCCCGGCCGATCAGCGCCGGAACGTTCACCGTGGGCGACTTCGCACTGTTCGTCCACTATCTTGGGAGTGTCAATAACAGTATCAACTTCTTTGGCAGCATGATCGCACGGCTGAAACAGGCCGGTGTCTCATTTGAACGGCTGGTGGTCCTTCTGCAGGACGAACCGGTCGAGGCCGTCCTCCGCCACCGACCCGTATATATGGAAGGACCGCTCCCCGATGTGCCGCAGCCATCAACAGAGGTCGAGCCTCTGCACGTTCTGGAGGCAATCGGGTTGACTCATCGGGATGCCAGAACCGGCAGAGGCATTGAGGGCGTGAACCTGAAGCTTCGACGTGGATCGCTCACAGTCGTGACCGGGCGCATCGGCTCGGGCAAGAGCACCCTTGTCCGCGCCCTTATTGGACTGTTGCCCAGAGACGCGGGCGAGATCCGATGGAATGGACGACCCGTTGAAGATCCGGCCTCGTTCTTCGTCCCCCCGCGAAGCGCGTACGTTCCTCAGGTCCCACGGCTGTTTAGTGAGCCTTTAAAGCACAACGTGCTGATGGGGATCGAGGAGGAGCGGGCGGACCTTGATGGGGCGATCTGGTCGGCGGTCATGGAGCGCGACGTTGATGCACTGGAGCACGGACTAGAGACACTCGTCGGGCCCCGAGGTGTGAAGCTCTCTGGCGGCCAGATGCATCGGGCTGCTGCGGCACGCATGTTCGTCAGGGAACCTGAGCTTCTGGTTGTCGATGACCTCAGCAGCGCGCTGGACGTGGAAACAGAGCAGCACCTGTGGGCGCGCCTGTTCGACCGGAAGGAAATGACCTGTCTGGTTGTCTCACACCGCCGGGCCGCCCTGCGTCGGGCCGATCACATCATCGTCCTCAAAGATGGCCGGGTTGACTCTGAAGGAACGCTCGACGAACTGCTAACGCGCAGTGAGGAGATGCAGCGGCTCTGGAGCGGTGAACTTGTGGTCAGCACAGCCTAACGACCGTTCTATTTTCAGAGTAGCCGGCCCAGCATCCAAAAACCCCCCGCGAGGATCTGGCCCGCTCGCGCTTCTCCCCCCAGAGTTTCAGGGTCGACACAAATATGGAGGGATGTCCCCTGCGTGGCCAGACGGATCCACCAGAACGGGCGCTCCGTCACCGGATTGGTCAGCAATCGAGCATCTTCTATGGTGCCGCTCGCGAGAGCGGTCGATTCTTGAAACTCTTCCGGTTCGTCGGCGCCGAAGTGCGCGGTGGATACGAATGACGGCAGGGGCATCCGGTACGAGTCACCCGGAGCGGAGCGATAGGCGTCAGGGTCTGTGAAGAGATCAGCCTCGTGCGCGAGCGCACTGAGCTCGATTTCATGGACCGACGGAAAGGTCGTCACCCGGCTTCGCGAGATCGCGTAGTCGACCAGGCCGACGCGGAGTGGAAACACGCCCGAGTAGGGTTCGTCCTCTTCTGAAGGGTCGAGCCACGCGTCGATCCAGCCATCCGCCGACTCGTCAGGATCATCACCGATTGCGGTGACCGCGATCCGGTGGCTGAATCCGGTCGAAAAGTAAGGAGTCGCCGCGACGACCTCGCCGTTCGGGTTTACATGCGCCCAGATCTCCGGCCCCTGCCCTTTTCCCGGCAGCAGTGCAGGACCCGGCGTCCAGCGGACCAGCGTTCCTCCTCCAGGCACAGGCATACGCTCGCCCTCTGCCGCCGCTTGCTTGGCCAGCGCCCGGTAGGCGTCCATGTCGTCTACTGTGAATCCGATGCAACTGAAGTGGCTGGACATACCTACGACCGACTCTCACCAAAGTAGTCTTCATCCAGGATTCCATAGAGCACGGTATCGTGCCAGCGGCCCTCCCAAAGGAATTTCTTCCGTGCGATGCCTTCCCGCTTGTATCCGGCCTTCTCGAGGGCCCGCTGGCTGCCGACGTTGTCGCTGCGGGCTTCGGATTCCAGACGGTGCAGGCCCAGGGTTTCGAAGGCGAATTTCGTGCGAACGCGCATCGCGTCGCTTCCATATCCTTTGCGCCACACGTCCTTCTCGCCGATGACCGTGCCGGTGCCGCCGGAGCGGAGGCGCCAGTTGATCCGGTGGATGCCGGTGAAGCCGATATGGCGCCGGTGCTCATCGACCATCGCCCACACGAACTCGTTGTCTCGTTTTTGAATCCGCTCAAACCACTCTTCCTCCAGGCCGCGGGTCACGCCGGTGGTCAGCAGGAGATACTGCACGACTTCGGGATCGTTCATCCAGCGGATCGCGTTCTCCAGGTGCTGACCTTTGTCAGGCGGCACGAGTCTGACCTTTTCGCCACGCAGGCCTGTAATCTCAGCCACGACTGCCTCCCCCGGATCAGTGATAGTCAATCATCACGGGAATATGCCGTTATGATAGCATTTGGCCTCATGCAGACGCATCGAATGTCTGAGATACGGTTCCCTCGAGCCTTCCGCTGGGGCACCGCGACCAGCGCGCATCAGGTTGAAGGCAATAACACCCACAACGATTGGTGGGCGTGGGAACAGCAACCCGGGCGCATCGTTGCCGGAGACCGCTCAGGGCTGGCCTGCGACTGGTGGGCTCATGCAGAACGTGACTTCGATGCGGCCCGAGACCTGCATCAAAATGCGCACCGTCTATCCGTCGAGTGGAGCCGCATCCAGCCCGAAACCGGCCGGTGGGATGGGGATGCGATTGACCGCTACCGTGAGATGCTCCGCGGCCTCCGCGAGCGCGGGATCGAGCCGATGGTGACCTTGCACCATTTCACTAACCCGCTGTGGTTTGCGGAGCGGGGCGGTTGGGAGCGTGACGATGCTGCCGGACTCTTTGCCCGGTTTGTGGAGCGGGTTGTCCCGGCGCTGATCGACTTTGCCGACCTATGGTGTACCGTGAATGAGCCGGTCGGCTGGGCGTTCAGCGCATACGTGAGTGGTGTGTGGCCGCCGGGCGTGCGCTCAGCCCGCCGGGGGATGAAAGCGCTCACGCAGATGCTCCGGGGCCACGCGGCTGCGTATCGGATCATTCATCAGGTTCAGCCCGATGCGCAGGTGGGGTTTGCGAATTATTTCCGGCTGTTCGATCCGGCACAGGCCGCATCGCCGCTCGATCGGCTGGTCGCGGCGCAGCAACACCGGTTTGTGAATATGACGTTCATCGATGGCGCGGCCACCGGGCGCGTCCGCTCACTACCCTGGGTGGTGAACCTGCCCGAGGCGGCGCGCACCCTGGACTTCGTGGGCGTGAACTACTACACGCGGGACATGGTCTCATTTGACCTCCGGAGCCCGAAGCAGTTTTTTGGACGAAACTATCCCGCCCCTGGAGCGCCGGTCAGCGACGGCGGGTACGGAGAGATCTACCCGGAAGGACTGTATCGTGTCCTGCGGCTGGCTGCACAATACGGTAAGCCGATCTTTATTACAGAAAATGGCCTGCCTGACGATGACGACGACCGGCGACCGACCTTTATCGTCGATCACCTGTCACAGGTTTGGCGCGCAATGCAAGAAGGCATTCCGGTCCGAGGGTATTACCACTGGTCGCTGGTCGACAACTTCGAGTGGGCGAGAGGCTGGAGCCTCAAGTTCGGGCTGATCGCGCTCGACCCCGCGACGCAGACCCGCGCCCTCCGCTCTAGCGCTTCCGTGTATGCGGAAATCTGTCGAGACAGCGCCCTCAATCCCAGGATGCTGGAACGATTCACCCGGTAACCGTGAGCCGAATCAGTCCGTCTCGAATGAACCTTGCGTACAAACTTCGGCTCCGCCTCGGATCTTGGCTGAAAATCTCAAGGACGGGGCGAACGTCGACGATTGACGGACCCGGCGTTACATACGACCGGTAGCTCGTCCAGGGGTAGCCGGCCGGGTGCGCCACCAGCCCTGCCTGCACCGGATTGAGGTGCAAATATAACGTCACCTCCAACAAGTAGAGGTCGTCGTAGATGACTTTGCTGTGGAACCTGTCGCCGAACAGATGATTCATTCGTCCGTGCCGGCGGTTGAACTGCTTGGCGTAGCAGGTGTGCAGCCATCGGATCGTTGCCGGGATGTTCGGCTGAGTAGTCTGCAGCGCCAGATGCACGTGGTTGGACATGAGTGCGTATCCAAATAGCCGCACAGCCATTATCCGTAACGCTCTCGCCAGCAGAACCAGGTAGGCGTACCTGTCTGCGTCATCGGCAAAGATAGCTGCTCCGTTATTGCCGCGGGCCGTGATGTGGTACGTCGCACCGGAGAACACCAGACGTAGTGGACGGGACATCAAATCTCTCCCCACTCGCGCATAGCTTCGCAAGCCTCCAACCCTGGTGACTGTCACCCGGTTGTAATGGCGCTCACATTACAGCAGAAGAGAATGGCCGGCGTCGATGACCCAAATGCGTCATTCAATCACCATTGGTCGCGTGTGATGAACTTGAGTGGACAGATGGAGCGTGAAGTTGGGGAGTGCTGCCCAAGACGAGAAGCCGCTGGAGGAGAGGCTAAGTTCGAGCGAGACCCACCGCGTTCATTGTAGCCCTTCGATGATCCGCCGATAGACTTCGATATAGCCGTCTACCATCTTCTCAATCGTAAATCTTGTCTCAATCCATCGGCGGCAGCCCGCCCGGTTGATCTCCTCGAGCCGCGGGATCGCTGCCACGGCCTGGTCGACGTCTTCAACTACAAAGCCGGTCTCTCCATGCCTGACGAGTTCCGGCACGGACCCTTTGTTGAATCCAATCACCGGAGTCCCAGTGGCCTGGGCTTCCACCAGCGTTAGCCCGAAAGGTTCGGGCACGGTCGTTGGATGCAGCAGCGCCAAAGCCCCTCCCAGTAGTTCATCACGCTGGGGAGGCCCAACCTCGCCGACGAACTCGATCTGCCCGCTGAGCATCGGCGTGATGCGATTCTGAAAGTATTCGCGATAGTCATCCGGGATATGCGCGGCGATCCGCAGCGGCATCCCGGCTCGCCGCGCGATTTCGATTGCCAGATGCATCCCCTTCGCGGGGCCGGCCCGTCCCAGGAACGTGAGATAGGTTCCGGCGCGTTCGCGGAACGTGAATTGGGAGAGATCAATGCCGTTGTATACGGTAGCGACGTAGTTCAGTTCCGGCAGCCCCAAGCGCTCCGCGTTGCTGATCGATACGTAGGGCAGGTGTTTGAATCTGAGATATAACGGATGGGTTGGCGGCTCCAAAAGCGCAGATCCGTGAAGCGTCGTCAGGATCGGCGTCCGCACGAGTGGCGCAAACGCCAGCGGATAGCAATTCACGTGGTTATGGATCAACTCAAACCCCCCGGCACGCTCAAAGCAATGAGAGAAATGCAGGTCTTCGGCCACCCGGATGCTCCACGTGCGCGTGCGTGACTCCAGGTACGGCTCGGGGATGATTGCTTCCAGGCGCGCTTTCGTCTTGGCCTGCATGGTGGCGAAGAGGGTAACGTCGATGCCTCGCATCGCAAGACCGTCTGCGAGGGATCCCGCGACATGCTCCCAGGGCCCGTATTTCCGCGGCGGGATGTGCCAAGCAATCGGCGCGAGGATCGCGATCTTCATCGATCAGCGGTGCTTCGGCAGAAAGGCCAAACCCGAACATACCAATAATAGAACCAGCTCAAACTCCCAACCGCCAAGAAATCCCTGAGGTAGTCGTACTATGACGATGGCCGCGGCCATCTCAACGGCGAGCAGTGCCGCAAAAGGTCGTAGGAAAACGCCGGAGAGGAGTGCCAGCCCTCCCACGAACTCGAGGATGCCGATGAGCCATGCCGCCGGTTCTGCGAGTGGAATGTTGACGGTGAGGAACAGCGCGACGGTACGGTCGTGGTGACCGCCGAAGAGCTTCAGGAAGCCGTGGAGCAGGAAGACAATTCCGGGTCCAAGCCGGAGCAGCAGAAAACCAAGAGGGTCAAGAGCCGGCATTCCACGGCATGTCGTTGTAGTCGGGGTCGTTCTTCTGGATCGCTGCCCATAGGCAATGCGCCAGCTTGCTGTCGAGCCGCCGTACGATCTCGTACTCGCGGAGCGCGGCCTGCCTGTCACCCTTTGCCAGGTACGCCCGCGCCAGATAGTCGTGCGCCTGGGGAAAGGCCGGGCGTAACTGGATCGCGGTCTTATAGAGACCGATAGCCTTGTCAACCTGTCCGAGTTTTCGGTAGCAGTACGCGAGATTGTTGAACGCTTCCGGGAACCGGCCGCCCAACGCCAGCGCGCGCTCGTATTCCTTGACCGCCGAAGCCCACTGTTTGGACTTGTGGAATTCCAGGCCTGCCCGAAATGCCTTGACCGCCGTGGTGCTGACGCCTGCGGGAACTTCGGTTACGTCGGCGGCGCGTACCGCGACCGGTAGGAGGATGATCGTGATCAATATCAACAGGCCAGAGCGCATGTTCCCGGTCCCCGTCATTGCGAGGGCTAAAAGCCCGAAGCAATCTCAGATTGCTTCGCTACGCGTGCAATGACTTCTTGTCACTAATGTTAGAGGGACAGGAGGAGGAGTTCGGTTTAGCGGGACGGTTGTACCTGCTCGATCCGCAGGATTCGCCGTGCGTTCCCTTCGAGGATGAGTGCGCGGTCTTCGGGCGTCAGCTCGATCCTATTGAGGATCTCGACCTGCTCTTTGAGAATGTGATGGCGGTAGCCACCCCATACCGTCGAGTCTGTGCCGAAGAGAATTCGCCGCGGCCCATAGGCCCGGAGCGCATCGCGGAAGATCTGCTCGAGGGGCGGATTCCCGGGATAGTAGTCCCGCCAGTTGTTAGTCCCCGACGTGTCGACGCAGACATTCTCCGTGTGATAGGCCAGGAACAGAGTCTCACGGAAGAACCCTGCGCCGAAGTGAGCGATGAGGAAGGTCACCTCGGGGAAATCCTTCACCGGCGCCGACAGCGGCAGGGGACTCGCGAACGAGAGATCGTAGAACGCTCCCACCGTGATCCCGAAGTGGAAGAGGATCGGCAGTCCCTGCTCGGCTGCCGTCTCATATATAGGATAGAACGTGCGGTCGTTTGCCATAAACCGCTGGATCGGCGGGTAGAGCTTCAACCCGCTCAGGCCCATGGATTTAAACTGCGCGACCGTTCGCCAGGCGTCGGGATGCCGCGGGTCGGATAGTGACCCCCACCCGGCGAACCGGCCGGGGTTCAACGCGACGAACTGACCGAGCTCTTCGTTGCCCTCACCGATGGCGATGAACCCGCCTGCCTCGACCCCGGCGGCATCGAATGCCTCGATCCACGAACGCGCATGATCCTCGAGCGTCAGCGCCTCGAGTTCCTTGAGTCGCTCCTCATAGGTCTTCCCGCGGATCTGCATCGACTCGACCGCGCGTTTGCGGCTGGTGGGATGGCGCTCGCGCAGGCGCCGCACCATTTTGGCCGTGATGAGGTGAAGATGGCTATCGATGATGGCCATTCGATTCCACGATATGCTCGGAGCTTTCGCGCGTCAACCTAAACTTCCCGCAAACTTACATCGAACTATCAAATACGAAGCCATGGCGGCACGGTTCTTGCTAAATCCCTAATTGACACAAGTAATCATTGAGGAGTGCGACAATGTCCTCACGGTTGAAAATCGAAAAAGTTGAGTGCGACATCAACGGGCTTGTCACGCAGGCGAGAGTGCAGCTGAGTCTCTCAGGAGATTCACGCACCGGGATTGCGACCACGCCGACGCATCCCACCGCTTGGCAGCAGGTGATCGCTGAAGCGACCCTGGAAGCGGTTCGGGCATTCATGGCGAAGCAGTTTTCCCTGACGCTGGATTCCGTGGCAGAGGTTACGGCCGGACGCTTTCCAATTATTGTCGTGACGCTGGCGCTAGGAAATGAATGGTCCGAGCAGTTCCTGTCGGGAACGGCACCGACGCTCGAAGGCCGCTACGAGGCGGTCACGAAGGCGGTGCTGCACGGGTTGAACCGGAAGATCGAGCCGTTCCTTGTCATGATGGCCTTAGAGCCTGTCGCCGCCGTCAGCTCCGCCATTTAGGACGGCCAGCGCCTGGCGGATCTCGTCTCTCACCTCGTTATCGTCTTCACCCGCAAGCCGCGTGCGCAACGCGGCTTGTGCATTTCTGCCCCCAATTTGGCCGAGCGCCCAGGCAGCGTGACCGCGGACGATCGGATCGCCGTCGGCGAGGGCCCTCACAAGCGCGGGGACGGCGCGGGCGTCTTTGAGGTTGCCGAGCGCCACGGCCGCGTTTCTGCGCAACCCCTGCCGCTTCGCGCGTTTGATCGCGCTGTGCCGGAATCGCTGATGGTACGTGGCTTCATCGATGTGAAGCAACTCGATCAACTCTGGATACGCCACATCGCGTCGCGGCGCGAATTCCTCGTGGATCCCCTTCTTGACCAGCACGTTGTGGGGACATACATCCTGGCAGATGTCACAGCCGAAGACCCACGTCTGCATCAGTGGCCGCAGGTCTCGCGGGATCCAACCCCGCAGTTCGATCGTCAGGTACGAGATACACCGGCGCGCATCGACGACAAACGGGGCGACAATCGCGCCCGTGGGACATTGATCTAGGCAGATCCGGCAGCGGCCGCATGAGCCAGAAGCCGGGGCGTCCGGCTCGAGCGCAAGGTCGGTCAGCACTTCACCGAGGAACACATACGAGCCATGGCCGGTCTTCGTGATGAGCAGCGTGTTCTTGCCAAACCACCCCAGGCCCGCCCGGTGGGCGATGGCGCGGTCCAGCAGCGGGCCGGTGTCGACATAATAACGGGCGATGCCCGCGCCGTTTGAGCGAAGAAACGCGGCGAGCCGCTCGAGCTTGTCCTCGATGACTTTGTGGTAATCTGTACCCCACGCGTAGGACGATACGCGGCCTCGAAGCGTGCCTTCCGGCTCCGGTTCGTCCCAGCGATAGGCAAGACCCACGACCACGATTGACCTGGCGCCGCGGGCGAGATCAGCCGGCCGGGCGGCCGTCCCAGCATGACGCTCCATGTAGTCCATCGTGCCGTGCATTCCCGCGGCCAGCCATGCGTCAAGCCGGCCCCCGTCTTCCGGGAGAGGTTCTGCGCTCGCGACCCCTACCAGGTCGAACCCTAGTTCGCGAGCATGCGACTTCACATCCGCGGTGAGATTGCCCATCAAGCGATATTGTACCGCACCCGTTTGCCGGTCACGCACTAAGGGAAAATGATGCGTTGCGAGAGTGCTGCGGGGCCCATAGGTGTGATAGGCAATGCGACAGTCAGTCGTCATCACGTGGGGTATCGTCGTCGTCATTTTCGTCGGGGCCACCGCGGTGGGAGGATCGAGCATTCGTCGCTACTCCGCCCTGGATCGGCGCGTCGTCACTGCCGAGACGCAGGCTGCGGAGCAAACCGCACGGGTCGCAGGACTCACCCAACAACTGCAAGGCCTACGAGGGCAGCTGGCCGGCGCCAGGGCTGAACTTACCATGGCGAAACGGACGCTCCGGACCACTCAATCGCTGCTGGCGGACGCTGCCTCGGAGACACGCGCTGCGGCAGATAGTGCCGAGCAACAGCGGCGAGACATGTCAACATTGAAGGCCTGTCTGGCTGGTGCGGCTCAGGCTCTTCAATACCTGTCGGTCAAAGAGAACTATCGAGCGTTATGGGTGATGACTTCTGTCGATCGGGAGTGCAAGGAAGCGCAGGCCTTGATGGCTGGTAACTAAGCGCGAACGGAGACGACGATGCTGTGGACGATAATCCTCGTCCTACTGATCCTCTGGCTGGCGGGCTTTGGCTTCCACGTCGGGGGCAGTTTGATCCACCTCTTGCTTGTGATTGCGCTTATCGTGCTCATCTACAACCTCACGACCGGCAGAAGAGTGGCCTAGGGGTGGGTTACTGCGCCCACCCCCACTCGGGCGCATTCCAGATGATCCCCGAAAAGCCCCCCGGTTTGACGTTCCTCAAAGCTTTCTTCGACGTCGTCAAGTAAAGACGGAAGTACAACGAAATAACGGGCAGGTCCTCGGCAACGAGCTCCTGCTGCCGGCGCAGGAGCTGAGCCCGCTTGGTCTCGTCGAGCTCCTGAGAGATCTGATCAAGAATGCGATCGTTTTCGGCATTCCGCCATCCCATATGATTGCTGCCTTCGCGGTTGTTCGCTTCGGTCGGGATTTGGCTGGAGTGGAAAAGGTTCGCCCCGAGTGCAGTCGCAGGGAAGAAATTGGAATACATAGTCATTTGATACTCCCGAAAGCGGATCACCCTGCCTATGAGCACAGAGGCGGGCACGTTGTTGATCTTGAGATCGACGCCCACCTCTTTGAGGTGCGCCTGCATGATTAGCTCTACCTGCTCACGGATAGCATTCCCCGTCGTGGAGATGATCGTCAGTTCCAACCGCTTCCCATTTGGTGCTCGCATGATGCCGTCCGGACCGGGCGTGTATCCCGCCTCTGTCAATAACTGCCGCGCCCGGGCTGGATCGTAGGTGTACTTCCGCACGTTGGCATGATGCGCCGGGTGGGCAGGCGGCATCCAGGTATGAGCTACCGGCTGCTTGCCCAAAAACAGCTTGCTTGTGATTTCTTCCCGGTTGATACCGTGGGCAATTGCCTGCCGGACGCGCTTATCCCGCAGGAACTCATCATCGAGGTTCAGGTTGATGCGCTCCCAAATAAGCCCTTGTGTATACTGTGCCGCGACCTGCGGGCTGCGCCGCTCGATATCAAGCATTTGGTCAAGGGAGAAGTTATTGGTAGTGCCTGTGACGTCGACGTCCCCTGCGATGACGTTCGCCTGCAGGACCGTGCTGTCGAGGATGAAGCGAAATACAAGCCGCGGGATCCTGGGCCGGCCTTCCGTAAAAGCGGTATAAGCTTCAAGCGTCAGATGGCTTCCTGGTACCCACTCAGTCAACTTATATGGGCCGCTACCGACCGGCATGCGCGCCTGCCGGTGTCCTTTGAGTGTCGATGGATCGCGCAGGTAGGCAGCCTCGAGGATGTGCTTCGGGAGGACGCCGTGCCCTAGGTTCGCAAACGGATATGCCTCATTCCACTGAACGACGAGCGTATAAGGGTTATTTGGGTTGGGTACGAGCATGTTTTCGATCTTGAGAAGCGTGAAGCGGCTGAGTGTTGGACTGCGCGGGTTGCGCTCCATCAGGTAGGTCCAGGAGGCGTCGAGGGCGGTCACGGGCCGGCCATCGTGCCAGGTGTACCCTCGTTTGAACCGATAGGTCACGCGCATCCTTTTGTTTGCAAGGATCTGCCAGTCTCCGTCCTTGACCGTGGGGATCTTCTCCACGAGTTGGGGATAGAGCTGACCTTTGTCGTTGTACCGGACCATGTCGGCATAGATGACATCATCGATCTCTCCGGATACTTGCATCGCAGAAAACAGGAGGGCATCCGGCTCCTGGGCCACGCCGATCACGACGGTGTTGGAGCTGGGCGCCCCGGTGCTGATCGGCGCAGAGATCGCGAGGACCAGTGCGGTCAACGCGGTCATCGCAAATCTGGCCTTCATGGTGCGCACCTCCGAAAGTTTTCTAATGTGATTCCCTTTGTCTCACAGGACCCGGGTGACCTTCTTCAGCCCTCGCGGCCGATCAGGGTCGAACCTCCGAAGTATCGCCAGGTGATACGCTAGCAGGTGGACGGTCACCGCGAGCAGGTGGGGACTCAACGCCTCATCGGATGCCGCGGGAACCTGCAGCGGAGTCCCGGCCAGCCTGAGCGCAGCACGGTCGGATGAGATGACGATTACCCTGGCTCCTCGGCGGCGCAGCCGGCGCACGATGTCGGTAAGATGCCGCAGCGCCTTTCCAGGGGGCACAATCGCGAGCACCGGAAGTCCTCTGCCAACCGACGCGATAGGTCCGTGCAGCAGGTCGGCGGACGAGAGCGCCTCGGCTCCGATGGCGCTCGTCTCCCGCAACTTCAACGCGGCCTCGAGTGCGGTGGCAAAGTTGTACCCGCGGGAGACCGTGATGCATTCGTTCATGCGGCGGTATCCTGCAGCCACCTCTTCGATTCCACCGTCGCCAGAGAGCGCGCCGGCGATGAGTTCCGGCAGCGCCCGATGAGCATCAACGAGTCGCTTATGACCGGCCGCCGCCGCCACGAGCATGCTCAATACGGTCAACTGTGCGGTGTAGGTCTTGGTCGCGGCGATGCTGCGCTCTCGGCCCGAGTGCAGCAGCAGAACATCATCCGCGGCACGCGCCAGAGGAGAGGTGGGATCGTTCGTGACGGCGAGCGTCCTCGCTCCCATTTCCGCCGCTCCCCGCATGTACTCGACGATGTCCGGAGATCGCCCCGATTGCGACAGGCAGATCGTCGCAGTGTCCCTGAGGCGAAGTTTGGCTTTGTAGAGGGTACGAACGGAGGGCGCAGCGAGCGAGACGGGGATCCCGAGCAAGATCTCAATCAGATACCGGCCGTAGAGCGCAGCGTTGTCGGAGCTCCCGCGGGC